>VFQP010002759.1_pt1 | contig 19044 bp, 16 predicted proteins | sample 3512351 | NCBI WGS metagenome assembly VFQP01 (sample SAMN10412372, study PRJNA504923) | tailings metagenome | isolation source: Relicate 1 Philex TSF1 revegetated site | place: Philippines: Tuba, Benguet | collected 2017-08-29
GCGGCGACGGTTTGCTTATCGTCCGTCGATGGCTCCGCCTTGACCCAGTGGCCGTTGAGATCGGGAGGGTCCGATGCCAGACAATGTTGCCGGGACCATCGATGTCATCATCGATATCAACCATGACAACCACTTCGACGCCGTCAAGGCCATGCATGCGGGTGTCAGGGCCGTCATTCACAAGGCCAGTGAAGGTGCGACGTTCCAGGACCCCAAATACCGGGCCCGGCGCGAACAGGCGCGTGCCGCGGGCTTGCTATGGGGTGCATATCACTTCTCCAGTTCCCGGCCCGCGCGCGAGCAGGCGGACAATTTCCTGGCTGCCGCGCAATGGGGCGACCCTGCCGTAGACAATTCGAAGACGCTTTTCTGCCTTGATTTCGAACCGAGTTCAAGCGGCCCCGACATGACGCTGGACCAGGCTCACGAATTCGTCTCCAGGGTGAAGGACAAGACCGGCCGCTGGCCAATGGTCTATGGCGGCAACATGCTGCGCGACGCCGTGCAGGCCCATGGCGCGGACCCGATCCTCAAGAACTGTCCGCTCTGGTATGCCAGGTACAGGAGCCAGCCAGTGGGAATCCCGACTGACACCTGGCCACACTTTACGTTGTGGCAATACACGGACGGCAGGTCGGGGCCATTGCCGCACGCGTTTCCGGGGATGGATGCCACCGATCGGGACTGCTTTGCCGGGACCGAAGTCCAGTTGAAGGCGCAATGGCCGTTTGCTGACTTCTTCAGGACAGCGCCGCATTCGACCGACCAGAATGGGTAGCAGCGGAGCAAGTCCATGCGCGAATCATGTCTTGCCGGTGTCTTCTGCGGGCTTGTGGTACTGGTGCTGTGCGCCTGCGCGCCCAACAGCGCGTACCGTACCCATGTCGTCAAGGCCGAAGAGGTCAGTTGTCCGCCGGTCAGCGTGGTCCGTCGCAGCGACGAGCCGGTGCCGGACAACTGTGGACGTACGACGCCGGAAGTTGCGCAAGGCATCTACGAACTGCACTTCGTGGAGTTCGACGACCAGGGCTGGCTCTTTCCGGACACGCCTGCGGCGCCTGACCAGCTTGCCGCCACCCCTTCGCTCCAGATCGATCACCTGATGAAGCGCCTGACCCGGCTTCTGGAAAACGGTGACGACCTGAGCATCATCGTGTTCGTGCATGGATGGAAGCACAACGCGCGGTCCGATGATGCCAATGTGCAGGAATTTCGCACGCTGCTGGAAGCCGCCGGTGCCGAGGAACGTGACCGGGCCAGACCGGGCAGCGCGCCGAGAAAGGTGGTGGGCATCTATGTTGCCTGGCGCGGCAGGTCATGGGTGGTGCCGGACCCGTTGCTGAGCCTGACGTTCTGGGCCCGCAAGGAGGCCGCGCGCCGTGTCTCGATCGGATCGGCACGCGAACTGTTCGCGCGCTTGCGCTCGATACGCTCTCATTTCAACGACAAGCAGACGGCAGGCAGCGAACAGACCGGTGCGGTTTCCGAGCAAGCGTCCCAGCGGCCGCGCATCCGCATGCTGATGATTGGCCACAGCTTTGGCGGGCTGATTCTCTATGCGGCGATGTCGGGCTCCCTGATCGAGTCATTGGCCGCGCAGCAGGACCTTGCCGGAACGGGAAAGGTACCACGGCTCGCGGAAAGGCCGGCCGATATGATCCTGCTGATCAATCCCGCGTTCGAGGCGTCGCGCTATGAGGCGCTTTATCGCGTGGCGAGCCGCTATCGTCCGGAACGGTTCCAGCCGCCACTGCTGGTATCGGTGACCTCGATCAAGGACTGGGCCACCGGTATCGCGTTCCCGGCCGGCCGATCGGTCAACACGCTCTTCGAGCACGAGACGACAAGCGAGCAGGGCACGGCCATGAAGAAGACGCCCGGACATATCGACCACTACCTGACGCATCGGCTATATGCCCACGCGCCAGGTCCGGTCCCCGGAGGCAACGGGGAGCAAGGCGATGGAGCGCTCTGCCCGAACTGGAAATCCGAAGAGGCACTGCGTGGGCTGCATGGCGCGGCACTGGGGGAGGCCGTGCGCCTCAACAAGCAGATCGAGGCAGAGAACGCCGCGGATTTTTTTCGGCTGAACCTGACGCCAAACCATCGGCTAAAGCCGAACTGGGCTCGCACGTTCTGCGGTGGCAGTTACCTGACAACGGTCAATGACAATGGCATGGACGACACGGAAAACGCCATGGTCTGGAACGTCCAGGTAGACGGTGATGTCATCAGGAATCACGACGACGTGATGAACCCCGTATTTCGTGCGTTCATGCGCCAGCTCTATACGGATGTTTCCTCGCATCCTTGATCCAGTGCGCGGCCCGACTCCGGTCCCTTCAGAGTGGGAAAGAAGTCAGGCTTCTGGCCGGTTCTACTTGGGCGAAATCTGCCATTGACGCGTATCCAGAACCATCGAGTCCTGCAGAGTGAGAAAGGCATCCTCGATCTGCACATCGAACTGGACAATCAACTCGGATATCAGTGTCCCTTCATGAGCGATGCCGATAATGTCCATTTCGGGCATGTACTGCTCGCGGTGAAGGGGCTCTTCAAGGTTGGGCTTCTCCTCGTTCTCGTAATCGAAGATCCATTCGGTGTTTTGAACCACACGGTCGAAGCCAATCTCGCCAGTCTTGAGTACCTGAAAAACATGTTGTTTGGTGTACATGACGAGTTTGTTCCACGAGTCCTGCCCAAGGTTGAAAAGGCCGCCCGGATAGTCGTGAACGTTTCCGTGAAAGTGACCATCGATCGCCATGACAGGACTGGACCTCCACCATCCGTGATCACCGATCGACGTTCTGTCCCACTCCAGAATGAAAGTGGCTTTCAGTCCGAAGCTAACCGCCTTGTAGTCAGGATCATCGGACGAATTGATGTCACCGAAAAAAGTCAGATGGTCATTTCGCCAGTCGAAGCCAAAGTCCTTCGGCGAGGTAGAGAACGGTTCGGTCTCGGCCCAATAAAACCAATTATTTGGTGAGGTCACCGGCTTGGGCTTTGTCTTGGGGTACAACTGCGATACGCCCGAGCGCTTCAGGTAGTCTCGTATATTCGCGGTCCCCTCAAAGCGAAGTCCCTTGAGCGTCTTCGGATCTAGCGGCCCGACACCAGGGCGTGGTGGTGTCGAATTCTGCCGCGTCACTATTTCGTTCCGACGCTTCGCGAGATCTCTTTGAGAGTTGTAGAGCTCGATTCTGGCGACGCGCTCCAACCTGTCGCGCTCATTCATGCGATCGACGACATGTCTTACTTCCGGCGAAAGCTTGACATCCGGGTTTGTCAATCGGCTTGTGAAATTTCCTTCGGCCATCTTTGCCTCCATATCATGGGATTCAGGATTGCCAGCCCAATATAGGAAGTCCGGTACGTAGCGTAGTCGCAGATGGGGTCATCCAGACAGTCATCCCCAAATGGGGCCAGGCGCGGGGACCCGGGGGATTGCTACGTCCGCAGCAACAAGCTCACCAGTTCGCTCTGACGATGCGTGTCGGTTTTGGCAAAGATCCGCTTCAAATAGGTGCGGGCAGTTTCGCGGGAGAGGCCCAGGCGTTCACCTGCTTCATGCAGGCTCAACCCGCCGGTAAGCAATTCAGCCAGGGACTGCTCGCGTGCGGAGAGTCGATACATTGCCCACGACGCTTGCCCGGTGCCGCTGGCAACGTCCTCGGTCAGCATGAGCATGACGCGACTGGTACTCGGACCTCCGGAAATGTCGGGATTGAATGGGAGCGACATGACAGTTAGAGGGGGCAAAGGCGGCCGTCGTGTCAGCCGGCACTGTCGGCGCACAGCGTGATGGGTGGGGCCGCCGGCCAGGGTCGCAAGTGTAATGGCTGCAAGCAGATCCAGGGATTCCCGCGGATTCGAAGCGCAAATGGATTGGTTGCGAACCAGCAGCCCATCACCTAGTTTCGCGAAAGCCTCGGCTTTGGTATTCAGATAGAGTGGGCGCAGGTTGGAATCGAGCAGTACTACACCGATCTGCGCATGTGCGAACGCTTCGTAGGCGAACCGTACTTCCACAGCATGGCTGTGAAGCCGACGACGTACAGCAAGTGCGGCCTGAAGACAAGGCACGGCGTATGCCAGGCGATCGACGTCGGTCACGGTGAAGTCAGGCTGACCGCGCATGCGTCCTACCACGCAGAAGTTGACGGTTCCGCTCCTGCTTGCCAGCGGAAGAATCATTCCATAGAACCCATCCGTCCTTCGCACGCAGCGCTGATACAGGTCGGATCGCTCGAATTCTTCGTCGGAGATCAGGGAAGTCTGCCGGGTCGGCCTTGCAAACGGGATCGCCTGGATCCACGTCGGGCAGCGATGTGTCAGTTCATGCAGGATGAGCGAGACAGACTCCCGGCTCATGCCGGCCGACACCACCAATGGATTAGCTGGCGCCGAAGTGTCGACGAGCATGCCGCATTGTCCGCCTGCGACGTCAGCGACCACGGACAGTGCGGCGCTCCACGCCGCGTCATCGAGCGCGGCGTTGTAGAGTTCTTCGAACGCCGCAAGCAGCGCATGAATTCTGTCCATTCCGTGCCCTTGGAAGACCGGATCGTGCTGTCAATCGGGAAAATGGATTGCCAATGGTGAAGTTCGACGAACTGGACGCCATCGGTCGTCGCGGAAGACTGGCAATGCATTGGCGCATGCGAAATGCCACCAGCGATAACAGTATTCGCACCATGTCTCCGCGAGAAGTAGAAGATGCTAATACCAGATGGATTGATTGCTGTATTCCTGGGAATGCGGGGATCTTCACAATCACATGGGCGAACGACTCCGTGCCGATCCATACGGAGAAATCGAAATTCTCCAGCCCTTCTGGACTGGTCATCCTGAAGGCGAGACGAACCTTCCCAATGGTGTAGCGCCGGCCGTGCTTGTCTACGCCGACCTTCTTGACTCGGGAGAGTCTCGCAATCTGGAATTGGCACGAACAATCAGGGAGAGCCATCTTGGCAAGCCGCCAATCATCCGAATTGAATCGTCCACGTGACGATGCCATGCTGGATTGAGTCTCCACACCAATAAGCGAACGGCAACGGAAGGCGAGCTAGTTTGGAACCCAGCGTACGAGGCGTCCGTGCATGCTTCGTACCGCAGGCTTCCCATTCACTAGAGAAGACCATTCCAGGAGATATCCATGAGATCTCGGCATCGTTCCGGGCCGTTCGCGCACGCCCATGCAGTGCTGGCGCTATTCACAAGTTGTGTGGTGGCACTCACCGTGGCGGGTTGCGGCGGCGACAGCAGCAGTCCTGCCACGACCACTTCAACCGGTACCGGTTCCACCGGCACGACGACCACGACGGCCACGCTACAGGTGGTTACGCCGATCGTCGATTGTGCGAAGCTGGCTGCCGTGGATATCACGGATATTGGCGGTGCGGGCAGCACGATTGCATCGGCCACGGTGACCACGGCGACCATCAATGGTGCTTCGGTGCAGTTCTGCGCGGTGAAAGGAACGCTGGCGCCAGCGAACACGTTCGAGGTCGCGTTGCCGGTCAGTACCTGGACGCAACGCTTTGCCGAACTCGGATGCGGTGGCCTGTGCGGCAGCCTGAGCGATCCGACCAAATCCACCTCATTCAGCTTCAGCTACAACTGCCCGCTGGTGCAGCAGGGAGGCTTTGTCACCGCCGCGACCGACATGGGGCATACGGGTGCCGATGCCACGTGGTCGACCGACGCGCAGAAGCAGGCGGACTTTGCCTATCGTGGGCAACATGTCACGACGCTTGCCGCGAAGAAGCTGATCCAGGCCTATTACGGGCAGCCACAGAAGTACTCGTATTTTGTGGGTTGCTCGGATGGCGGACGGGAAGCGCTGATGGCTGCGCAGCGGTACCCGAACGACTACAACGGCATTATCGCGGGTGCGCCGGCGGCGCATTTCCAGACGCAGAATTCGCTTTATCACGGCTGGAACGTGGTGTCGAACAGCAACACCGGCGACAACACCGGCAACGTCGTGCTGTACGCAGACAAGGCGAAGGTACTGCACAAGGCGGTAGTCGCGGCTTGCGGTAACACCAGTGGTGCACCAGATGGGCTGTTGGTGGATCCGCGTGTCTGCAACTTCAATCCGGTCTCGATCCAGTGCGCCGCCGGCGCGACCGATACCAGCAACTGCCTGACCGCGGCCGAAGTCACCACCGCGAGCCGCATCTATAGCGGTCCGATCGATACCACTACCGGCAAGCGCATGCTGGCAGGCTCGCCGCAGTTTGGTTCCGAAGCGAACTGGATCGGTGTCGAGGTGCCGAGCACGAACTCGACCGACCCGGCCGTGCCAGTTACCGGCCTGTTCAGCAACATGATCGTGACGGGCGCCTATAACCTGATCTTCACCGGCTCGCCGACCATGCCGAATATCAACACGTTCGGCTATCACGATGGAAACTTCTTCCCCGACTACCTGCAGGCCAACCACACGCTCAACGATGCCACCAATCCGGACCTGTCCGCATTCAAGAAGGCGGGTGGCAAGCTGATCCTCTGGCATGGCTGGGCCGACCAGCATATTTCACCGCTGTTCACCATTGCGTACTATGAAGCGATGCAGGGCACGATGGGTGCGTCGACGGTCGATGAGTTTGCGCGACTCTATCTGGTGCCCGGCGTCAGCCACTGTGGCGGCGGTGAGGGTCATCCCAACATCGACCTCGTGTCGAAGGTGACGGCCTGGGTGGAGCAGGGCACCGCGCCCAATGACGTCATGACGTACCAGACCGACGCATCGAGCACCGTGACCGCATCGCGTCCGGTCTACCCGTACCCCGCGATTGCCAAATACAAGGGGTCCGGCGACTGGCACGACGGCGCAAACTATGTGCAAGGCGCGGCACTGTACAACGTAGCCACGGCTGCCTGGGCAGGGTCGGGCTTCTACGTGCCCTATACAGCGAAGACGCAGGGCGTGGCGGCTCCATAAGCTTGTAGTCCGCACGGCAGGCGGGGGATGCAGCAAGTCATCCCCCGCCTGTCTAGTCGAAGCGTGCCGGATCGTAGGGGCGCGGATCGACGTACGGGGTTTCGCCGTGGATCAGTTCGGCCAGCAGGCGGGCGGTAGCCGGGCCCAGCGTGAAACCCTGATGCGCATGGCCAAAATGGAACCAGAGCCCGGCATGCCGCGGCGCGCGGCCAATGATCGGCCGCATGTCGGCAACGCACGGCCGTGCACCCATCCACGGGCGGGGCTCGACGGGCGCGCCCAGGTTCACGAGATCGCGCGCATGGCGTTCGGCCGTTGCCAGTTGTACGGGCGTTTCCGGTGCGTCATGGCGGGCGAATTCCGCACCCGTGGTGATGCGCAGGCCGCGCTGCATCGGTGCCAAGACGAAGCCGCATTCGGCGTCGAGCAGTGGCAGCGTTGGCATGCGGTCCACGGCGTAATGGCGATGGTAGCCACGCTTGATGAACAACGGGAAGCGATAGCCCAGCGGCCGGGTCAGTGAAGGTGCCCATGGCCCGAGCGCGACGACTGCCTGCGCAGCGCCAAGCGGGCCCGCATCGGTCATTACGCGCCAACCGTCGCCGTCGGCACGCAGCGTGGTGGCATCGCCGCGATGCACGACGCCGCCCGAGCGTTCGAACAGTGCCGCATAGCGCTGCACGAGTTCACCCGGATCGCTGACGGTCCACGGATCGCGCCAATGCAGCGCGCCAGCCAACCCACCACGCAAGGCCGGTTCCGTTGCTTGCAATGCTGTGCCATCGAGCACGGCGAGATCGAGTCCATGCTCCCGTGCCACGGCCATCGAGTGCTGCACGGTGGCCTCGAACGCTGCGCCGCTACGGTAGGCTTCGAGCCATCCGCCCTTGCGTACGAGGTCGCCGGCATCCGCCGCCGCGATCAGCCGTTCATGTTCGGTGACGCAGTGCCGTACCAGCGCTGCGTAGGCGATGACGGTTGCCGCATAGCGATCGGGCGCGGATTCGCGCCAGTAGCGCGAAAGTACCGGCAGCAGTCGCAACATCGCGCCGGGATGGTAGTGCACGTCATTGCCTTGGCGCATGATGACGCGCAAGACCGTGCGCCAGTCGCGCGGAAACGCATAAGGCTGCACAGCCTCGCGCTGGATAAAGCCCGCATTGCCATACGATGTCTCGCGACCCGGCGGCTGGCGATCAACCAGCGCCACGTCATAGCCGCGCTCGCGCAATGCCAGCGCGGTGCTGACGCCGACCATGCCGGCGCCCAGAACGATGATTTCCTTGGACATACTTGCCGCCAATGACTCCGGATCAGGTGCGTGCCATTCTCCGTCGGCCAATACGCAGCCGGGAAGATGCAACACACACAATATTCTGAATGCGTGATTGCGATTTCGGCAATCATGCCGCTGTCGGTTGTTCCGTGATGCCTTGCTGCAAGTGCTGTACGAAGGCGCGCGCCGCGGGCGGCAGCTTGCGGTTGGCCAGCGTCTGGACCTCGATCTGCCGTTCGTTCATCTCGCGATCGCGCAATGGCACCGCGGCGATGGTGCCGGCCTGAAGGCGCCCGCGAATCGACAACTCGCCATAGAAACAGACCACGTCGCCCCCCGCGGCGGCAAAGCCCACCAGCGAGTCGAGGTGGTTGCTCGAAAACACGGTCTGGTAGCGCAGGTCCTGGCGGCTGCAGCTGGTGTCCAGCAGTTGCCGCACCGAACTGTCCTTGGGCGGCAGCGCCAACGGATACGCCGTAACCTGCGCCAGCGACAACTGGCGGTGGCCCGCCAAGGGATGGTCCGGTGCCATGACGGCAAGGACCGGGGCAGGGACGCGGAATTCCACATGGATTTCGGGCTCGGGCAGCCATGCCAGGGTAATGCCGATATCGGCCTCGCCGTCGCGGATGCGCCGCGCAATATCGCCCTGCGGGCAGACCTCGAGCTCGAACTGGATGCCGCCATGGGTTTCGCGGAAGCTGGCTGCCAGGTTTGGCAGAAACTCATGGGCAATGCCTTCCACGCTGGCCAGCCGCACACGGCCGACACGCAACCCGCGTAGCGCCTGGATGTCGTCTGTCACGCGCTCGATGTCCTGCTGGGATCGTTTCGCGAATGCGGCGAGCAGTTCACCGGCGGCGTTTGGCACCAGGCCGCGTGCCCTGCGGTCGAACAGCAGCGTATCCAGTTCGCTTTCAAGCTTGGCGATCTGCCGGCTCACGGCCGAAGGCGCCACATTGAGCTTGAGGGCCGCATCCTTGACCGATCCGGTACGGACCACTTCTAGAAAATAGCGGACAGCGGCTTCCTGGAGAGACCGGTAGGACATGGTGCGCTTTCGGAGGGAGGGGGCGGAAAGGCGTGTCGACTTGTCGATTGCCGTTTCGGCAATCAATGCTTCGAAACATTGCGCTGATTCTATGCGAATTTTGGTCGTAGGATAAACATGAAACGACGCGCTGACTTCAATGACGTCGCCCCTGGATGACTACCAGCGAGTATTCCATGCGCCTGCCTGCCCCCCGCCTGTGTTTCCTGTTTGCCGCAGCCAGCCTGTCGGCCGTGTCGATAGCGCCATCGGTGGCGCTCGCGCAGGACGCCTTTCCCGCCAAACCAATCCAGTTGGTGTTGCCGTTCCCGCCGGGCGGTGCCACCGACGTGGTGGGCCGCATCGTGGCGCAGAAGCTCGGCGAACGGCTCGGCAAGACGATCGTGGTGGACAACCGCCCCGGTGCGGGCACCGTCGTTGGCGCCAGCTATGTCGCCAAGTCGGCGCCGGATGGCTACACGTTGCTGGCCACGTCGGGCACCACGTTCACAGTGAATCCGGCGGTTTATCCGAAGCTGCCGTACGACCCGCAAAAGAATTTCGAACCGATCGGGCTGATTGGTTCCACGGGCCTGATCCTGTTGGCCAATCGCGATGTGCCGGTCAAGAACCTGAAGGAATTCGTTGCAGCCGCCAAGGCGGAGCCGGGCAAGTACTCATACGGATCGTTTGGTGCGGGTACCACCGCCCACTTCGCCGGCGAGGCGCTGCTCAACCTGACCGGCGTAAAGATGCTGCATGTGCCGTACAAGGGCAGTGCGCCCGCGATGACCGACCTGATTGGCGGCCAGATTCCGTTCAGCATCGATACGGTAGCCGCGGCGCTGCCGCAGGTGCGCAGCGGCAAGGTCAAGGCCATCGCGGTGACCACGGCCAAGCGTTCGGCGCTGCTGCCGAACGTGCCCACGGTGGCCGAGAGTGGCTATCCCGGCATGGATACCAGCACGTGGATCGCACTGGTTGCACCGCGCGGCTTGCCGCCCGAAGTCCACGCGAAACTGGAAAAGGCGCTGGCCGATACGATCGCCGACCCCGATACGCGCAAGAAGCTGACCGACAACGGCATCGAGCCATCGTTTGCGCCGGGCAAGCAGGTCAGCGCGATGATCGACAAGGAAATTCCACAAATGCGTGCCATTGCCCAGCGCGCCAATATCAAGCTCGACTGATTGCATATGACCGACCACAACTCCCTGACATCGCTTTCCGCCGTTGAACTGCGGCGCATGATTGGTACCCGGCAACTGTCGCCGGTGGAACTGCTCGATGCATGCATTGCGCGAATCGAGCGGTATAACCCGTTGATCAATGCCATCACGGCCACCTGCTACGACCGCGCGCGCGACGAAGCCCGTGCGGCCGAGCAGGCCGTGATGCGCGGCGATACGCTGGGCTTGCTGCATGGCCTGCCGCTGGGCGTGAAGGACCTCGAGGCTACGGCCGGTTTGCTGACTACGTATGGATCGGCGCTACACCGTGGCAACGTACCCACACAGGACAACCTGCTGGTGGCGCGGCTGCGCCAGGCCGGCGCAGTGGTGGTGGGCAAGACCAATATTCCTGAAATGGGCGCGGGCGCGAATTCCCGGAACGCCGTGTGGGGTGCCACCGGTAACCCGTTCAATCCGAATCTCAATGCCGGTGGATCGTCGGGAGGCTCGGCCGCGGCACTGGCCGCGGATTTCCTGCCCGTCTGCACGGGTTCCGACACTGGCGGGTCGCTGCGTATCCCCGCAGCCAAATGCGGCGTGGTGGGTTTCCGCCCGTCGCCGGGGCTGGTGCCGAACTCGCGCAAGCTGCTCGGTTTTACGCCGATTTCGGTAGTGGGCCCGATGGGGCGTACGGTGGCGGATACGTGCCTGCAGCTGGCCGCAACGGCCGGCGAATCCGCCAGTGATCCACTCAGCTACGTGGTCGATCCGCTGTCGTTCCTGACGCCGCAGAATGTCGACCTGTCGCGCCTGCGCGTGGCCTGGACCGATGACTTCGGCGCCTGCGACGTCGACCCCGCAATTCGTCGCGTATTCCGTGCCCGCATCGCCGCCATGCAGCATCTGTTCAAGCGTTGCGACGAAGTGAGCTTCGACCTGGGCGACGTGCATCGCTGCTTCGACGTGCTGCGCGCGGAAAGCTTCGTGGCGTCGCTGCACGCGGCCTACCAGAACGACCCCGACTCGCTGGGACCGAACACGCGTGCCAACTATGAGCTGGGCGCGCGCATGACGCTGGTCGACAGCGCCTGGGCGCAGGCGGAGCAGTCGCGCATCCTGCAGCGTTTTCAGCAGACCTTCGGCGAATATGACGTGATCCTGTCGCCGACCACGCCGGTATCGCCATTCCCGTGGACGCGGCTCTATGCCGATACCATCGACGGGATCCAGCAGGAAAACTACTACCGCTGGCTGGCGCTGACCTACGTGGTGACGCTGACCACGCACCCGTCCATCGCATTGCCTTGCGGTACCGACGAGGCAGGCATGCCGTTCGGCCTGCAGGTTACCGGCCCGTTCCGTGGCGATGCGCTGACACTCGGCGTGGCCCAGGCCATGGAGTCGGCGTTTGCGTCCACCTCGGACCTGTGCCGCCCGATCCCGGATCTGGACCGACTGGTGCCCGCGGAGCCGGCCCTGCGATCGATTGTGACGGCGCCGCCGGAGATTTCAGGAAAGGCGGTGGAATCCACAGTCTCGGTCGTGTAAAAACGGCGCGTCGGAAGCGCATCGGAAGCGTTTGGGTCCCGATTTTGCAAAGCCGGGACCATGCCGTATCCTGCATCACGCGATCGGCCCATGCGGTACGGTGGGCGGATGCTGGCGATCAAAGGGTATTCAACGCTTCCGGAGACACGCAATGACCAGCAAGAACACGATCTGTCTGTGGTACGACGGCGATGCACTGGACGCCGCGACTTTCTATGCCGAAACGTTTCCCGATAGTGCGGTCGGCAAGGTTTATCGCGCGCCGGGCGACTATCCGGACGGCAAGGAAGGTTCGGTCCTGATGATTGAGTTCACCGTCATGGGCATCCCTTGCCTGGGATTGAACGGCGGTCCGCATTTCAAGCACAACGAGTCGTTTTCATTTCAGGTGGCGACGGACGACCAGGCCGAGACCGACCGGTACTGGAATGCCATCGTCGGCAATGGCGGAGAAGAAAGCGCCTGCGGCTGGTGCAAGGACCGGTGGGGGCTGTCATGGCAGATCACCCCGCGCGTGCTGATGGAGGCGGTAGGCGGCGCGGATCGCGCCGCGGCCAAGCGCGCGTTCGAGGCGATGATGACCATGAAGAAGATCGATGTCGCGGCGATCGAGGCGGCACGGCAAGGCAAGTAGGGCCAGTTGCCGCCGCCTGCGGATGGCCGGCTCAGAGCAGGTCGATCGCTACAAGCACAGATGAAGCCAGCGCGAAGATCAGTCCGGCCAACCCCATCCGGTCGTAGACGATGCCGAACTTCTCCCGGCGTTTGGCACCTGGATACGACGCGCTGAGTCCGCTTTCCTCGATCGAGGAAAGCGGCACTGGCACATAGCGAAACGCCTTCGCCTTGAAGCGCTTGTAGTACTGCAGCACGAAGTCGAGGTCGCTGTAGATGCGCCATTTTTCCTCGTAGCGCAGGTCGCATACGCGGAAGGCCATGGCCTGGTGGCAGGCATGGATGATGCCCGCTCGGAGCTTGTACAGCGGGGCAGCAGGCTCCACGCCGCGCGGACTGATATTGTCGCCGTAGATCAGCCAGGCGTTGCCATCCTTGTGCGCGGTGTGAACCACGGTCGACAGCGCTTCCGGCGAGGCAAAGCAATCGCCCGAGTTCATGAAGACCACCCACTCGCCGGTGGCACGGCTGAGCCCCTTGTTCATCGCAGCATAGACACCGCCATCGGGTTCGCTGACCAGGACATCGATCTCGGCAGCGCGCGCGCGCGCCAGTTCGACCGATCCGTCGGTAGATCCGCCATCTATGACCAGGTACTGCACCGAAAATGTATCGGTTTGCTGCTCGGCGACGCTGTCCATCGTACGACGCAAGCCGTCGCAGTTGTTGTAGTTGACGGTGACTACCGAAATCTGGGTCATTGGCCCTCTCCCCACGGCAAGATCGACCCCGCATTGGCCAGGAATCGGCATGAGAACCGTCCCGCTCGATACCGGTATTCCGGCTGTTTGAAACTACTGGCGCTAGCGTTCCACGTATTGCGTTGCGGCAACGTGGGCTTCCGCACAAAACGCGCTCAAGTCCCGGAAAGCGCGCTCGCCTCCGCCACTTCGAGCCGGTTGCCGCCCAGCGATTTCGCGCGATACAACGCCTGGTCGGCGACGGCAAGTGCGTCGGCCAGCGCTGGAGCCCGGCTTTCGAATTGGGCGAGACCGATGCTGACAGTGGCCGAGATCCCGATGCTGTCGATCTGGTGCGGGATGGCTTGGGCAAAGCGGTTCGCAATGGCGTCGCCGAGCGCCCTGGCGCGCAGTGCGTCGTCGCCAGACAACAGTGCGGCAAATTCCTCGCCGCCGATACGCGCAAGAAGTGCTTCCGGCCCCATTACGCCGCGGGCAATCTCCGCAAATGACTTCAGCACCTTGTCACCGGTCTGGTGCCCGTGCCGGTCGTTGATGGCCTTGAAGTGATCAAGGTCGAACGCAAGCACGGACACTGCACCACCGGGGTGCGCATCGTTGATAAGGCGGGTGCCCTGTTCGAAGAACCATCGGCGGTTGCCGAGGCGTGTCAGGTAGTCGGTCTGGGATTCCCGCACGAGCTGGCCGTGGGTCTCCTCGCGAATCAGCTTCAGCAGGGTCATCGGCAAGATGACCGAATACAGCACGCCCTCGTAAAGCGTGAACTTGCTGGCCAGCGGCTGGAATGCGGGGCCATACGCCGCCACGAGCCATGGCAGGACCAATGCCCTGGCAAAGTACAGCAATGCATGGAAGCCGGTCACAGCAATCACGATCTGCCGCGCATGCAATGCTTTCAGCGAGTCACACCGCAGCATCTCGCGCGCGGTCATGGCGCTCACGACCGCAATCGGAAGCGCGGTGACGTAGTTCCACAACGGGTCCTGCCATCGTGCGCCGAAGACCGCCCACATCAGCGCCGATCCGCCGAGAACGACCGCAAAGGCAGTCCGATGGCGCCGCCCGCTCAGCGAAGCCACGCCGTTGAGAACCAGCAGGTAGCCGGTAAGGATGATGAGGTTGCTGAGGGCGGCGCCGGTCGCGCCGGGCAGGGCGCGACGGTACAGCACAGCGGCGCAGCCGGCCGCGAGTGTGGCAAATCCCGCCGCCAGAATCCGCAATGAATTGCTGCGTATGGGATGGGTTCGGTGTTCCCAGAACATCATCCCCGCACTGGCGAGAAGCGTTCCGATCGCAAGAAAGTAAAGAGTAAGGAGATCGACGTACATCTCAAATGTAAAGACAATGCGCCGATGCATCGCGGCGCAGCCGAATTCTACGTGGGAAATCTGTCAGCCAGCGCGCGCGAGTCAGTTGGGGATGCTCAGATCGGCCAGGCACAGGCTCATCAGCCCGATGCGGCCGCGTACCCCCAGCTTGCGGAAAATGCTGGTGATGCAAACCTGCATGGCCGCTGCGGCCAGGCCGAGCCGCTGGGCGATCTGATGTTCCGACGCTGCGGTCAGCAGCAGCAGCAATACCTTTTGCTCGCATGGATCGAGCACGTCCAGTATTGCAGCGGGAATCAGATGATCGGACGCAGGTTGCCGCAACGCGGTGACGTCACGCGCCATACCGAGGCGCAACTGATGCAGCGGCAGCCAATGTGCCGACCAGCTCAGGTGGATATCGCTGCCGTCACGGTGTTGATAGCGGTTCTCGAACCCCACGCGGTCGCGACCGGCCAGAACCTCGCCGGCTTCCCTGATGGTTCTGGCGCGGTCCTGCGGCACGACCAGCTCGATCATGGTCTGGCCGATGAGGTCGGACTGGACAAAGCCCAGGGTCTCGGCGCATCTGGTGTTGGCGTACCGAATCTTCCCAACCTTGTCGACCAGGAAGACCGAGTCGGGGGAGCAGTCGGCCAACGTAAGGATTGCGTCTTCCGCCAAATGCTCGATCATGGTCTGCCGACTCCGGGGCGAAGATGCTGTCTTGGCAATTCTGGCGATCTTGCCACAATACCGCTAAAAAAGGCGGTCGGTGTGCTGGCCTACCCCGCATGGCGGGCGGTGTTCATATAAGAGGGGAGCTTGTTACGTTGTCGTCCAACGCCCTGAATCAGGACACACCACAGCCCGCAAACCGTTCAGCCAGACTTGCTCGTCCTGCACCGAAGCCATGGCCGGCGCGACGTCAAACACCACCTCCAGCGCCCGCGCGACCCGGGCGTCCTCGATCGCAAGCTCCCACGTCAGGAACATATGGGTCGCAGTGTGGACTGGAGGAAAGTCGTCGGCATGAAAGCCGCTGCTGCCGCGCTTGATCACGCCATGGGGCTGGCAGGTATCGAATATCACGATCGTTCCTCGCGTCAGCGGAATGCGCAAGCCTGGCCCCGGAAAATGCAGGTCCTGGCCGTTGTCGTCGCTCAGGAACAGATTGCAGAACGCCGCACTGCCGTACTGCTCGCCGTCATGATGGTATCGGGCGCCACGGCAGGCCATCAGGGCGACGTCGCTTGACGCCAACACGCCCGGTAGCCCGGCCGCATCGGTCCATTCAACTGCCGCTTGCACGCAGCGCCGGTAGTCCGGCCATCGGGTACGTGCCCGTGCCAGCGGCATGGCCTCGACATCTCCAGCTTCGAGAACCATGCGCGTTGCAATCTCGCGCTCCCAATCGGCATTCAGGCGTGGCGGAGGCTCAGGGATTTCCACCGTGCCGGACAAGACGATCTCGCCGACGCGGCGGCTGCGGATGGCGTCACCGCTCCAGTAAAAAGATGTGAGGTCTGGCATGGGCGCCAGTGTAAAGGAGTCAAGGAGTCAAGGATCGCGTCGTCGACCTTTCGGCTCCCCCGGAAAGTTTATACAATGAAAAGAATTTCATTCAATAAAATGGCGCAATGTCCAAGATTCCCGAATCAGTACTGGCAGGCCACCTCACTACCCTGCAACAGCGCCCCATCGCCCAGGCCACACGCGAGCGCCTTGCACAGGCCTTGCTCGACTGGTTCACGGCTGGCTGGTCGGGCAGTCCGATGCCGCTGGCGGCGACAATGCGGTCACTGGCCGCCGACACGATGCCGGGTAACGGGCCGGCGGCGGTATTCGGCGGCGGCACGATGACGCCGCCCGGCGCTGCATTCGCGAATGCGGCCATCGCGCATCTGCGAGAGATCGACGATGCCCATCGTGCCGCGATGCTGCATCCGGGCGTGATTGCGATCTCGCCGGTGCTGGCGCTTGCGGCGGGCGGCAACCTGAGCCGGCGGCGCGTGGCCGATGCGGTCGTGGCCGGCTACGAAGTTTCGCTGCGCATCGGTGAGGCGCTCGGCACCGGGCATGCGGCGAAGTTCCATGCCACGGCCACGGCCGGAGCGGTTGGCGCAGCCGCCGCGGTCGGCGTGGCGCTGGGGCTCGATACCGAACAGTTGCATCACGCAATGGGCATCGGCGCCACGCAGGCCGCGGGGCTATGGCAACTGGTCGACGATGACGCGCACGAATCCAAATCGCTGCATCCGGCATTTGCGGTGCGCAATGGCATCCACGCCGCATTCGCGGCGCGCGCAGGTTTGCCTGGCGCGCGGGCGTTTGTCACAGGCGCGCGCGGACTCTATGCACTGTTGTCGGCCGACGGACCATTGCAGGCTCTGGGCAACGATCTCGATGGCCCCGAGCGCATCAACACCGCCACCATCAAGGCCTGGCCGTGCTGCGCGCAACTGTTCACGCCGCTCGATGCCACACGGGCGTTGCTCGATGAACATCGCTTCGTGCCCGATGATATCGTTGCGGTGGAGATCGAGATCTTCCCCCATGCGCTCAAGATCGCCGGAGTGGTGTGGCCAGCCAAGCCGGCGGAAACCTGCTTCTCGCTGCGCTATGTGGTGGCTACGCTGCTGCTGCGCGGCAAGATCGGCATCGAGGACATGGAGACGCCAACGCTTGATTCGCCAGCGCTGCTGGCATTGGCCGAGCGCATCAAGGTGACTACCAGCGATGCATTCCAGCAGGCGTTTCCTCAGAAGCGCCCGGCGTCCGTGCGCATTACGCTGCGTGACGATCGGCAGGTCGAAGCGCTGCGCGAGTTACGGCGCGGCGATCCGGAAGATCCTTACGACTGGCCGGCGCTGCAGGCGCGCATGCGCGCGTTTGCACCGGCCATGGATGACCATCAGGCGGAAAGCGTGGCTGGCTGGTGCGCGGGCTTTGCCGATGCGGGCCGCGACAACGAACCCTGCAACGTGCCGCCGTCACTGTTCAGCGCGCCGGCGCAGGCTGCGCGGTGAAGCCCTGCAGCGCCAGCTCGCGGCGCACGACATCTACGGCGTGAAGCTGTTGTGCGTCGCCAAAGCGCGATGCCAGGCCGATGACCACCACGGCGCCAAGGAAGCCGCTGTCGCTGTCGAACACCGGCAACGCCACCGAGGTCATCTCCGCGACACGTTCCGAGCGCGTCATCGCGTAGCCCTTCGCGCGGATCTCGGCGGCCAGCGGCGTATCGTCGCCCGTATATACCTTCAGCACATGCGCCGACGAGCCGCCATCGGCCAGACGCAGGCGGGTACCCACCTCCACGTGATGGCGCACCTCTTTCGACGTGTTCTCGCGGTACAGGCAGATGCGTTCATCGTTGCTGCGCACATAGAACGCCACCGTCTCGCCGGTCTCGCGCATGGTGTTATGCAGCACCGGCTGGATCCGCGTCCCCAGGTCGAAAGTGCTGCGATAGAGCATGCCCATGTGCAGTAGCGCGGGGCCGGGCGCGTACAAGCCGCTCTCGAAGCGGTGGATCATGCGCGCGCGCGTCAGCACCCCCAGCAGGCGTAGCAGCGTGGCCTTGTCCAGCCCGGTGTGTTCGGCGAGCTCGCGCAGTGACAGGCGCAGGCGATCTTCCCGAAAGCTTTCAAGAATCGAAATGCTCCGCTCCAGCACGCCCGGCGGTGGCTTCGGGATGTTGCTCGCGTCCGGGGTGTCGGCCATCTCGTGGATGTCTTCAGCTTCCGGAGGCTTCTTGGTACGTGAGGTACGTGACGTGTTCATGGTTTTTGTGTGCGTTTGTCGCGTTATCCCTGCTTGACACGGAATTCGCAGCTTTCTATAGTTTTATTCATTAAAACATGATTTCATTGAATGAAACAACAGGAAAGAGGCGGATGGCAGCCGCCTTCGCTGGAGACAATTGTCGCTGATCGTGCGCCCCGTACCTCGAGTGTGAGTGTGTTGGGCATCGTCAGCGCAGCAACCGTGAGCCTCAGTTGATGCAAGCCGGTAGTGATGCGTTTCTCGATGTACTGGCCGGAATCGCCGGTCGTGCCAATGTGCTGACATCCGACGCCGATATGGCGCGCTATACGGCGGATTGGCGCCGCAATTTCCCGGGCGCCGCGCGGGCCGTGGTACGGCCCGGCAACACGCAAGAGGTGGCGCAACTGGTGGCCGCATGCGCTGCGCATGGCGTGCCCGTGGTGCCGCAAGGGGGCAATACCGGGCTGGTGGGCGGCTCCACGCCGGACGCCTCGCGCACCGAGGTCGTGCTGAGTCTCGATCGCATGACCGCAGTGCGTCGCGTTGACCGGCTCGACAATACGATGACGCTCGAAGCCGGGTGCTCGGTGCTGCAGGCCCAGGAGCTGGCCAGTG
>VFQP010002760.1_pt1 | contig 19044 bp, 25 predicted proteins | sample 3512351 | NCBI WGS metagenome assembly VFQP01 (sample SAMN10412372, study PRJNA504923) | tailings metagenome | isolation source: Relicate 1 Philex TSF1 revegetated site | place: Philippines: Tuba, Benguet | collected 2017-08-29
GTTGGCGTGCACCACCATGTACTGGTCCGACGCGTTCACCAAGGGGATGTCCTGTGGGCACCGGGGCGACACACGCGCACACCCACACGCACCAGGTGCGTTTTTGCAGGGCTGCACGTGTGTCCCTCTGCGCCTCCCGTTGACCCGGGCAATAGCGGAGGAAAGAGGATGTGTGTGACACGCACCTGGTTGATGCTTTGGCGCGCCGCGCACTCAAAGATGAGGTCGAAGCTCTGAGTCATGGTCTGCGCCGTGATCTCCAGGTCCACCACCCTGCTCAGAGCGCAAAAGCGCAGCGACGGCACCCAGCAACCGCTTAGCAGGGTGTGCAGAGGTGCAAGGAAGCGCAGCGGCAGCGGCGCCCACACAGCGGTGGCAGTGGCAGGCGGGCAGGGTGGGTGCGCACCGCGTGTCGAGGCCGTTGAGGTTGGTGAGCAGCAGCCTCGAGGGGTACAGGCCCGTGCCCATGGGCTTGAGAGCCACGCGCAGGCTGCGCGCACGCCAGGGGCATCCACGGCACACTCGCATATGGCCAACAGGTGTGACGCGGGACTGCCTTCTTGCTGCTCCCTGCTGTGAGTAGTGTGCCAAGCCTCTCCCCGAGCCGCTCACATGCCAGGTGGCGCGGGGTCCTCCTTGCGCGCCGGCGGCGGGCCGCCCTTTTGGAACGGCACCGGCGCCACGGCTTGCGTGGACAGCGTCACCGTGTCTGGGCACCAGATGAGGCTGTTGGTCTGGCTCACGGCATAGGCCGCCTCGGCTGCACGCGGTGGGTGTGGCACGTGACGGCAAAGCAAAAAGCATGCTGAAGCGAAACTCGCCATCAACGAGCTCAGACGTGCCAGGCTTGCTGGCTGGGTGCGTGCATGCGCGTGCGCTCACTGAGGCCCTTGAAGGGGTCCGACTTGAGGAGCGCCGCCTGCTGCCGGTCCTTGGCCAGCGGGTGCTTCTCAAGGAAGGTGCGCTTGGCCGCCTCCAGCTGCACACCATCAAGCAGCCACAGCCAAGCACGCGTGTGAACACCCCCACTCACGAGCGCGACGCCAGCCGCCGTGCGTCGCTGACGGCCCCGTTCTCATGCGTGCCGAGCGAGCGCACCTGGGTGTTGGCGAGCGGCACCAGGACGTCCAGCGTCTGGTTGGGCCCCTCGAGCGGCACCACGCCGCGCACCTCCATGATTGGCGCCGGCAGCAGCGCCTCGCCCACCAGCTCGTACACAAACTCGCCCTGCGCGCCAGTGCACACGTGCGCGCGCGCCAACGCACTTGTCTGGTCTCCTCGCCACGAGGCCCACGCAGGTGCAGGCGTGGGGCGCGTGGGGCGCGTGGACATGGCTCCGCACCTGCTCCTTGTCCTTGAGCACGACGGTGCAGTAGTGCGTGCCCATGTAGAAGGGCAGGAAGCTGGCGCGCAGCTTCTCAGAGCTGCGCAGCAGGGTGTGTGGCGGGGCACCGACGCGCAACACCAGATTGAACTCAGAGCGTGTGACACTTTGAAGCAATGGAGAGGCGTGAGGAGCAGTGGAGCATGGAGCAATGGAGAGGCGTGAAGGAGGCCGCACCTGTTTGCCTTGAGGCGCACGCGGCCGCGGTCGAGGCCGAACGCCGCGGGGAAGAGCTTGGCCGAGGCCGGCTGCGTCGAGGCGCCGCCCTGCGCTGGCGCGCCGGCGCCTGCCTTGTTGCCGCCGTTGCCGGCACCGGGGCGGCGCCCGCGCTTCTTGTCGTCGGCGGGCGGCGGAGGCGGCGGCTCGGCCTGCTCGTGCTGCAGCGTGATGGCGAAGTCGCAGTCCGTCTTGAAGGGGTTGGAGACGGTGAACTCGAACTGCTGCATCTCGTACAGCGGCCCCTCGGTGCGCACGCGCTTGAGCGGCGCGCGCGTGTTGACGGCCGAGCGCAGCAGGAAGACGAGCGTGGCGGCGTAGGCGCCGCCGCCGTCGCGCTTGGACATGAGCACCAGCCTCGCCTCCTGGGGCAGGCTCGTGGTGGGCGTGCACTTGCAGGGCAGCCGCGTCGTCTCGCCCGCGCCGACGCGCACCACAGACGCGTCGATGGAGAAGTCCGCGTGGCCCTCGAGGCGCGCCGTGTAGGCGATGGCCTTGCGCGCGGGGTTGCTCAGCTCGATCTCCTTGACCATCGTCTCGCCCATGCGGCAGGTGAAGTCGATGGTGGTGCGCGGCAGCAGCTGAGGCAGCGTCTGGAAGAGGTAGAGCAGCAGCACGAGCAGCTCCTTGGCGTCCGGCTCGGCAATGTCCTTGGCCGTGATCTCGAACGGCAGGTCCAGGTCCTGCGTTTGGGAGCACGACCGAGCACGCTTGTCAGCCCGCCCCGCGTGCGAGACGTGCGCTCATCGCTCGCTCGGCGAGCGGCGCGTGCCGTGTCGCTCACCGCCATGAGCCGCACGATGATCTCGGCGTTCTCCAAGCAGTCGGACGCGCTGGGCGCGCCGCCCGCGTGCAGCGACGCGCGGCGGTTCGCGAACGACGGCCAGTACCCGACCAGCAGGGAGAAGATGGCCAGGCCGTCGCGCAGGTCCTCGTCGAAGTTGGTGATCCTGCGCGGCGACCGTGTGATTGGCGACCGTGTGACGCGTGGATGCCGCGAGGAGCGCGACTCGCGGCGTACGAGGACCCCGTCGCGCACCTGCGAGCCTTGCTGCCGAACACCTTGGCGTAGTGGTGCGTGGCCCAGGCCAGCAAGCTCGACTCGGCGACGCTGTAGAGGTTGCTGCCGACGATGGCGTGCTCGGGCGGGTGCAGCAGCAGGTCGAGGTCACTGCCGCCGTTCGCCGCTTGCGCGTCGGGAAGGATGCCCGGCAGCGCGTGGAGGGCGCGCAGCGTGACGCGGCTCAGCACAAAGACCTTGAACATCTGCACGAGGCGCGCCGAGCACACAGCAACACAAGTGCTCCTGAGTGCTCCTCAGGTGGGCGTCGGCGGCGTCCCTACGCACCATAGAGCCTGCGGTTGCGCTGGAGACGCACCTGCGTCACCACGGCGTTCCACGCCTGCACGCTGACCACCTCAAAGTTCTCCTCCACGTCGGCCCACAGGTTGACCTCCTCGAGCGCCACTGGGTCGTCCTCGGCCTTGGCAGCACGCGCCGTCAGGATCCTGCGCACACACGAGAAAGCGCACCGCGTCGGTGGGTGAATGGGTCATCAGGCGTCAGCAGATGAGGCTCACAGGAACCGTCCAAAGTGCAGCTGCTCGCCTCTTGAAGTCCTCCAGGTCGAGCAGCATCTCTGGCTTGACGGCGTTGAGCAGCGCGCCGTGCGCCCGCAGGAACGTGAGCGCAGCGTCGTACGCGCCCAGCAGCTGCTCGGCGGCTTCCTTGCGGTTGCTGCTCAGCTTGGACACCTGCACACGCCAGCAGCGGCCCCCTCTTCAGCTGCGGTGTGCAGCACAGCGCACGAAGCACAGCGCTCCCACCGCATCAGGCACTGATCCTCACCTTGCCGGGCAGCGTTTTGCCGCTCAACATCTCCACCAGCTCCGTCATGAGCTTGCCCCGGGACGCAACGAGCGACGCGTGCAGCTGCTTGTCGTACGGCCCCCGCCTGCGTGTGGTACGTGACGCACGAGCCCCAACCAGCGGCGTGAGCGGCTTTGCCATCTCTCGCAAGGTGCGTGTTCCCAGGTGTGCGTGTGTACGTCGAGTGGTGGCGAGCGGTGAGGGCTCACCCGCTGGCGGCGTTGAGGTAGTGCACGATGCCGTAGATGGGCGTGGTGGGGCCCAGCGCCGTGCTGGGGCTGGGCAGCTGGTATTGGGGCGCGCCGGGGCCCACCTTGAGGGAGATGGGGTAGTCCGGGCTGGGCACGTCCATGGGCAGCGCGGCCAGGTTCGCCTGCAGAGCAGAAGCGAGCGCGCTTGCCGATGCGGTCGAGGCGCTGTCCAGCGCTGGCTAGCGAGCCGCACCTAGAGCGCGTCGTGAGCGCACCTGGACGAAGGCCGTGTTGGTGAGCAGGCAGTTGTCGGCGCACGCGGACACGGGGATGGAGTAGCGCTTGCCGTCCTCGTCGAGGAAGTCGATGTTGGCGGTGAACGAGACGGCGCGGTTCGACTCGAACGACACCACCACGGGCAGGCGCTCCCGCGCGACGCCAATCAAGTTGCCCTGCGAGCGAGCGAGCGAGCACGGGCAAGTGATTCTCGCGCCATCCCGGCTGTCCGGCGCCGTGACATGTCTGCGCGACGCGCGCAGGCGGCGAACGCCGCGGATCCCTCACCTCGGGGAACTCGAGCTGCAGCGGCTGGTGCGATTCGTCCGCCGGCAGGCGGTACCGCAGCTCCAGGTTGTCGTAGTTGACGTTGACGATGTGGAAGGTCGCCTTGCTCCGCACGCCCAGCGGCACCTGCGACACGTGAAAGCACATCAGGGCGGCCTGCGTCCTCGCACCGCGCAGAGCATCAGACCAGCGGCGCCCAAGGCGGGCCTCTGCGCCTACTCGCTCACCGGTGGCAGCAGGCACTCGCGCACGTCAAAGGTGAGGCGCGGGTGCTGCCCGGCGCCAACCACCTCAATCATGACGTACGGCTTGCTCAGGTCGCCGTCCAAGTACAGCGGCACCGTGGTCTCGTACGAGCGGCCGTCCCGCGGCGTGAACTGCACCGTGATTTGCAGGATCTCGCCTGCGCGGGCGCAGCCACAAGCTCCAGGCTCGCGCACACTGGTCAGCAACAGCTGGCAACCTTGAGCCAGCGTGCGTAGCGGAAGTGCACACAGTCGAGCGGCATGCCTCACCAGGCCCGACGGTGGCGGTCTTGCTGTCAAGCGCAAAGGCCGTGGCGTCCGGCCCAGTGAAGTCGCCCAGCGCCACCTCCACCGCCGTGTCCTCCTTGTTGGCAAAGGAGAGCCCTTGCGTGTAGGGCGCCTGCGCGCACACACACGACCCAAGAAGGAGAGCAATGCGGGGAGGGCCTTGGAAGAGCGCTTGACGTACGCTTGTGGTCAGGCTGCATGCGCTGCAGCTCGCGAGGCGGGGCGCGGTGCGAACGCGCATGCCGCGCATTCTCTCTCGCCTTGATCTGGTTGGAGCGGATGACGGTCTGCACGCCAAAGTCGATCGAGGTCTTGCCCAGCGTGAGGCGCGGCTTGGCGCCCACCGCCGTCACGCTCTGCACAGCGCGCGCAGCACACCAGCAACAACGCAGTTCTATGGCTCAAGGAGTGTGCTGAGGGGAGCGAGCGCGGAGTGATGGTGGCACACACCCTTGAGACGGGCTCGCAGGCGCCGGCCAGCAGACTGGCAAAGTTGAGCTCCCACGCCTGGGGGCCCTCCTGCTCCGCCTTGTACACCAGCTGCAGCTCAAGCGCCTTCTTGGGGTTGATGGTGATGAGGAACTGGTAGCCCGTGGCGCCGGTGAAGCCCATGGCGTTGATGGAGCTGCTGCGGCGGCTGTGCCGCCCGCTGCCGCCCGTCGTCGACCCTGCGGCGCGCAACCACGTGAAAAGCCACCCCACCTGGTCGTAAAACCGCCTCACCGGCGCGCGGCCAAGGATAGCTGCTCCTCCTGCACCGGTGCGGGCGCGGAGATGCGTCTCTCGCACCTCGTCGTGACCCGGCGGCCTGCACCTCCCCAAAGGCTCCGATCTTCTGCAGCGGGCAGTCCTCGTACTCGGTCGTGTTCCAGGCGTCCTTGGCAATGGTGAGCTGCAGCTCGGGAACCTTGAGCTGCACACAAGTAGCGGCAGCATGGCGAGAGAGGGCACGGCTCAGGGCCAAAGCACGTGAAGTCTGCCCCTGGTGGTTGGGTTGCCGCAGGAGAACGAGAGGAGGGGCCAAAGTGTCACTCACCAGGTCGAGCCTGAGTTGTGCCGTGACGGGGCTCGTGTTGACCAGCGTGAGCGGCGCCTTGGCGAATGAACCGAGGTAGACCTGCGCACGCAGCAAGCAGCGTGAGAACGCACGAGAGTGAGGGCGCAGCTGCAGCAACCTGCCACATCACTGCTCACAAGGTGAGGGCCTGTGGGCCGCATCAGCTGCGCGCACCTGTCCGAGGTCAAAGGCCTCCTGCTGCACCTCAACCCTCGCCATGACGCCCTCAGCCTTGAACGGCAGCTTGAGGGTGCGCCCGCCTTGGATCTGCGCACCACGCGCCACCGCACCCACACACCACCGACGTCAACCTCCTGCTGCGCCTCCTCCTCCTTCTCCCTGCCGCAGGTGCGTGACGATCCCTGCGCTGCACTGCGCTGCCACGCTGGCCGTGCCCGCAGCGTGCGTGCAGCTTGGCAGGGGCCCCGCGGCTGCTTGCGCTACAGTGCGTACGAAGCCACTGTGTGGTGCTGCGGGTGCCGCAGCGCACCTGTATCTCGAGCATGGAGGCCAGCAGGCCGGGCTGCGGGATGGTGAAGGACACCTGCAGGTCGGCCGTCTCGTCCGGCGCCACCTTGAGCTTCTCAGGCGACACCTGAGATTGAGATGTTGCGGTGTGTGAGCGTGCGTGCGTGGCGAGAGTCATGGAGTGCACGTGTGCGCGAGGTGCATTACTACGTAAACAAGCGCACACGAGCGGCGCAAAGCGCCCACCTGCAGCTTGGCGTTGGGCAGCACCCTGAACACGGCGGTGCGCGTGCCCGAGTTGCGCAGCTGCGCCGTGACGGTCTGTGGCAGGTTGAGCGGCACGCTGCCGGCGTCCAGCGCCTTGTCCTTGAGCTTGAGGCCCACCTCGGGCAGCTGGCCCTGCAGCGGGTGCAGTCAGGTGCCAGCACGAGCACGCCACCGTCAGTGTCCGCTGCGGTGGGTCCCTGGACAGGAAATGGACTACTGTCCCAGGAGCAGGCCCGCCACAGTTCATCTGCCCACGAGTCGGTTGCTGCTGGCCCGGTGCGAGGGGAGGCTCAGGGCAAGAAAAGCAGTGCGGTGCGGTCACCTGCAGGTTGATGCGGCGCGGGTGGTCGCCGCCCAGCAGCGTCATGACCAGCACCGCCTGCTGCGTGCCGGTGGGCAGCGGCGGCGGCGGCGGCGGCGCGGCGACGGTGCCGTCGGGGTTTCGCTGCTGCTGCGCGTTCTTCTTGGGCGGCGGTGGCGGCGGCGCCGACAGCTCCGGGGGCAGGTTCCACCTCACCACCAGGTCCACCGTGCTCTGCAGGGTGGGGCAAACGTGGCAGGCACGGGGGCTTCTGTTTGCGGAGGCTGTGCGGAGCAACACATGGAGGCGGGACGGGCCAAAAAGAGCAGCGACGAGAGGCGCTCACCAGCGGCGCGATGGTGCCCTCGGTGGGCGTGACGGTGAAGGACTCCTTGTTGGAGCAGGCGATGGAGAACTCCACGGGGAACGCGTGCGGGTTGGTCACCTGCGCAGCAGTAGGTAGTTAGAGAGAGCGGCGTTGTGGCTGCAATGCCAGCCCCAGACGGCAGTGAACAAGGTGCACGGAGAGGCGGCGTTAGAGAGCGGTGTGCCACCTCACCTGGACCATGCGCTCGAGGTGGCTGTCCCAGTCGTCCAGTCCGTACTCAAACTGCACGTCCTCGCTGCTCAGCTCCACCGTCACGGGCACCACGCGCGCCGTCACGGGGAAGTGCAGCACGCGCGAGCCGTTGACACAGTAGTCAATCTGCGCACAGCGCGTGGCACACGAGCACGCCGCACGTGACACGTGGCGCCTGAGACAAGGCGTGGGCGCGGCGTTTGGTGGCGGCTGGCGGCGCTGGCCGGGGGGGGGGGGGGGGGGGGGGGGGGGGGGGGAGCGCACCTTTTCGTTGATGTGCTTGATGGTGTCGGCCACCAGCGTGAGCGGGAACTTGGCCCGGGCGCCCGGAGGAATCACCTGCAAGCGCCGCACAGGCGCCACGCCAGCGCTTGTCATTGCGCACCACAATGCAGAAAAGCGAAGGCACGGTGCGCCCGGTGACCTTGGAGACAGCTTGTGCGGGCTCTTGCCTGGGAGGTATTCTTGGAGCCCTTGAGCTCGGGCAGCGCCTTGAGGTCCAGCACCACGTGGATGGGCGTGCTCAGCGTGTTGACGAGCATCAGGTGCTGCACTGCCACGCTGCCCACGCTCACGCTGCCAAAGTCCACCACCTGCAGCGCTCGCACGCGAGGCGCACAGGCCACGCGGTGCGCCAAGGTGCGAGGCCGGCTCGACGACGAGAGGTCGGAACTGCTCGGGCCCATGCGCACCTTGGGGCCGATGATGAGCTTGCTGAGCTCCTCCTTGCTCAGCTCGCGCGAGCAGGCCGCCACCTCGGCGTCCGTGCTGGGCCGGTCCTTGTGCAGGACCACGCCCTGGAGCTCCGCCGCCCTGCGACCGTGCGCGCGACGATCGCGACAGGGTGAAGAGTGGAGGGCCGAGAGTGGAGGGCCAGTCGGAAGCTGGCTCCGTGCACTGCGTGGCTGGCGCTCACGTGACGGTGCGCTGCGTCTTGGGCTGCGCGTCCTGCACGGACGCGAGCGTCCACAGCGGGTCCGCCTTGCGCGGCAGCTTGGGCTCGGGCGCGACCAGCCCGCTGCGCGTGTCGAGGCCCAGGTTCACGTCGCTGTCGTCGGCACGGCGGCTCTGCGCCTTGCGCTGGCGCTCGACGCGCGGCTCGCGCAGCGCGCCGATGTACTTTTCCCTGCAGTGCGCACGACGCCACGCGCGTCACGTCCACAGTGAGCTCCACAGCGTGGTGCGCGGCCCGTGTGGCTCCCTCGCCACTGCGCGAACGAGCCGCTCACTTGTGCTTCTTCAAGGTGACGAAGTCGTCCCGCCCGAGCGCGTACGCCGTCCCCGTGTCGCCGGTGTTGGCGAAGGCCTCCACCACGTCCGGGCGGTCCCAGAACGGCTTGCCCGCCTTGCCGGCGTGCGCCTTGAGGGTCGAGATCGCGGCCTGCGCGCACACACCGCACGCGCACACGGCTGCTCCTGGGGCACCATGCTGACTGTGCTCAGGGTGCTGCGCTCCGTGTGCTGGACGGCCCAGACTGCGCGGGCACGTCCACTCGTGCGACGCCCACCTGCTCGTCCGAGACGTATTTGGCCTCCTTCTGGAAGTCTGAGGGCAGCTTCTCCGTGCCCCCTACCAGCGCCGTCTTGGGCGCCACCTGAGTGAGGCTGCTGCCCGTCACCTGAGAGGAACACGGACAGGGGCGGCACAAGTGAGCGTGGGAGCCACCCTCCCTCAAGGCTCCAGCAGCCAAGGCAGTGGAGCTTGCTGGCACGTTTTGACGCTCGCCCGCAGCGACGCACTCACCTGCAGGCTGAGGGTCTGCACCACCACGTTGCTGTTCTCGCCCAGCACGTCCAACTGCACCGTGGAGGGATGGCTGCCCATGGCCAGCGGCCGATACCGGACCTTGACCTGCAGCAGCGAATCACAGCACACACAGCAGCGCGTCCTGTCAGTCCGTGTGACGCGCATTCAGCGGTCACCCTGGTGCGAACTCTTCCGACTGGTGGCCCAAGCTGCCCGCACAAGGGAACCCAAGGGTCGCGAAGAGGGCCGGCGCACCTGGAAGGTCTGGCCTGCCAGCACTGTGCCCGTGGCGGGCTCGACCTGGTAGTAGGGCACGTCGCGGTGCGCGCTGAACCTGAGCGGCAGCACCTCGCTCGTGTTGTGCAGCACGACCAGGTGGTCGGCCCACTCGTGGCACGCCACATCGCCGAACGCCAGGCTCTGCGCGCAAAGGGCCGCCAGGCGCGCGCAGCGGTGGGCCGCAGCACGCGTGGTAGCGATGGGCTGCAGCTAGCGCGAGAAGAGGTAGAGGCTCGCGAGGCAGGGCCGAGAGTCACCGGCTCACCGGCGGCTCGGCGCGCAGGCGCGCGGCGCATCCCTTGCCCTTGAGCGGCAGCTTGATGCGCGAGGACGGGGGGCACCCGGCGAACTCGACCAGCGCAAGAAAGTCAAAGATGCGCGTGGTGCCGTCGGAGCGGGCGAGCGTCGAGCTGAACCCCTTGCTGTTGGGCACGTCCTGCGAGGACGGGCGAGCGCGGGCGCCTCGGGCAGGGCGCCCATCAGCTTCTGGCCCACACCCCGCACCGCTGCCCACACCGCTCGATGCCAGCCAGCGTCCCACCAGCACAAACGCCCCACACAACGCACTTGCGGCGCGAAGCTCATGGACACTGTGGTCGTGCCGTACGGCGGGATGGTGCCGCCCAGTGGGCCCACGTTGAAGGGGTTGTCGTTGGTCGCCTTGGAGCGGATCTGGGCGCCACGCACACACAGGAGCAGCACCCACAACCCTGAGCATGAGCCAGCGCCATGCCGCCTCGCCACCAGAAGGCCAGGACGCAGCAGCCCGTTCCTCACCTTTTGGTGTGTGGCGGAAATGAGGTCGGCGTAGGGGTCGTCGGGGTCGTCGTTGCCGCCGCCCGAGCCCTCCTCCTCTGCCCTCGCCTTCATCTCCACAGCGTTGCCGTAGCTGCACCCATCAACGGATCACGCCCGCAAGCACGCCAGCACGTCACCGCCAGGCCGCGCTGCACTGCCGCCCGCAACGCCTCAAAACTCCAAGCGCTGCTGCTTGTTCACACCTGAGGAGGTACTTGGCAGGGATGGGCCCGTTGTTGAAGAGCGTGAAGGTGCGCGAGGCCTTCTCCCCAAAGTACAGGGTGCCAAAGTCCACCTGCGCGTCACACGTCACCGCCGCGCTCACACCACATCAGCCTGACCACGAGCAAAGCGCCAGCAATTTGCTTGCGACGCTCTCCCACTGTCATCCCAAGACTCCTCCAGCGCCGCACCTCTGTGACCCTGGTGTTGGTTGTGTCCAAGCACTCGAACGACTGCTTGACGGCCGTGGCAGAGTGCGCCAACTGCACAGGGCACACGCGCCACACACAGGGCACACCACCACGCTTGCTCGGTGAAAGCGTGCCGGCTGGCACGCACAGGCTGCACGTGTTCCTCCAGCGCCCGCTCCACACCAACCCAGCCCACGCCGCAGCACCGTCAGCGCCACCTCCTCCTCCGCACCTTGCGCCCCTCAGTGGCGCCCTCGCCCACCAACACCAGCACGTCGCCGCTGGCGGCGCCTGCGTCCTGCAGCACCCACGTGGCCGTCACGGTGACCTCGCTGCTGCTGCTGCCGCCGGCACCGCCAGCGGGCGCCAGCACTCCGCTCGACGGGCTGAGCGTCAGGCCCAGGGACCTGCATACACAGCCAGGGAGGGCATGCAAGGGACATCGTCTCGCTGGCTGAGGCGCCGAGCTGTGGACGCCTCACCCGCCCACCCTGCCAGACACACTCCTGGCCCGCTCGTCACGCCCATGCCCTCCCCGACACGAGGCCCTCCACACAGGCCGTGGGTGGCGCTCACTTGTCCCAGTCCAGGCGCCACTCGGTGGGCCCCGTGCCCTTGTTGACCAGCCTGAACGTCTTGCTGGCCTTGCTGTCCACCGGCACCAGCCCAAACATGAGGTCGCCCTCAATGTGCACGTCGGCGCGGGGCAGCAGCGCGCGGAGCGGCACCTCGAGCTCCCCGCTCTCCGACTGCACCACCAGCTTGTCGGACGCCAGCTCCTTGACATCCGCGAGGCTGTCGCCGTGGAGGTGCACCTGTTCGTTCAATGACGCCGGCAGCAGCGCTGGATGCGGGTCAGCGCGATGGCCCTGGCGTGCACGAGGCTCTTCCTACAGCGCCTGCCGTGTGCCAGTGTGCCCGCACGCTGCTGCCAGCGCCGCTGCACGCCCCATTGGCTGCGAGCTGCAGCGAGCTCGGCGCTCCGCGTGCCGGATGTGCCAGCGTGCCCAGCAGCCCCCGCCACCTGAGCCAGTGGCCTGTGCGCAAACACACAGCCTCCATACAGCCTTGCATTCTGCTGCTGCTCACCTGGAAGCTGACCTCCAGGCCCGGGGGCAGCTTTTGCGACTGCGGGAAGCCCGCGATGGAGAAGTACTTGCTCTTGGGCGGCCTCACGCGCACGGTGCACACGCGATTGTTGGGGTTCTGCGCGTGCGCGTGTGGGCACAGTGGGGACGCTCGCGCTCGGCCACTCGCGCTGGGCGCGGCACCTGATGCCCCGACTCACACGCACCTTGATCGTGACCAGCACCGTCTGGTCCTGGCCCGGCTGCACGTCGTGCAGCTCTACCTGAGGCGGAGTGACCTTGAGGCCAGCCATCCCCCTCTCTCGCTCGCTGCTCGCGGACGGAGATGTACGACGGGCCCAACTCAAGGCCAACACGTCTCGCCACGGCTCGAGAGATACATCCTGACACTACTGCAGCTGTTCGCGTCTCGCGCCGTGCGCTCGTCGTGCTCTCGCAGCTTGGGCTCGCAACAGGGGCATGCAGTCGGATCGCTTCCACGGACCCAGGGACAGCGACAGCGACATCGCCAGCGCATCCATTCATAGTACAAAGCATCCATGCGTGTGTCTTGGGGGGGCGCCTGTCCCTAGCGCGGGGCACGCTACCCTGGCGCCACGCCATCCTCGTGCGCCAGCAGGCCCCACGCTCCATGGCCGGCTCTCCCGTGCGACAGGTGGCAGTCTTGCACAACGCCGGTTGCCTGAACTACGGATAAGCGAAGCAGTGCACGATACTGGGCGCCAAACAGAGCAGCCCGGAAGACGAAAGCGCCCAGTCACTAGCAGCGAGAAGGCAAGGAATCGTTAGAAGCGTGCACGCTGCACGCCACCCCCGCCACTCACACCGACCCTCACTACCAGACGCCCTGCCACACAGCAGCAAAGCAGCAAAGCGGGGCGGACTCTTCTTCTCGTGAGTTGAGTTCATGTTGCGACATCAGTTGCCAAACACCTCACGGACGATCCTCATGTGTGGGTGGCCCGACTCGCGCACAGCCTGTTCCAGCTGGTCGCCCATCTGGGGTGCGCCGCAGAAAAGGACGCCCACGCGCGCGCTGGGGTGCGTGGCCGCCACCTGCGCCACGATGTGGTTCAGGTCCGGCCTGCGGACAAGACCAGCACCAGGTTCAAGGGCCGCGTCAGGGGGCCCCACCGTGGGCGCACAAAGGCTCATTGTGGGCCATACTGCGCGCCTGTCACCCACCTGCCAAAGCTCGTCTTGTCCCGGATGTGCGCGTTGGCCAGCAGGCACACCTCCTGGTGCTCCTCGACACGCTGGGCCATCTGCGGCTGGACGCCAAACGCAAGCACAAGCTCAGCTGCGGTGTTGCCTTTCCCCAGGCCTCACAGGCTGGCGGCGCGGGTCCTCGTCAGCGCACGCACACCTGGATGAGCAGATTGTCGGCGGCGCCCGCCGCGGCGCCCGTGTAGTGGAAGTGCATGTGGCACAGCGAGGGCGGCGCCAGCCGGGTGATGCCCTCGAACGTGGGGCGGAACCACTGCAGCATGCCCTGCTGCCGGAAGATGAAGTGCAGGTACAGGCGGCGCAGCCAAAAGCCGGCGTCCAGGTGCACCTGCGCGCACCATACACAGTGCGCAGCGGGCACCGAGTCCGGAGCCAGACCTAGCACCACGTTGGATTGCAGCAGCGCGGAGCTAGGAGAGAGAGCTCGGCTCACGCAGGCTGGTGCCGCCTGAGCTCACCGTGTTGCACTTGGCACACAGGCGCGCGGCCAGCTGGTGCATGATGTGGCGCAGGATGGCCACCATGGGCGTCACGCCAATGCCGCCCGCCACCAGCACCAGCACCTCGTGCTCCATAAAGTGCTGCGCAGCGTCACGTGCGCACACGGGCATGAAGCGGGCGCCAGCAGTGCCAATCGCTTGCTGCGCGCCCGCTTGCCTTTTGGCAGTACCTGAGTGGGGGCGCCGTACGGGCCGTCGATGCGGAAGTGCGGCTTGGCCAGGCCCGGGCACGGCACCGCCCCGCCGCGCATGCTCAGGGCGGCGCGAGGGCTCAGGCAGGACTGAGGCGTGGGCGCGGCGGCGGCGGGCTTGAGCAGCACCTTGCCGTTGGCCCCGTCGGTGCTGCTCCTGCTGCCGGCCGAGGTGGAGCTGCGGCGCTCCTCGTCCAGCGCCTGGCGCACCAGCTGCAGCGCGTGCGAGGACAGCACGCCCGACGAGCCCGGCGACTGGGTCAGCAGCACGTTGGAGGAGGAGGACACGCCGTCGGCGTGGTGCGCGAGCGCCGCAACATCCACGTGGTGGTGGGGCGCCTGCAGGTCGCCGCTGCTGGGGGCGCACGAGGGCGGGCGCGCAGCAAAGCGCGTCTGCGGCGGCGGCCCGCCGGCGGCGGGCAGCGCGGCGGCGGCGGCGGTGACGTCGACGGCGCTGGCGAGCGCATAGAGCTTCTCAGTCCAGTCGCCCTGCACGGCGGCGTGGATGGTGAGCAGCTCGTCGTCCGGCGCGCTCGTAATGGTGAACGGGTGCCTGCGGCCGCGGCAAGCAGGCGAGGCGGGTGGTGGTCCAGCATGGGTCTGGAGCACAGCACAGCGGCAGGAGCCACCGCCCACGACAGGGGGCTGCGCGGAGCACCGGCGAAGGAAGTTGGACGGCGTTGTCCCGGCGCCGAGTGCTCTACAGTACCCGGCGCACTCACCACTGCTTCTGCGACACTTGCTCGCACTGCAGGTGCAGGTACTGCCCGGCCTTGTGGCGGAACGTGTAGGGCACGTCCGAAACGCGCAGCACCAGCTCTGTGACGCCCGTCGAGTAGGCGTGCGGCGCCGCGCCGGCGCCGGCGGGGGAGGAGGCAGAGGAGGGCGCCGGCCCCGCCGTGGTGCCCGGCAGGATGCCGGGCAGGGCCTTGATGGACACGAGCTCCACGCGCTGCGCAAGTAGTAGTGCAGGCACACCCTTAGGTCCGTGGCGCTGCTGGTTGACGGCGTTGGTGTGCCTTGAAGAGGAGAGGGTGCTTGGCTGCAGCGCAGCGCGATCTCCACGGACAAGCGCACCTGTCCCCTGACCCAGGCGCGGTAGGCCCTCTCGACCAGCAGCATGACGAAGGGCACTGCGATGAAGAGCCACAGCCGGCTGGTGTGCGGCACGCCCGGCTTGTCGGGCAGCGGGTGCAGCAGCGCCAGCAGCACCAGCGACACCCACAGCAGCTGGTGCGTGCGGTGGAACGTGTTGTAGTTTTGCAGCACGCGGCCCACCGGCGTCCCGCGGAGGAGCGGGCTGCGGCGGATGCTGGGCACGGCCCAGGCGTAAAAGGTGATGAGGATGGCGAGCATGAGCAGGCCCGAGAGGGAGGGCCAGTTGGCCCAGACCTCGGTCAGGGTGGGGGCGGGCAGGCCCGCCGCCTCGTACTTGGCCGGTGACGTGGCCTGCACGCGCACACATGCGGGCAGGCCCACTCTCTCTTCGTCCTCTTGCCACCATTTGGGGGGTCGTCTGCATCACGCGTTCAGCGGGGGCGTAGCTGCACACGCACCATGACGGCGTGGCCGACAAAGTGGCACAAGGAGTGGCCCAGCGCGGCGGCAAAGAACACGTAGCCCAGCAGCATGTGGAGGCTGATGGCGTTGTCCACCGGGATGACGTGCCGCAGCGGCGTGGCCCTGCGGTGCGCACCAAGGCGGGGTCGTGGCAGCGTGGCGCTCGGGCATTGCATGGCGGATGATGGGGACAGCAGCGCGGGTGGCTTGCGTGGCCCAGAGGGAGCGCACCGGAGAAAGGTGAGCGAGCGGGCGCACACGAAGAAGAGCATGAGGGCCATGGTCAGCCGGATGACGTAGGCGCACGCCCTGGCGACGGGCCACGCGTACCCCAGCAGCTCGAACTCAAACCCGTGCAGGTGCACCACGAACTGCAGTAGACGTCACGGAAGCAGCGACAGCACCAGCGAGTCATGGGCTTATGCTCGACAGCACAGCAATGTGAGAACCAATGGTGCACGGACAGCACGTGCACAACAGCAACTCACCCCCCAGGCCCACATGCTGGCCAGCGCCGCGCACAGCAGGATGGTGAAGGCGCCGCGGGTGCTGCAGACGAACCACCAGGCATCCGAGACGCAGCGGCTGCGGGCGCAGCAGGCGGCCTTGGCGCCAGCGGCGCAACAGCTCGCTTTGGGCTGCTGGTGCTGCCCGCCGGGCGGCGGCGGCGGCGACGCCTCGGCCAGCGCGGGCGGGATCTGCAGCGCGACGCTGCCGCTGCTGTCCCTGCAGCCAACGGTCGCTGCCTCCCCGTCCTTGGCGGACGGTGCGCAGGCGGTGGTGGGCTGGGCTTCGGCGAGATGCCACGCCAGCAGGTGCTGGAACGCCTCCTTGGTCAAGGGGCGCGGCGCGGCGAGGGGCGTCGCGCTGCTGCCGCTGCCCATGCCGTCGGGTGCGCTGCTCATCAGGCTGCTGCACCTGGACATGGCGCCAGAGGAGCCGCCGGCGCGCAGCGCCATGCTGCAGGCGGCGTGGCGCGCCTGATCCTCTGTCAGGTGCATGTTGATGGCGGCCGCCGCCGCCTGAGCGCGCGCACCACAAGTACGCGCCAGTACGAGCCATCGCGGCGGGCGACTTGCTGTGCACAGGCAGCTCTCAACAGCAGGAGGGTGTGGATGGGGCAATAAAGTGGCCACACTGGGAGCTGCAGCAGGAGTTGCAGACGCTTGCGCGCGCGCTCCGTCCCCCTGGCGGAAGGCAGGGATGACGGCAACCGCGCACCAGCAGGGCTTCGGCCAGCTCCTCGACGTCCAGGAGCCCATCAGCATTGGCGTCGCAGGCCTTGAACAGCGCATCGATCTGCTCCCAGCAGGCAAGCACCCAGCAGCGGCGATTGACGAGCAGTTGCGTGCAGCAGGTGCGTTGTACGCCGGCGGGGTGCGGCGCCGGCGTGCCGGGGTGCATCACCTCCCACCTGCTGGTTCTTGGCTTGGGTACGCGAGGGTGCAAGCATCGGCGCTTCTCCTGCGCAGCACAGAACGCGATTGACAGAGCAGGTGGTGGGGTCTCGCTGGAGCGCCGGAAGGACATCCCTCGACATAGAGTTGACGACCGCGACTCGCACCAGTCGTGGCCCGTGATGGCAAGGGCTGGTCGTCGAGCGCACCGGACGCCGCAGTGGCGCGCATCGCGTGTGCTTGCAGGCGAGGTCCTTCCCAAAGGTGCGCGTGTGCCAGCAGGTCAACAGGGTCGCCCACCGAATAGGTGGCGCACACCGGGCAGCGCGCGAGGCGCTCTTCTCTCGTGCTGATGGCCGACAGATAAAGAGAGCGTTTGCGCTGTGCCTGCGAAAGCGAGAAGCTGGCTTCACTTTTCTCGCGCCTCATCTTTTTCCCGCTCGGCCATGGGAGGGCCCACGTACAGCAGGTGGGCACGCGGCGGACCTCTGCAGGCCTGGGCACAGCTGCTCTGCGACGAGTGGCGCACGATGCACGCTGTTGCAGGCACGCTGCTGCCCGCTGAGGCCTGCAGGTTCAAGATGTTCTGGTGCTTGCTTGACGCTTGCTTGGCCCGCCGTGTGCGCACAGAGGGATGCTCCATCCCTCCTTCCTGTTCCTGCTGTTGCTGCTGTTGCTGTTCCTGTGCTTGTGTTGCACAGCTCGGCGCATGCCTGCTGCTGCTCCCAGCCACGCACTCGCTTCCATGCGCGATCCACGCCACGTCCAGTCACCATGCTGGTTATCCTTGCAGTTCCAGCGTGCCACGTCAGTACGGTCTATGCCTGACCTCCCCCTTCCTGCTGCTCTTGCTGCTGCTGCTGCTTCCTGAGCTTCCGCTGAGCTTGCGTCTTCCTGGCGCCCGCCTGCTGCTGCTCCCGCTCGGCCTGCACCATGGCGTCCAGCGCCGCCGCCGCCGCCGCCGCCTCCTGGTCCTTACCCCCCCTGCCTCCGCCGCCCCGCCTGTCGCCCACCCCCTTGGCCGCTGCCGCACCACCTCGCCCCTTGCCATCCCCACCGTCCTCATCAGGGCTGCCCCGCCGACGCCGCCGCCCCGCCGACGCCGTCCCCTGCGGCTCGACCGACCCCTCCCTCCCCCCCACCCGAGGCCCCGAGCCGCCGCCGCTGCCGCTACTGGGCCTCAGCAGCATGGCGGGGTCTGCCAGCACCACGCCCAGCGCGTCGTCGGTAAAGGGCCCAAAGGCGCCGCACAGCTCGTCAAAGCGCGCACGCACCAGCGCCGGCGACGCCTCGAGCAACGCCGGCTCGCGCAGAGCCAGCTCGCCCAGCATGCGCGCGCTCAGCAGCCCGCCCAGCGCTGCGCCCAGCGCCTGCGTCCACGCAGCACCCGCGCCGGGCACGCATCCAAGCGTCGCACGTGCCGGAGAGCTGCACTGCCGGGATGGCAGAGGCCAAACGCAGGCAGCAAGCAAGCCGTTGCAGTGCGGCCCACGCACCTTGAGCTGGTCCACGAGGCGCTGCGAGGGCAGCAGCAGCAGCCGCGGGTGCTGCCGCAGCAGCTGCACGGCGGCGCGCCCCGGTAGCGCCAGCCGCTGCTCCAGCGCCCGCACCCTCGACGCCACCTCCTCGGCGCCCTGCAGCAGCAGCTCCGGCTGGCGGGAGAGCAACTGCAGCGCCGCCTCGCGCGCCGCGGGACCCACCTCGCCCGCTGCCGCCGCCTCGCCTTGGACAGCCCTGCCCGGCGCATCCGCTGCTGCCGCTGCGCCCGCCGAAGCCGCACGCTGCTGCTGCGCGGCGGCGCCGCCGCGCCCCGCCGCGGCGACGAGCGCCGCCAGCGCCTGCAGGCGCTGCCGCGCGGCGCGCGGTGGCAGCAGCAGCAGCCACGGGCACCGCCCCGCCAGGTCGCGCGCCGCGGCGGCGGGCACGCCCAGCGCGGCGGCCAGCGCCTGCAGCCGCGAGGGCAGCCGCAGCGGCCGCGCCGGGCCCTGCAGCTCCGCGCCGAGGCCCCACGGCTCGCCGCCGTCCGCGTGCTGCGTGCTGTGGGCGGGCGCGGCGGCGGGGAAGGCAGAGGTGGGCAGGGTGCTGGCGTGCAGCCTGAGCGCGTCAAACAGCGTGATGCCGGAGCGCTGCGCCTCCGACACCAGCTGCCGCACAGAGGCGCGCCACAGCTGGCGCTGGTCCGCCGCCGGCGCGGCCCCCGGCGCTGCGGCCGGCGCGCCGCCGCTTGCCGGGGGCCGCGCGGCAGGAGGCGGAGCGGGGCCCGAGGGCGATGGCGCCGCGGAGGTGCCGTTGGGCGCGGGCTGGCTCTTGGGCGGCGCCGTGACGAGCGCCAGCGGGTCCACCAGCACCACGTCCACCACGTCGTCCCGGAACCTGCGTTTGGCACCACGCGGCGCAACGTGGCCTTGCTGCG
>VFQP010002761.1_pt1 | contig 19026 bp, 24 predicted proteins | sample 3512351 | NCBI WGS metagenome assembly VFQP01 (sample SAMN10412372, study PRJNA504923) | tailings metagenome | isolation source: Relicate 1 Philex TSF1 revegetated site | place: Philippines: Tuba, Benguet | collected 2017-08-29
GGACCTCTTTCCCGCCCCCTCCCTCGCCCCGCCGCTTGCCGCCCTCCGCGCCGCCGCCCCCGCCGCCCGCGTGCGACACGGGCGTCTGCGCGTCGTAAACCGAATGCTGCCCGCCGCCGCCGCCGCCGCCGCCGCCGCCGCCACCGACGCTCCACGGCGGCGTCGACACGTCGCAGGCGCCGCCGCCGCCGCCGCCAAGCTTCACCGTCGGCGGGGGGCCAAGCAGCACCTCGCCGGACGCGCCCGCCGGCGTCAGCGCGCCGCCGCCGCCGCCGCCGCCGCCCGCGGCCGTCGAGTGGTTGGAGTCGCCCGCCACGCCGGGCCCGCCGTCGGACCCCGCAGCAAACCACACGCCGCCGCCGCCGCCGCCACCGGTGGAAGCCCATGGGTGCTGCGGCCCCCCGGACGAGTAGAGCGAGTGCGGCGGGGCCTTGGCGGCGGCGTTGGCGGCGGGGGGCGCTCGGCCGTCAGTGCTGCTTGAGCGCGTGTGCTGCGCCGCCGGCAACGGCGGCGGCGGCGGCCCTCCGAGCGCCGGCCACGACGACTTGCTGTGGTGTGGCAGCGGCGGCAGCGGCGGCGGCGCCGCCGCGGTGGTGCTGGGGCGGCTGGGAAGCTGCTGTGGGGCGGCGGCGGCGGGCTTGCCGTGCGTCACGGGGGCGCCAGCGGCGGCGACGGCGTGGGTGCCCGGGCGCGGGTGGTAGGGCGAAGTCGGCGCGGTGGCCGAGGTGTTTCGGCTCATTGCCGGGCCCTTGCCAATGGGCAGCGTGGCGAGCAGCGACTGCAGGTTGGCATGGTTAGGGTTTAGGAAGGCGCCCGAGGGCGTGCCGCCGGGCGCGCTGGCGTCGCCGCCGTGCTGCTGCTGCGAATGGTGGTGGTGGTGGCCGCTCAGGCGCGCCGCGTACAGGTCCTTGGCGTGGCCGCCGCCGCCGCCGCCGCCGCCGCCGCCGTCGTGGTAGTTGCCGAGGAGGCGGTCGTGTAGTGTTGTCTCGAGCGTGCGCACGAAGCTGTCGTGGGCGTCGTTGGGCGTGTCGGGGACGGGCAGGATGGCCTGCGCAGGCGCGTAGGCACGCGACGCAGGTTGGCGGGGGGGCCACACGGTCCACACAGGGACCATCCACAGCACAGAGCAGGCGGCTTCAGCCTCCTGCCGCCGCGATTGCTTCCGCGTTGGGAGCCGCTGAGTTGGGTGCTCAGCGGAGGGGTGCGCGACGCGCCCCGCAGGCTCGCTGCCGAGGGGTAGGAAGCGGCTCCGCGCACCTTGTCCGCCATGATGATCATGCGCACGTGCTCCATGGACAGCACCATGGCGTTGTCTCGCACCAGCAGCTGGCCGCCCGCCGCGGCGGCGCCGTGCGCCACCACCGCGCTGGCCGCCGCCCAGTCCAGCAGCCGCAGGTCGCGCGAGGGGATGTCCAGCGCAAAGTGCTGCGTGGCGGATCGCGCGGGCGCGGCGCGCGAACGGCCAGGTGGGGCGAGTTGGCCCCCCTCGAGCTGCGGTTGCGCCGCCGCAGCCCCTGTCACCGCGTGCGGCGAGCGGGCCGCGTGCTCACCTGCATCAGCTGGCGCTTGTCCATGCTGAGCACGGAGCGCCTGCCATCAGCGTGCAGCACCAGCCAGCGCCCGCGCTGCAGGCGCGTCTTCCTGCCGCGAATGAGGGTGGCTCGCCCCGGGAGCGCGTGCCCGCCCGAGTGGGCAAAGGCCAGGCGGGCCTGGCCTCCTCCTCCTGGGTGGGCATGCGCCGAAGCGCTGTAGTAGTGGTGCTGCCTGCTGTCGTGCTGCTGCTGCAGCTGCTTGGCGTCGCCCTGAAGGAGAGGTTGCAGCAAGTCCTGCGACGCCTCCGAGGGAGGCGCGCCCGGATGGAAGTAGCCGCACGAGGAGCTGCGCAGCATCGCGACTGCCGCTCTGCCGCTGCTTCGCTTCCGCCTGCTCGCTCTCCATGGGTGCGGGCGCAGGGCTTGGTTGGTTGTGGATGTGCTCGCGGCGCTCGCGAGCAGCGAGAGAGCGCAGCATGCTGTTCTCTGGGAGCACGACCAGCCAGCCGCGCCTGGCGGAACACCTAGCGCTCGACCGCGCGCACCATCATCATTGCCGTGCCTGCTTGCCCCCCCCCGGCAGCAGCAGCACCGCCCACGCACCCGTCGCCGCCGCGAGACAGCAGGGCGTGTGGAGGCCTCAGCAGCGCTGCAGCAGCGTGCCCCGCGCCACCAGCGAGCGAGCGGGCGAGCGACCCGCCTACCATCACGGTGTGCATTTGCGGCACAGCCGTTGTACTCTGCATCCCCTCCGGCCATGAGCGCCACACACACGGATTCCCCTCTCGCCGCCTCCGCACGCTGCCTCAGGGGCCAGCGCCAGCGACAACGGCCACCAAGGGCCGCTGCCGACGGCGTGGGACGCTGCTGACGGGGCGCGCAATGCGGCCACAGACGGCCACGGTGACACGTCGGCCCCTCCCCCGCCAGCACACCAGGACATCCTAGAGGCCTTCTTCTTCGGGAGGGCGCTCGCCATCACGCTCAACAAGTGAGCCAGCTGCGGACGGCGAAGCGCGGAACGGGTGCCGCAGCTCGCCTGCGCACGTGTGGCCGCTCGCGCATTCGCAAAACCGACGCCACGCCCTCTGCTGCCTGCCCCCCACCTGCCCTGCAGGCGGTTGAGTGGGGTGCTCATAGACATCGTCGCGGAGATCAGCAAGATTTCCGCCGAGCGGCCGCAGCGCATCAAGGAGTTCCAGGTGCGTGCTGTGTCGAGGGCGGGCAGGTACCCAGGCAAAAGCCACAATGGCCCCACGCAGGAGAGAGTCTCTCGTGTTTGGCGGGTGGCGGAATCGACCGGGTGCTCCAGCGGGTGTCGCCGCATGTGCTGCGTGCCCGCCGCCGCAGCCGCGCCTCACCGCTGCCGCGCTCCGCCCATGCGCGCAGGAGGAGGTGGAGAACATGGCGCGGCGGGACATGCAGTCGTCCCACCAGCCGGCCGGGTCGGCGCCGGCGGGCGCCGCCGCCGGCGCCGCGCCAACCGAGGGCGACGTGCAGGCACTGCTGCGCGAGCTGCTCGCCGAGGTGACGGCCTCGCGCTTCCTGCTCATGCAGCTGCAGTCTTCGCCCGTCGCCGCCGTCAACGACGACGGCACGCCGATGGACGGCCGGCTGCCGCCGCGCACGGCGCCGAGGAAGCAAGTCACGTTCCGGTGACCCCGGCGGCCCCCACGCGGAGCGCCCGTTAGCGAGCGCGCGTCTGCCAGGGCCCGCGCGCTCGCTGGGAGTGCCCGTGCGGCCGCTGCTCATGAAGCAAACAAACTGCTCACCGGCCGCGGCCAACAGCGGCGGCGGCAGCCGCCCGGCCCGCTGCCGTGCCCCACCTGTGGCGTTCGCTTCTCCGGGATTCGCGCGCAAGAGCCCCCACCCACGTGGCGAATGCGCGCGCCTGCCTGGAAAGCGGGCCCATTCAGTTCCTCCCACACCCCTGCCAGGCCGTCTGGCCCGCCCTACCCTCATCCTCCTGTGCCCGGTGTGCCCGCTGCTGCGCGTGCGCGTCGCTGTGGCTTTCTGCGATTTGGCGCACGACGCATGAGACAAAACTCAGGATCCCCGCAACGAAACGCAACGCCACGGGAGCTCTCTGGGGATTCGAGTCTCTGTGCACCTGAACTGCTTGCGAGGGCGAGGGTGCGTCTGGAGCCTCCCACACACAGCACCTTTGCCCGAAGAAGGACGCAGCTGCTTTGCTCTGGAGCGGCGTGTACATCACCGGAACATGGGGCGATATGTTCCGGGACGGCCCCCCTTTGTGTGGGTGCAGACGAGAGTGCTTATGCGTGAGAGCGACGGAGCGCCGCACAGCATGGCCAGGTCATGACCGATTCCCCATGGCTGGCCACGCCACCTCTGAATCTGCTGCAACGGCCACTCTGCACGCATTTTGCAGTGACGATGCGTCCTCCCTCGCAGCATGCGCTCAGGCGCTGCCACAGGCCAACGCGCACAAACCCGCCAGCAGCGTTCGGGGCGCCTTTGCACTGGACAGCCGCGATCGGCAGCGCAGCAGCAAGGACAAGCGGAAGCGGCAGAGCTCAGAGGGATGGGGCGCCTCCGCGGTACGACAGAGTCGTCGCCGTCGTGCCGCTGCTCGTGCTGCTGCTCCTCCGCGCCGGAACCGGCGGCTGCGCCTTGCGCCCGTCGCCCGCCGCCGCACGCGCCGCGCCGCCGCCGCCCGCTGCCACCCTCACCCCGGCCGGCGCCGGGTCCAGCCCCCACGCCGGTGCGGCCCTGGGCGGCGACGCCGCGCCCCGGGTGCCGGCGGGAACGGCCTGCTTCGCTTCGTGATAGGTCTCGCTCAGCACGGCCGAGGGGCGGCGGTACGCGCCGGCCGGCGGCGGCGGCGCAGCGGCGCCGCCGCGGCCCGCCGTCGTGGCGGACTGCGGGCGCGGGCGTGGCCGGCGGGGCGCGAGCGCCGAGGGCGGCAGCAGCATCTCCTCAATCTCCCCTGGGGAGGGTGCGCGGGGCAGCGGGTGCTGCCGCGCGCGGGGCGCGAGGATCCTCTGCGGGCCGGCGGCGCCCGCCGACGGCGGTCGCCCGGGCGAGGCGTCAGGGGCGCGCGAGGAGTAGAGCGGCGCGAAGCGGGCGGGGTTGTCGGAAAAGGCGGGGTGCGGCGCGCCGGCGGTGGGCGTGGTGGTGGCCCAGGCGCGGCCGAGCCGGCGGAGCGGCGACTTGCCTGCGGCAACGCTTGCATGCGGCGGCGAGGTCGGTTCCGCGTCACGGGTGGCGTGGAATGGCAGCGGAGGGACGGCCACGCACCCGCGTCGAGGATGGTGGTGGTGGAGGTGGTGGTGCGCTGCGCTTGGTGCGGCGGGGAAGGGCGGGACGGCGTCGCCGGCGGCTGCGGTGGCGCGGCGGCGCTGCTGCCGGGCTGCGCCGCTGCGGGGGCGTCTGGCGGCGCTGGCGCGGCGGCGGGCGGGTCGGGGAGCTGGGGAGAAGCTGGGGCGACGGCGGGGGTCGAGGGGGCGGCGGCGGGCTTGAGCGGCGTGCGGGCGCGGTCGGCGACGACGGGCGCGGCAAAGGAGCGCATGGCGTGAGCCAGCGTCGTGGTGGCGTGGTCGGTGTGCCGCAGCGGCTCGCTGCGCGCAAGTGAGCCGGCAACAAGCACCAAGGATGGTGGATGCCGCCCTGCAGCGCGTGACCTTGAAACCATTTCAAGAGAAAGCGTTCTCTGGCGCCCTCTAGCGCGTGGGGCAAGGTTGAACGACCCTGGCAGGCGCACTTGATGAGCCGCTCGACGCTGAGCGCCTGCGCCAGGTCCAGGTTGCGCAGCTGCAGCCGCTGCGCCGCCTCGCGCGCCTCGCCGGCGACGCGGGACTCTGCCTCCAGCGCACGCTGCAGGCGTGCGGAGCATGGGGCAGAGGGCCTGAGCACCTGACTCCGCCCGCCAGCGCTGCAGAGCAAGACTGGCTGCACGTGAGCCTGCCTTGGAAGCAGAAGCTTCACGCAGCAGAACGCAGACGTGCCTGGGCGTCAATGAGCCGCTCCCGCAGCTGCGCGCCGTCCAGCTCTGCCTTGTCTCTGCGTGGACCGCAGCAGCGCAGCACGCACGCGGCACACAACGTTGTGGCGGCGTGCCTTGCTCACCCTGCCTTCCTTGGCAGGCAGAGGCGCAGAGAGCTGGTGGCCTCAAGACGCTGACCTCTGCGCGGTCACGTCGGCGATGAGGCGCCGGGCGCGCTCCTGCGTGGCGGCAATGCCCGCCTCGAGTTCCGCCACGCGCTGCTCCGCCTCCCTCCGTGCCTGCGCCGTCACCTCGGCGTCCTTGAGCTGGTCCCGCAGCCTGGCGCGCTCGGCCTGCGCGCAAGGTGCGGACATCGTGTGCTTTGTGGGTCAGGGGGACGCGTCGGCAACGAGCGGGACATGACGGCGGCGGGCTCTCACCTCGAGCTGGACGCACGCCTGCTGCGCCTGGTCCAGCTGCTGCCTGAGCTGCCTGAGCTGCTCACTGCTGGCGTCCTGTAGCTGCCGGTGCTGGTCCGCGAGGTGGTCGAGCGTGCGGCTGGTGTCCTCCAGCTTGCCACTCAGCTGCTGCTCCTGGAGCTGCGATTAGGTGGCATTCGCGTATGCAAGAGCGTGATGAACTCAGCCTTGCTTCCCAGGAGCACCAAGGAGGGGGGCGAGGTGGGCGTCCTTTTTGCGCGCACCTTGAAGAGGCGCTCGGCCTCGTCCTTGCGCACTGACATGGCGTTCAGGCGCGCCTCCTGCAGGTCGAGCCATCGCCCAGAACCGCGTGTTGACGGTCGTGCCTCTTCGCGCGTGATGCAGCGCTCGCACGGCAGATGTCGATGTCGCTCACCATGTCGCCCTTCAGGCGCTCCCACGCCGCGCGGTCGGCGTCCGCCTGCTTCCTCAGCCGCTCGTACGCCTGCCGCTGCTCCTGGAGCGCCACCTGCGTCTTGGTCATGACGGCCGTGAGCGCGCCCGTGTTGGGCGTCCAGTGGTGGAAGCAAGGCGAGAGGTACCGCTCGGGGGACCAGTGCAGTGTGATGGGCTGGGGAGGGAGGAAAGGAGACGATGCCATATCGCCCGCTGTGTCCTTCTCTCTCTGCTCTCGGGCCTGGGGTGGCCTCAGGACCGCAGCGCGGCGTGCGCTCCGCTCAAACGATTGCCCCCGCACGACAGCAGCAGACAGCAGACAGCGCATAGTGGTACAGGCCACAGAGTACAGTCAAGAGTCACGCTCAGGAAGAGGCCAGCTCACTCAGGACGCCGGGGCCTCGGCGGCGGGCGCGGGCGCAGCGGCGGCGGCGGGCGCGGCATGGGCCAGGATCCACTCGGCCATGGGCGCCAGGTGCGCCTCCCATCCGGTGCTCTGCAGCAGCTCGTGGTATCCGTCTGCGCGCCACCATGCGGCAGTGTGTGCACAGCGGTGTGGTCCTTCCAGGCACAGGCGGTGCCTCTGCTTTGGCAGCATGCCAGTGTTTGCCCGGGGAAGGGAAAAGCCTACCCGGCACGTCGCGCAGCGTCTTGTCCTTGCTGCTGATGCGCTCGATGAAGGCCTTGCTGGCCGGGTAGCTGGTGCACTTGTCCTGCACACGCCTCAGCGAGACGGCGCCACGCAAACACACGTCAGTCAGGCGCTCAGGGCCTCCAGCGCAGCGGCGCTGGCAACGAGGCTGTCTGCAGCCCTGTTTGCCCTCAAACAGCCGCCCCGTCTGAAGGCACGCAACGACGACAGAAAACATCCTTGCGCCGGGCGGCCTCACCGCGGTGGCGTGCGCGATGTAGACGGGCAGCGAGAACTCGCCATAGCGCGGGGCCAGGCGACGGAAGGCGTTGAGCACTTCGGCGCCAGTTCGCACGGGCAGCATTGGCTTGAAGATGAGCGGGTCGGCCAGGAACGCCTTGATGTCCTGCGGGCGGGGGGGTCGCAAGGCAGGCGGGAGGGACGACGCGCACCGCGTGGCCTGCCGCGCAAGGTGGCGTATGGCACGCTCATTGCCGCTCGGCGGCGGGGTCGGCGGCGGTGGCGACCCAGGGCAGGGCACCACACTGGGGACGCTGGGCGAGGGCTGCTCACCTCGGGGTTGTTGCTCATGTCCTCGGGGCGCACGGCGGGCACCATGCGCACGCGGGGGATGAGGCGGCTGAGCAGGCCCGACACGGGCGCCTGCAGCCTGCGGGCACGTGGCGTGGGTGGGGCGACGGGGGGCGACCGGTGACGGCAGCGTGGGGCGTTGCCGCAGTCAGCAGCTGGCCTGAGCGTCACGCCCGCTGTGATGACGCCCACGGGTAGGGCACGCGGGCAGGAGCAGCGGAGCTGGACTGTTGCTGGTGGCGGCGACCGCAACGCAGCTCCACCCCTGCCCCAGCCCGCCCCCACGAGGAGTGGCGGCAGCGCACTTGAGCACGAGCGTCCACTCGACGTCGAGGGCCGGCGACTGCAGGACGAGGCCCGCCCACTTGGCCTGGGAGCGCAGCGCGGCGTGCGCGGCGATGAGCCCGCCCAGGCTGCCGCCGCCCAGGAAGAAGGGCAGGCCGCTGAGCTCGGGGTGCGCCTTCTCGACCACGTCCACGTAGGCGTAGAGGTCGTCGATCTGCAAGCACGTCGCCAGGCAACGCGCAATTGCGTTGGTCCTGGTTCCTGGTGGTCAGATCTGCGGCAGGTCATGGGGAAGGTGCGCTGGCGTCGCCCCGCCCGCCCCGCCGCGCCCCCCCCCCACCCACCGTGTGCTCAAACTTGAGGATGAGCGCCCTCTCCGAGTCCTCCTTGGGCTCGCTGTTGCCGTGGCCGGCAGCATCAAAGGAGAACGTCGCGATGCCTTTCTCAGCGAGCGCGGCGAACCTGGCGTCATATCTGCCGACGTGCTCGCCCATGCCGTGATGGTAGAGGAACGATGCGACGGTGGGCTGCGGCGCTGGAGGCAGGAACGCCACGGTGACGAGCTTCTGGCCGCGAGCGTTCACAAACTCGCCCGTCTGCTTCTGCGCCATGCCGGCTGCTGGTGCTGCTGGTGCTGCCTGTGTTGCTGGTGTGCTGTGCGGTATGTCCTTGCTGCTCCTTGTGGTGGTGCCTGCGGGGGGGTGGGGCGTGGCTGTCGGCGGTTTCAGCGTTCAGTCATGCGCTCCGTCGTGCGCGTCGGCGCGTCCTCAGTCTCTGTGCTTTGCAGCAGTGCCGCCACCCATTCCTGGGGAGCGCCATTCCCCAGACCGCTGACGCAGCGCAAACATGACCTGCACGGCGCACCACAGCGTGCCGAGCACGCCGGCCGCCTCGAGCCACCCGCGCCCCAGCGCCTCCCGCAGCAGCGGCGCCAGGCCCCCGGGCCCCACGACGAACCCAACAAGATTGGCTGACATGAGCGCCACCACGTTAACAGCGCCCAAGGCGGCCGCAACGTGCCGGTACGCCGCCGTCTCGGCAAAGGGCGCCACGGACCGGCTCCGACCCAGCGCCTTGACAGCCTGCACACACGCACGCACCACGTGGGCCGCAAGGTTCAGGGCGCAAGGTTTGGGGCGCTCGTGCCCACAGCAGGGGGCCCGTCTGGTGGTCGGGCGAGGTGGCGTGCAAGCGCGCGCACGCACCAACTCCGGCAGGAAGGCCGCCGGCATGAGCAGGCCCCAGGCCAGCATGCGCCACTCGAGGTCGTGCCACAGCGCCACGAACAAGAAGCACACCCAGACGTTGGACCACCGCCAGGCGCTGCCGCCCAGGGGCACGTACAGGTAGCGCACCAGCCAGCGGTTGTACGAGGCGTGCCAGCCCTGCCAAAAGCCCTGCGGCGCAGCGCAATCGCCCCGCGCACACACCACGTTCAAGGTCGCCGTCGCAATGCAGGTGGCCACATGCTGCGAGCCGAGGCCTCGGCGACGCAAGTGAGCAGCGCACCTGGACGTCAAAGTTGTTGCAGACGCACCGCCGCATGTTCTCTGGCGGCTCGAACCCGTCGGCCAGCGCCACCAGCCGGAAGAAGCGCCAAATGACCAGGAACTGCGGTGGTGGTGGAGGTAGTGGGGGCGTGGAGCGCATGCGAAGCACAGACGGTCGGTCGGTCACCACAGACGGAGTGCGCACACAGCTGCTCTCGCCAAGCGGGCAGGACGTCGGTGAAGTCCTGCCTGCAAGAGCAGCAGCTCACCTTGAGCCACATGAAGACGAGCACCCAGAAGCCCGTCACGGCAAAGTGCAGCGGCTGCACGCGCACGCCCCAGGCGGCCAGCAGCCCCCGCGTGAGCAAGCCGTGCTTGGCCAGCGCGTTGAAGTGCAGCGTGCGCGTCAGCAGCTCCAGCACCAGCAGCGCGGCCAGCCAGCGCGCCGCGTACGCGCCCACCTGCGCAACGCCCCCCCGGCACGCGCAAAGCAAGCCCTGCTGTTGAGCTCAGGTCACCGCTTCATCGCGATCACCACCAGGCGAGAACGGGATGAGAACGGGATGAGACGGAGGGACAAGGGATGTGGCGTGAAATCACGCACCTGCCAGGCCGAGGGGGGGACGTACGGTGCGCCAGCAGCGCCCGCGGACGGTGAAGCGCTGCGCGCCTTGCCTCTGCCGCCCCGCTGGTGCTGCTGCAACGCCTGGGCCGCCCACGCGCCAAACGGAATGATGGGCCCGGCGATGTACAGCGGAGGGTACAGGCTGTACAGCATGTACAGCGCTGGGGTCTGGAACGTCGTGATGGGCGGCTGGGCGCTGCTTGCCTGCTGGCGCTGCTGCCCGCCGCCTGCCTCCGCCGCTGCGCCCGGCGGCTTCCCGTTCGCCGGCGCCGCCGCCTGCTCGGCAGTGGGCGCTGCCGCCGAGTCAGGCAGGCGCGCCGCTAACCGCCGCCAGTGCAGGTCCATGAAGTAGGACAGCGCGCGCAGCATGGCAAAGTTGTGGTGGATGTGCCAGCGGAGCATGCCGCCGTGGCGGTCCAGCCAGCCCAGGCGCTGGGGGCTGCGGAAGAGCAGGGTCAGGACGGTAAGGACAAGACGTCATAACAGCATCGTGGGGTGGTGAGGGCTGCTTGGCGCAGGCATATATTGGTGACACACCCACCTGATGCGCGAGCCCAGGCCGGCAAAGCCTTCGGTGGCGCGGATGCACACGAACAGCGCCAGGTGCGTTGCCCAGACGATCGCCGGCCTGCGCAGAGCAGGGCGCATGTGGGCGCACTCGCCACTCATGAGGCAGCGTGCGTAGTGGTTGTGGGCCCGACGCCCTCAGCCGCGCCGCGGGACCAAGGCGCACCCGCCCCAGGGCCGCCCGGCGCACGCCTGGCTCAGCGCGTAGTGCAGGAGGGCCAGCAGCAGCGGCCACACCGCCTGCGCGCCGTGCAGCACGCCTGCAGGCGGGGCGACGCGCAGTAGGGAAGAACAGACGATGACGGACCGGAGTGCGCACGCGGCTCACCACCGCAGGGCTAGAGCGCCAAACAGTGCGTCTCTGGCCCGGGCCCCTCGTGCAAGCACCAGCGGCCTCACGGGCGCTCACCCAGGAACGCCAGGGACAGCAGGAGGCACGCCGGCACCCAGGGCGGGCTGCGGCCGTCGCCCTTGCCTTTGAGCCACGCCCGCGCCTGCAGACGGATCACACGGGAACGACGGCCCATGCTGGGTCCGCAGCCCGTCCCCTGGACACGCCCTCACTAACACGGGTTGCCACGCACCAGGCGGGAGAGGAGGACATAGGCCGCCATGCCGGCGGCTAGCAGCGGCAGCCCCGCCCGGAACTCCCTCCACTGCACGTCCGACACGTCCCGCGGCAGCCGCAGCACGGTCAGCACGCCCCGCGCCGCCGCCGCCGCCGGCGCCGGCGCCCGCTGCGCCCACCGCTGCAGCGCCGCCTCTGCGGCGCCGGGCGCGGCGTCGCGCTGCGGGAGCCAGGGCAGCAGGTGCGGGTGGTGCTGCTTGAGGTAGGCGGGGGGCACGTTGAGGATGCGGTCGAGGCGGGTGGGCAGGTCGGAGGAGCCGGCGGCGCGCACGACGACGGGCACGGTGGAGAGGGAGAAGCGCATGCTGGCGCTGGTGACGCTGAGCGTGACCCAGGCCAGCACGCCCAGGTGGAACGCCAGCTCCCACGGCGCCGCGACGTGCATCTGTGCGCACGTGCCCCTGCTAGGGTGATGGTGCTGCTGCTGGTGATGATGCTGCCATCAGGTTTGGAGACCAGATGCTGCTCCTCCGCTCGCTGCGCTGATGGCGTGCGGGAGCAGATGAAGAGCTCCGTTGAAGCGATGGCAAGCGCAGAAGCGAGCGTGTGCAGCAAATTGAAAATCGCACAGCCGCAAAGCCGCGTTCGTGCGCGAAGAGGCACCTTAATTAAGTGGGCTTGGCGTCCATGCCACCTCCTCGCTGAGCCAGCAAGCGCACCGAAAGCAGCTATGGACCGGTTAGCGCGGCACTCTTGTCTCTGCTCAGCTTGAGCTGAGCTCAGAGATTCCTCTGTCCACCTGGGGCACGGCGCCAGACACCTGGTGCAGCTCCACCGGGCGAGCCATGGCATCCCTGGGCCAGAGCACGCACGGGACCGGCAGGCCGCCCCCAGTCATCGCTCCGCTGCAGGGGTCCTTTGGCTCCGTGCAGTCCACGGCGAACCTCATCAACTGCCTGCTGGGCGCCGGGCTGGTGGCGCTGCCCTTCTGCTACATGAGCAGCGGCGTGGTGCTGGCGACGCTGCTCATGCTGGTCAGCCACGTGGCCTGCAGGTGAGGAGCCAAGCCAGCGGCAAGCCAGGGAGGTGGGCCGGGGAGGCAGCCGCACGCAAACGCCGAGCGTCAAGGAAGCAGGCAGGCAGGCAGGGCTCCTCACAGCATCGCCGCGCGTGCTCTGCGCTGCGTGGCGATTGCTGACAGCAAAGCCCACGGCGCTGACACGAGTTGAGCAGGCCCGCCCAGCTCTGCTCCTCCGGCCACAACGGTGCCCCGCCCGCCCGGCACCCTCGTGCGCAGGTTCTCGCTCTGGCTGCTGCTGTGCTGCCGCCAGCTCAGCAATCGCAACACGTGAGCCTGGGTTTCGGCGCCGGGTGTCGCGTGGGCTTCTCGGTGGTGCTGCCGTGCGGCAGAAAGCGCACCCCGAAGTGCCTCACGTGCCACGCACCATGCCTGTTGCCCTCAGGTATGAGGAGCTGGCGGAGGAGGCGCTGGGGGCCCTGGGGCGCCAGTCCGTGCGCTGGTGCGAGGCCGCCATCAACCTCGGTGGGTGGTGCGGGCGCCGTGCAAGCCGCCATGCGTGGGCGGGCCACCATCTGGCCCCTCGCAACGGAGCGAGGTGGCCTCTCGCGGTGGGCGTTTGCAGCCGTCGCACCGCTGCTGCGCCGCCGGCTCTTGCAGTGGGCTGGTGGAGCCGCCGCACCACTGCTGTGCCGAAGTGCGGCCATCCACCCCTAGCAACTCCAGGGCGTTTGCCGGCCCCAGGCGCCACATGTACGCTCTCTTGCTCACCACCGCTCAGCTGATTCGATTTGCTGGCGCGGCGGGCGTGCACCTGCAGGCACCACGGTGGCGTACCTCAACATCCTGGCCGACGTGCTCTCCTCCGTCGCCGGCACGCTCATCCCGCCCGGCGCCGAGCCCTCCCGCCGCGGCTACGTCACCGGTGAGCACCCTCCCTGTGCTTGGCCGCAGGCGCCCGCCCGGCTAACACCTTCGACCGTTTGACCCCGGTCCGCCTGCGCCGTTTCCAGGGCATGCTGCTGCTGTTCCCGTGCGCCACCTGTCACGCCTGGACCAGCCTTTCCCCCCCAGGGGGGACGCTTGCGATCGCCACGCACGCCGCCGCACCCGAGCAAGCGTGGGCGCGTGCTGCCTCGACGCCCTGCAGGCGTCACCATCCTGGGCGCGCTGCCCATGGCCATGCTCGTGCGCGACCCGCACACCATCTCGGCGCTCTCCACCGCCTCGGTCGCCTTTGTCTTCATGTTTGCGGCCGTGCTGGGCGTGCTGGCGCTCTCCGCCACAACAGGTGCGGCGCAGCAACTCTCCTCCTGTCGTAACTCCCTCTCAGCCACCCACCGACAGCAGCCAGTGCAGTGCAGTGTCTCTCCTTCAGCTCGCTCTGCCACCCATCGGGGCAGCAACGCCGCTCCCCCCCCGTCGTCAAGCCCTCGCCAACGCCCGCCGGCGCCTGCATTTGATGAGGTTGGGCGCTGCCCTTGCGCAGCCGAGGACGCTCGGTGCTCGCGCCCTGCGCATGCTGCCGCGCCGCAGGGTGGGCCAACCTGAACTTCTGGGACTGGAAAGGGCTCCTCGTCTCCTTCCCCGTGTTTGCCTATGGTGAGTGGGACCAGCTCGAGGCCACCTGGCGCGGCATGACTGTCGTGCAGACACGCACGTTCCTGAGGTGCAAACGTGCGTGGGCCCGCTGCGCCCGCGCGTCGCGTTGCGACTGGCATCATGGCACGCCGTGCCGTTTGTTGGTTGCGCACGCCCACAGGCTACACTGCGCACTCGGACTACCTCGGAATCTACCTCGACCTCCGGCGGCCAAACATGACGCGCATGATGCGCGTGACGGACTGGGTGAGCGCCTCCGCCGCACCAGCCGCCGCCGCCGCCGCCGCGCGTGCCTTCTCGCGTCTCCTCTGTGCGATTCGGTCACGCCGGCACGCCCTGCTGCACGCCTCTCCCCCTCAGCGCGCTGAGCCTGCCGCCTTCTGTGATCCTTGCGGTGGCTTCTGCCCTAACCCGCACGGTGGCCCGCAGGCGCTGGGGGTGGTGTCGTCGCTGTACCTGCTGGTCGGGGTGGCGGGCTACGCGCAGTGGCAGGTGCGGTCACCTTCCCACTCACCCTCCTCTCCCTCCTCCTCTCCTCCGTGCTCTTGCCCGTCCACGCGGTCGGCCGCCCACAAACCACGGCGGGGCGCTGCTTGCACCGGCGGCATCGGCACCGCCTTCGGGCTCGGGCAGGGCCGCATGCCAGGCCGCAAACGGCACCGCACGCGTGTGCGCTCACGGCGCGCAGGGCCGCACGTCCGGAGACCTCCTGCGCAACCTCGGCGCCACCGACCAGGTCGGCAGCGTGCGGGCGGCGTACGAGCGGGCGCTCAAGGCCTGCTACGGCCTGTCCGTGCTCGGCTGCATCCCGCTCATGATCCCGCCATTCTACGCTCTGCTGCTCTCGCCGCCGTGGGCGGACGCGTCTTCCTCCGCCGGCGGCGGCGGCGCGACCGGCAAGCTTAGCGGGCTCATGAGCAGGTGCGCGGTTTTAGGGTTTGGACGCGTTAGGGCTTGGGCCAGTGGGGCTTGGCCGCATGTGCAGGCGAGCGACGGCGGGCGCGACTTGCTGCAGGCGTGCGCGCGGGCGCAGGCGGTTGCTGGGCGGCGGCGGCGGCGGCGGCGGGTTTGGCCTGCACAAGCCGAGCCGTTCGCTTCAGCAGTTCCCCAACGACGCGGAGGAGGCGGACAGCGGCAAGGGGTCGGCGGCGGCGGCGATGGCGGCGGCGGCGGCGGGGGAGACCACGCCGCTGCTTGGGGGCACGGGAGGGGGCGGGGGCGGGGGCGCTGGCGCCGGGGGGAAGCAGGCACAGCAGGCGTCGAATTTGAGCCGTCGAACGGGCGCCGCGCTTCGGTGCGTTGGGCGTGGAAGCTTGAAAGTTGCAGCGGTGGCTTTACCTCGCCAAAGCGCTGAGCTTTGGCTGAACCCTAACCCCCAAAACCCTGATTCATGCAGGCTCAAGGTGGCGGGCGCTGGCGGCGGCGCCGACCACACGGCGGGCGCCCCCCTCGGCGAGGAGCAGCTGGGCACCAGCCGCAGCGGGGAAACCGACTTCAGCGACGGTGCGCAAGCCCTAAACCCTAACCCCATATTCCCTGGGCGCTTCTCGGCTCGCCTTCCGCGCTCTGTCCGCATGCTTGCGAGGGCGCGTTCGAAGACGCTCCATCCGCCGCTGGCAGCGTTTCAACGGCGCGGGCGGTGCCTTTTCTGTTTTGCGTGGTGGGCACGCCGCAGATTACCATTGGCAGCCGACGGGAGGCGGGGGCGACAAGGGCGGGGGGCAGGGCGGCGGCGAGGTGAGGGGGCAACGAACGGGACGCACGGGATTGCGGAGGGGACGGGGCGAGGGCTGCGATCGCGCGGAAGCCGCGACCTGCGGTGCTCAATTCGTTGGTGCCATGCGTCGCCGCGCTGTCGTCGTGCGCGCAGGCCGCGGCGTCGTTCGCCGGCGGGGGCAACGTGCCGCCGCCGGCCAGCGCGCTTCCGCCGGGCGCGCCGCGCAACCTGACGCTGTACTGGCAGGCGCACCCGCCCGACTTTTCCCGGCACGCCTTTTGCGTGGTCGCCGTGCTCGGTGCGTGTCTCCTCCTCCTCCGCCGCCGCCGCGCCGCTGTTGCAAGGGCGCGCTGCTCTGGGCAAGCCCAGGGCTCGCCTCCTCCTCTGCTGCCTGCTCAGTGCGCCGTGCTTGGTGCACAGCCTCTGCGGGCCTGCTTGCGCCTGCTCCTGTGTGCCTTTGGCGGTGGCTGCCGTGCTCTGTGCGTGCGACCGTGATTGCGTGGCTTCCCCGGCTGTCGCTCGGCCGCCGTCGCGCCGCGGCCCACTGCGAACGCGCGGCAGGTGGGGTCAGCGCCGCACCTGCTCGTCTCATGCGGTTGGTGGCCGTGCGCGCTGACGCCGTGCGCGCAGGCTCGGCCGTGCTGTGCACCAACTGGGTGCCCAACGTCGAGGTGCGCCGCCGGCGTGCGCGTGCGTGATGGGATTCGTTCGCATCTGCGTCGACGGCTGGGCGCGGCAGGAGCCCAGCAACGCATGCGCGCGTGTGCGCAACGGGATGCCGGGCGCCTCCTGCTGCTGCTTGTCTTGCCGGGCGGTCTGATTGGGCGGCGGTGCGCTCGCCTGGGCCGCGCCAAACGTGCGCCCCACCTGCACGATACTTGCGCCTGGCGTGCGCCGCAGTTCATCATGGGCCTGACTGGCTCGACGGCGTCCGTGGTGCTGGCCTACCTGATGCCCGCGCTGACGCTGCTGTGCCTCATGGACAACTGCCCGGAGCTCAACTCGTGCCTCAAGGTAACGGCGCTTGCATGGCGCTTTAGAGCGCGGTCACGATCAGTGCGCCGCAAGTGCCACGGCGTTGCGCAGCCTCATTTACCGTTACAGCGCGCGGCGAGCCTCCCAGTCCATTGCGTCGTGTGGGAGGTGCGGTGTGGAGAGCGAGACGGCACGCGAGGACGCTGGCGGCGTGGTGGTGGCGGTGGGGGTGTCGCTGCGCAGACGCCCGGCGCGATGATCCTCCCCCGGGACATGCGGCTGCAGTGGGAGTGGCGGCGGCGCGGCGCCTTCGTGCTGCTGGCCTTTGGCGTCGTCACGGGCGTGGTGCGCGCCCGCCGCCCTCTGCCCGACTTGTGCGGCCGCCTCTGCTCTTGTCCTGGAGTGATGAGGCGCCACGGCGTTCCTGCGTAGTTCTTGCGCTGAGCGCGGCCGCTGGTTCAAGAACTGAGGTCGCTTCCTGCGTGCGCGCGTGCTGTTTGAGGCCAGAGCACCTGGCTCAGCCGTATCTGGTGAGCAGACGGTGTTTGCGTGCCTGCGCTGTGATTGGAAGCGCAGGTGTGTACGGCGGCGGTGCTGGGCGCCGTGCGCGACGAGGCCGCCGTGGTGCAGCTGGCGCAGGAGTTGCTGGGGGCAGAGGTGGTGGCGCAGCACACGGCGCAGGTGAGAAGAGGGAGCACGCTAGGGTTGGCTGCCCCAGTCCATCTGCTGTGCTCAGGATGGTCCTCCTTATTCAACGGGGCGCTTGCACCCGTTGACCGTGGGCGCTGCGCTGTCCTTGAATCTTGCAGGCCAAGATCAAGGCCCAGCAGGCGGTGGCGACGGTGGAAGCCGTAGAAGCAGCGGCGCAGCGGCTGCACCAGGTGCAGCAGGAGGCCAACAGCACCATGGACAGGTGCGCTAGCGGCGCGCATAAGCTCCATTCGCTGCGCACACGGGCGGCTGGGGGTGGCCATTTGGCAGTCTTCAGCCGTTTGACGCACGCAGGCCGTGCCGCGTGCGCAGAAATGCGGTTTGTCAGAGCCAGAGACGGAGAGTTCTACCAGATGTGAAGCCCAGGACACACACCGCCCAGACATCCTGCCAAAGCCCGCTAGCCTGACCCTCTCTTCCCTGCCCGCTCGCATTGCGCAGATTGAACCAGGCGGCGGCCTCGCTGTCCCACTTCACAAACAAGACGGCCGCCGCCTCGCCCGCCGGCGCCAAAGCCGGCGGCGCCGCCTCCGCCGCTGCCGCCGGCGCGGCGTCGCACGGCGCCGCCGCCGCGCCCTCCCGCCACAAGCGCGGCAGCGACGACGACGGCGGCGGCGGCGGCCACTCGGCGCACGGCGGCGTGCTCCACGCCGGCAAGGGCGAGGGCGACGGCGGCGCCCACGGGCACACCAGCACCGGCGGGGAGGGCGCCGGCGCAGACGCCAAGGGCGCGCACGGCGACGCGGCGCACGGCGGCCACGGCGGCAAGGGTGCGCTTGCTCTCACACATCGCGGACTCTGGCGGCCCTGCGGTGCTGCGTTGCCGGCTGTGCTCGAGAACGCTGAGGTGCTTATCTAGCACCTCTATCCGAGTCGTAAGCGGTGATGGTGGGCTCAACCGCACGCCCGGCGCGCTCGCGCACACGCGCCTGGCAAACGCGCAGGCGGCGGCGGCTTGTCGAGCGGCTGGGGCTTCGACACGTTTGTGGAGGAACGCAAGCAGGCGGCCGCCGACGTCAAGACGCTCAAGGGCGTCGAGGCGCAGCTCCGCGTCGCCAGGGCACAGGCAAGCCCTCGTTACAAGCGGTCGCGCGCCTTCATGACCGCAAGCGCGAGGCGGGCACGCTGCGCGCTGCGCCGTGCTGTGCGTGCTGAGTCGCAGGTGGCGGCGTCGGCGCAGGCGGTCCAGGAGATCATCCGGGAGCTTGACCAGTCACTCGAATCACTCAACAGTGACGCCCAGCCGCCGCCCGCCGCGTCCGGCAACGCCACCGGCTCGGCCGGCGGCGGCAGCGGCGGGTCGGGCGCGTTGTCGTCGTCCTCCGCGGCAGCTTCCGGCCAGCTCCCCGGCGCGGCGGGCGGCGAGGGCGCCAACCCGGCGAAGCAGCGGGCGGCGCAGCTGGCGCAGGAGCTGTCCAAGGCGCTGACGCGTGCCACGCACTCCAGCGGTGGCGGCGTTGGCGGCGCGGGGGGCGGCGGGGGTGCTGGCGGGGCGGGAGGGGGCGGGGCAGGCGGGGAGGTGTCGCTGCGGCCGCTGGACGTGGTGCGGAGCAACGCGGCGGCGTCGCTGGGCGCCATGCATCAGACTCTGGTGGTGCTGGACCGGGTGAGTCCACCGGCGGCTTGCATGGTGCTTGCGGGTGCACTGCGTCGTTTGCTCCGTCCGTGCGTGCAGCGGATGAGATTTCTTGGCAGGGACTGCGTGAGCAAGCAGCTGACGCCTCCAGCCCAGCGTTCCGCTGTGGTGTTTGGGCTGCTGCGCATGATCAGCGTGCGGCGGTGTGAGGCAACGTCCTGCTGATCGCTCCGTCCCATGGACCGCCATTTGATTAATCGCCGCAGGTGGCCGACACGATCAGCGCGGCGCGCCAGGCCAAGAAGAAGGACGACGAG
>VFQP010002762.1_pt1 | contig 19016 bp, 12 predicted proteins | sample 3512351 | NCBI WGS metagenome assembly VFQP01 (sample SAMN10412372, study PRJNA504923) | tailings metagenome | isolation source: Relicate 1 Philex TSF1 revegetated site | place: Philippines: Tuba, Benguet | collected 2017-08-29
TGAAGGCACACACCTGAAACACTGTCAGCAATACCAGTTCTCTCAGTCCAGGAAGAGGATGTGATCTTTATAAAAGGATGTTTTGACAATACAGCCTGGTACAAATAGTAGGGATCTTTTGGGACGCGATCATCCGTGAGCATTCCTTTATTATTCATATGCGGCATCGTCTCGCCTCTGGTTTCTGAATTAAAATCGGCCAGATTCCAGATCATCGCTCCTGCAACAAACGGACGCTTCAGCATCTCATAGATATAATACTGATGAAAACGGGTTGTGTATTCAACGCTTTTATCAAACTTGACGGGTTTGAAACTACGGATGCGGGGATCCGCATCTGCGCCGTATTCAGACACTACCAGGACTTTGTTGGGCAGTTCGCGATGATGCCGCTCCAGGAATGAAGGAAAATCTTCGATTTTCCCGCCGTACCAGCCAGAGTAGAGATTCCATCCCACTACATCGGTGATCGCGGTTAAACCAGCCTGGCGGTATTTTTCAAAATCACCATGATGTGCGATCATCGTACCGCGATATGGGTCGGTTTTCCTCGCGATGCTATCCATCGTCTGCGCCAGTTTCTCTATAGATCTGAAATAGGTTTGCTGACGTGGCTTGTCGTTATTATATCTGCCCTGCAACAAGATCTCATTCATATGACACCAGAGAACAACCGATGGATGGTTGAAATTCTGGCGGATCATTTCCATCTGCATACTCAGGCTGTTCTGATAAAACTCCTCGCTCTCCGTGATCTCGTTCACCAAAGGAATTTCTACAGATGCGAGTATGCCTAATTCATCACAGGCCTCCAGTATAGCAGGATCCTGCGGATAGTGTGCGACACGCAAAAAGTTACCACCCATTTTTTTCAGCAACTGCATGTCTTTACGCGCCAACTCATCAGGAACCGCGTTACCAAGTCCTTTATAATCCTGGTGGCGGCTTGCGCCAACCAGTTTGTATGGTTTCCCGTTCAAATGAAAACCGGTCGCCGCATCAAATTTGAACCAGCGAAAACCAACCGGCTGTGTAAGCTCGTCAAGCTTTTTGCCGGTGTTTGCATCTGTAATGGAAATATAGAGTGTGTATAAAAACGGATCTTCTGGCGACCATAAATGTGGTTGACGGACGGATGGCAGCCGTTGGGTAAAAGAAATTTCCTTTCCTGCGGCAATCGTATACTTTGACTGCTGAAGAGAAACCTGATTGCCTTTTCTATCTTTCAGCACCGTGGCGACGTTCAATTTACGGGAGGCATTACTACCATTAAAAACCTCAGCCTTTATTTCAACTTCAGCTTTCTCTGCGCTTACATCCGGCGTTGTAATAAATACCGACTGCGATCCTTTCCTATCAAAGCTGAAATGTACCTGATCTGAAGCCACGAGATAAACATCGCGATAAAGACCACCATAGAAAGTAAAGTCAGCGGATAATGGCGGCAGGTTTTCATTGTAACTGTTATCAACCTTTACAAGGATCTCATTAATATTATCTTTCCCATCAAATTTCAGATAAGGAGTTGCCGTCACAAAAAATCCGGTATAGCCGCCTTTATGGCTTCCTGCTTTAGCACCATTGATAAAGACTTCAGCTTCCTGACCGGCACCTTCAAAGTATAGCGCCACATCCCTTCCCTGGAAAGAGGGATTCATGGGTATACGTTTTCTATACCAACCGACACCCCGGTAATAGCCGGGCGTATCATCCATCACATCCTGCGCATTCCATGTATGCGGGATCTGAACGATCTGCCATTTATCCAGCAAGGTATCTTCAGATGCTTTTCCCTTATGGAATTGCCAGTAGTCATTAATACTGATCACGGTTCTGGCCGATGATTGCGCATTCGCAAAACCACCGCCAGCCAGTAAAAACATTCCGCTTAAAAGCCCCTGTTTAATCTTTTCTCTTAAAATAGAAACGCCTGAAATTAAATCCACCTTTGTTCGCATAAACTCTTATTTGTTGCACACCTTTTTCCAACCGGATAGATTGAGGTGTTGTTGTTTTCCATTGCTGCAAGCCACCGGTGTTTTCCGGTGCAAGCTCTTTGATCAACGTTTTCTTTCCGGACATCAGCGATATTCTTGCGCTGTCATTTACAGTCGACACTTCAAAGCTCACATTATAATTACCCGCTTTCGGAACATTAACAGTATACTGCAGCCACTCGCCATCTTCAATACTGAAGATATGCACACCACCACCTTCGCGCTGAATATCCACACCATCGTTACGATAAGCGCCGCCGCGGTTTCCGCGTGTATTCACGCCTGGCGTGTAATGATAACTCGCTGTATCTTTATCATAATAGGCAATACGTTGGCGGCCCATATCAAAATCGACCGCTTCGATAGTTGTATTATCTGTGATCTTGTGATCTTTAAATGGCTTTACCGCAGCAGATTGAACCTGTCTGAACATCGCATCGATCACATCTTTATGAAATACGTTATTTTCTATCTTCAGATTCTCCAGTAATTCCTTTAATGTTTTCCAGGCTTCTTCTTCTGTTGGCTTTGGTCCTTTTCCCGACCAGCATTCAAGCAGCTTTGCGTACCCTTCCGGGATCTTTATTTCGAGTGGATTATTGATGTTCATTTTCTTGTTCTGCCACCATGCCCAGCCGATATCATTGGACTCAACTAATTTGATACATTCATAAAACCAGGTATTGGAGTTCTCCCCTGATTCGCCGAGCCAAAGAGGTACATTGTACTGATCGCGCAGTTCGAGAAACCGTTTGATGGCATCAACCGTATTAAAGTTGCCATACTTATGAAAACTCAATACCGTATTATCATCCCATGTTGGTAATACACCGTTATAGTTATTGCCAAATCCGTTTCCTTCTATTATAATGATATGTTTTTTATCCACTTCGCGAATGGCTTTGGTGATATCAACCATCAGCTTTCTGAGTGGCTCATTCTTTTTTTCGTTTGTACCGCGAACATCTCCCTTGGGGTCTTCGAAACCATAGTTCGGTTCGTTGATGATATCATAACCTCCGATCCATGGTTCGTTGGCATAACGCTCTGCCAGTTTTCTCCAAAGCGCAATTGTTTTTTGTATCGCCGCTTCGCTTTCCCATAATGTCGGTTTTGCGGGATCACGATCAGCAATGGGAAGGTCATTCCCCTGGCCATTTGGTGCGGCATGCAGATCAAGGATCAGGTAGATCTTGTTCGCTTTGCACCAGGCAAGCAAACTGTCCGTCATTGCGAATCCTTTTTCGATCCAGGTATTTTGTCCGGGCGTTTTCTCTTCATCCACCGGTAAGGTGTAAAGGTTATAGTGCATGGGCAAACGCATCGAATTAAAACCCCAGGCCGCCATTGAATCTATGTCGGCTTTTGTGGTATGATTTGTCAGCCAGCTCTCATAGAACTGTTTTGTTTTTTCCTCACCGACCACTTCCCTGATCTTTTCTTTGATCCTGTATTGCTGACCGATGTTGGAAAGACGGAACATATACCCTTCCTGCAGCATCCATCCTCCCAAACCCATTCCTCTCAAAATAACTTTTTCGCCTTTTTCATTTACGATCAGCTTTCCTTTTGCCTTTAGAAATCCCTGTCCATACACCGGCATCAGGCCGCAGATGAACAACAGTGAAATAATTATGGTGAATATTTTTTTAGACATGATTGTTCGTTACAAGTAAAGAGATAAGATGTTTCTTACCAAACATAGGTTGCCACGGCGCCTGGATTTAACTCCGCATCAAATTGTTTGTCGTTATATGATATAGAAAATTTTGTCGATTCCTTTGCCTTATTCATTACGATCAGCACCGTTTTTTTATCAAGCGTGCGGAAAGCGACATTGGGCAAACTATCCATTGTATTGGAACCGATCCGTACAGAGCCGGGTCTCACATATTTCGCAGCATGTGCGATAATATACCAGGCGGGATTTTTCTTTACATTGTCTTTATCTATTGTAATAGCACCAAGACAACGGTCACAACCACCACGATCAGTATGCGGTTGCCATTGCGGATCGGAAGCAAGGTTCCATTCGATCACCGTGCGTGACCAGTTACGGCTGGCACCGATGATCAGCTTGCTGATGTGCTCGCCGATATCACGCTTCATATTTCCTGGTGCACCGACCCATTGTTCCGTGAAATAAAGATTCTTGTCAGGATGCGCATCATGCACTTTCGTCATGGCATCGATGGTTCCGCCATAGAGATGAAATGCCGAACCATCGATGTACTTCTTAGCATCAGGATCATCCAGTATAGAGATAGGATATTCAGGTTTATCGCAATTGTGATCATACACGATGATCTTTGTTTTGATGTTTGCCTTTTTGAAAGCCGGACCGAGATGGTTCTTTACAAAATCGGCCATTTCAGGAGCAAACATCAGCAAACTTGGATTATTACCCGGATGGAGTGGTTCATTCTGCACAGTGATCGCATCAATGGTGATGCCTTCTTTTTTCATATCCTGCACATATCTTACAAAATAGCGGGCATATGCGGAATAGAACTCGGGTTTGAGACTTCCGCCCCTTGTATCGCCATTGGTTTTCATCCACACAGGCGGCGACCAGGGCGAGCCCATTATTTTGATCTTCGGATTGATCTTCAGAATTTCTTTCATCACAGGGATCACGTCTTTTCTGTCTTCACCGAGATCAAACTTCTTCATCAATGTATCCGTTTCTCCTGCGGGAAGATCATTATACGAAAACACTTTTTCATTCAGATCGGATGCGCCGATACTCAGGCGGATATAGCTTGTACCGATCTCATTTCCTTTTACACCGAATAATTCCCGCAGCAAGGCAGCCCTTGCAGGAGCACTCATCCGGACAATATGCATGGCGCTTCCGCCGGTCAATGCATAGCCAAATCCATCGATCGGCTGATAAGTTTGCTTTGCATCGACGCTGATCACTGGAATACGGGATTCAGCTTTATCAAAACGGAATGACTGGTTTTGTTTCTGAAATAATTTATTCTGGTCAACATCAGTCAACCACATTTCGGCTTGTTGAGCATGCAGTCCTGATGCAGTAATCAGGCACGCAGCGAGTATATATTGTTTGATGATATTCTTCATACAATGCAGATCGTTTAGGTCCGGTTATTTAATGATCAGTGTAGAAATAGAATGCGGCAGGCTTTCTGTTTCTGCTACTTCTCCTTTCATCCAGAGTTTGTAATTCAGTTTGTCGTCAGACTGATTCATTACGATCACCACAATACTTCCGTCTGTATTCTGAAATGCTGTTGTTTGTAATTTGATCCGGCTTGAAGAAGCGCCGATTCTTTTCGCACCGGGGCGGATGAATTTGGAAAAATGACCTAAGTAATAATATGCATTGGTATAGATCAGCTTTCCGGCTTTTGTATCTGCATGAACAGGAGCGAAACAGAAATTACCAACATGATTTGGTCCTCCATGTTCATCCAGCAGAATGTTCCAGTCTGTCCATGCGACAGTTCCGTTATTGAAATCATTGATCATGGAGTTGCCGTAACGTTCTCCGAGCGACCAGTTATTGACGCTATCAATATGAAACTTCTCTTTGCAACCTTCAGTGAAGATGAGATTCTTATCTGGGAAGGCCTGGTTCACGAGGCGGAGATTATCAAACTGCATTGGCCCGCCGGTCCAGGTTTCATACCAGTGAAAGCCGATTCCCCAGAGATATTTAGCAGCATCTTTATCATTCAGGATAACGCTTGCACGCTGATAAAGCAGGTCGCGGTTATGATCCCAGGCAATCAGCTTTTTACTACCAAGTCCTTGTTTTTGTAATGTTGGGCCGAGGAAGTTCTTAATAAAATCGCGTTCTTCTTCGGCAGTGAAGATGCATGACTCCCATCGTTGTTTGGCCATGGGTTCATTCTGAACGGTCAGTCCCCAAACGGGGATTCCGAGCGCTTCATAGGTTTTGATGAATTTCACATAATAGTTCGCCCAGGCCTGGTTGAACTCTGGTTTCAGTTTACCACCCTGCAGCATGCTGTTATTATCTTTCATCCAGGCGGGCGGGCTCCATGGGCTGACATACAGCGGCAGTTTACCGCCTGCGGCGGCAATGGCCTGTTTGATAAAAGGAATACGGTATTTTTCGTCATGCGCCACACTGAAGCTGGTGAGGTCTTTGTCGTTATCTTTTACATAGGTATAACTTCCACTGGAAAAATCGCAGCTATGGATACTGGTACGGGCAAGGGTATAGCCAATACCTTTTTGCGGATCGAAATAAGCGGTGAGTAGTTCCTGTTGTTTGTCTTTTGGAAGAAGTGCAAAGGTTTCCGCAGATGCGTCGGTCAGCGCGGCACCGATACCGGTAAATGTCTGAAATTTATTGGCGGGATCTACAAAAATGCAGGGTTCCGTCTCCAGCGGTTGTTTGTAGATTTTGAAAGAGAGGCTGCCACGCGATGACAATCGGAGATCGCTATCAGCGGCCGTTGTAATAACAGACACGGATTTCGACTGGCCGATAGCCACAGACAGGAATGCAATAAAAGATAAAGAACAGATGATTCTTTTCATACAGAGCAACAGGTTGTTTTACGGTCTGAGTGAATAAATGCGTTAAATGATAACGTCCGTAAAAAAAGGAAGCAGGTAGCGATATACCCCCGTTTTTGGAACGGGAACGATATCAGCAATGGACGGGTTGTTTTATATTCACAGGACTATCTTACTAATAACGGCGGTATTCCGCGATTACTAACACCTGTTTTTCTGAGTTGATCTGGTCCAAAGCGTTTGCTGCATCCGGTCAAGCGGGCGTCAAATTATTGAGATTTTCGGGAAAAAATTTTCCTTTTCAAGAAAACGATTTCGAAAAAACTGGCTGTGGCGTACTAAAAACGAAGCCGGTTTTATGGATAATTGTAATATCATCGCTATCAGACCTGCATAACCGGTCTTTGTGTATAGACTCCCTGAAGCTCCGGGATATACCAAACGAAGGAAACATTTCAGGAAGTCCGTTACATTGAAGCATTGTGTTACACATACTTTAGTAGTTAAAAAAATGAGATGGCAGCTTGCATTGAAGTGGTCAGTTGACCAAAACTGCTGGCGTTCAATTTACTGCGCTTGCCTGCTTTTCCTGAGTTTTTGACTACTTCACGACTACGTCAACGCAGGATTTTAATACAATGCGGCAGATGCACGAAGCACAATGGTGCGATGGTAATCGACCCGGCTTCAGCCAGGCTACCATCGCGTCCCCCACCTTACTGTCTGTTTTTTAGCGGTAAGGCTGGAAGACGGAAAGGCTGAAGAAGAGTTTGAATCATTTCTGGCAGACTCCGCCAGCTAATTTTGATCTATGTAGTTAACCTCTTAACGCAATTTTTATGACCGGAAAGTTCAGATTCTGTTTCGCGGCGGCCGTTTTGCTGTCAGCATGTGGTACGAAAAAAGCAGTCAGACAGCAACCCGTTCCAGAAAAGCGATATGCCGTTATTGGCTATGTGGCAGGATATAATGGGCTGGTCGATCCCGCATCGATCGACGTTGCAAAGCTGACGCATATTAATTACGCTTTTGTTGATATAAAAGACAATCGCGCCTGGCTTCATCATGAAAAAACGGATACCAGCAATTTCCGTTTGTTGAATCAACTGAAAAAGATCAATAAAGATCTGCGCATTATGATCTCCATTGGCGGCTGGTCGTGGAGTAAGAATTTCTCGGACGCCGTTCTGACTGATACCGCCAGAAAAGCATTTGCTGCAAGTGCCGTTTCTATCATTCATCAACATAAACTCGATGGAGTGGATATCGATTGGGAATATCCAAACATGCGTGGCGATGGAAACATTTTCAGACCGGAAGACAAACAGAATTATACGCTGATGTTTGCAGAACTACGTCATGCATTGGATAGCATCACCCGGATCACAGGTGAGGGATATCTGCTTACAACAGCAGTTGGCGGCTTCGCAGGTTTTCTCGGGCAAACAGAAATGGCAAAAGCACAGAAATACCTCGACTATGTAAACCTGATGACATATGATTACAGCTGGGGTGTTGCAGGTCACCATACCAACCTTTTTGCATCTACCGGTAACCCGAATGAAAACTCGGCGGATAAAGCGGTGAAAGATTATATCGCCGCGGGCGTTCCTGCTTCAAAACTTGTAGTCGGAATGGCGTTTTATGGAAGAGCCGGACTTGTTGAAAGCACAGAAGGAAACGGGTTGAATCAAAAGATTACCGGACCGGCCAAAGGCGGAGGTTTTACTTTTCTGAAAGATAGTATGATCGGCATGAATGGCTTTACCAGGTATTGGGATGATAAAGCAAAAGCGCCCTACCTGTTCAACGAAACGACCAAACACTTTATCTCCTATGATGATGAAGAATCAGTAAAACTGAAATGCGAGTATGTGGAAGAAAAAAAGCTGGGAGGAGTAATGTTCTGGGAGTACTCTTCTGATCCAAAAGGCTATTTACTGAACGTAGTACATAAAACACTTTCCGTGAAATAACCACTCACTACTTTACCAATATCTTTTGTGGCACAAAAACTACTTAGCCATACGACTTCTTACCGTCTTACCGCCTACTGGTAAAAATTAAACCGGCAAGGCGTAAGACGGTAAGAAGTCGTTTATCGTTGAAGTCTTAAGTTTTATTAATGAGTTTCGCTACACTCCACTGAATACAGTAAAGCCTCCGTCTATTACCACGGTAGATCCGATCACGAAGGAAGACTCTTCGCTCAATAACCAGGTGAGTGCGGAGTTCAACTCTTTGGGTTCGCCAAATCGTCCCAATGGCGTATTGTTGATCACATCATTTCCGCGTTTTGTATAGGAACCGTCTGTGTTGGTAAGCAATGAGCGGTTTTGCTCGGTGAGGAAGAATCCCGGCACGATCGCGTTCATTCTGATCTTTCCCTGATGTCTTTTTGCCAGCTCAACAGCAAACCATTTTGTATAATTTTCTATTGCAGCTTTCGCCAGGCTGTAGCCAAGCACTTTTGTCAATACGGTTTTTGCAGATACGGAGGAGATATTTACGATAGAGCCTGCCTTGCTTGTTTCAGCGATGGCTTTGCCAAAGATCTGCACCGGCAGCAGGGTTCCGAACAGGTTCAGGTTCATTACCTGTTGTAAAGCAGACATATCGAGGGTAAACAGGTCTTCTTCTGGCTGTACTACTGCTCCGGGCATATTTCCGCCAGCTGCGTTTACAAGCCCATCGATTCTTCCAAACTTATCAATGATCGTTTTTTTGGCAGCGAGTAACTGACTTTCCTGCAAAACGTCGGCACTGATACCGATTGCCACACCTCCTTCGCGGGTGATCTCTTCAGCGCGGGCCGATGCTGTTTCACTATTACGACCGATTATCACGACTGATGCACCGGCTGCTGCCAGCGCTTTGTTCATACTATAGCCCAGAATCCCTGTCCCTCCCGTAACCACGATCACTCTACTCTCCAATACACGCGAAACTTTCATACTGTTTTATTTGTTTTCTGTACGCTCGTAAAGGTTGACGGTTTTAAGTGAATAACAAAATCCGTGGCCCGTTTTGAGAGTGTTTTTTACGGAAACGTTTTCCGGTCAAACCATCTTTATACCGTTGTTAGAGTAAGAGGCGACCGTTTTAGTAAATTCCTTATCTTGATCGCCCAATTTCGCCGGAATATGCCAACACCACCCAAAAACAAAACTTCTGCTTTTCTCCTGTTTCCCTGGGGATTATTATCTATTATACTGATCCTCGGGCTTAATCTTACGTTAAGCGATAGGTGGTTTCGCAGCAATTGGAGCTGGATCACGCTGGTTTTGATCATACCCGCTGCCATTTTTGAGAATTTTAAGGTAGGTTATTCGACTATGAAGATCATGTTCCGCAAAGTGATCTATTCCCTGATCTCTTTCCTGCTGGTAGGTTTGGCCTTTGGTGCTGCCCTTGCGGGCTGGCAACTTGAACAATTTCAACATATTTCTAATATAGATAAAGTTAAACTTCCCTGGTACGTTCTTCTGGCTCTTGTTGTAATGCTGCTGATACAGATCGCGCAATTATTCAGCATGCTAAAAGCCGTGAAGAGGGAGTTTATGCAGTTGGATGAGGACCAATAGGTTTTCGCCGGCATGCAACGTACCTACTATCAACTCTGTCACTACCGGGTACGAACCCGAACTGCAAGACCAAGATAAACTTCAAACTAAACTGCTAATGAAACGATTTTTTCCGTTGTTTTTTTGCATTGCCGTATCCGGCGGTCACCTGTCGGCGCAGGAAACATCCGTAGCGCCCGTCACCTCTACTTTTTTGCCGGATGCCTATTATGATGCATTCAACATCCACCTGCCTATTTATAATGGCAGGATTTTTAGCTTGTATCCCCCCTCGATCACAGGACATGCCCTTTTCCCGGAAACACAATGGGCGACTGTGTCCGTTCTTTACGATGGTTTGTGGTATAAGGCAGTCGGACGGTATGATCAGTATACCGATGAACTGGTGATCAGAAACCCTGACAGCACCTTCACATTCATTCTGAACCGAAGCCGGATCAGCAGTTTCATCATTGAAGGCAAAACGTTCGTAAACCTGGATACAGCTATCTCAAAACAGACAAATGGCTTTTATGAACTCATCGCTGATGGTCCGTTTGCCGTTTACAGCAAACATGTTGTTTTGCTGAATGAAGATATTTCCGGCCCGGTAGTGGAAAAAAGTTTTTCAAAGCAACGGACCTTCTACGTTCGCAAAAATGGCCTCTTTCAACAGGTCAGGACAAAGAAAACGTTCAATGCGCTGATCAAAGACAAAAAACGCGAAGTGCTGCAGGCACTCCGAGAAGACAATCTAACTTTTAAGAAAGATCCCGAAACAGCATTAAGGTCTGCAGCCCTTATTTATAAATAATATCTGATGCCAGCTAAATTCCTTTTTTCAAGTTTTATTCTGCTGCTTGCTGGTCAACAAGCGACAGCACAGACCAATCCCGTTCTAGTAACAGTCAATATAGACAGTCTCAAAAAGAAAGAAGTCTTTCTTAAACTCGAGGAACAAACCGGCTTTTATTTCTTTTTTGATGAAAAGAAGCTTGACACTACCAGGATCAGCATACACGCCAGTAATCAACCACTCGACTCTGTACTGGCAAAAGCACTGATCGGCTCTACCAGCTTTCATTCGGTCGACTATAAGAACAAAAAAGTTTACATAACAAGCGAGATCCCTTTAACGACCTCGCTTCCGTCCAATTACTACCGTCCGCAGGAACGCGCCGCCGCATCATCCCCGCAGGCTGATGTTTTCAACCTGGGCAACACATCCGGCAAGAGCAAAAAAGATGTAGGGTTTATCTACCAGGTAGGAGATGCACGCGTTTCAACAAAAGCGCCCGTGCTGATCAGGGGTATTGTGCGGAATGGGAAAACCGGAGAGCCTCTTACCAATGCCTCCATTCTGATCGACAACAGGTATTCCGCCATCACAAATCAGTATGGAGAGTATGCCATCACTGTTGTTCCCGGCAAATATCCGCTCAATATTATGGCTATTGGCATCAGGGAATTCACCGCACAGGTAGAGATATTTTCAGATGGAAAATTAGATCTCGAAATGCAGGAACAGGTTCCTACATTAAAAGAAGTCATCGTTTCAGCAAGAAAAACAAGCAATATCCGCAGCACTCAAATGGGAATGACCAAGCTGGATATCGTAAGCATCAAACGCATACCGGCTCTTTTTGGAGAAGCAGATGTATTGAGAGCGATCACTACATTACCAGGTGTAAAAACTGTCGGAGAAGCCAGCACTGGCTTCAACGTACGCGGCGGATCAACCGACCAGAACCTTATTCTTTATAATGACGGAACGATCTACAACCCTTCCCACTTCTTTGGCATGTTCTCGGCGTTCAACCCTGAGATCATTAAAGACGTAGAGTTGTTCAAAAGTACGATCCCTGCAAAGTATGGCGGCCGTCTTGCTTCTGTTCTCAATGTCAATAACCGCGAAGGAAACAAAAAGAAACTGACGGGGTCTGCCGGTATCGGTGTGATCACCAGCAGGCTCAACCTCGAAGGCCCGATCGATAACAAGACCTCCTTTATTTTCGGAGGAAGAACGACCTACGCTAACTGGATGATCGATCTTCTGCCAAAAGAATATGAAAAAAGCAGGGCTTCCTTTCAGGATATTAATCTTGGCATCAGCCATAATATAGATAGCTCCAACAATATCTATTTCTCCGGTTACTACAGCCGTGATAAGTTCACCCTTAACAATGACACGAGCTATAAATACAACAACCAGAGTTATTCGGTAAAATGGAAACGCAATATCCATAAGAGACTGCAGGGAGAACTGATCGCCGGGTATGACCGCTATGAATTCGGCACTTACAGCAGCAGCAATGACCTGAATGCCTTTAAGCTGTCATTTAATATTCGTCAACTGTTTGCAAAACTGAATTTTACTTATTTCAAGAATCAACAGCATTCATTTGACTTCGGTATGAACGGCATCCATTACCAGCTTGAGCCGGGTAAATATGAGCCATACAAGGCAACTTCGCTGATCGTTCGCGATATCGTTGAAACCGAACGTGCCCTTGAAGGTGGCGCTTATGCAACGCATATCTACAGCCCAACATCACAATTGTCTTTCAGCACCGGAGTTCGCTTTTCTGTATTCTCATTCCTCGGTCCTAAAACGGTGAACCAGTATGTACCGGGAGAGCCACTGACGGATGCCACACGGATCTCTTCCGATCAATATGGCAGCGGCAAGTTCATTAAAACCTACGGCGGGCCGGAAGTCCGTTTTTCAGCACGCTATGCATTTGACCAGACTTTTTCTGTTAAGGCAGGGTTTAACACACAGCGGCAGTATATACACATGCTGTCTAACACAACAGCCATCTCACCAACGGATATCTGGAAACTCAGCGATCCGAACATTCGTCCGCAGAAAGGCCAGCAGGTATCCATAGGCCTTTACAAAAACCTGAAATCAAATACGATCGAAACATCTGTAGAGGTTTATTACAAAAAAATACAGGATTACCTGGATTATAAATCCGGCGCAAAACTGATCCTGAATCATAACATAGAAACGGATGTGGTAAGAACACAGGGCCGGGCTTACGGTGCTGAATTCCTTATCAAAAAAACCGTGGGTAAACTCACTGGCTGGGTTAGTTATACTTATTCACGGATCCTGTTAAAAAGCAATGACCCTACCGTGCTGAATCCTGTAAACAGCGGAGAAGAATATCCGGCGAATTATGATAAACCACATGATGTAACCTTCACCGGTTCTTTCAGGATCAATCACCGCTTCGGCGTTTCGCTCAACTCAACTTACAGCACAGGCAGGCCGATTACTTATCCGGTCGGAAGATTCTATTATGCAGGATCTCAACGGGTATTGTATTCAGACCGCAACCAACACCGGATACCCGATTACTTCCGTACAGACATTTCAGTCAATGTGGAAGGAAACCATAAGGTTACCAAAGCAACCCATAACTCCTGGACTTTCGGTTGCTATAACCTTTTGGGAAGAAAAAATCCATACTCCGTCTATTTCATTTCAGAAGATGGTACGGTCAATGGATATAAACTTTCCATATTCGGAAACATAATCCCATTCATCAACTACAACATCCGTTTCTAATATGAATACGTACAAACTATTTTTTATTGCCTCTGTGCTTTTAGTGCTGGCCTCCTGTAAAGAGCGGTTTGATCCGCAGATCCCGTCAACCGGAACGGGCTATCTCATCATTGAAGGAAACCTGAACGGCAGCGCTGGCGGTACAACAATCAACCTTTCGCGTTCCTATGCGCTTAATGGCAACATAGGGCCACAAAAAGAGAATCAGGCCACTGTAAGCGTTGAAGGTTCTGACGGCAGTACACAATTTCTGCCAATGACCTCTCCAGGCACTTACACGTCGCCGCAGCTTACACTATCCAGCAGTAACACCTACAGGCTCCGGATCAAGACCACAGACGGGAAAGAATATCTTTCCGACGCTATGACCCCGCTGACAACGCCACCGATCGACAGTATCGGCTGGAACAGGGACGCGGATGGTATCGAGTTTTATGTTAACTCAACCGGCAACAATAACAACTCACGTTACTACCGCTGGGATTATGACGAAACATGGGAGATCCGCTCATTCTTTTTCTCGATCTATACATACCAGTCGCAACGCGTCCGCGAAAGAAGGATCCCCGAAGAACTGGTGATCAATTGCTGGAAATATGGAACATCCAACACACTGCTGCTTGGCAGCTCCACTGCACTAAGCTCCAATGTGATCCATCAAAAGCCTCTGTACAGGATCCCGCCAGGCTCTGAAAAACTTTCTGTCAGATACAGCGTATTGCTGAAACAATACAGCCTGACAAAAGAAGCATTTGAGTTTTATGACCTGATGAAAAAAAATACAGAATCCCTTGGGACCATCTTTGACGTTCAACCGTCTGAACTTCGGGGTAACATCCGCTGCATAAATGATGATAACGCTATTGCGATCGGATATGTTACTGCATCAAGCCTGACGACAAAAAGGATATTTGTAGACAGACCTCAGGATTGGGTATATAACGAAGGCTGTGCATCATTTGTCGTTCCGTTTGACAGCGTAGCCTATTATTATTCAGGCGGAATAAATATACCGGTTGATCTGGCTTATCATGAGGTCCTGGGCATTCCCATCGGCTATATTACCGGGGCAGCACCTTGCGTTGATTGCACCAGACGCGGAGGAAACTTAAATAAACCATCTTACTGGTAAGAAGAAAACGAAAACATCGTATGACTTTCAATAAAAGAATCACAGCAACTTTTTTTTCCGCCATACTACTTTCGTGCATGTCGCCGGAAGGAAAGGCACAAAAATCCGGTACAGAAACCCTGTCATCAATGAACAGGATTTTTGTACATACCGATAAGGATGAATATCTCGCAGGAGAACTGATCTGGTTCAAAACTTATCTGGTTGACGCAAGCTCTAACAAACCGGTTGACCGAAACAATATTATTTATATCGAACTGCTCAACAGCAAAGGGAAACCCGCGCTACAGGGAAAGATCTCAGCGTTAAAAGAAAAAAGCAACGGGTCGTTTTATCTGCCAGCTGATCTGTCAACCGGACAATACCTACTGGTAGCTTATACAACTGAAATGAAAAATGCGGGACCTCAAACCTATTTCCGCAAAAAGATCGATGTGATCAATACACTGAAGGCCCTGCCTGCCGCAGCAGTGTCAGGAGCAAGTCCGGTATTTATCGGATTTTATCCGGAAGGCGGAAGCATAATCGCCGGTCAGCAGACAAAGTTTGGGTTTTATGTCATGAACCCTTCATCAGGCAAAGGCCTTGACGCAAGTGGTGTGATCATCAATCAGAAAAAAGATACCGTTGTAAACCTAAAGACTCTGGCATATGGGATGGGGCAGGTTCGTTTTACTCCGTTGCCTCAGGACAAATACACGGCTATCATTAAAGTCGGAGACAGCACATTCAGAAGTGATATCAGCCTTCCCGCACCAGCGGAATACCAACTGGCGGTTGAACATGCAGACGGAAACCGTTTACGCGTAACAGCTTTATATAAAGCAGCCAACTCCGCAGCCGGTCAGTCGAAAATGCGTTTGATAATGCATGCTGCACAGAAAACAAAAGCCGGTGTGGACCTCACGCTTAGCAATGGTACTCCGTTTGAATACTTTGTTGACAAGTCTAAACTCGGATCAGGGGTAACTTATTTCACCCTGTTCAATAATGCAGATCAACCAGTATGCGAGCGATTGATGTTCATTCAGCCGGCTGCACCTTTAGCCAGGGTCAACATTGATCTCAATGAAAAAGGTGTCGGCAAAAGAGAAGAGATCCATATCGGTCTTCAGCTAAATCAGGGTTCTACCACTGATACCATGAACGGTTCTCTTGCGATCGTACCGCTAAATGTCCGTAACACAGAAAAGACATCTTCGATCTATGAATACCTGTTGCTTGGAGCAGACGTTCCCGGCAATATCGAAGCCCCCGATTTCTATTTTACCCCAAAGGCTCAGACTGATCCTGCTTATATAGACAACCTGATGCTGGTTAGCGGTTGGAGAAAGTTCTCCGGATATTCACCCCGCCCAAGGTCAATGTCTGAATATCATGGACACCTGATCACTGCCCGCATAGTCGATACCTGGAACAATCAACCCAAAGCAAAAGTTTCCTGTACATTAACAACACCGTCTTATCCGTTTGGCTTCTATACTGCCTTAAGCGATACCAACGGGATCGTTCGTTTTGAAGTGCAAAACTATACGGGCCCGGGCTCCATTACAATCAAAGCGTTGTCAAACATGACAACGAACCCTTACAAGGTAGAAGTATTGAGTCCATTTGACGACAGACTCGCGACAGATTCTTTCCAACAGACTTTCACGGCTTCCGTATTCGATAGTACTACACTTACCCAGCGCAACCTGGCGATGCAGACGCTTAATACTTACCGCCATAGTGAACTTAATGTGTTTACCCCACCAGCGCAGGCTGACTCTTTCGCGTTCTATGGCAAAGCTGAATATTCGTATGAACTGGATAAATACACCAGGTTTTCAACCATGGAGGAAATCCTGAGGGAATATGTTACGCCGATCGGCGTAACAGCCAAAGGATCTGGTCTGACCATGTCGATCTACAATGAACGGGACCGCGTTTTTTACAATGAATTCATGCTTGTGTTGCTGGATGGTGTTCCGCTTTCCAATCCGAACATGATCTTCAACTACGATCCTTATAAAGTAAAGAAGATCGATATTGTTCCCCGCAGGTATTTATATGGAGCAAATCAATACTTTGGCATCGCCAGCTTTGAAACATTTAAAGGTCAGTTTGATGCGACTGAATTAGATCCGTCTTCTGTACTGGTGGATTATGAAGGGTTGCAATTAAAACGGGAGTTCTATACTCCGGTGTATACGGGCAGTGAAAAAGGAGATTCACGCATTCCGGATCTTCGCACCACACTTCTCTGGATTCCGGACATCGATCTTACCGGAAATGAAACAAAAAAGATAAAGGGCTTTACATCAGATCTTACCGGTTCTTACCAGGTTATCTTCTGTGGCATTACGGCCTCGGGAGTGCCTGTGCAACAGGTGAGCAGCTTTGAAGTAAAGTAAAATAATATCAGTTCGATCAACATGGCCTTTTCTAAAAGCAGCTGGCGACAGCTGCTTTTAGAAAAGGCCATGTTGGTAAAGAAGCGGTTATCTTTAATTCATCAGTCAGCGTGCTTTCATTATCCAGAAACCGAAGCACCCGCCGGGGATCATTCTTACGAAAAAGTATTGAGAAGATCTTTTTGCCCGGCAACTTATCATGATACAGGATATGCAATAAGGTGTTATCATAAAACCGGAATCGTGACGGTTGTTTGGGAATAGAAGAAAGTGGCGCTCCATTGATCAGCGCATTGACTATCTGTTCCGACTGCTTTTGAATAAAGCGAAAAGTATAACCTGTAGATGCTTTTGTTTGACCACCGGCTGTACCAATGTGATAAATGCCGTTTTCATAAAAAGGGTGTACGCGATTGGTCATAGGAATGATGCCAAATTCCTGCTCTTTTACCTGAAATGAGTCGATCTCCAAATACGTTTGAATGTAACTTCTCAACCCTTCGTCATACTCTTCATCTTTCAGAAGCGAAGGAGTGAACAACGTAAACTCAACAAGCGCTGTGGTTTCAGTGAAAGGGAGCACATAAACAAAGCTTGTTCCATGGCGTTGATCGATCCTGAAATCCATCAGCGTTGCCTGTTGCGGATCAAAAACTGGTTTGTCCGCCTCAATCACCCAGCCTTTAAAGTGCTGTAGCAGCACGAGATCCTTTTTTGATTTCTTTTCTTTGAGAATTGAATTGAATATGACGGCATCGCCAAGATCCAGTTGATTATTATCAATGAGCAATGTCTTCTTTCCACTTTTTTCAGTCACTTCTTTTACATCGCCAAATAGCTTATCTACCTGAGGGTACTTTGCGATCTCTCCAAAACAATATGCGTAGAAATCTACCCCGCGGATCATTTTGTAATGATAAGGCGACACCCTAAGTGTGGCGGAGAATTGTTCACCAAAAAAATCAAGGTTTGCCCACTCGCGATAGACCAGATGTTCAAAAAAACCGGGGGATTGTTCCCAGAAACACCAGGTACGATCATTGGTCTTTACCTGATCGCGGTCAACAAGCAGGAATTTTTTATCATCAAACCTTCCGCTTTTCAGCATCCGGAGCAGCAGGCTTAAGCCGGAACAGCCGGCGCCGATTATTACAAAGTCATATTTGGCTTGTGTGATCAACTCGAAGGATAGATTATTCAGTTTCCGGGGCATATTCAACTTTCCGGTTTCCTGCCATCAGGCGTTTATCACGGCGGATCTTATCCCAGTATTTTTTTGCCACCCAGAGCATTCCGAAGCTCTCGCCCTCATGTTTACCGAGATGTTTATGGTGCATCTTGTGCGCCCAGCGGATAGCGCGCACATAAGTATTATTGCTTCGTGTAAACCATTTGAAACGCTGATGAATGATCACATCATGAACAAGGAAATATGCAAACCCATAAGCCATAATTCCAAAGCCGATCGCCTGTAACCACCAGATATGATCATAAGTACCTTTGAAAATCATAAAGATGCTTGGAACAGCAAAGATGATAAAGAATGCATCATTCTTTTCAAAAAAGCCCGGTCGTACCTGATGATGATCTTTATGAAGATACCACAGGAAACCATGCATTACAAAACGATGGGTAAGCCAGGTTATTCCTTCCATCACGAGAAAGGTCCCGAGCAGCACTAGTATGTAGAAAAGTACTATCATAATTCAGAAGTCAAAAGTCAAAATTAAAAAGTCAAAATTAAAAAATCCGTTACTTGAATAGCTTAAAGTATTTAAAAGAAATTACTTTTTACTTTTTACTTTTTACTTTTTACTTTTTACTTTTTACTTTTTACTT
>VFQP010002763.1_pt1 | contig 19009 bp, 17 predicted proteins | sample 3512351 | NCBI WGS metagenome assembly VFQP01 (sample SAMN10412372, study PRJNA504923) | tailings metagenome | isolation source: Relicate 1 Philex TSF1 revegetated site | place: Philippines: Tuba, Benguet | collected 2017-08-29
AACCTGCAACCAGACGGTTATGAGCCGCCGGCTCTAACCATTGAGCTACGGGCCCCTCGCTGTCTCAAACCTCCCCGGCCGGCACCGCCTTGGGGGCGGACGCCGCACGGCGTCGATCGTGGCTGTGGTCCCACGGTGTTGGGCACAAGACCCGAGGTCATTCAGCGGAGCGCGCCTCTATAACAGACTCGGCCGCCCCGTTACACCCACCCGGAATCCTACCGCGAATTAACCTCGGCCCGGACCGCCGCTGCACGCTTTCGCCGTATTGGCAGGCCACAGAGCATCCAGCCGGGAAAACCAATGGACTGCCTCATGAAATCCCTCTCTTCACTGGCGATCGCGACCCTCCTCGCGCTCGTCCCCATCCTCGGAGCCGCCCCCATGACCAGTGTCGAGGCCCAGGAGCAACGTGCGGGTCGCTGGGTCATGGTCGCAGGCCATGGCAGCGTCGAGGCGCCGCCGGACAGCGCCTCGATATCGACCGGCGTCGTCAGCGAGGCCACGAGCGCGCGAGCAGCGCTCACCGGCAACAACGCCACCATGCGCAAGGTCATCGATGGCCTCAAGGCGGCCGGCATAGATGCCAAGGACATCAAGACCCAGCAGTTCCAGATCGCGCCCCGCTACCGCAGCTACAAGGACCGCGAGGCGCAGGTCGAGGCCTATGTCGTGCGCAATCAGGTCGAGGTGAAGGTTCGCGAGATCGCGCGCCTCGGCGACATTCTCGACCAGGCCGTAGCGCTCGGTGCCAACCAGGCGAGCAACATCGTCTTTCATGTCTCCGATGCCGAGAAGCGTAAGGACGAGGCGCGCCGGAAGGCTGTCGAGAATGCGACGCAGCGCGCGCGCCTGCTCGCGGAATCAGCAGGTGCGAAGCTCGGGCCCGTTCTGACGATCAGCGAGGAGGTCACGGGGCCACGGCCGCCGCGGCCCATGGCGGCGCGCAGCATGTCGGCGGACAGCGTGCCCATCGAAACGGGCACCGAGGCGCTGCACGTCCGCGTCGAGGTGTCATTCGCGCTGGAGTAGAGTTTGCGCCTTTGGCGCAAGTCCTTCTTCCCCTTCTCCCCGTACTTACGGGGAGAAGGTTGGGATGAGGGGCGGCGGCAAACACCGACGTTGGCAATCGCGTCCGCCCCTCACCCTAGCCCTCTCCCCGCACGCGGGGAGAGGGGACGAGGGCGGCAGCGCAACTTCATGAGCGCGCGACTGCGCGCCGGCCGATAGGCCGTACCAGGAAGCAACAGCATCTCTTCCCGGCAGCCCGCGGCTACAACAAAACCAGCGTCGCCAGCCCGAGGAAGGCGACGAAGCCGATCACGTCGGTGATGGTCGTCACGAACGTCGCGGAGGCGACTGCCGGGTCGAATCCCATGCGATCGAGCGCGAGGGGCACGAGAATGCCGGCGACGGCGGCCGTGAATAGGTTGATCAGCAGCGCAATGGCAATAACGATGCCGAGCGTGCCGATGCCGAACCACAGGAACACGATCGGGCCGAGCAGCGCACCCAAGGTGAGGCCGTTGATCAATCCAACGGCGGCTTCGCGGAGGATGATGCGCGTTCGATTGGCGGGGCCGAGATCCCTGGTCGCGAGCGCGCGCACGGTGACGGCCATGGTTTGCGTGCCGGCATTGCCGCCCATGGAGGCGACGATGGGCATGAGCACGGCGAGCGCCACCATCTGCTCGATGGAGGCATCGAACTGTTTGATCACCGAGGCCGCGAGCCCGGCCGTGCACAGGTTGATCGCGAGCCACACGATGCGGCTGCGGACCGTGTTGATCACGCTGTCGCCGATGCTCTCGTCGCCGACGCCGGCGAGGCGACGGAGGTCCTCGTCCGTCTCGTCCTCGATCACCTCGACGATGTCGTCGACCGTGACCACGCCGACGAGGCGCCTGTTGGCGTCGACGACGGGCGCCGATTTTAGGTCATAGCGCTCGAACTGGCGCGCCATCTCTTCCTGGTCGAGGGTTGCGGAGACCGTATGCTGGTCGGCCTCCATGATTTTCTCGACGAGCACCTCGCGCTTCGTGCGCAGGAGCCGCGAGAGGTCGATCGAGCCAATGACGCGGAAACTCGGATCGACGACGAAGATGTCGGTGAAGGTCTCGGGCAGGTCGTCGGCCTCGCGCATGTGGTCGATGACGCGGCCGACTGTCCAGAAGGGCGGCACCGCGACGAAGTCCGTCTGCATGAGACGGCCGGCGGTTTCTTCCGGGTACTCGAGATTGCGTTCGAGCGCGATGCGATCGCTCGAGGGCATCTGAGCGAGAACGTCCTCCTGGTCCTCCTTGTCGAGGCTTTCGAGAACGTAGGCGGCGTCGTCGGTATCGAGCTCGGTGAGGACGCGGGCGAGCACCTCGTTCGGCAGGGCCTCGACGAGCTGGTCGCGGACGCCTTCCTCGAGCTCCGACATGACCTCGGGGTCGAAGTCGTCGCCCTGAATCTGAATGAGCTGGACGCGCTCGTCAGGTTCGAGAAGCTCGATGAGATCGGCGAGATCGGGCGCCCTGAGGCCGTGCGTCAGCACGCGCACGTTCGCGGCCTGACCCTCGTGAAGCGCCAGCCTGAGGGCTTCGAGGCGGCGCCTGTTCACTGTCTCTTGGCTATCGCCAGCCTCGGTCTCGGGCGCTTCCTGGCTCATTGACGGCGGCCTCTCGCGCGGTGCGTGCTGGTTGCTCTCCGGCCCGAGCGCATAGCATGGTGCGCGTTCATGCCATAGCGCCTGTTGGTTGAGGACGAACGATGTCGCAGCACCACCTCGTGTTTGCCAGCTCGCTCGACTATGCGCGCCACACGGGCGGTTACGTCTACAACACGCGGCTGATGCAGGAGCTTGCCGCGGCGGGCTCGGAGATCGTGCGGCTCGACCTGCCGGCGGGCTTTCCGCGACCTGATGCAGCGGCACGCGCGCGGTCGGCGGCGCTTCTCGGGGCACTTCCGGCTGGATCGATTGTTGCAGCGGACCAGATATGCCTGTCGCCGCTCGCGGACATCATGGCGCGCGAAGCCGAGCGCCTGCGTCTCGTGATGATCTTCCATCATCCGATCGCCATGGAGGAGGGCCTGCCGCCGGACGAGCGTGCCCGCTTCATGGCGGCCGAGCGGTCGGCGCTGGCGGCGTGCCGTCTTGTCGTCGCGTCGTCACATACGACGGCAGACACGCTTCGGACCGGCTACGCCGTGCCAGCAGAGCGGATCGTCGTGGCGCCGCCAGGCATCCCGCGGTTTGCTGCGCATGTGCCGCCACGGGCGAAGGTGCCGCTGCTCCTGTCGGTAGGGGCGGTTATTCCGCGGAAGGGCTACCACGACTTGGTCGCGGCGCTGGCAGGACTGGTGCACCTGCCGTGGTCGCTGAGCATCGTCGGCGTTCACGAGCGGGCACCGGACTATGTGACGAGGCTACTTGGAATGATCCGCGACGCGGGGCTCGAAGGGCGCATGCGCCTGGAGGGTGGGTTGCCACAAGCCGATCTCGATGCGCGATGGCGGTCGGCGGATGTCTACGTTTCGGCGTCGCTCCACGAGGGCTATGGCATGGCGGTGGCGGAGGCGATTGCGCGCGGCCTGCCGACGGTGACGACGGGGGCGAATGCCGTTCGCGATTGGCTCGATCCTGCGGCGGCGCTGATCGTGCCGGAGCGGTCGCCCGAGGCACTTCGCGCGGCGCTCGCGCGCATTCTCTCCGAGCCCGTGCTCAGGGACGAGTTGCGGGCGGCAGCACTGGTGCAGGCGGCGCGTTTTCCAAGCTGGGCTGATGCGGCGGCGGCTGTAAGTCGGCGGCTGGCCGCCCTCGAAGCGCGCAGAGACTGATGAGCCTCTCACCAAGCTCAACATGTTCCTCCCCCCTTGTGGGGGAGGCTAGGAGGGGGGGATTGCAGAGCGCAAGCGGCGGGCTTCCCCCCACCCCTAACCCCTCCCCACAAGGGGGAGGGGGATAAGTGGCGCAGCTCATTTAGTCGGCCCCGCAGCGATCCGCTTGTCGAGGAGCGCACCAATCTCGGCCTCGCTGTATCCGAGGTCGGCGAGCAGCGTGCGCGTATCGGCGCCGAGGGACGGCGGCGCGCGATCGGGTTCGGCGTCGAGGCCACGGAAGATCACCGGCTGGCGAAGCGTGCGCACGATGCCGGTGTCGCCTCCGAAATTCGGCTCGAAGAAGCCGACGGCCTTGAGATGCGGATCATCGAGCAGGCTATCGGGTGTGTGGACGACGCCGCACGGCACATCAGCCTTCTCGAATGCCGCCAGCCACTCTGCGCTCGTGCGACCGCCGAGCGAGGCCGCGATGATGCCGTAGAGCTCATCGGAGCGCTTGGAGCGCTCGGCGTTGTTCGAGAACCATGGTTCTTTGGTGAGGTCCTCGCGGCCGAGCAGGCTCAGGACGCGCGTCCACTGCGTCTGCGTGTAGGGTAGCAACGCAATCCAGCCGTCCTTGGTCGCGAAGGGCTTGCGGTTCTGCGAGAGCGTGCGGTGATAGCCCGTCGGTCCGTCAGCGGCGAAGCTCGCGCCCATGAGATGCTCGTTGAGCGAGAACGCGGCCATGGCTTCGAACATGGGCATCTCGACGAGCTGGCCTTCGCCGCCATTGCGCTCGCGGTGAAGGAGCGCGGCGAGAACGGCATAGACGACGTGCAGCGCGCCGGCTTTGTCGGCCGTGACGGTCGGATGATAGGCCGGCGTGCCGTCGCGCCGATGCGTGAGGCCGGCGAGACCAGAGCTTGCCTGGATAATGTCGTCGTAGGCAGGCTTGCCCGAGTAGGGGCCGTCGCTGCCGTAGCCGAGGGCTGCGCAGTAGACGAGGCGCGGATTGAGCGCGTGCACGCTCTCCCAGCTGAAGCCGAGACGGTCGAGCGCATCCTGGCGCATGTTGTGGACAAGCGCGTCACCGCTCTTGAGGAGGCGGCGCAGCACTTCCTTGCCCTGCTCCTGCTTGAGATCGAGGGCGAGCGAGCGCTTGTTGCGGTTGTTGTTCACGAAGACCGCGCCGAGCCCCGGCCCTGTTGTCGGCGGCGTGTAGCGGTTCATGTCGCCGTCGACGGTCTCGATCTTGATCACCTCGGCGCCGAGGTCGCCCAGGAACTGGGTCGCGAAGGGCCCGAGCACGATCGTTGTGATGTCGATGATCCTTAGGCCGGCGAGCAGCGGGTACATGGGGACGGGCGTTCCTTCGGTCTTGTTTGTGGCCCTGGTGGGCGCTGTTGCGCAGTTTATGCCGCACACGGCGCGAAGGCGCCAGGGCATTGCATTGCAATGCAGAATGCGACCGGAGCAGAAGTGAAGGGGAGGCCGCTCCCCGGGATGTGATTATCGCACCTCTGCGGGGAGGACTAAAATATCAGTGCGATGCGTAACATGGAGGCTCGTCATGGCTACATTCGTCATGCTCGCAAACTTCACTGATAAGGGCATTCACAGCGTCAAGGACACCGTCAAACGCGCCGAAGCTTTCAAAGAGATCGCCAAGGCCGATGGTGTCACCGTGAAGGAGATCTACTGGACGCTTGGCCACTACGACATTGTCGTCACTGCCGAGGCGAAGGACGATATGGCGGTCACCGCCCTCGGCCTCAGCCTCGCGAAAGCAGGAAATGTGCGCACGCAGACGCTGCGCGCGTTCGGCCCGAAGGAAATGACCGAGATCCTCGGCAAAGTGAAGTAGCTCTCGCTCGCGCGTGCAGGCACGCCTTCCGATGGCGCTTATCGGTCGGACCGATGGGCGCCAAGCGGGAGGTTGTTGCTAAAGAAATCTCACCTCGAATGCCGTCTTCGAATTCCGGCGCATTCCTGCGGTCTCGTAGAAGCGCAGTGTCTCCTCGCGCTTTGAGCTGGTCATGAGCGTCACACGATAGCAGCCCTGCTCGCGGGCTAGCTCGATGGCCCTCTGGACGACTTGGCGGCCGTAGCCGTGTTTCCTGTAATCGCTGAGGGTCACGACATTCTCGATGAGCGCGTAGGGCCGTGCCGATCTCGTGAAGTTGGGGCAAACCAGCAGCGTGCATGTGCTGACCGCGAGTCCATCGACCTCGCACAAGAGGATCGTCGCGCCTGGATGATCGAGGACTTTCGACAGCGCTTCCGCCGCCGCGGCTTCTGAAGGCCAGGGCGGGTCGGCAGGTTGGAGCTGAGCGTAGAGCTCGAACAGAACGCGCTGGTCTGCCTGCGTTGCGGGCCTGATGGCGATGGTCATTCGGGCGAGCCTTCGATGCTGCGGCAAGAGGCGACCATACGGTCAAATACCAGCTCAGGTCTGCTGTTCGCCAGCCGAAGAGGGTGGCAGAATGGGCCGCACTTCTGGAATGGGCGAAATCGGAGATGGCCCCATGGTCGAAACGACTGATGATGATGTGCGGGCCATCAAGGATCTGATCGCGCGGCAGTTCGCGAGCATGAGCTGGTAGGTGGGCGAGGCGCCCGACCTGGACAAATTCGCCGCTGATTTCCTGCCCGGCGCTTCGCTGTTTGCTTCGGCGCGGCCCGCGCGAGCGCAGTCAGTCGGTCAGTTTGCCGAGCGCATGAAGGGGCTCGTCGGCACGACCCTCAAGTCCTTCGACGAGCAGGTGATTGGCGCGCGGATCCATGTTTTCGGCAATGTCGCGGTGGCTGTCGCTGCTTGCGAGAACACGGAGAACGGGGCCGAGATCAATCGCAAAGTCGAAATGATGCTGCTCGTCAAAGACGACGGGTACTGGAAGATCGCCGCTCAGGCCTGGGACAAGGCGACCGATGCGCGGCCGATCTCCGCCGAGTTCTTGGACCGTTGATAGGCCGCAGCCCTCAATCCGGCCCCTTCATCGACCAGTTGGAAGACGTGCCGCGCACTTTCTTCCTGAAGAAGAAGGACCACGGATCGGGGAACTGCCCGACGGGGATCTCGATCAGCGCCGGGGCATTGGCTTTGATTGCAGCCTTGAGCGCAGGCCGTAACGCCTCAGGTGTCGTGACGCGCTCGGTGCGCATTCCGAAGCTCTCGGCGAGACGCACGAAGTCCGGGTTCACGAGATCGGATGCGACCGTGCGGCCTTCATAGTTGCTCTGCTGGATGCGCTTCACGTTGCCATACGCATTGTCGTTGAAGACGAGTGCGACGACGCCGATGTTGTGCGCGACGGCCGTCGCCATCTCCTGCACGCCGAACATGAAGCCGCCATCGCCGTGCAAGGCGACCACCGCGCGATCGGGCATTGCGGCCTTGGCACCGAGCGCCGTCGGATAGCCCCAACCGAGCGTGCCCTGATAGCCCGTCGAGAGATATGTGCGCGGCCCGTATACGGGATAGAGCAGGCGGCTCGCATAGCTGATCTGGGTCAGTTCCTCGATGAGGATGCCGTCCTCGGGAAGCTCGGCGCGGATGGCGTCGATCCATGCTTTCTGCGGCGCCAGGCGCGCGAACTCGCCGTCCATCTGCGCGCGCAGTGTTTTCATCTCGTCGGCGCGATCAGCGGGCTTGCCGCCTGTGCGGTCGAGCTCATTCAATAGCGCCGCGACGCCCTCGGCCGCATCGGCCACGATCGCGATATCCGGTGTGCAGGTGCGCCCGATGCGGGCCGGATCGATGTCGAGGTGGATGATCTTCATTGCATCATCACGGCCCCAGTCCATGACGTGCTGGATGCGCGTGCCGATACCGATCACCACATCGACGTCCTTCCACAGCGTGTGGCCGGCCGGGAAGCGGTGCATGAACGGATTGCGTCCGTCGAGGACGCCCTGGCCCGTGCGATAGGCGACGACCGGCGCCTGGAGGCGCGCCGAGAGGCGCGTCACCTCCGCGCTGGCGTCCTGGGCGCCGCCGCCCACGAGAATGATCGGGCGCTTGGCGCCGGCGAGCGCCTTGGCCGCGGCTTTGATGGCGTCGAGGTCGAGCGGCGGCGTCCTGCGCACGGCCGGCGTGTCATCGAAGGCCACTTCCGCTGCCGAGCGCCACATGTTCCAGCCGCACTCGAGGCCGACGGGACCGGGTACGCCGCTCAAAAGCTGGTCGAAGGCAGCGCGGCTCTTGGCCGCGGCGTCCTGCGGTCCTTCGATGTGGCCGGCCCACTTCGTCAGAGTGCGCATGATGCCGAGCTGGTCGGGGATTTCGTGCAGGAAGCCGATGCCCTTGCCGATGTACTGCTCATAGATCTGGCCCGAGATCGCAAGGACCGGGGCGCAAAGGGACTGGGCCGTGGCAAGCGGCGTTGTTGTGTTGAGGAAGCCCGGCCCCGGCACCACGCAGTAGGCCTGGGGCTTTCCCGTCGCCAGCGCAGCACCGAGGGCCATGTAGGCTGTGGCCTGCTCATGACGGGTGTGGATGGGTTTCAGCGGGTTCCCGGCCCGGACCAAAGCATCGAAAAAATCGTCGTTCTGGACCCCCGGAAGGCAGTAGAGCTGGTCCAACCCGTTTGCGACCATCGTCTTGATCGTGACTTCGGCGGCGTTCGTCTGGGCAAGATTGGTGGCGGGCATATCCAGCTCCCGGGGAATAGGCTTTTTTCCTGGCTACCTGATGGGGGATTGCGTGTCACGGGTTAGAATGGCATTGGCGGCTGGTTGCGGTGCACGCCGAGTGCCATGCCAGCGCCACGCTTGATGTGGATAATCGCATCTGCTTCCTGCGATAACTACTAGGATCGGGCGGCCGAATCGCAGCCGACTTGGGGAATGATGGCGGACTTGGGAATGAACAACGCGCGTATGCAGCGCGGCAGGAATGGCCTCGTGAAAGTGGCGTCGTGGGTTCTCGCGGGAGCCGTGATGGCGAGCGCCGGAATCGCGCTTGCCCAGACATCTTCCATTCCGGGCCTTGTGGTGACGACCACGCCGCCTCCGCAGCAGCGCGAGCCGGTGGCGCCACTTCGCACGGACCCTGCGCCGCCAAAGGCCGAAGCGAAACCGAAGCCGGCGCCGCGCCCACGACGCGAGGCGAGCAGAGCCCCGTCCGGTGATGCGGACTCGGGAGGCAGCGGCCGCGGGCAGGGGATCGTTCTTCTCGTCAATGACGAGCCGGTCACCGGCTATGAGATAGAGCAGCGCGCAACGTTGATGGCGGCCGGCTCCGGTGGTGGCGCCGACATGCGGGCGCGCGCCGAGGCACGCTGGAAACAGATCATCCAGGACCCCAAGACGAACGAGCGCTTCCAGGCGTACCTGCGCGAGAAGCAGCCGCGGAGCCGCGAGGAAGCGGCAGGTTTGCAGAAGCAGTTCGTCGGCGACCTGCAGCGCAATATGCTGGACCAGCTGCGCCGCGAGGCGCGGATCGGAAGCATCCAGAAGTTCCGCGCCCAGGCGCGGGAAGAGCTGATCGACGAGAAGCTGAAGATCCAGGAAGGCAAGCGCCTGACCGTCGCTATCAGCGATGACGATGTGAATAAAGCCTTCGTGGACATGGCGCAGCGGAACAAGATCACCGAGGCGCAGTTCATCGAGCAGCTCAAGTCGCAGGGTATCGATCCCTCGACAATCAAGGCGCGCACGCGCGCAGCCCTCTATTGGCGGGATGTCATTCGCCGCAAGTACGGCGCCCAGATCAATATCAACGATCGCGACATCGACCGGTTCGTCGAGCAGTCCGGAGATGACAAGGGCGCGCCTGCGGTCGAAATGCAGCTCCACAAGATCACGCTCGCCGTGCCGGGCAAGATCGATCAGGCCGCGCTCGCGCGCCGTCTCTCCGAGGCCGAGCAGCTCCGCAAACGTTTCCGCGGCTGCCGCAGTACGCAGGAGTTGGTTAAAGGCTTGCCCGACGCGCGCTTCGAGAGCCTTGCCAATCAGGCGGCATCCAGCGTCGGCGAGCCGACCCGGAGCCTCCTTTTGAATGCCAAGGACGGCGAGATGGTGCCGCCCACCCTTGCCAGCACCGGCGTCGAGCTATATGCCGTCTGCGGGCGCAAGACCGTCAAGGTGGACGAAGAAAAGCGCCTCAAGGCTCAGGCGGAGCTGACGATGCGCGAGTTCGATGTCGTGTCTCGCCGTCATCTGAGGGATCTCCGCGCCGAGGCCTTGATCGAGAAGCGCTGATCGATCGGATCAGGACGGTCGGGAGTCAAGGCCTTGGCGAGCGAAGTTGGGCGTGCAGCGGGCTCGCGCCGCCCGCTGGCGCTGACGATGGGCGACCCGGCCGGCATCGGTCTCGACATCACGCTACTCGCGTGGCGCGACCGGGCGACCAGCAGTATTCCTCCCTTCGTTCTATATGCCGATCCCACTGCCGTCGCCGAACGTGCGCGGGCGCTCGGCATGACCGTCGAGCTAGCTATTTCCGAGGATCTCGAAGCTGGGCGTCAGGCATTCGCAGCCCGCCTGCCGGTACGCCCGGTGCCGCTCGCGGTGCCTGTCGTCGCCGGCCGCACCGAGATGCTCAATGCCGGTGGGATCATCGCGGCCATCGATCATGCCGTTGCCGATGTCGTCGCGGGCCGCGCGGCTGCCGTCGCGACCAACCCCATAGCCAAGAGCACGCTGCTGCGTGCGGGCTTCCAGCATCCAGGTCACACGGAGTACCTCGCGGAGCTCGCGGGTCGCCATCATCCGGGCAGGCGCTGGATCCCTGTGATGATGCTCGCGTCGGATGTCCTGCGCGTGGTGCCGCTCACGGTTCACGTGCCGATCGCGCGCGTGCCGGAGCTGCTCACCGCGGCGCGCGTCGGCGAGACTGTCCGTATCGTGGCTGAAGCCATGGTCGCTGATTTCGGGATCGCGAAGCCGCGGATCGCGGTCACGGGTCTCAATCCGCACGCAGGTGAAGCGGGCACGATCGGTCGCGAGGAAGTCGCCGTCATTGCGCCGGCCATTGCCTCTCTGCTGGCCGAGGGTCTCGCGGTGACGGGACCGCATTCCGCGGACTCACTTTTTCATGGCGAGGCACGCAAGCGCTATGACGCGGTCGTCACGATGTATCATGACCAGGCGCTCATCCCAATCAAGACGCTGTCGTTCGAGACGGCCGTGAACGTCACGCTCGGACTGCCGTTTGTGCGGACGTCGCCCGATCATGGCACGGCATTCGACATTGCGGGGACGGGCGCGGCGTCGCCATCGAGCCTTGTCGCGGCGCTGCATCTCGCCGCAGAGCTGGCCGAGCGCCGCGCTGTGGCGTCGCGCCATGCCTGAGCCGGTAAAGTCGCCGAAGCCAGCAGGCGATGGCCTGCCGCCGCTGCGCGAGGTGATCTCTGCGCTCGAGATCGACGCAAAGAAGAGCCTCGGCCAGAACTTCATCCTCGATCTCAATCTCACGCGGCGGATTGCCCGTCTTGCGGCTCCGCTCGATGCGACGACAGTCGTGGAAATTGGCCCCGGTCCCGGTGGATTGACGCGGGGCCTCCTTATGGAGGGCGCGCGCCGCGTCGTCGCTGTCGAGCGCGACCGGCGCTGCGAGCCGGCTCTGGCACAGATCGCAGAGGCTTATCCAGGCCGGCTCGATGTTCATCTCGGCGATGCGCTCGATGTGCAATGGCCGGAGTTGCTGGCATCGAATGCCGGACGCACGGTGATCGTCGCGAACCTCCCCTACAACGTCGCAACGCGCCTGCTCATCGGCTGGCTCGAAACCGAGCCCTGGCCGCCGTGGTGGGAGCGCAAGGTGCTCATGTTCCAGAAGGAGGTGGCCGAGCGGATCGTCGCTGAGCCGGGCAATAAGGCCTATGGCCGCCTCGCCGTCATTTCGCAGTGGCGGACGACGCCGCGCATCGCGCTCACACTGGGCCCGGAAGCCTTCACACCGCCGCCGAAGGTTGCGTCCGCCGTCGTGAGCTTCCTGCCGCGCGCGCAGCCGATGCCGAAGTGCTCGGTCAAGTGGCTTGGCCGCGTGACGGCTGCAGCCTTCGGCCAGCGGCGCAAGATGCTGCGCCAGAGTTTGCGCACGCTCGTCGCCGATCCGCTGCCGCTGCTCGAGGCAGCCGGTGTCGATCCGCAGCAGCGCGCCGAGCAGCTCGATGTCGCGACTTTTGCGCGGATGGCCCGCGTGGCGGAGCGCCTCGCGTCGCCGTCGCGGTGAGTTCTCGGGAGATGGCGCTTAGTCGCGGCCGGGATCGTAGCGATTGCGCTGGCGCCACTCGGCCATGAAGTAGGAAAGCGACTCGTCCACGCTCTCCGGCATCACGATCCGGATCGTCACGAGCTGGTCACCCACGGATCCATCGGTGGCGCTGCGCACGCCCTTGCCCTTGAGGCGGAAGATGCGGCCCGAGCTTGTTCCCTTCGGGATCTGCAGCGCAACGCGCCCCGAGATCGTCGCGACCTCGATCTTGCCGCCGAGAACGGCCTCGTCGACGGTGATCGGCAGCTCGAGCAGAATGTCGTTGCTGAGCCGCTTGAACTTCGCGTGCGGGCGCACGTGGATCTCGACGAGCGCGTCGCCATTCTCGCCACCGCGCAGGCCCGGCGTGCCCTTGGCCTTCAGGCGCAGGATCTGGCCGTCGGCAACGCCCTCGGGCACGGTGAGGTCCAGCGTGCCGCCCTCCGGCATGGTGACGCGCTTCCTGGCGCCGCTGACCGCTTCCATGAAGTCCACTTCGAGCGTGTAGCGCACATCCTGGCCGCGCAGGCTGAAGCCCGGGCCCCGCGCGCCGCGTGCGCTGAAGAGGTCGGAAAAGATGTCGCTGACGCCGCTGCCTTCCCGCCCGCCAACGCCGTTCGCCCAGCCGCCGGCACCCGCGCCATTGCGCGCGTACGTGCGCACGGGCTCGCCCTGCGCATCGATCTCGCCGTCGTCGTAGCGACGCCGCTTGGTCGTGTCGCCGAGAATGTCGTAGGCCGCCGTGACGCGCTTGAAGCGCTCGTTTGCGACCGGATCATCGGGGCGCACGTCCGGATGGAGCTCCTTGGCGAGCCGCCGATAGGCCCGCCGGATCTCGTCGTCCTGCGAGCCCCTGGCTACGCCCAGAACCGTGTAGAGGTCATCAGACATGAGACCGTGTGTCAGCCCGTTGGATACCCGGCGCCAAAAGAAAACGCTCACTGCCGTCCCGGCCAGAGAGCGCGATTCGTACTGCCGATGGAACTGCCGCATCCTCCCATCTGCAACAATCACTACCTAGCGCGGGATTTCGGCAACTTCACGCCAATCCACACGATAGAGTCATCAATCCGGTGGATGAGCTGCCACACGCCCGGCGCCGCTAGGGCTTTGTCAGGAATAGCGGATTTCAGGCTTGTGGTCGACCAGCTCGGCGAGCACCTCGAAGCGCCGCCGCAGCCTTTCGCCATCAAGGTCACGGTGAGTCGGCGGAAGCGTCAGGACGAGCTTGCCGCCGTCGTAGCTGAGCGGGGTCTCGTCGATGATGCCCGGCCGGCCGATCGAGATCATATGGGCGGAGCGGATCGCGGCACCGAGAACACGGGCGCGCCTCAGCGTTCGCCGCGAGACGAGCGCCCTGAGCGCCGCCGGCAACTCGTCCTCGGCCCCTGAGACGCGGCCCGTTCCGACATGGCGGAAGTACACGGTGAGCGCGAGGAAGATGCGGCCCTCGTGGTCGATCCCGCCGAGACCCGCGTGGGCGACGGCGTTGAGGCTCTGCTCGCCGCGATGGTCAGGGTGCGCGCGCCAGCCGACATCGGAGAGCAGGCAGGCGGCATAGCGCAGGCGCTGCTCCTCAGGGGTCTCGCGTGGTCCCGGCTCGTTGAATATTGTGTCCGTCCAGGTGCAAAGCTCCCGGGCGTGTTCGAGCGAGCGCGAGTGCAGGCGCGCATGGTCCTCGCAGTAGGCGATGAGCGGGTCGCGATCGCGCTCGGCCGGCGAGAGCAGGCTGAAGACCAGTCCCTCGCGTACGCCAAAGACCGAAAAGACCACTTCCTTCGGCTTCATGCGCCGCAGCACGCGCTCGAGAACCAGTGCGCCATAGGGCAGCACCTCGCGCCGCGCACGCGCCACGTCCTCGATGCCGCGAATATCGGTGATCTTTTTCGCGCGGCGGATGTTCTCGCAGAAATCGATGCAGGCGCGACTCTCGATGCTGTAGCCGTGCATGACGCGCAGCGGATACTTGCGCAGGTCCATATGAAGCTTGGCGAGCGAGCGCCAGGTGCCGCCGACGGCGTAGAACGTGCGCCCTTCGCCGGTCGAGAGCCAGGGCAGCTCGGCGAGGCTCGCATCGACGATCTCGATGGCCCTTTCGAGCTTGTTGCCCGAGGTGTCGATCAACCGCAGGCCGCCGAGAGGCAAGGTCGCGGAGGATGTCGATTTGGCACCGGCAATGTCGATCAGCTCGAGACTGCCGCCGCCGAGGTCGCCGGCGATGCCATTCGCATTCGGAATGCCCATGAGCGTGCCCATGGCGGCAAGCTCGGCTTCGCGCGCGCCCGAGAGGACGGCAATGCGGGCGCCGATCGCCTGCTCGCCGCGCGCGATGAATTCGGGGCCGTTCGCGGCTTCGCGCACCGCTGCCGTCGCGATGACGCGCACGTTCTTGACGCCGAGCACGCGATTGATCGCATGGAAGCGGCGTAGCGCCTCGATGGCGCGCTCGACGGCGTCGGAATCGAGCCGGCCGGTCGAAGCGACCGTGCGCCCGAGGCCGCACAGAACTTTCTCGTTGAAAAGTGGCGCTGGGCTGCGGATGGCCCCCTCGTAGACTACGAGGCGCACCGAGTTGGACCCGATGTCGACCACGGAAATGGGCTCGAGATCGTTGAGCCCTGCCGACCGGTCGTCTCTGCCCTCAGTAAATTTCACTGCCTACTGCTCTCGTCCCTGTCCTCGAGCTTGAAGCGCGGCGGCGAATGGCTCTTCAGCGACTGACCGCGCCCCGAGAGGCTCGGGTTAAACATGAAGTATTCGTGCGCGTTGAACGGCTTCTCGCCTTCATCGGGTGCGATCCGCCGGCTGGATCCATCGGGCTGAACCAGCCAGCTCTGCTGGTTGTCTTTCAGGTTCGCCGTCATGATCTGGTCGAGGATCTGCGCGTGCACCGTCGGGTTCGTCACCGGTACCATAGCCTCGACGCGCCGGTCGAGGTTGCGCGGCATCATGTCCGCGGAGCTGATATACACGATCGCCTTCGGGTGCGGGAGCCCATGTCCACTGCCGAAGCAGTAGATGCGGCCGTGCTCCAGGAACCGCCCGATGATGCTTTTGACGCGAATATTGTCGGACATGCCCGGCACGCCCGGTCTCAGGCAGCATATGCCACGCACGACGAGGTCGATTTCCACGCCGGCATTCGAGGCCTCGTAGAGCGCTTCGATGATCTGCATATCGACCAGCGCGTTCATTTTCATCCAGATCGCGGCGGGGCGGCCGGCGCGTGCGTGCTCGGTTTCCGCTCGGATGCTCTCGATGATGCGCTTCCTGATGCCGAAGGGGCTCGCCGCCATGGTCTCGAGCTCGGCCTGCTCGCCGTAGCCCGTCACGAAGTTCAGAATGCGATTGACGTCGCGCGCGATCGAGGCGTCGGCCGTGAAGAACGACAGGTCGGTATAGATGCGCGCCGTCTGCGGGTGATAGTTGCCCGTGCCGATGTGGCAGTAGGATACGAGATCCGGGCCTTCCTTGCGCACGATCATGCCGAGCTTGGCGTGCGTCTTGAGCTCGATGAAGCCGTAGACGACATTCACGCCCGAGCTTTCGAGATCGCGGGCGAGGCGGATGTTGGCCGCCTCGTCGAAGCGGGCCTTGAGCTCGATCACCGCGGTCACGGACTTGCCGAGGTCGGCAGCCTCCTTGAGCGCGCGGACAATGGGGCTGTCCTTCGAGGTGCGGTAGAGCGTCCACTTGATGGCGAGCACGTCCGGGTCCGCGCCTGCCTGGCGCAGGAACTGCACGACGACGTCGAACGCCTCATAGGGGTGATGGACGACGATGTCCTTCGCTTTGATCGCCGCGAAGCAGTCGCCGTTGTGCTCGCGAATGCGCTCGGGAAAGCGGATAGTGAAGGGCGGAAACACAAGATCCGGCCGGCTGTCGACAATGAGCTGCGACGTGTCGCCAAGACCGAGCAGCCCCTCCTGCACGTAGGTGTCGGCCTCACCGACCTTGAGCTGCTCGACGACGAACGTGCGCAGCTCTTGCGGCATCGAGGCGTCGATCTCGAGGCGGATCACGGAGCCGCGTCGCCGCCGCTTGAGTGCGCTCTCGAATGAGCGCACGAGATCTTCGGCCTCTTCCTCGACCTCGATGTCGCTGTCGCGCAGGATGCGGAATGCGCCCTGCCGCTTGACCACGTAGCCCGGAAACAGGAGCGAGGCGAAGTGGCCGATCAGCGTCTCGATGCGCATGAAGCGGATCGCGCCAGCATCCTCGCCTGCGGGCAACTGCAGGAAGCGATCGACCGGCGCCGGGATCGGCATGAGGGCGTGCATGGCCTCGCCGCCCTTCTTCTTGGCGAGTTCGAGGCCAAGTGTGAAGCCGCGATTGGGGATGAACGGGAAGGGATGCGCGGGATCGACGGCGATCGGGGTCAGCACCGGGAAGAGGTGCGTCATGAAGTAGGCTTCGAGCCAAGCCCGCTCCGCGTCAGTGAGTTGGTCCGGTGAGACGATGGTGAGCCCGGCTTCGGCCATCTCTCGGCTGAGCTCGTTCCAGCGGGCCTGCTGCTCGGCAGATAGGCCGGCGACGAACTTGTTGATTGCCTCGAGCTGCTGGGCGGGCGTCAGGCCATCGTTGCTGAGGTTCGAGACCTTGGCCTTTACCTGCCCATGCAACCCCGCGACGCGCACCATGTAGAATTCATCGAGGTTCGAGGCCGAGATCGACAGGAACCGCAGCCGTTCGAGGACGGGGTGGCGACGGTTGCGGGCCTCGTCGAGAACGCGGGTGTTGAATTGCAGCCAGGAGAGCTCGCGGTTGTAAAAGCGCGCAGGCCCCAGCGGGACGTCCACGGGTACGTCCGGTGCACCTTCGATCTTTGCCCGCGCCCTCGCCTTGCTGCCCGACACAGCTCTCTCCCTACTGGTCACACGGCCTCGCTCTGTCTGTGGAACGCTGCCCGAAGGGATTATAGCTGCCATTGTGTTACGACATTCAGATGTCGCCGTTAATGATCGATGTTCATTTGCTCTTTTCAGACCTTTCAGCGTCCCTGATCTCCGCCAGAGCCTCGGCCGCCAGCACCCGGGTGACCGGCCTGCGACGGGCGAGCGAAAGGCGGTCGATCGCTTCGACGAGGCGGGCCGCCGCCGCGAAGGAGCGGTCCAGCTCACGCGCCAGATAGTGGACGACCGCAGGCGCCACGCTGATCTGGCGGTCTGACAGCAGCTTCACCAGTACGGCCGTCAGCAGTGTCTGGTCAGGTGCACCGATCTCGGTCATGGCCAGCGCCCTGAGCCTTGATCTTAAATCCGGGAGCGCAATCGTAAGTTCCCCTGCCGGCGCCCGCGAGGTCAGCAGTAGGGACGTCCGCTGCTCGCGCGCGAGGTTCAGGAGGTGGAAGAGCGCCGTCTCCGAGCCGATGCCGCGATCGATATCCTCGACCACGAGAGCGGGACGTCCCATCATCTCCGGCACGTGGGCCTCGTCGAGGATGGCGGCATCGAGCGTCGTCGCTTCCGAGCGGAGCTGCCAGACATGGGCGAGATGGCTCTTGCCGCTCTGCGCAGGACCGACCACCAGCGCCGATGACATCGACCAGTCCGGCCAGCGGTCGACCAGTGCGACGGCCGCCGCATTGGACGGCCCGACCAGGAAGTCCTCCGCGCCGAGCGCCGGCCGCGCGCCCCAGTCGAAGACGAACTGCTCGCTGGTTCGGCTCATGGTGGCGGTCCTTCGCTGCCCGGCGCGGCGGGCGGCGTGCCGCGATAGATGTCGCTGTCGAGATAGAGACGAAGGGCAAAGCGCACGAGTACGGCAATGGCGGCCGCCACCGGCACGGCGATGAGTACGCCGACAAGTCCGAGGAGCGCGCCGAATGCGAGCACCGAGAAGATCAGCCACACGGGGTGCAGTCCGACGCGGGGGCCGACAATGCGCGGCGAGAGAAATGCCGCATCAAGCACCGACGTCGTGGCAAACAGCGCCACGACCTTCAGCAGCAGCCCAAGTTCGGGCCATCCCTGTGCGATCGCGACGGCGCCTGCTAGGATGAGGCCGAGAGCCCAGCCGATGAAAGGCACGAAACTCATGAGCCCGACGGTGAGGCCGATCAGCAGCCCATAGCGCAGCCCGATCAGGCTGAGCCCGAAGGAGTAGATCACCGCGAGGATCAGGCAGACCGTGCCCTGGCCGCGCACGAAGGCGGCAACAGCGCCGTTGATCTCGGCGGCGAGCGCGCGGATCGTAGGCGCGTGGTCGCGCGGGAGTGCCTCGTCGATGCGAGCCACCACGCGCGGCCAGTCGGCGAGGAGGTAGAACGCCACGACCGGCGTGATCAGAAGCAGTGAGAGTAGATTGACGAGTGCTAGTCCGCGGTCCCAGACCTGCTGCAGCGCCCAGCCCATGGTTGCTGTCCAGCTTTGCGCCAAGCCGGCAAGGCCGCGCTCGAAGCTCGCATAGATGTCGTCGTAGCGTCCTCCGAGCCAGCCGCGCGCCCTGCCCTCGACCAGCGCGAGCAGGCGCTTGAGATCTCCTGGAAATGACTCGGCGAGCTGGCGGAGCTGGTCGATGATCAAGGGGCCGAGCAGCACAAGTATCGCCACCAGAGCGAGGGCGGCGACGATGATGATCAGGGCCGCCGCGGCTGTGTGGCCCATTCCGGTATGCGCGAGACGGTCCGCGAGCGGGTTCAAGAAAAATGCGACGGCCGCCCCGACGACGAACGGCAACAGGATGCCGCCCAGCAGCCATAGCAGCGTGAGCGTCGCGGCTGCTGCAACGAGCCAGAAGACGAGGTGGTGGCGTTCGGCACGGACGGCCGTGCGCGGCGCGCTGCTGTTCTCGTTCGACACCTGGAACCCCTTTTCCAAGCGAATGTTGCCGGTAATCCGGCACGGGCGAAGCCTATGTGCCCGCGACGCGCCTTATGCCACGCGAATGTGCCGATCTGCCGGCTTCGCGCTGGTATCAGTCACTGCCGCCGGCCAGATGCGCGACCCACGCGCGCACATACACCGCGAGCGAGGAGGCCGTCAGCACGGCCGTCAGCCAGATCAGCAC
>VFQP010002764.1_pt1 | contig 19008 bp, 13 predicted proteins | sample 3512351 | NCBI WGS metagenome assembly VFQP01 (sample SAMN10412372, study PRJNA504923) | tailings metagenome | isolation source: Relicate 1 Philex TSF1 revegetated site | place: Philippines: Tuba, Benguet | collected 2017-08-29
TGCCGATGTTCGCGTTGATCTTCACGAGGAAGTTGCGGCCGATGATCATCGGCTCGCTCTCGGGATGGTTGATGTTGTTCGGGATGATCGCGCGGCCGCGCGCGATCTCGTCGCGCACGAACTCGGGCGTGATCGTGCGCGGGATCGCCGCGCCGAACGACTGCCCGGCGTGCTGGCGCAGCAGGTGCATCTCGCGGATCGCGTCGAGCTTCTGGTTCTCGCGGATCGCGACGTACTCCATCTCGGGCGTGACGATGCCCTTGCGCGCGTAGTGCATCTGGCTCACGTTCGCGCCGCTGCGCGCGATGCGCGGCTTGGGCACGTTCGGGAAGCGCACCGCATCGAGTTGCGCGGCAGCGGCGTGGCGGCGCGTGAACGGCGAGCTGAAATCGGCGAGGCGCTGCGTGTCCTCGCGCTCGTCGATCCAGCGTGCACGCAAGGCCGGCAGGCCTGCGGCGAGATCGACGCGATGCGCGGGATCGGTGTACGGCCCCGAGGTGTCGTAGACGGTGAACGGCGCGTTCTTCTCGGCGCCGAACAGGCTCGGCGTGTCCTCGAGCGTGATCTCGCGCATCGGCACGCGCAGGTCGGCGCGCGAACCTTCGACGTGGATCTTGCGCGAACCCGGGATCGGGCGCGTGACGGTTTCGGAGAGTTCTTCGGCCTGGCGGAGTAGCGGGGCGGGAACGGCGTTCATCGGCATTCGTCCTCTGCGGAGTGGGACGAAGCGAGGCGCCACCACGGGCGCACGCGCCCCCGGCGACGAAGCTCCCTACACCGGTGCTAACCGGATCAGGTTCGAAGGGACTCTCTCAGCCGGCACGTGCCGGCACCCCCGCTTCAGGCCGGCATTCAACCACGTCCACGGGCGCGGCGAAACCCGCGCGGCACGTTCAGCCGGCCGGGAGGCGGGCGACCAGGATCAGCGAGGCCGGTCGGCCGGTCTGCGGATGCAGCGGCTCGCGGACCGCCTCGACGACGAGGCCGGACGACCGCAGCAGGGCGATCCAGCTCTCCAGCGTGCGGAAAAACCACGGCGCCGGATCGCGGAACGTATCGTCGAAGCCGGCCCACGAGCCCTCGCGCCAGCCATCCCGGTAGGGATGCGCGCCGCAGGCCTCGAGCGGGTGCAGCGTCTGCACGACGAACACCCCGCCCGGCTCGAGCAGGCGTGGCATCGCCGAGACGAGCGCATCGACCGAAGCTCCGCCGATCAGCGAGAAGTTGCACACGGCGAGGTCGAAGCTCGCCCCGAGCGCGCCGGCCGCGAGCGCTTCGTAGTCCATGACCTCGAAACGCCCGCGGCCTGCGGCGCGTGCATCGTCGACGAGTGCGGGGACCGCATCGACGCCCGTCACGTCGAGGCCGTGCGACGCGAGTTCGCGCGTGAGCCAGCCTTCGCCGCAGCCGACGTCGAGCACGCGTCGCGGCGCGAGCGCGAGCACGGTCGCGACGATCGCCGCATTCGTCGCGAGCACGCGGCTCGCGATCGCACCGTCACGCACGGCACGCGTCCACGGCGCACCGTTGCGCTGCCACGAGGCGAGGATGCGGGCTTCGGCGTCGGCGATGTCGGTCATGGTGTCAGTCGAGGTGCAATGGAGCGAATGGCTCAGCGCGTCGCCGTCATGGGCGGAATCTCCACACCGCGGCTGCGTGCGAGCACGCGCACACCGCGATCGCGCTCGAGCAGGCTCGCGAACGAGAACGGGATGCCGTCGAGCACGATGTCGCCGCGCGCGAGGAAATAATGACTCGCGACGCCGAGACCCGGGCGGTCGGCCGGGGAGACCTGCACGCCTTGCCGCTCGAGTTCGGCGAGCGCGGTGTTCGCATCGGGCCAGTTGGCCTGCCCCTCGCTGCGGATGCGCTCGGCCAATGCGGCCGTGATGCGGCTGTCGATGCTCATGATGACGGCCGTGGTCGCGGTGTTGAGATTGATCGGACTGTCGACCGGCAGCACGCAGACCTCGGACGCGAGCCGCGCATACACCGCGCCGTCGATGCCGCGCACGAGGCGCAGTTCGGACACGTGTGCGAATGCGCGATTGGCAGTGCGGTACGGGATCGCCTGGGCGAGGTAGGCGTTGTCCTCGGCACCGCCGCGTGCATCGACATTCGTATCGGCATCGACCCAGTCGACCACCGCACCGGCGAGTGCGGGATCGAGCTCGAGCGTGCGCAGCAGGTTCTCGAAACGCTTGCGCCACAGCGCCGCATGCGTGCGCGAGGCGAGGTTGTTGAGGTTGAAGCAGCCGTTGAGGTCGACCATCGTCGCGCTGATGCGTCCGCCCGGGACGTCCTGCGGTGGCATCGGGATCGCCCACATGTCGTTGCGCGCATCGCGTGCACCGTCGGCCTCGAGGTCGCGCATGAGCACGTTCGAGGCGAACGATTCGAGGCCTTCGGCGTAGGCGACCGCCTGCGCACCGCGCAGCACGTTGCGCGTGCGCGCGACGCCGAGTTCGCCGCGGTCGAGCAGCGCACCGACGAGCACGAGCGCGAGCGCGACCGCGAGCAGCGCGACGATGAGCGCGACACCGCGCTGGCGACGCGGCGACCTCACGGTACCGGCCCCGTCGCGGTGCCGGGCGCAGGCCCGACCGGCGCGCCGATCGGCACTGTGCCGGGTGGTGTTTCGGCACCGGGATCCTGCCCCGCCACCTGCGCGCCCGCGGCCCGCGCAGGCGGCACCGACGGCAGCATGACGAGGCGGCGCAGTTCGCCGAGGTCCTCGAACGCGAGGCGGAACTCGATCGCGCGCGGCAGCGCATCGATCGGCGACTCGCGGCGCGGCGGCCAGGTCTCGCGCCAGGCGCCGTCGTCGCCGAGGTAGCGCAGGCGCAAGGTCTCGATGCCATCGGCGAGTTCGCCGCGTTCGGCCGAGCTGCCCGGCGCGCGATCGAGCACCGCGTAACGTCCACGCTGCAGCGCACGCGCGTCGACCGCGTAGACGACGCGCTCGACATGACTGCTCGCCTCGCGACGCGGATCGGCGAAGCCGAGTCGGCTCAGCTCGATGCGGTCGCCGGCGCCGAGCAATGCGGGCAGGACCTCGCCGTAGCCGCCACGCACGGGCCGCGCGATCGCCTGGCGCAGGTCGCGCTCGAGCATGCCGACCGCGCGCACGGCCGCAGCAAAGCGATCCTGACGCGCGGCGAGTTCGGTGCGCGTGCGCGCGACCTGGGCGAGCGAAGCCCAGGTGATCGCCGCGACGATCGCGAACACGGCCATCGCGACGAGCACTTCGATCAGCGTGAAGCCGCGTACGCCCGACGCGTGACCGCGAACGCGCGCAGCGCTTGCGTGGGTCGACGGGATCGTCCGCGAGCGCGTCACGGCTGCGGCAACTCGCTGCCGAAACCGCTCAGCGTCGCGCTGGGCTGATCCTGGCCTTCGACGAACACGCTCACGTCGAGCCGGCGCATGCGGATATCGGAGGTGGCCTGCACATCGAGCGTCCAGCGCCAGTCGCGTCCGCCGAGGCGCGTGCGTCCATCGCGGCGACCGGTCGCCGGCATCGGCGTGGCCAGTCTGGTCTCGGCCAGCACGTTCGCGGCGACCCAGCCGGCCAGCGTGCGTTCGCGCATCGCGTCGAACGCCGACACCTGACTCGCCGCGGTGCGCACGAGCGCGACGAGCGCGACCGCGACCACGGCCAGCGCGACGAGCACCTCGAGCAGGCTGAAACCCCGCGCCCGCCTCACGGCCGCGTCTCCGTGCGCTCGGACACGAGCCGGCCGGCTGCGGTCACGCGCAGCTCGTGGCGCGCGACGACGCCGGCATGCGCGAGGCGCAGCACGAACGGCGAGAGCTCGCCCGAGGCGAAGCACACGACGGCGGGTGCATCGTCGTCGCGCGCGAGCGGATCGAGCGCGCGCCCGTCGCGCAGCAGTTCGACCTGCGTGCCGGGGGACCACGTGCGTGCGCGCAGTTCGCCTTCACGCTGGTCGGCCTGCCAGCCCTCGAACGCGAGCATCGTGAACGCGTAGCCGTCGGCGTCGATGCGCACGCCGATGTCGCGCCCGAGCAATTCCGCCTGTTCGCAGGCGTGGCGCACGAGTGCCTCGAAACGTTCGGCATCGCGTGCGAGGGTGCGCTCTCCGCCGACCGACGAGACGCCGAGCGTGGCCACCGCGGCGAGCACCGCGACGACGACCACGATGACGAGGATCTCGACGAGCGTGAAACCGCGTACGCGTCGACGCGCATCGAACAAGGGCCGCGCGGACGCCGTGGCGCGCACGCGCATCGGGACGCTCCTGCTCAGCGGTTCCAGTTGCCGATGTCGGCCGCCTCGCCCTCGCCGCCCGGACGACCGTCGGCGCCGAGCGTGAAGACATCGACCTCGGCATGCTGGCCCGGCGACTGGTACTGGTAGTCGCGCCCCCACGGATCCTTCGGCAGGAGGGCGTCGCGCAGGTACGGACCACGCCAGTTCGGCGCCTCGGACTGCGAGGACGGCCGCACGACCAGTGCCTGCAGGCCTTGCGCGGTGGTCGGGAACACGAAGTTGTCGAGCTTGTAGTTGTCGAGCGCCGAACGCAGCGTGGCGATGTCGGCGCCGGCCTTGGTCGCGCGCGCCTCGCCGGTGCGCGGGATCACGTTGATCACGACCACCGAGGCGAGCACGCCGAGGATCACCACGACGACGAGGATCTCGATGAGCGTGAAGCCGCGCGTCGCGCGTCGGGCGCTGCGCGCGCGGAAGGAGGTCGGCATCGTCGTCATGTCGCAGTGGCTTGTCGGGGACCGTCGAGGCCCGGATCATAGCAAAGCATGTCGACCTCCCCCGTTCCGCCCGCCTCGCTCGCCACGCGCGACCTCGCCGTGGTCTGGCACCCGTGCACGCAGATGCACGACCACGAAACCCTGCCGATGCTGCCGATCGCGCGCGCCGAAGGCGCCTGGTTGCACGCCGACGACGGCCGCCGCTGGCTCGACGCGGTGAGCTCGTGGTGGACCAACGTGCTCGGCCACCGCCATCCGCGCATCGTCGCGGGCCTGCGCGACCAGCTCGACCGCCTCGACCACGTCATGCTCGCCGGCATGACCCACGAACCCGCGGTCGCGCTGGCCGAGGAACTCGTGCGCGTCGCCCCGCCGGGCCTGTCGCGCGTGTTCTATGCCGACAACGGCTCGAGCGCGATCGAGGTCGCGCTCAAGATGAGCTTCCACTACTGGCGCAACCTCGGCCAGGCCAGGCGCACGCGCTTCATCGCGATCGAGGGCGGCTACCACGGCGAGACGCTCGGCGCGCTGTCGGTCACCGACGTCGCGCTGTACCGCGACACCTACGCGCCGTTGCTGCTGCAGCCGATCTTCGCGCCGTCGCCCGACGACTACCTGCGCGAACCCGGCACGACGCGCGAGGAGCACGTGCAGGCGCGCCTCGCGGCGATGCGTGCATTGCTAGAACGTCACGCGCACGAGGTCTGCGCGGTCGTGATCGAGCCGCTCGTGCAGTGCGCGGGCGGCATGCGCATGCACGATGCCGCCTACGTCGCCGGCCTGCGAAAGCTCTGCGACACGTTCGACGTGCACCTGCTCGCCGACGAGATCGCGGTGGGCTTCGGCCGTACCGGCACGCTGTTCGCGTGCGAGCAGGCCGGCATCACACCGGACTTCATGTGCCTGTCGAAAGGCCTCACGGGCGGCACGCTGCCGTTGTCGGCGGTGCTCACGAACGAGGCCGTCTACGCCGCGTTCTACGCCGAGTACGCGGCCGGCAAGGCCTTCCTGCACTCGCACAGCTTCACCGGCAACGCGCTGGCCTGCCGTGCCGCGCTCGAGACGCTGCGCGTGTTCCGCGACGAGCCCGTGCTCGAGCGCAACCGTGTGCTCGCCACGCATCTCACCGCGCGCCTCGCGCCGTTGCGCGAGCATCCGAACGTCGCCGACGTGCGCCAGACCGGCATGATCGCCGCGATCGAGCTCGTGCGCGACGTGCGCACGCGCGAGCCCTTCCCCGCCGCCGACCGGCGCGGCCTGCGCGTGTATCGGCACGGTCTCGAACGCGGCGCGATCCTGCGCCCGCTCGGCAACGTGGTGTATTTGATGCCGCCGTACTGCATCACGCCGGACGAGGTCGATCTCGTCGTCGACATCGCGACCGAAGGCATCGCGCTCGCCGTCGCCGACTGAACGCACGACTCGACGCCCGCGCGGCGCGGCGCGAGAATGCCTCGACCGCCGCGACCGCCATCGTACACGCCATGCGCATCCCGAGAATCTGCGTCTTCGCGCCGCTCGCCGCCGATACCGAGATCGTGCTGCCCGAACAGGCCGGCGAGCATGTCGCGCGCGTGCTGCGCATGGATCGCGGCCATCCGCTCGTGCTGTTCAACGGCGACGGCCGCGAGTACCGCGCCGAGATCGCGCAGCTGGCCAAGCGCGCGGTGACCGCACGCGTGCTCGACGACGGCACCGAGACCGGGCGTGAAAGCCCGCTGCAGCTCACGCTCGCGCAAGGCGTCGCGCGCGGCGAGAAGATGGACCTGATCCTGCAGAAGGCGACCGAACTCGGCGTGCAGCGCATCGTGCCGCTGATCACGGGACGCACCGAGGTCAAGCTCGACGCCGAGCGCACGGGACGCCGCCTCGCGCACTGGCAGGCCGTCGTCGCGGGCGCCTGCGAACAGAGCGGCCGCACACGCCTGCCGTCGATCGAGGCACCGGTACGTCTCGCCACGTGGGCCGCCTCGCTGACCGACGAGGTAGGCTTGCGCCTCGCGCTCGATCCCGAAGGCTCGCTCAGCGTGCGCACGCTCGTCGCACCGACCCGCGCCGTGCTCGTGGTCGGCCCCGAGGGAGGCCTCTCCGACGACGACATGGCGATCCTCGACCAGGTCGGCTTCGAAGGCCTGCGCCTCGGCCCGCGCATCCTGCGCACCGAAACCGCCGGCCTCGCCGCGATCGCGGCGCTGCAGGCGGTGCATGGGGATGCGTGAAACCCATGCACGTCCGATTGCCACGCGATGCAGGGAGATTCCGGCGTGAACGATTCCGTGACGATTGCGGTGCCCGAGCCGGATTACACGCTGTTCACCACGTCCCGTGAGGGTCTTCCCGCGATCGTCGTGGCCAACGGCGCGCTGCTGCACTTCCAGCACCTCGACATCTTTCCGTGGCACCTCGTCGTCACGATCCATGCGGACAGTCTCGCCGAGAAAGGCATGCCGAATGCCGACGAGAGCGCACTCCTGTTCGACATCGGTGACAGGATCGAGCACGCCATCGTCGGCTGGAATGCGCTGTTCCTTTCGCGCGTGACCTGGAACGGCCTGCGCCTGCTGACCTACCGCGTGCACGACCCCGATGTCGCGGAGAAGGCACTGAACCGCCTGCTGGAAGACGAATGGCACCGGCAATGGGAGTTCCGCATGGAGCACGACCCCGACGGCGATCTCGCAGCGCCTTACTTCCGACTGTTTCCTCCGACCAGGCGCACGTACGACGCCTGATCGATCACGCATCGGCGCTCGTGATCATGCGCATCGAGTCGAAGCGCGGTCACTTGCGGAATCGTCATGCCTCATCAGGGAACAATGATTCATGCATAGGATCTGCATGCTCCCATTGCGGAACACGCACGATGAGATAGGACCGGACATCCTGCAACTCCACCTCAGGTGGAATGTTCACGGCGATGTATGTCCGATTAGCGCCCTCATAGGTACATCCGAGCGCGACCAGGTCCTGGAGAATCCGGTCCGACACATTTCCAGAGTCGACTGGCGGATCGAGGACGAGCCGGACCGTCCGGTTGCCGGACCGCTCGACAACGCGCTGGAAGGTCGGCATGCCCTCTCGCGGATCCACCGGCGCAAGCACGGTGTCTTTCCACGAGACGCCGTAAGCGTAGAACGGGGAGTTGTCGAGTCTGTAGAGGTCGTGGCCAAGCGGGATGGCCCAGAGCGTCTCGACAGATGCACCGCCATCATCGTCGGGTATGCGGAACAGGACTTTGGCCGTGGGCTCGCTGTTCGTCATGCCCGCCTCCAGGGCGGAACCGCCGCATGCCTCGGCGGATCGCGGACCGGACAGGCCTCGCCCCTTCTCAGGCCGCCATCGCCTCGGCGACCATGGCCTCGATCGCGCCGAGGTCGGGGATCACGGCGTGGTCGTCGCGCACGAGCACTTCGGCGCGCACGCCGGGGGCGAGTTCGGTGTGGTCGCCGGTGGTCAGCAGGAGGTCCTGGGTGACCGTGGTGAGGCGCGGGAAGCCCTGCGCGAGCATCGCGATGAACGGCATCTTGGCACTGCCGCCGAGCGCCTTGAGCACGGTCACGCGCGCATTCGCGGTGCTCTCCTCGGTGGCGTGGCCGGCGAGGATCGGGAACGAGAAAAGCGGCAGGCGCCAGCCGCGCCAGCCGAGGCGACCGAGCAGCCAGGCCGGTGCACCGTCGACGCGCTCGGGCGCGGCGTAGGTGATGACCTCGGCGACCGTCGCATTCGGCAGCAGCACGCGGCCGCCGGTGACGGGGATCATGACGCCGCGGATTTCTCGGGGCAGTTCGGCCATCGCTGGATCCTCAGGAAGTCTTGCCGGCCGCCGGGCGTTCGGCGAGCACGCGCTCGGCGAGCGCGGCGGGTGAGCCCTTGAACGCGACGACGCCGGTCTCGATGACGCCGTCGACCATCGCGCTGATGACGCAGGTGTCGGGATCCTGCACGTAGACACGGCCGCCCTTCGCGGCGAGCTGCTTCGCGCCGGTGGCGGCGTCCTCGGCCATGCCCGAGAACACGATCGTGCCGGCGCTCGAGCCGAAACGTTCGGCGACGTCGGTGAGCAGGTCGTCGATCGACGGCACGTGCGGCGGACCACCCGCCGGCAGCGCCTCGAGCACGATCACGCCCTGTGGATCGACGCGCAGGCGATGCGTGACCGGCACGATGACGAGGTCGCCGTGACCGACGCGCTCGCCGTGCTGCGGCTTGCGCACCATGAGTTTGGTGGTCTTGGCGAGCTGCTGCGCCATGATGTCCATGAACTCGGCGCCCATGTGCTGGGCGAGTAGGAACAGCGCGGGATAGTCAGCCGGGATCTGGGCGAGGAATTCGCGCACGGCTTCGGGGCCACCGATCGACGCGCCGAGCACCCAGACCTTGCGCACGACGGCCTTGGGCGAGCTGATCGCGGACGTGTCGAGCCAGGATTCGCGCACGATGTCGGCACCGCCACTGGCAGCCGAAGGCGCAATCGCCTCTTCGATCGGCATCAGTTCGAGCGACAGGCCGCCGAGCGACACGGGCGGTGGCTCCTCGGTCGCCTCGACCTCGGGCGCGAGGTACTCCGCGGCCGACACGGTCTCGATGCCGAACTGCGCCGGACCGGTCGGTGGCGCGGCGGGCGTCGCATCCTCTTCGCCGTCGAGCGGATCGAGCGTCCACGCGAGCGCGGACCCGAGCACCGGTGGCGGTGCCGCGACGACGGGCGCTTCGGCGGGTTTGCCTTCGTCGTCCTTCGGCGCATCGGCCCAGTCGAGATCGAGCAGTTCGAACGTCACCGGTGTCTTCGTGTCGCCGGCGCTGCGGATCTCGTCCGCCGCGGCGGCGAGCGACGCACCGACGTCGAGGGGTTCCTCGACCGCGGCCTCGGAGCGGCCCGACAGCAGGGCGTCGAGATCGACGGGCTCCTGACGCTCCGGAGTGCCGCCGCGCGGAGAGGTCGTCTCCTCGTCGGACAGGTCGAAGTCGGCGAAATCGCCGAGATCATCGAAACCGAGCGCATCCTCTCCGGAGACCGGCTTCGACGGCACGATGTCGTCGTCGGTGCGCTCTTCGATCGACACCAGTTCGAGCCCGGCGAACACTTCGGGCGTCGCCACGGCGAGCTCGCCCGGCACGTCCACGCGCGTGTCGGAAACACGCTCCGCCTCGGCGGCCGGCGCGTTCCAGGCGAACTCGAAATCGTCGTCGGCTTCGTCCTGCGCCGGGGTCGGTGCCGGGGAATCCACGACGGCAGCCGGTGCTTCCGCCGGTGCGTCGAAATCGAAGTCGAACGACGATTCGGCGGGCGCCGGAGGTACCGCGGCGGGTGCCGGCGCGGCCTTCGGTGCCTGCACCGGCGGCGGTGCAGGCAGGTCGAAATCGGGTTCCAGTGCGAGCGGGGCCGGCGGTGCGGGTGGTGCCGTCGGCGTGGCGGGAAGCTCCCAGTCGAGCAAGGGCTCGTCCGCTGCCGCCGGTGCGGCAGGCGAAGCATCGAGCAAGGCATCGAGATGCGCGAAATCGAGCGCATCGTCGTCGGCCGGAGCTGCGGGTGCCGCGACGGGCAGCGGCGCGGGCGTGTCGACGACGCCGTAGGCCTCGAACACGAGATCCTCGACGTTGCGCACAGGCGGCTCGTCCACCTCGATGCCGACCACGGACGGCTCGGGTTCCGACGTCGGCGCATCGACGGGTTCGGCGACCTCGTGTGCACGTGGCTCCTCGACGGTTTCCGCGTGCGCGACCTCGGCGACCGTGGGTTCGGCATCGACCTCGCGTGAGGCGTCCGCGTCACGCGGAAGGACGGCCTCCTCCACGATCGCGGCAGCCGCGACAGCGGCGACGACGGGCGCAGGAGACGGCGGGGCTTCCGCACCCTCGGGACGCGGTGGATCGGCGTTGTCGCTGCCGCGGATCTTGGCGGCGAGGTGGCGCGCCCAGCGCGCCTGTTCCCAACCCGACAGTCGGCTCGATACGCCGGACTCGTCGAAGATCACGTTGTAACGGTCGTCGTCGAGCAGCGCGTAGACGTCGTCGAGATGCGATTCGACGTCGGCATCGAGGTTCACGACGACGACGCGCGCGCCCGACTCCTCGAGTGCCTGTCTGTCGAGCTGCGCCGCAGGCGCTTCGTAGACGATCGGCGTGCCCGCGCCCGCGAGCGCGTCACGCAGGTGGCGTCCCGCTTCGCCCGACTGCGACAGCAGGGCGATCGGGACGTGGGCCTCAGGGTTCTGCACGGCTCGCCCTCAGCGTTTCCTGGACGTGGCGAAGCAGGTCGACTTCCTGGTACGGCTTGCCGAGGTAGCGTTCGACGCCGATTTCCAGCGCGCGCTGGCGGTGCTTCTCGCCGGTACGCGAGGTGACCATGATGATCGGCACCTTGCGCAGGCGCGAGTCGTTGCGCATGTAGGTCGCGAGCTCGTAGCCGTCCATGCGCGGCATCTCGATGTCGAGCAGCATGAGGTCCGGCACGGCGTCCTGCAGCTTCTCCACGGCGTCGAGGCCGTCCTTCGCGGTGAGCACTTCCATTTCCGCGCGCTCGAGCACGCGCGTCGTGACCTTGCGCATCGTGATCGAGTCGTCGACCACCATGATGAGCGGGTTGCGGCGCGTCTCGATCACCGGCACGACCGGCACGACCGGCGCCTCGACCTCGCCCGCGGCGACGCTCGCGCGCAGCGCGGCCGAACGGCGCACGAGCGGCGAGAGGTCGAGGATCATGACGACCGAGCCGTCGCCCATGATCGTCGCGCCGAAGATGCCGGGCACCGAACTGATCTGCGGGCCGACCGACTTGACGACGATTTCGCGCGAACCGACGACCGCGTCGATGCGCACGGCAGCGCGCTGGTCGCCCGCACGCGTCATGAGCAGCGGCAACTGGGTCTCGTCGACGACACGGCCGGCCGGCACGCCGAGCAGCTGGGAGAGTTCGTAGATCGTGAACTCGTCGCCGGCGTAGGCGTAGGTGGGCGAGCCGCTGGCGATGCGCTTGGCGTAGTCGTCGTGGGCGATGCGCACGACGCCCTGCACCGACGACATCGGCACCGCGTAGACCGCTTCGCCGAGACGCACGAGGATCGCCTGGGTGACCGCGAGCGTGAACGGCAGGCGGATCGTGAACGTGGTGCCCTTGCCCGGCACCGAATCGATCGCGAGCGAACCGCCGAGTTGCTTGATCTCGCTGTGGACGACGTCCATGCCGACACCGCGGCCGGCGAGCTGGGTGACCTGCTCGGCGGTCGAGAAGCCGGCTTCCATGATGAAGCCGTAGAGGTCACGGTCGGACAGCTGCGCCTCGGGGCTCAGCAGGCCTTGCTGGATCGCCTTGCGGCGGATCGCGTCGCGATTGAGGCCGCGGCCGTCGTCGGTGATGCGCAGCACGACTTCGGTCGCTTCGCGTGCCACCGAGATCGTCACGCTGCCGTCGAGCGGCTTGTCGGCCTCGAGGCGCTGTTCGGGCGTCTCGATGCCGTGCGCGAGTGCGTTGCGCAGCATGTGCTCGAACGGCGCTTTCATGCGCTCGAGCAGGTTGCGGTCCATTTCGCCCTGCGCGCCCTCGACCTTGAGCTGGGCGCGCTTGCCGAGTTCCTGCGCCGACTGGCGCAGCGTGCGGCGCAGCGACGGCACGAGCGAATCGAACGGCACCATGCGCGTGCGCATGAGGCCTTCCTGCAGGTCCGAGCTGACGCGCGACTGCTGCAGCAGCAGGGTTTCGGACTGGCGTGTGAGGTCGTCGAGCAGGCCCTGGATCGAGACCAGATCCGAGACCGACTCGCCGAGTGCGCGCGAGTACTGCTGCAGCTGCGAGAAGCGGTCGAGCTCGAGCGGATCGAACGTGGCGTCCGTTCCGCCCTCGTGATGCTCGCGCTGGTAGCGCGCGATGATCTGCGCTTCGGTTTCGATTTCGAGCTTGCGCAGCTGCTCGCGCAGACGCGCGACGGTCTGCTCGAATTCGATGAGGTTGAAGCGGAACGTCGAGATCTGCTGCTCGAGACGCGAGCGGTAGATCGACACTTCGCCGGCGTAGTTCACGAGCGAATCGAGCAGCTCGGAACGCACACGGATCATTTCCTGCGGCGCGCGCGGCTCGTCGTCGGCCTCGGGGCCGGGCATCGCGCGAGGCTCCGGCCGTGCCGGCGCGGCAGGCGTCGCCGTGGCGGACGCCGCGGGTGCCTCGACGACCGGAATCGGCGTCGACGCGGCCTTGACGCTCGCATCGGTCGCCGTCGCGACCGGGACTTCGCCGCGCAGCAACTGTTCGAGGCGCGCGATCGCGGCCTCGGGCATCGCGATCGCCTTGCGGTGCGCGACGCGCTGCACGAGGCCGTGGAGATGGTCGAAACCGGCCTCGAGCGACTCGATCGCGGTGCGGTCCATCGCGTAGGTGCCGTCGTAGACGGCGTCGAGCAGCGACTCCATGACGTGGCTGAGATCGCCGATCGGCGCGAGGCCCGCCATGCGTGCACCGCCCTTGAGCGTGTGCAGATCGCGCTGCAGGCCACCGATGAGCTCACGCTCGTGCGGCGTCTCGCGCAGCTTGGCCATCACCGAATCGGAATGGTCGAGGATGTCGTTGCCTTCCTGCACGAAGATGTCGAGCAGGTCCTCGTCCATCTCGGCGAGCTCGAGACGGCCTTCGGGCTGTTCGTCCTCGGCGAACGCACGCACGGGCGGCGGCGCGGGAGCGGCGGGAACCTCCGGCGCGGCAGCGTGTTCGACGACCGTCGCAGTCGGTTCAGGGATCTCGTCGATCTCGACGGAGCCGGCATCCTCCGACACGGCCGCAGCCTCGTCGTCGCCGTCGGCCTCGTCCGCAGAGGCCTCGACGGGCTCGTCCTGCGTCTCGGCGACGATCGCGTCGATGTCGGCGACCGCCTCGCGGGCCTCGACATCGCCGGGCGCTTCGTCGGCATCGCCGTCCGACAGCGCGGCGGCGACCTCGGCATCGAGTCCGGCGAGCGCCTCGCGCGTCGCGTCCTCGTCGAAGGCTTCTCCGGCGGGCACGATCTCGTCCACGGTCACGGCATTGCCGGCGACCTCGTCCGTCGCGGCAGGCTCGTCGAACGCCGCGAGCAGCTCGCGCTCGAGCTCGAGTTCCTCCTCGGCTTCCGTCGCCACGTGCACAGGCTCGCGCGCGTCGGCCGAAGCCTCGGCTGCGTCCTCGAGGGCGACGTGGGATTCGACTTCGATGACCTCGACCGAACCATCGGCGTCGATGCGCTCGATCGCGTCGTCGGCATCGAGCAGGTCGGCGAGTTCGATCACTTCGGTCGGCGCACCGGTGTCGACGGGTGCGCCCGTCTCTTCGTCGCGCTCGACCTCGACGGCCGGTTCGGCCGGCGCTTCGCCGGCGGGCGCCGCGACGATGTCGTCGGCGAGCGCGTCGGCATCGGAAGCGAAGGCATCGCCGGCATCGACCGGTTCGGCGGCGAGATCGGCCGCGAGCACCTCGGCCGGGTCGACGATCTCGACCTCGATGCCGGAGGCGTCGGCGATGGGCGCCGCGTCATCGGTGGAATCCACGGCAAGCGCGGGTTCGGACGGCGCGCCCGGACGCACGAGGTCGTCGAGGCCGAAGCTCGCGAGCTGGGCGTCGAGCGATTTCGCGAACGCGGCGAGGTCGTCGTCCTCCGCCTTGGCTTCGTCGTCGGCGGACGACGAGGACGCCAGGCCCAGCGACGGGATCGCGGCCGCGGCGCTCTCGAGATCCAGCCAGTCCTCGTTCTCGACGACGGGCGTCGCATCGTCGAGATCGGGCAGCAAAGTCGGCGCCTCGTCGGCGGCAGCGGCTTCTTCCTGGTGGTAGAGCTGCAGCGCGCTGGGCGGTTCGTCGAGTGCATCGCGCAGCGCGGTGATGCGCGCGGCGAGCGCCGAGCTGTCGGGAAGCTGGCTCGATCCTGCATCGAGGCGCTGCATGATGTCGCGGACGAGTTCGGCAGCCTCGCCGAGCACCGCGGTGCCCTCGCCCTCGATCGGCGCCGCGTGTGCGCGCGCGCGCTTGAGATAGCCCTCGAGCGGCGCGAGCACCTGCGAGAGTTCGTTGATCTCGACCATCGCGATCGCGCCACTGAGCGTGTGCACGGCGCGCAGGACCGGCTCCGACACCGGCAGCGGCACATAGCGCGACTGCTCGAGGAAATCGTCGACCACCGACAGGTGCATCGCCGTCTCGCTCTTGAGGATGTCGAACAGCACGGGATCGAGTCCCGGCAACGGGCCGGCGACGATCTCGTTCGACGTGGGCCCCTCGAGCTCCGGCACGGCGGCGAGGAACTCGCCGGCGCCGGCAGCCGTGATCGGCGCGGCGGCGAGCTCTTCCACCGGAGGCTTCGGGCGGCTCACCCGCACGCGACGCGTGACGACGCGCTTGACCGTGCGCACCGGCGCGTCGACGCGCTCGGGCAGCCAGACCATCTCGCCGGCGGCGAGGCGATCGGCCGTCGCCATGATGCCGGCGATGTCGCTGGTCGGCGCGCCTTCGCCACGCAGCGCGCCGAGCAGGCCCGGCAGCGCCGCGACGGCATGCTCGACCAGCGCGCGCACCTGCGGTGTCGGCTGGATGGAGTTGTCGAGCACGCGATTGAGCATGTTCTCGACCTTCCAGCTGAACTCACCGAGCGCGAGCGCACCGACGAGACGACCGGACCCCTTCAACGTGTGGAACGAACGACGGATCGGCTTGAGCAGCTCCGCGTTGTCGGCGTTGGCCTGCCACAGCGGCAACTGGGCGCGCAGGTTGTCGATCTCTTCCTGCACCTCCTCGACGAACACGTCGCGGATCTCGTCGTCGATCTCGCTCGAGGCGGCGATCTGGAAGCTGCCGTCACCGACATCGGCGGGCGCTTCGACCTCCTCCTCGATCTCTTCCTCGACCTCGATCCACTCCTCTTCGTCCTCGGATTCGGCATCCGCGTCGGCTTCCGCGGCATCGGTTACCGAAGCGACGACGTCGCGTGGCGCGTCCTCGGCCGTCTCGGCCAGGCGCAGTCCGCCGAGATCGTGTTCCTCCGCGGACGGCATCACGCTGTCGCCTACGATGAGGTCGCGCAGGTCGTCGCCCGCGGCAACCTCGACCGCGCTGTCGAGTTCGAGCTCCGGTTCCTCGCGGGCGGGCTCGGCGGCCACCGTCGCGGCCGGCACGTCGGGCAGGTCGCCGAAACTCAGGCCGTCGAGGTCGAGCACACGCGTGTTGCCGGCCGGCTCGTCGTCGAGGCGCAGCAGGCCCGACTCGAGCGGAATGTTGTCGCCCCAGCTCAGGAACGCGGCCGGCAGCTCGACGGCCGTGTCGAGGCGCGGCATGTCGCGCGCAGGCGTGACGGGCTCGTCGGCCGCGGGCGAGCCGCCGTAGGCGAGCGCCGCCGCGGCGAGCAGGTCGTCGTCCGCCGCCGCGGACGTCGCCGGCACCGCGGTCGCGGCCGGCGCAGCGCCGCCGGTGTCGGCGACCGGCGCAGGCGCCGGTGATCCACCGCCGCCGCCCGGGCCGCCGGGCCCACGCGGGTCGCCGTCGACGCGCAGCGGCCAGTAGCCGAGCGCCTCGAGACTGCTGCGGGTGACGTCGAGGATGCGCTCTCGGCCGCCACGCTGTTCGCGTGTCGCCTCGAGGTAGTACTCGATCGACGCGAGCGCGTCGGCGAGCTTGTCCATCTGCTCGTTGGTGGGCACGCGGCGATGGCGGATCAGTTCGATCTCGACGAAACCGACGATGCCGCCCATGAGTTCGGCCGCGGCGCCGAGGTCGAGCATGCGCAGCGCGCCCGAGATCTCCTCGAGCAGGCGCGGGATCTGCTCGACGCGCGCGTGGTCCCACGGCGATTCGATGAACGCGATGACGTCGTGCTTGGCCTGCTGGATGTTGATCGCGGCCTCGCGCATGAGCGCGTCGAGGATCTTGCGCACCTCGGCCTTGGGCAGCTCGAGGGCACCATCCTCCTCCGGACCACCGGCGGCGCCGAGGCGCTCGATGTGGTCGTCGAGCGAGGCTTCGACGTAGAGCAGCGCACCGGCGACGTCGAGCAGCGTGCCCTCGTCGGCGGCGCGCTTCTCGGTGGCGATCTCCTCGACCACGCCGCGCTGTTCGGTGACGACGCGACGCGGCACGCCGAGGCCGAGCATGCCGAGCGTGTCGCGCACGCGGTCGAGCACGTCGACCTGCGCGAGCAGGTCGCCGGGCACGCGGTTCTGCGCGCGCAGGAAGATGTCGAGCGATTCCTTGACGCGCAGCAGGTCGTCCTTGATCGCCGTGGACACGGTGTCGAGCAGGGTGCGGTTGTGGCCCGAGATCGAGCCCTTGGCGTGCTCGACCTCCTGATCGGTCGGCAGCAGTTCGCCGAGGCGGTAGGTCGTACGGATCGCCTCGACGCGCGGGGTGTGGCTGGCCGAGTGGGCGATGTAATACAGCAGGTTCTGCACGAGCTCGCGCGGCGGCGCCGAGGTCAGGCCTTCCTCGCCGAACTCGGCGTAGCGGCGGATCTCGCGGTCGATGCCGCCGAACAGCAGCTTGATCGCCGCGCTCGGCTCGAGGCTGCCGTCGCTGACCGCGTCGGCCACGGCGGCGCTGATCCAGAACAGGCGACGCGGCTCGTCGCCGTGCGCGACGGTCGTGCGCAGGCGGTCGAGCACGTCGCGCAGGCGCGCGGGGTTCTCGAGCGCACCGGAATCACGGAACCACTTGAGCAGCGCGGCCTGGAACGCGAGGCGCAGGCGCAGCGCGAGCGCACGCACTTCCTTGAGCGGCAACGGCTGGGCGACGCCGGCCGCGGTCTGCGGCAGCGGAATGGAGAGATCCGGCGAGAACAGCACCGACTCGGTCAGCAGCTTCTCGCCGCGGCAGGCACGCAGGTCGTTGAGCAGCGGCAGCAGGACGATCGGGATGTCCTTGTGGCCGCTCTGCACGCGCTCGAGGTAGTCCGGCAGCTGCACCATGCCGCGCATGAGCACGGAATAGGCCTCGTCGCGCTGGCGCACGCCGTCGGCGAGCAGCGCGTCGGCGAGGCGCTCCATCTCCTCGATCACCATCGCCGCGCCGTACAGCTCGACCATGCGCAGCGTGCCCTGCGCCTGGTGCAGGTAGGTCGTGCAGAAGCGCATCAGGCTCGCGTCGGCGGGATCGTCGACGTAGGCCTCGAGCGCCTGGCGCGCCTGCTTGAGCGTCTCGTCGAGCTCGCCCTTGACCCAGCTGAGGGTGGTGAAATCGTCGTGCAGTTTCATCGTGTTCCGCTCGCGTTGGCGCGATCCGTCCGTTGTCACCCTACCCCGATGTCCGATCGCGAAACACTACGCCCTGCACAGGACCGCCGATGCGCCACGGCCCGCCCCTCCCGTGGCGGGTCCGCGATATGGCTGGTCGTCCCGTGCGCGCGTCGTCTCCGTCGGGGGCGGGTTGCGAAAATCAGCCCGGCAGCTTGAAGTCGGCGACCGAACGGCGCAGGTCGGCGGCCAGGTGGGCCAGGTTGCCGATCGACTCCGCCGTCTGGCTCGCACCGACCGAGGTCTGCGTCGTGATCTCCTGGATCACGTTCATCGTGGCCGAGATGTTGGTCGCCGCGGCCGACTGCTGGCGTGCGGCCGTGGAGATGTTCTGGATGAGGTCGGCGAGATCGTGCGAGACCTTCTCGATCTCGCCGAGCGCGAGGCCCGCGTCCTCGGCCAGGCGCGCACCGGCGACCACTTCCGCGGTCGTCTGCTCCATCGAGCTGACCGCTTCGTTGGTGTCGGACTGAATCGTCTGGACCAGCGTCTCGATGCGCTTGGTCGCGTTGGTGGAGCGTTCCGCGAGGCGCTGGACTTCGTCGGCGACGACCGCGAAGCCGCGGCCCGCCTCGCCCGCGGAAGCCGCCTGGATTGCGGCGTTGAGCGCGAGGATGTTGGTCTGCTCGGCGATGTCGTTGATGAGCTCGACGATCGATCCGATTTCCTGCGAGGACTCGCCGAGGCGCTTGATGCGCTTGGAAGTCTCCTGGATCTGGTCGCGGATCGAATCCATGCCCTGGATCGTCTGGCGCACGATCGCGGCGCCCTTGGCGGCGATCTGCACGGAGCGCTGCGCCACGTCGGCCGACTCGGCCGAGTTCTTCGACACCTCGTCGATCGACACCGCGATCTCGTTGATCGCGGCCGATGCCGAGGTGATCTGCTGCGCCTGGTGCTCGGCGGCCTCGGCGAGGTGCATCGCGGTCGCCTGGGTTTCCTGCGCGGCGGCGGACACCTGCACGGCGGTCTCGTTGATCGTGGTCACCAGCGAGCGCAGCGCCTCGACCGCGAAGTTGATCGAGTCCGCGATCGCGCCGGTGATGT
>VFQP010002765.1_pt1 | contig 18999 bp, 21 predicted proteins | sample 3512351 | NCBI WGS metagenome assembly VFQP01 (sample SAMN10412372, study PRJNA504923) | tailings metagenome | isolation source: Relicate 1 Philex TSF1 revegetated site | place: Philippines: Tuba, Benguet | collected 2017-08-29
CGCACGCTGCTGTGCTACGCGCTCTTTGTCAAGCCCAAGGCCTGGCTGCCCGTCGGCTTGATACAGAACCGCATCGAGAAGGAGGTGGTCCGCAACCTCGAGGCGGTGAGGAAGCACGCCGAGCAGCTGTACCGCGCCAGCTGCCTCTCACGCAGCAGCGACGGGGACGAGAGCGGCGGGGGCGGCGGCGCCAGCGGCGGCAGCACCAGCGATGGCGCGGCCAGCGGCACCGCCACCATGTGATGGCTTCGGGATGGGGTGCCACCTTTGCACCCCCAGCTGTTGTGATGCTACGCTGCATGCGTGCCGCCGTCGCGGCTCTGTCTTGGACGAGATTCGATTCATTTCGTGGGGTGGAGCAGGCTCGTTGGGCGGGGGGGTCTTTTTGTCCACTGAGAGTGCCTGTTGAGGAGAGGGGAGGGAGAGGAGAGAGAGAGAGAGACCGTGCGCGAGGTTGCTGGAGGGCCCCGCTTTGCCTTGGCCTCGACACCGCCGCTGCAAGTCCGGGCGCAGAACCCTCGGTGGCGCACCGGCGCCCGCCCGCCCTCAGTCAGGAGTCAGGAGCGCGGACAGCACAGCTGCACAGCAATATGGCCCACGCCGCTGCGCACCAGCAGAGCAGCAGCAGCCTTGGCGGCTCCCACCACCCGAGCGGCAGGATGTCATCATTGAGGAGCGGGCGCCGGGCGGTGGCGCAGCTGCTGAGCGCGGCCAGGGCGCTGCAGCCCCAGCCTCAGCACCTGCTCGTCGCGCAGGCGCTGCCTGCCTGCGCGGCCCAGGCGCTGCCGGAGCCCTGGCCTCGAGTGGCCGATGCGCGCACGGCCAGGTGGCAGCAGCAGCGCCGCTGCAAGGGCAGCAACACGCTCAGCGGGAGAAACATCTTCCAGCTGCGCGCAGCGCAGGCGGTGGAGGCGCAGACCGCTCCCGCGCCGGAGCAGGAGCATCCTGCGCCAGTCATCGAGCTGCCCACTTCGGACGAGTCGGAGACCCTGCTGCGGATCCGGCACAGCGTGAGTGCGACTCCCTCCTAATGGCGCCGGGGCAGTGCGCGCACGGATGGCGCTCGGGGGGCCCGGGTCGCGCTCGCCGGCGGCCACGGTCGTGCCACCCACAAGCGGCCAGCTGGGGCGAGAGGATGAGCAAAGGATTTTCCTTACCCACTGACTGCAGCAACAGCAGAGAGCATGACGTTGGCGTGCTCGGCTGAGCGTGGCGCGGCGTGGCGTGGCGTGGCCCTGCGCTCGCAGTGTGCGCACGTCATGGCCATGGCGGTGCAGCGGCTCTTCAAGGACGCTCAGGTGACGATTGGGCCCTGGATCGACCGGGGCTTCTACTACGACTTTGACATCAAGCAGCCGCTCACCGAGAAGGACCTCAAGTCCATCAAGAAGGAGATGGCCAAGATTGCCAAGGCGAACCTGCCCTTTGTCCGCGAGGAGGTGCGCGGCTGCCCAGCTGGGCCCTGCCGGACGCTCAGCGGCGCGTGCACGCACTCTGCGCTCCACACACAGCCCGGCAGCACGGGTGGGGGGCATCCCACTGCCCAGGGCGGCGCGGGTTGACGGCCACAGGCAAACGGGAGAGTACGCCCACCCACCCACCGGCCCCGCACCGGTGCTCGCAGGTGAGCGCGGCCGAGGCCGAGGCGCGCATCCGCGCCATTAACGAGCCGTACAAGCTGGAGATCCTGCAGGGCATCCTGGCCAAGGACCCCAACGCGCCAATCACCATCTACCACATCGGCGAGCAGGACCACCCCATGCACTGGTGCGCGGGGCGGGCGGGATGCGGGGCCACCAGGGACGCGCTGCGTGGCGGTGTGGCGGTGCAGTGCAGCACGCGGCAGATGGGGGGCCGGCGCTGTCTGGCGTGAGGGGCGCCCCCGTGTGGGATTCACCTCGCGCTGCCGCGCCCCTCCGTGGCGACGTTGGGGCGCGCAGGTGGGACCTGTGCGCGGGCCCGCACGTGGCGCGCACGTCTGACCTCAACATGGAGGCGGTGGAGCTGGAGAGCGTGGCGGGCGCCTACTGGCGCGGCGACGAGAAGCGCGCCATGCTGCAGCGCGTGTACGGCACGGCGTGGGAGCGCCCCGAGCAGCTCAAGGCCTACGTGCGGCTCAAGGAGGAGGCGGCGCGGCGCGACCACCGCAAGCTGGGCGCCGAGCTCAACCTCTTCTCCATCCAGGAGTCGGCCGGTGCGCGCGCGGCGCTGGGGGCGGGGCCGGCGGCGCTGCAGCTGCTGCTGCTGGGAGCGCTGGCAGCAGTACCAGGGCAAGGTGTGATTTGGCCAGGGAGAGAAGGATTGAGCTCACGCGGTGGTGGCGTGCGCTGCGCTGCGCTGCGCTGCGCAGGCGGCGGCCTGGTGTTTTGGCACCCGGCGGGCGCGCAGGTGCGGCACCAGATCGAGACGTTCTGGAAGGACCTGCACCTGCAGCGCGGCTACCAGCTCGTCTACTCGCCGCACGTGGCCAAGACGGACCTGTGGGTCACGTCGGGGCACATGGACTTTTACAAGGAGAGCATGTTCGACCAGATGCAGGTGCGCCAGGGGGGCTTCTCCACGCCCTGACTGCCCGTCCACTTCCGCATGCCCACTGCCTCACCCGCGCACGTGGCGCAGCCGCACGGCAGGCGGCGCCCCGCAGTGCACCAGCTCCACCGCCCTGTGGCTCACGTGCTTGCATCGCGCTTGCTTGCCCGCGCCGTGCAGATCGAGGACGAGGAGTACCAGCTCAAGCCCATGAACTGCCCCTTCCACGTGGGCATCTACAAGCAGGGCTACTACTCGTACCGCGACCTGCCGCTCCGCATGGCAGAGCTCGGCACCGTCTACCGGTGCGTGCGACCTCGTGACCCATGGCCCACCTCTGCCCCACCCTCCCGGTCGCTTTTCGCAGCGTGGAACGGCAAGGCATTGCGCCTGCTCGTGTGTGCGTGCGGGAGCATGCAAGTCACATTGGCGCGTGCGTGCGTGTGTGTGTGCGTGGGTGCCTGTGTGCCCCGCAGGTACGAGCGCTCGGGCACCATGCACGGGCTCTTCCGCGTGCGCGGCTTCACGCAGGACGACGCGCACATCTTCTGCCTGCCCAACCAGATTGCGCAAGAGATCCGCGGCGTGCTCGACCTGGTGGAGGAGGTGCTCAGCACCTTTGGCTTCACAAAGTACGAGGTCAACCTCTCCACCCGCCCAGAGAAGTCCGTCGGTGAGCCGCCAGCCACCGCTCCCTTCTTCTTAGCGCCCAGGATTCCTCAGAGGCGCGGCGCAGGCTGTGGGCGGTGGGCTGACGCGGGGCCCTGCCTGCCTGCGGCATGGCCGTCGTGTGCGCAGGCGACGACGAGATCTGGGCGACGGCCGAGTCGGCGCTGGTCGAGGCGCTGGGCGCCAAGGGCTGGAACTACCAGGTGGACGCGGGTGGCGGCGCCTTCTACGGCCCCAAGATCGACATCAAGATCCAGGACGCCATTGGGCGCAAGTGGCAGTGCTCCACCATCCAGCTCGACTTCAACCTGCCCCAGAGGTGCGGCGGCTGTGCACGTGCAGCCGCGTGACGCGCTCCTGGCGCCGCGGCGAGGAGCAGAACAAGGAGGGAAAGGGGAGGGCGCTTGCTCATGACCGCGTTTGCCCCCGTGTGCATGGCCGCGTGGTGGTGCGGCGGCGCAGGTTTGACATGGTGTACGTGGACGACCAGGCGGCGCGCCAGCGGCCAATCATGATCCACCGCGCCATTTTCGGCAGCATCGAGCGCTTCTTTGGCATCCTGATCGAGAACTACGCCGGCGCCTTCCCGCTCTGGCTGGCGCCCGTGCAGGTATGCGCGTGGCCTGGCGCGCAGACCTTGCCTGCCTGCTTGCGTGGTTGGCGGCCCTCGGCGCGCGTGGCATGGGGCGGCGCCTCACCTCATGCGCACGTCGCGCAACGTCCTGTGCGCGCTCAGGTGCGGCTGCTGACCGTCAACGACGAGTGCGCGCCGTACGCGCACGAGGTGGCTGCCGAGCTGCGCCGGCACGGCGTGCGCGCCGAGGTCAACGGCAACGCGTCCATGGCCAAGCTGGTGCGCAACGCCACCAAGGCCAAGACGCCCGTCACGTGCGTGGTGGGCAAGCAGGAGGTGGAGAACGGCACGCTCAGCGTGCGGCTCTACCAGGGCAACAAGGAGCTCGGTGCGCTGCCCAGGAGCGAGGTGGTGTCGCGCCTGGTCAAGGCCGTCGCCAGCAAGGCCGACTTCTGAGCGCGCTGCCTGACGTCTGGGGTGGGCCTCTGGGGGCTTTTTTGTGGTCTCGTGAGTTCTTGCTTCTTCGTGCCTGTCCCCCTGGCAATCCCTTGCAAAACGCAACCGTGAGGAGCGGCAACATGGTCATGAAGACAATGTGTGGTCACGGAGAGGTCAAGAGGTCAGCAAAATCTTGGCGTGCCAGCAGCGCCCAGCGCTCCCGCTCACTCCGGCGGGGCCAGTCCGTTCTTGAGCTTCTCTCGTTTGGCCTTCTTGGCGCCGACCTTCTTGGGCGGCCGCGCCAGCTTCCGGTACTCGGCGTCTCGGTGGATGGCGTAGCCCACGATCGCCACCAGCACCACAGCCACGACGGCGATGATGACCAGGGAGGGGTTGATGCCCTCTGGGGGAGGGGCCGCTGCCTGTGTGGGCGGCGCAGCACACGCACGACGCGGCGCCATGGTTTGCACGGGTCCGTGGAGCTTGACACCGCCACCCTGCTCATGCTGGCCGCAATTCGCGTGTGGCTCTGCTCTTCCCTCCTGCTGCTCTTCCCTCGGAGCTGCAGGCCTGGATGCGGGAGGGACGCCGTGTCCCCAACGCTGCCCACGAGCTGCCGTCCCACATTCCGCGCATTGGGATCGAAGCATTGCCCTGGTGCTGCTGCGTGCGCTCCAGCTGCTCGTGCGCCCTCGTGCGCGCTCCTCGAACACCAAGGCGCGCGATCTCCAGAAGCAGAAGCTGGCATGCCCAGAACCAGCAATTGCTGCTGTCCTCACCTCTGTTGACATGTGTGCGTGCCAATGTGCCACCCAAGTCCTCTTGCTGCGAGTTCTGACGGCTCCAGCGGCCACCCCGACTCTACCCCACGCGCATGGCGCCTCACCTCGTCAGAGGGACGGCGGTGGCTGCAGCTCCTGCAGCTGGTTCCTGGCGATGGCAATGTCCAGCTTGATCCTGTTGAGCAGCTCAGGCAGGCCGCCCGTGAAGCGCATCTCGGGCCGGATGTACCCCAGCACCTGCACGCGGAGCTCCTGCGCACCCACACGCACGCCGCCACACGCTCGTGGCCTGGAAGTCTGGCCTTGCAGCGGCACTTGCTCACGCAAAGGAACCAAAGCGCGAGCCCAGCGGCTAGGGTCGCCCGCCCGCACCCCACCTGGCCGTAAAAGTCGCGCTCAAACTCGTGCAGGACGTGCGCCTCGACGGTGGGCGCCTCGTCGCCAGTGTTGACGGTGGGCCGCCTGCCCACGTTCATCACCATCTTGTGCACCTGCAGCGACGCCGCGCTCCATTGCCCCTTCTCCTCGGCCCGCGGCACCAGCTGCGCCCACCTGCACACACCACGCACGTCAGGAGTCGCCTCACGCGCCATACATTCCCAACACAACCAGGTGGCTGGGGCGAACCGCAGGGAGGGCCTCACCCGTAGTAGACGCCCTGGTGCAGGCGCTGCAGCGTGGCCTGCAAGGGCACAGGGTCCATGTTGGCCGTCGGCGTGCCCAGCTGCCAGCTGCCGCGCCCAAAGCCCGTCACCACCGGCGCCGCCATGTGCACGGGCGCCCCGGGCAGGGCGTACCGCGGCGGCACCTGCGGAAAGAGAGCGGCGCCGCATGCACCCCACGCAACAGCCTTCACCGCACACGCAACTTCCCCGCTCGAGCACGCTTGGCCATCGCTATGCCTGCGCACACCGCCGGAAGAGGCCTGTACGCCGCACCTGCAGCACCGCCAGGTAGAGCTCAGGCTCGTCCCGGAACTCCACCACCTTAAGGGCAGGACAAGGAAGAAAAGGGAGGCGTGAGTCGTTGGAAGCGTGCGGGAGCGGAGCATGGCGAGGCACCCCCTGCGCGTGCGCACTCCATCCCCCCATGCACACACCACTGACCTGCAGCGGCAAGCCCTGGACGAGGGCCTCCAGCTCGGCGCGGCTGCCCGGCAGCAGGTGCGGCGTGACGCGCGGCTGCGCCGCCGCCAGCTGCGTGTGCCAGGCGCGCCCCAGCGGGTGGCTCACCACCACGTGGCCGCCCGGCCTGAGCTGCAGCGCCGCCTTCAGCAGGCCGGCGCGCGGCGAGTGCAGGTTGCCCAGCACGCTGTTGAACACAAAGGCGTCGGCCGCCCAGCCCAGGTAGTTTGGCAGGTCCACCACGTCGCCCACCCACGTCCGCAACCCTGCGACGGGCCCAGCAACCACGCCGCCGCCACCCACCACCGAGGTAAGACTTCAGTTCACCTGCTGCGGTTTGCTACGCGCCCGCCTGCTTGGCGGGCTCTGCCGGGTGAGCAAGGTGGTGCACGCCAGACGCACCGAGGTCGTTGCCCACGTTGGTGGCGTCGGCCCCCAGCTCGCGCCTGAGCACCTCGAGCATGGGCTCTGCCAGGTCGACCACCAGGATGTCCTGCGTGCAGTGAGTGTGCCACGACGGGTGGCCCGGAGCGCTGCTGTGCAGCTGCGCCGCCGCACCCTGCGGCTGGATCCAACGGCCGCACGCACCTTGACGCCTCGCGCCTGCAAGTGCGGGACCATGCTGCCCGTGCCGCCCCCCACGTCCACCACGCGGGAGGAGGCGGACAGGCCCGGGATGGAGTCGGCGATGGCCTTGAGCCTCTGCGCAGGACGCCGCCACGCGTGCGGCAACCAAAGATCAGGTGCCCGGACGGACACATTGCTGCAGGCATGAGCTGCATGCTCCCCTGCCCGACGCACGCGTGTGCACCTGCTGGATGTTGGCCGGCAGGGGCGTCGTGAAGGCAGTGACCACGTTCGGGGCGCTGAACTCCTCCCGCTGCAGCTGATTGTGCGTGGCCCGGTCGACCGTGAGCTGGGGTGGCTGCTGTGGTGCTGATGTGGAAGCGGCAGAGGCCGAGTGGCACAGCAGGCGCCGCCACGCAGCCGGCCGCAAGTGATGGGCGCAGGATGTGGCAGCGCGCCGCATGGCCGCTTGCTCCAGACCTCTGCCTGACCTCAACACGCACGTCCCCCTCATCTGCTGCGCTCTGCAGCGCTCCCAGCAGCGGCCACGACGATCCAGGCCATGATCCTCTCAGTCAGGGTCGAGCTGCTGCGAGCGTGCCGCGAACGCACGAGCGCGCGCGCAATCGTTGCATGCGATCGCTGCACCTGCGCGGGAGGCGTGCTGTGGCGGGGTGCAGCGTTCGTGCTCTCCGCGTTCCTCACCACGCGGGCCAGCCAGCGGCTCAGAAGCAGCAGCAGCAGCAAGGACACGGCGAGCGCGTGCAGGAGCACGCAGGCGTACTGCTGTTGCCTGCAGGCCGTGGCGCCGCAGGCACAGGCGCGCACACACACCCGGCGCGTACCTCGCGCGCTTAGCGTGCGTCCAGAGCAGCGCGCGCCGCCATGGGGGCCTCCACGCAGCAGCTCATCTCCCAGTGGCAGGCCAAGATTGCGGCCCTGGAGAGCACGCAGCGCGAGACGGAGGAGGAGCACCGGCGCATGCTGCAGACGCAGCGGCAGCAAGTGGAGGAGCTCACGGCGCAGAACGCGCAGATGAAGAAGCTGCTCAGCGCGGATGACCAGGTGCGTGCAATGGAAGTCCCCTGCTCCTGAAGCCCTGGCGAACCGCGGCTGCGGTGCGACGCCTCAACGGCGTGCGACGCCTGGCCGTCACCCCTGCAGGAGGCCACACCAGCCCAGCAGGAGCGGATAGACAAGCTCACTGAGCTGGTAGAGACGTACGCGAGAAAGGTGAGCGTGTGGTGCATCGGTGCGCCCAGGTCTGGCCCCACAGCACCAGCAGCCGGGACGGGCGACCCACGTCCGCAGCGTCGCCGCCCGTCGCGCTGCTGCAGGTCGAGGTGGAGCGGAGACAGCTGGAGGCCATGCAGCAGGAGTTCGAGGTCACGCAGGCAAAGGTGCACACTGTGCACGCTTTGTGCTGCGCCTGCTCTGCTGTCGCTCTCTGGGCGCCCTGACGGTCGCTTGCTGCGGGTCCCGCCTTGCCGCAGCTGCAAGACGGGCACCGGATGAGCGGCGGGCCACAGGCCGCGTCAGAGTCAGCCAAGCAGGCGGCGCGGGCGCGCCTGCAGCTAGAGAACCGGCTAGAGCTGGTGAGTGCGGTCGCACCAGCGATGGCGGCAACAGGTGGGCCCCGGGCCGCGCACACGTGCTGCGTCAGGAGGGCAGAGCTTTGCCCCTTTTGCTTTGCCAAAATCGTGGCGCTGCTGCGCAGGCGGAGAAGCGCTTTGGCGAGGCGCTGTCGCGCAACAACGCGCTGCGGCAGGAGATTGAACGGTTCAACAAGGACAAGAAGATCTTCCAGCAGGTAGCCTCGTGGCCACGGCGCGCCTGCGCTGCCGCTCCGCTGCATGCGACGCGCCGCGTGGCCACACGCACCGCCCCGACCCACGCGCGCGCGGCAGGTGTGCGGGCGCCTGGAGCGGGAGCTGGCGTCCCTGCGCAACGACCTGGACGTGGTGCGCGGCGCCACGGCCATCTGCGTGGAGGCGCGCCAGGTGGCGTCGCAGCAGGCGCTGGCGGTGCGGCTGCAGGCCGACAAGGAGGCCGACGCCGCACGGGAGGAGCTGGCAGAGCTGGCGCAGTGCAAGGAGGCCGACAAGGCCCTCATGCAGGTCAGCAGTGCGGGCGCGATGCCATCGCGAGCGGGAGGCAGTGCCGGTCCTGCGGCGGCGGCAGAGCGAGACGCGAGCTTGGGGCCGCGTGCTTGCTTGCTCGTGCGTGCAGGCGCACGCCAAGCGCATGGCGGGGGCGGCGGCCGCGCGCGCCGCGCAGCCGCCGCAGCCGGGGCAGCTGGACGCGGCGGCGTGCGCGCGCGCTGCGGCGCGGCTGCAGGAGGCCACGGGCATCCCTGAGCTGCACGCGCTGGTGGCGCACCTGAGCCAGCTCGAGGCGCTCAACTTTGCGCTCTTCAACGAGTGCAGCCAGTTCAACGACCGCGTGGGCGCGCTGCAAAAAGAGCTCAAGGCGCTGCAGGTGTGCTTGTGTGTTGCGTGCGCATGCGTGCGTGTGAGGGCGCTCCAGCTATACAAGTGGTGGGCGTGAGAAAGCATCGGCTTTCACTCGGCTCAATGTTGTTGAGCCGGCTGCGAAGTGCGGCTGCGCCGACCCGCCGTGCAGGAGGAGGCGCGGCAGAGCGAGGAGGTGCACGGCAACCTGCAGCAAAAGGAGGTCATCCGGGCCACGCAGGCCAAGCAGGAACAGGCGCTCAAGTGAGCCCCCTCGCACCGATTGGCCGCCTGCTCTGCAGTTGGCGCTCGAGCAAAGCCGCTGGCGCGCGTTCACGTGCATCACTGCGTGCTTCGTCTCTGGCCTGCTGCGCTGATGTGCAGGCGTGCCGAGGCGCTGCAGGGCAAAAAGGTGGTGCTGGAGCGGCGGCTGGCGCTCATCCGCGCGGGCGTGGGCGCGGCGCTAAAGTCCCTCGGCGGGCGCCTCATGCCGGCGCCCCGGCCCGAGGACCCTGCCTGCGTCTTCAACACCCTGCTGCAGGCACGTGGTGATGCGGGAGCGGGATGGTCCGAATCAGCTGCACACGGTGGGGAGGGCACCCTTGGTAGTGCATGACACCCTGTCCGCGGCGCCCGCTCGCTTGCCTCGTGTGTGCAGAACCTGGGTCAGATGGAGGCGCGGGCGCGGGCGGTGCTGGCGGTGCACAGCACGCTGGCGGGGCGCGACGCTGCGGACGCCAAGGCCATGCTCTCGGCGCACCTGAGCAGCAGCCAGTCCATGACGCCGGGCAGGCCACCAAGCAGCAGCACCGCCGCCGCCGCCAGCGCTGCCGGCAGCGGGCGGCCGGCCTCACAGCAGGGTGGGCGGCAGGGCGGGGTGCTGGGCGCGCCGTCGCTGAGCACGATTGTCAGCGAGAGCGCGGCCAGTGGCAGCGCCGCCAAGGGCAGCGATGGCAGCAGCAGCAGCGACGACGACAACGACGTGATGCCTGTCAGCTCGTCAGCGCTGCGCACGCAGGCGGCGGCGGCGGGAGGCCACCGCGCCCTCTGATGGCCTCTGATGTGCCCTCTGGCTGCCGTTCTGTTGTGATGAGGCGCGCAGCATGCACTTCAGGGCTGTCTGAAGTCGAAGTTGACAGACGCAGATTTCGCTAAGCACCAAAGAGAAGGATGCGAAGCGCGGTGGAGGAGCTGGTGCGCGATCTGCAGGCGACGGAGGCCCTGCTCGACAAGCTGTCGCGCAGGCTCGAGGCGCAGTTCGAGGAGCGCTTCGACCCGGCCTCCGGCGTGGTGCGCCCCGCAGGACGGTGCGCAGCTTCGGCAGCAGACGGCGCCACACATGCCCAGAACTATCTTGCTGCACGTCGTGACCGCAGCCCAACCCGCTGGGCATCCTCAAGCGCGTGCAGCGGCTCCAGGCGTGAGTTGCCTGCAGGCGCAGCACAGGGGTGCTGGCAAGAGCAGCACGAACTGCGGCACGAGCTCCAGAATGTGCACTGCGTGAGTGCCTGCTCCGCAGGGAGCTCCCTGAGCTGCAGGAGGACTGCCAAAAGCTGCTGACGCGCAAGCAGGTGAGCAGGCTGGCGCTGCATGCGGCGGCATCCTGTGGGTGCGCACACGGCTGAGCTCACGACGGCATCTCCCATGCGCGCCAAACAACGTTCAGGAGCTGGTGGACGTGGCCAAGCAGCAGCTGCTCGCGAACCACGAGCGCCTGCGCGACTTGTCGGCGCGGACCGGGTGCCCGCCCCCAGACGCCTCCTCGGCACAGGCGGAGCAGGAGGCGTTGCAGGGCTTCCAGCAGGCCATGGCGGAGTGGAGCCAGCAGGTGTCGGGCCGGACAGAAGCACTGGCAGGTGCGCGCTCAGGATTGGTGTACACGGCGCGCGCAGGAAGGAGAGCAGGTGGTGGCTGAGGTGGAGGCGAACCACGCCTGTGCCCGCTGCCTGCTACAGGGGGAGCTGCTACAGTCTACAGTCGGGACGAGCTGAACAAGGCGCTGGCCTTCTCCATGCTGTCCCAGCGCTAGCCGCAGTGACGGTCAAGACTGCTGCTGGACCGTGGCGGCCGCCGGCACGGGCGGCGCGCTGGGGCACGCCTGTGCGATGCCGTAGAGGCTCTGCGGCGCTGGCTTGGGCATGTCGTGGAGGAGGCGGTCGATCTTGCGGCGCATCTGGGTGTGCATGGCGCCCTGCAACAACGCGGAGGAGGGGGCAGAGAGCAGACGCGGCACACTGTGGGAGCGACGGCCAGCGCCAGCAAAAAGGAGTCCCTGCCTGGTGCCGCGCCAGGCGCGCGCACCTTGCAGGCCTTGATGTGGAAGGCGATGAGCGTGTTGAAGGTCATGACGCTCCACACCACGTGCTCCAGGTGCGTGGGGGACGCCACGTGCCGCTGGAAGAACTTGAAGCACATGTACCCGCGTGGCACCAGGTGCTGCGGCTGCGCGTCGCCCTGGTGGCCTGCCGGCGCCGCCAGGAGCTCCATGGGGGCGCCTTGCAGCTCCAGCGGCGGGGCCTGCGCGCGGCAGCCCACACGGCCAACGATCAGCATGAGCCTGCGGCTGGAAGCTGCCACGCCGGCACTGCAGGCAGACTGCTGGGTGGCGCCCGGCTTGCCTTGGCGGGGTGGTAGGTGACGGTGGGAGAGCGCCCCAGCGACGCCGACCGGCGAGCCTCCACAAACTCCTGGGGAAGCATTGCGCATTCGCAGTGCTGCACGCCCTGGGTAGGCGCGTGATCTCAGAGCAGCAGACCACCCCATCGCATACGCACGCATCCGGCCAGCCGCCAGCACGCCACACCTCACCTGCAGCAGCGCGTGCCCGATGGCGGCGTCCTGGCTGCTCACGAAGCGGATGGGCAGGACGACGGTCACCGAGTCGTCGTGTGGCTTGGCAAAGTACACCTGGCCGGGCTTGTTGCTCAGCGGGACGGCCGGACCCTCGCGCACGCTCCCGTCTGCCAGCTGGGAAAAGATGCGCCTGCAGAGGCAAACGGCGCGAGGGGGGCCTTTTCTAAAAGCTCCGTGGCAAGCCCTTCGCTCCCCAGGCGCTTCCACCGGCACCGCCAGGTGAGTGTGCGTCAAGAGCAAAGCTAGGGGTGGCGCACCGGAGCGGGGCGCCCGACACAAACAGCCGGAGGCTGGCCAGCGCGTCCACCCAGTAGGCCTGCTCTGACTCGGGCAGCCTGCCCAGCAGCCTCATGTCGATCGCCAGCGTGCACTGCACACGCACGCGCACACGTGGCGAGCTCGAGAGCACAGGGTCGGCCTTGACCTTGGAGAGGCGTTGCCTGGCAAAAAGCGCTGCCGAGGAGCGCTCCGCACCTGAAAGCCAGGCTCCGGAGGCGTGACCAGCGAGGCTATGCCGGCGAACAGGGACGCCAGGCTGTCCAGCGCTTGCTGCGAGCACTCGCCGGGCTGCGCGTAGCTGAGCGCCAGCACGTGCCCCGGCGCGGTGCCCCGGAGCAGGTACTTGCAGCCATCGAACTCGTGCAGCGTCTCCGCAAAGTCCTCTCGCTGCTGCTGCTTGCTGGCGCTGCTGCTGCTGGCGGCGGCGGCGAGCTGCGACAGCTGCCTCAGGACGCGCTGCTGTATGGCCCTGCTCACGGGGCTGAGGAGCGCAAGGGGCTGCTGGGAACCCATGCGTGCGAGGCAGGCGCCAAGGCCTGCGGCATCTGGCGCGCGAGGTGCTGCACCCCGCGCATACCTCCCCTCGACACGCATGCCCCGATGTCCCAGGAGAGAGACCCCAGACGCAAAGGTAGGGATTTGCAGAATGGCGTTCCGCGAGATTGAGTTGCTGCCGGACTCTGTCACGCTGCGCGTCTACCAGAACCGGGCATGGGCGGACCTGGCGACTGGCGCCACCGTGTGGGACGCCGGGCTCGTCCTGGCGCACTATCTCGCCAAGCAGCATCAAGGCGAGGCTCAACAGGGCAGCCGGGAACTCCGCCGGGTGGACAGTTTGGGGGTCATCAACGATCGCATGCAGATCGCGGCGATGACCACGTGCGCAGATGGGACGTGCGTGGTCCAGGGCAAGCGCGTGCTGGAGCTGGGCGCAGGCACGGGCGTGGTGGGCCTGGCCGCCGCTGCGCTGGGCGCCGCCCGCGTGGTGCTCACCGACCAGGAGGCCGTCACGCCCATGCTCGAGCAGAACATCGCCCTGAACCAGCTGCACGTGGAGGCGAGCGCCGTGGCGCAGCCGCTCATGTGGGGCGATGCGGCGCAGCTGCAGGACGCACTCGCCGCGCTGGGCGGCGCGCCAGACGTGGTGCTGGCGGCCGACTGCGTCTACCAGCGCGCGGCGCTCCCAGCTCTGGTGCAGACGATCAGCAGCCTGCTGTCTGTGCAAAGAGGAGGAGGAGGAGGCGGCGGCGGCGTGGCGGGGCAGCAGCCGCCGGTGGTGCTGGTGGCCGTGGAGGAGCGCCCGGGGGGCGTGGTGGAGGAGTTCCTGGGCTACCTGCGCGTCGTCGACATTGCGCACGAGACGGTGGGTGGTGTGGTGTAGGTGGTGGCGGCGTGCCTCTCAGGCGGCCTTGTCGGTGGGTGACCTGGGGGTGGTGGACGTGCCCCGCTGATGAAGCAGGTGCCGGAGAGCGAGCTGCACGAGGACTGGCGGGCGCCAGACATCTCAGTCCTGCGACTGACGCCGGCGGCGCCGGCGGCCGTGGCCAACGGCCACTGACCTCCCGCTGGTGGCGGCAGTGGTGAGGGTGTGCCACGATAGTGTGGGGGTGCATGATCCATCCGGGCACAGCAGGCACGGCCACCACACTGCTACAATCCGTTCACCACTGCGTCTGGTCGCAGTGGGCCGCCACCTGCAGCAGCCGCGGCTGACGGATGCTGCAGCCACGCCCAGCAGCGGCGGCGAGCGCGCGCATCCCGGGCCCGGCCGGCGTGCTCCAGCAGCTGCATGCGGCCAACGCGGCGCCTGCAGCCATCCACGCGGCCGTCAGCGATGCGCTCAGGCACAATGGCGCAGCGACGGGGGGCCCTGGAGCGGGAGGGATGCTTGGCGCGAGAGCGGAGCCCAACCTTGCCGAAGCCTACTCCTCGTGGAAGGCCGCGCTCGAGTGCTTCGACATCGCACCGACGGCGCCAAGAGGTAGGATCGTGGACTCAGCGAAACGCAGAAGCAGCTGCTGCCTCTCGAACTCGAAGCCACGCTGCTGCGCCGTGCTCCCGATCTTTCGTTGCGGCGCAGAGGTGCAGCAGCAGCACCCCATGCTGGCGCACGGCGTTGCGCAAGTCCTGGCGGTGAAGAGGACGCACAAGGTGCCCAAGGTGAGCGCGCCGCCACGCGCCCGCGCGCGCATCGGGGCGGCTTCAGCACCCTCAAGCCAAGAGCTCTTGGCTCCGCTCGCTGCAGGTGCTGGCTGTGGTGACAGGCCTGAGCTTCAGCCAGTCCGGCGACGCTCAAGCGGTGCTGCGGGTGCGCATGACCCTTGTTGGCCGGCGGGCGCGCGCTCCACAGCAGCCCACTCCCCCGCAGCAACGCAGCAACCGTGCATTGCTTGGCAGCGCAGGACGGCACGGGCACGGTCAAGGCCACGGTGCACCACCACGTGCTCAAGCAGCACCCGGCGTTCGCCCAGGGCTGCACCGTGGCGCTCAAGCAGGCGCGCCGCCGGGGGGGACTTCCCAATCACTGGGCAGGGCGCTGGCCTGGAGGGGGTCGCAGGGCCGTGCTGCTCACCTCGCTACTCTTGCTCTACCCGCGCCTCGGTGTGCGTGCACAAACGCAGGTGTCAGTGGTGTGCCCGCACCCGAGCGCCATCTTCCTGTGCGTCACGCTGGACAACGTGATGCAGGTGCGGAGGGGTCCAGAGCCCACTCGGACGACACGGAATCGTCCGCCACACTGAGTCTCACACACAGAGACGGAGCGCTAGCTGCTCGGCTGCCCGTCGCAGGTGTTCCCTGCCGCCCCGCCCCTGCCGGCGCCGCCGCTCGCGACGGCGCCCCGCACGCAGCCGCCCGGCTACGGAGCCCACGCCCCTGGGGGCACGCCGGCGGGGCCCTTACCCCACGGCCTCGCGCTCCCGCCGCCGTTCCACGCCGCCGCCGCCGGCGGCGCCGGCGCAGGAGCGGCGCTCTCGCCCCGCCTGCCGCTCCAGCAGCTGCAGCAGGCGCAGGCGCAGGCGGACCTGCCGGCCCCTCCGCAGCACGCCGCAGCCAAGGACACCCAGCAGCCTCCGCTGGCGGCCACGCCTCTGGGCGGTGTGCCCGCCGCTGCGCCGGCGCTGGGGCATGCGCGGCCGCCGGCACCCGCGGGCCTGGGCGCGCGCCCCACGCAGGGCACCGCCGCCGCCGCCCTCGCCTCCAGGCAGCAGAGGCAGCCGGGGCTGGCGGCGGCGCCCCGGCGGCGCACCGTGCTCATGACGTTTGATGACGAAGAGGAGGAGGAGGACGGGGCGGCGGAGCTGCGGGACGAGGAGGAGGACGAGGAGGAAGAAGAGCAGCGGCCACGGCAGCAGCAAGAGGTGGCAGGGCCTTTGCAGTTGGCCACCGTCGCTGGCGGCGGGGCGGCGCTCGCCGCCGCGCCGCAGGCCTCGCCAGCAGGGCCGTCGCTGCAGCTGCTGCGCCAGCAGCAGCAGCAGCCGGCGGCAGCAGGCGGCGGGGGTGCTCCTGCTGCGGCGCTGAGCGGGCGGGCGGCGGGGCCACCAGCGGCAAGCCCTGCGGTCTTGCGGGCCGGCGCCCTGTCTCCGCGTGGGCAGGCCGCCGCCCTCGTGCCTCCTGCACCTGGGCGCGTCGCCCCGCCACAGCAAGCGCCGGCAACGGCCGCGGTGGCGGAGGAGCAGGCCGAGGAGGCCCTGGAGGAGGCGGACGCGGAGGAGGAGCCGCCGCAGTTCAGCGTCCTGTTTGGCGCACGACGCCGTCCCCCACCGCCCGCCACCCACCCAGGCAGCGCCGCCGCCGCCAGCGGCCGCCCGCCAGCCCCCGGCGGCTCGGCAGAGCGCCCCTCATCCGCCCCCTTGGCTTCCTCCGCCGCCGCCGGGGGGGCAGCGGGCAGCGACCTCCGCGCTTCGCCTTCGCCCACCCAGCCCGCGCCTCTGCACCCGCAGCCCAAGCTCCCGGGCACCGCGCCGCTGCTCCCCCTCCACGCGCGCCTCCTCCATCCGCAGTCCGCCGCCGCCTCCTCCGCCGCGTTGCCCCCCGCAGCGGCGCCGCCGCCGCCGCCCAAGCAGCAGGGCTTCTCCCTCCTGGCCGCCGGGCGGGCGCTCCAGGCGCAGCAGCACGCCGCCGCCGGTGCCGGCCTGGGCGGAGCCCGTCCCAACGCCGGCCTGGGCCCGGGTAGCGGCCAGCTCCCGGGCGGGGCAGCGCGCGGGGCGGGTGAGCCGCAGCGGGGCAGGGAGCGCGAGGAGGAGGAGGCGGGCACGCAGGGTGGCGGCAAGCGCTTGCGGCAGGAGGCGGCCGCCGGCGGGCAAGCAGGGGGCACAGCAGCGGCGGCAGCGCCAGGTGGCCCGACGCGCCTGGCGCCTCTGCCGCACCACGCGGCGGGGAACGGCGCTGCGCAGCAACCCCCTGCGGCCCCGTGGCAGGGGCCCCCTGCGGCCGCCATCGGTGGCGCCGGCCCGCAACCACCGCAGCAGCAGCAGCAGCAGCAGCCGGCTACGGCAGCCGCGCGCGACGCGCGGCCCGGCGGCTTCCCCACGCGGCCCTTGTCGCTCCTCCAACCCCAAGGTGGGCTCACCCGACCGCCTGTCGCCACCCACTACCAGCAGCAGCACCACCACCATGCGGCGCCGGACCGGCCGCCTGCGCCGCCGCTGCCCCTCGCAGCGCAGGCGCCCCTGCGAGGCACAGCGCCTCGCCCTCACGGTGGCCAGCCTGCTGCGGCATTGGCCGGCCGCCCGCAGCAGCAGCACGCGCCGCCGCCGCCGCAGCAGCAGCAGCAGCCGCCGCAGCTCAGCAGCCTGCTTTTCGGCGCCGCCGCAGCGCCGGCGGGGCCGCGCGGCCCGGCGTCAGGCGCGTCCGCTGCCGGGGGCGGCGGCGGCGGTGCAGCGGCGGGCCCGCCCCTGTCCCTTGGGGGCGGCGGGGGGAGGGCGTCAGGCGGCGCGCTGAGTGCGCTGGGCGCGCCACGGCCGCTGCAGCAGCTGCTGCGCGCCGGCGCGTTTGGCGGCGACGACGACGACGACTTTGATGACATGGAGCTGCTGGACGACTGAGCTGCGTGCTTTGCCGTGCGTGTGCAGCAGGATGCTGGCTTCTGAGTGCTTCTTCCTGCAGCAAAAGCCGCTTGACGACTCTGCAAGAGAGGGCCTTTTCACACAAGCAGGTTGCACAAGCCGTGTGGGAACAGGAGGAAGGGGTGGAACATAGGGGAGGGACGGGTTGCGTGTGGGGGCGCCAGAGGGGATGAAACGCGCACACACGGTCACGGGTAAAGCGCTGGCTGCACTGTAGCTTCTCTGCGGTGCCGCTGCGGCGCTAAGGAAGGCGAAAAGGATGTCGACTCACGGAGCCGCCGCAGAAGCCTCTCTGCCGCTGCTGCTGCTGCTGGCTGCCTGCCTGCCACCCTGTCACACCGACGCCGCCAGGACGCCTGCGTCGGCGGTCACCACTTGCCCCACTCGTCCTCCTCCTCCTGCGGCTTGGCAGAGCGCGGCGGTGTGCTGCGGCCGCCGCCGCCGCCGCCTGACGCCGACGTGCGCTGCTGCGTGCCGCGCGAGGGGCTGGGCGAGGCCACGCCGCGGCTGGCAGACGTGGGGCGCACGCCGCCGCCGCCGCCAGCGGTCCGGCTGGCACCGCCCCACGAACCTGCACACGCACCCCACAGAAACGCGCACGTCGCCACCACGACCGGGCACAGCGCCGCCACCCAAACCACGCGCACCACCCCATCTCAACGACAACGGCAACGCGTGCACGCCGCCCCTCACCTGACTCATCCGCGCCGTCGTCAAAGCCGCTGAAGTTGCCGCCGCCGCCGCCGCCACCACCCGCGCTCGCCTCCCTCCCCCGCGACACCGCGCCACCGCCGCCGCCGTACCCCCCGTACGCGCCGCCGCCCCGCCCGCTGCCCTCCTGCTGCTGCTGCCCGCCCTGCCCGCCCTGCTCGCCGCCGCCGCCGCGCGCGTCCCAGGCGTCCTCCTCCTCGCCGTAGCTGCGCTGCACGGCGCTGTACCCGCCGCTGCCGGCGCCGTTGGCGCTGCTGCCGGTGCGCACCGAGGCGGCGACCTGCTTGGCGCCCAGGTCCAGCTGCACGCCCTGGCTGCGCGCCACCGACTCGACCTGGGAGGCCACTGACGCGTACAGGCTCTTGAGGCCCGTCCACCCCGTCTGCACACGTTGCGCAACCAGGCACAGCGCACATGTTGCGAACGTGGCTGCTGTGTGGCGAAGGCGTCTCACCCGAAGCAGCGCGCGCCGAACAGCAAACGAATGCGACGGGCGAGGCGAGCGCGATGGGGGTTGAAGGCGCGTCGGTGAGGGAAGGTGAGGGAAAGGCGAGCGGGGCAGTGCGGGTTGCTGCGCCACGGCGGCGGCGCGCTGCGTGGTCTGCGTCACCACCTCGCCCACTTGCTTGTCCTGCAGCGTGCGGTTGACCACCTCGGTGCCCGAGCGCACCGCCACGGCCGCCGTGCTGGCCGCCGCCGACGCCACCTGCCGTGCACCACGCGCGGCGCACGCAACGGCAGGTTGCGGGCGGGGACGCGCGCGCACATCGCCGGGTGGCGCCGCAGGCCCCGCCCACGCGAAACACGTCCAGCGGGGCACCCCGGCCCGCCCGCGGCGCGGCCCGAAAGGGCGCCGGCGTGCGCGGGCGAGGGCGCGGAGAGCAGAGCCTGCGTGGCGTCGTGCAGGGGCAAGGCGGGGGGGCCAGGCGCACCTGGGAGAAGGAGGTGAAGCCCTTG
>VFQP010002766.1_pt1 | contig 18997 bp, 20 predicted proteins | sample 3512351 | NCBI WGS metagenome assembly VFQP01 (sample SAMN10412372, study PRJNA504923) | tailings metagenome | isolation source: Relicate 1 Philex TSF1 revegetated site | place: Philippines: Tuba, Benguet | collected 2017-08-29
ACCAAGGATGCCTGGGAGCTCTTTGCGTTGAACAGCACGTGACTGCAAGTGCACCTCCAAGTGCACTTTCGGCGTTCCTCCGTCCGCGTTCCTCTCGTTCCTCCGTTCCTCTGCGCTACCTGCTGCAATTTGTGCATTCGCGCACGCCGAACCGCGCGCCGAGCTCGCGAGGCCGCGCAGGACTGCAGCTCAAACTCGAAGCTGCGCGCCTGTACCGCACGGCTCCCTGCGCGTCCACTTTCCCGTTCGTTCGCGCACGCGCTGAGCAGCATGATCGCACGGCAATGTCATTTGCGGCCGCGGCTCTAGAACAGCAGGCGCCGCAGCGCCATGAAGGCGTCATCAGGCAGCAAGCAGTCCAACGCCAAGGCGGCGGGGGCCCTGTCAGCGCAGGGCAAGCCGCCCGCGTCGCGGGGCAACGGACCCGCGCAGGCCAGCAGCAGCAAGGGCGGCAAGGGCGCCTCCAGCGGCAAGGACAGCGATGCTGCGTCCTCATCCTCACGTGCCGGCGCAGCCAAGCACAGCGCCAAGGGTGGCGCGGGCGGCAACGCATCGGCGCTGCTGGCCAACCAGCTGGGCGCCGTGCAGGAGGGCCCATCCACGACGGACTGGTCTGCGGAGCTCGACCTGCCAGAGCCCACGGACGACGCGTTTGAGCAGGCGCTGCAGCGGGCGCTGGATGCGCTGCACCACCCGCCAGGGCAGGCGCTCACCGAGGTGTGTGTTGCTGCGCGGCGCATGCAGAACCAGCATCCGCCAGCACCGCGGCACACGATCGCGCGCATGCGTGCTACCCCTGTGTTCTCAGGAGCTGGTGTTGAGGAGCCACGCGCTGGACGAGCAGACGGTGCCGTGCCCCACGGCCAGGTGGGCGCTTGAGCTCTGCATCTGGTGCCCCCTTCTTTAGCGAGATCAGACGGTGCTACCAGCCATGACGTCTCCCATGCACCCACACGACGACAAGGGACGGGGGTGCACCGCGTCTGCCGTGCACCGCTCCGACTCGGGCGACCATCACACAAAGCCTTTCAGCACGCCCACGGGTGGCCAAGCCAGGGGCACGCAATCCCTGGGTCCCCTTGCCGCTGCTTTCCCTTCCTTGCCCTGCAGGGCGGCGTTCCTCTCGCGCCTGACGCACCTCCGAGCCGACCGCCAGCGCCTCTCCAGCCTGGCGCCGGCGCTCACCGGCGGCGGCCTGAGCGCGCTCACGCACGTCTACCTGCAGCACAACCAACTCCAAAGCATGGCCGAGCTGGCGGGCCTGCCGGCGCTGCGCTTCGCCTGCCTGGCGCACAACTGCATCGCCGAGGTGCGCCGCCGCCGCTGGGGGGCCACACGCGCAGGCCGCCCTCGGGGCGCGCTCCGGTTAGCAGAGGGATGGGCCAGCAGCATCGCCGCTGGTGCTGTGCCTCCGGGCTGTGGGGCCTGGGGCACGACCACCTGGCCCGCCCGCTCGTGCCCTGGCGGTGATGCGTGCTCCAGCCCCAGCCAGCACAACCGCTTGCCTCTCATTGCTCTTCGGCGCACGCGGTGGGCCGTGTTCCGTCGAGGGTGCGCAAACGCACACGCGCACAGCAACGCTATGCGCGCAGGTGGAGGGCGTGGAGGGCCTGCCAGAGCTCATGCTGCTGGACCTGTCGCACAACTCGGTGGCGACGCTGCGGCCCGCGGAGCAGCTGCCTCAGTCGCTCAGGTTCCTCAAGGTGAGGCGCCCCTCTTTGTGGCCCACAGGTCCAAAACAGCAAGGAGGGACCTGCTGGCACGCAGCTGGGAGGATGCGTGGGCGCTGCGTCAGTCAAGTGCTGGTGGCGCTGCTTCCGCGCGCGCGCGCCGCGCAGTTGGAGGGCAACCCGTGCGTGCGCGACGCGGCGGACGCCGCCGCCGCCCGCGCCGCGGTGCTCCGCCACGTCCCCCAGCTGCGTGACCTGGACGGGCCGCTGCAGCCGCTGCCCAGCGCAGAGGCAGGCGAGGAGGGCTCTGAGGAAGACGACGCTGAGGAGGAGGCGGAAGAGGAGGAGGAGGAGGGCGAGGCGCAGCTAGAAGCTGGCGCCGCTTCAGGGTTGCCCGCCCTGGTCGCGTCGGAGCCGCCATTGCTTCCCGAGGCGTCATCGCAGCTGCCCGCAGGCACGGCGAGCGCCTGGCAGGAGCGGCGGGACCGGCTAGGGTCGCACCTGGGCGCCGGCAGCGTGACCGGCGACGAAGCGCTGGCCTTGGCACGAGCGTCCTCGTCGTCGTCCGCGCTGGCGCCGCGGCTGTCCGGCGGGCCGGCGCTGGCGGGCGGGCCGCGCCCGCCGCCCTCGCTGCTGGACCCGCAGCAGGGCCAGGGCGGCGAGCCGCCCGGTGCGGCGCAGAGAGAAGGTGAGCGCCACCGCTCGCGCTTCGAGACGCGCAACGACGCAAAAGAGCGCGAGCCGGCCGAGACTCACGGCGTCGTGGCTGCGAGTCGCAGGGGCGTCGACGCCGGCGCTGGGCACCGAGTCGAGTCGAGTGATGAGCGCGGCGCTGGGTATGTTGGAGGAGCTGGAGCTGGGCTGCGTGGACGCGGGCATCCGCGCGCTGGACGCCTCCGTGCGCCTCAACAGCACGCGCGCCAACGCCGGCGCTGCGCACGCGCAGCAGGCAAGTGGCGGATCCGATCGGCGGCGGCGGCGACGCGCTTCTCTCACCAACCGGCGCCGGGCCGTTCGTGCGAAGCAGGCAAACCCAGCTGCTCTCTGGCGCGCGCGCGCAGGTCACTGCCTCGGCCTCGCTCCGTGCCAGCCAGACGTTTGCCGCGAGTGCCAGCCGCCCCGCCAGCGCGGCCACCGCGCCCTCCGGCCCGCAGCCGCCCAGCGGTGGCGCTACCGCCGCGCCGCACGCCGGGAGCGCAAAGCTCACCGCCACCCCTTCCGGCAAGCAGAGAGACGCCTCCGCAGCAGCAGCCACGGCGCCTGCGCTGGCGCGCGCCCCCTCCCTGCCCCCCACGCCCGGCAGCGCAGCGCCACTGCGCGGCGCGCCTGCCGCCCTGCCGGGCGGCGCAGGCAGCGGTGGCTCGTTCAACGTGAGGTCGCCGTCGCCGTCCCTGGCGCCGCTGCCAGGCGTGTTCGGCGGCGGCGACGCGCCCTTCCCGTCGTTGGGCAGGCCCGCCAGCAGCAACCGCCTCGGCGCGGCGCCCCTCGCCGGCGCGCCGCCGCCGCCGCCGCGGGGCGCCGCCGACGGGAGGGCGGCGGGCGGCGCCGCGTCGGCGCAACTGCTGGAGCAGCAGGTGGTTGCTGACCTGGCGGGGCTGAGGCTGCAGCTAGAGGCGCTGGTGGAGCCGCTGGCCGCGGCGGCCGCCGCCGCCGCCGGGTTCACGGCCGAGGGCGGGGACGCCGTGCAGCGAAGTCACCCCGCAAAGCCGCAGCCATCAGGCGCGGTGGGTGGGCCCAGCCGGCCGGGATCGTCCGCGTCAACGTCCTCGGGGGTGGTGGGGAGGGCGGCGGGCGGCGCGAGGGGGCAGCGCGGCAGCGGCGACGGGGACAGGGCGGCGGCGCAGGGGTCGCTTCAGCCTGGGTCCTCTGCTTCCTCCTCCAGGCCAGGTGAGCACGCATTGCTTCTCTGCTTCCCTGGCCCCTCCTGCTGCGGGTCTGTCGCTTCGAAGATCAGATCAGATGTCATACACGGAGCCAGAGTGCGGCGGCGGCTCTGCCAACGTGCGGCCCGCAGGCTCGGCGAAGCAGCGGAGCGGCGCCGCGCGCCCCGGCAGCAGCAGCAGCAGCAGCGCCGCCGGGGCCGTGTCGGCGCTGGCGGCCCGCGCGTCCTTCCCCGCGCCATCCGGCCCCGCAGCGGCGGCGGGCGGCAACGTACTTCACGGGCAGCTGGACCGGCTCATGGCGGCGGCGGCGGCGCGCGTGGCCGAGCAGCGCAAGCAGGACGGCGCCGTGTCGGAGGACATCCGCGCCCTCAAGGTGCGCGCCGCGCGCCTGATTAGCACTAGCGCAAACAGACCGAGCCTCCAGGCGGGGCCTAGGGCGGGTCGCAATGCTCTGTTTGGGCAGCTTTGGAGGGGAACGACGTGGAGTGAGTTGGCAGCACGGCGAGGATTGAATGTTGTCGCGCGGGCGTGCGCAGGGCGGGTCCACGACGCTGGCGGCCGAGCTCCGCGCGACGCTCAGCCTCAAGACGCTCGCGGCGTCCGCCACCGCGTCCTCCACCGCTGCCGCCGCCGCCCGCCTGGGCGTCCAGGGCGGCGGCGGCAGCGCGGCGGGCAGCGGCACGAGCACGGCCGGCGCGGCGGTCGCGGCGGTGCGCGACGCGCTGCACGAGGCCGCTGCGGCTGCGAGCGCGAGGTCCGGTGGCGGTGTGAGCGGGCTGCAGCTGGCGCCGGGCGCGCTCAAGGCGGCGGTGGAGCGGCAGGCGGCTTTCGCCGTGCTGCGCGACGGCGCGGCCAAAGGTGAGCTGGGAGCTGCGGATGCAATCGTCGCCGCGGCTGGGCACGCGAGCGTGGCGCGAGCTCTTGCGAAAGTGTTGGACGTGCGCACGAAGGGGAGCGCGACAAGGAGCTTCTGCGCTCCTCGCTGGCGCGGCTCGGCGCGCTCAGCACCGCCGTCATGGTCGAGCACGGCGCCGACGTGGACGCGCTGCACACGCTGGCCGCTGCGGCGGCGCCGGGCGGCGGCCGCGCGTCTGCAGCGTTGGCGGCCGGCGCGTCTGCCGCGGCGCCGCAACGCGACGACTACGAGGAGGAAGAGGGCGAGGAGGAGGAGGGCGCGCAGCCGTCGGTCGCCTCGTCGTCAAGAACCGCCTCGCTGCAGGGCAGCAAGTACTACCAGAAGCTGGTCGCGGCGGCCGCGGCGAGGGGCAGGGGGCGCGGCGTGCTGCTGGACGAGCTGCAGGAGGGCGACGAGCTGGAGGGCGAGGAGGAGGTGGCGGTGGATGCGCTGGGCGACGCGGCTGAGGAGGGCGCGTGACCTTTAGGAGCGTGCTCAGCACCCGCGTCGCGCATTTGCAATGAATGGTCCGGGGCGTGCCGCACGGCGAATGAGGGGGAGGGCGTCACGTGCTGGTGTTGACGCTCTTGAGAGTGACCAGCGCCTGCAGGCTGTCGCGCAGCGCCGGCGGCCACCTGCGCGTCTCCTTGAGCCACACGGCGTCGCCGTACCGCACGTCGTCCACCCGCGCCCTGCACAAAAAGAAAGCAGGAAGGAAGAAGGACGCCGGTAGGCGTTGTTGTGGAAGACTGGTGCATCACGTCGCGCATCCCACTGTGATGCCACAGCCACCTTCCCGCGCCCTGCGCACCACCAGTCCGTTCATGCATGGCGCGCTCGCTACACGCCCAGCTGTTCCCCACACAACGTGGCCGACCCTCCGTGGGAAGCAGAAGCAGAGGCGCACGAGAGGAGGAGTGGTCCGCGGCGCCTCCCCCACTTAAGAGCAGAGGTGGGCTCTCACCAGTTGGACTCGGCGTCGCCCTCGAGCCCCTCGCCCCAGAGCGCCGCCGCCAGGCCAGCCCGCATGTCCACGAAGTTGGGGTACTTCCTCAGGAGCGCCCGCATCTCCCTGCGGGGCCGCGGCGCGCCACAGCGCGCGCAGCATGAGAGGAAAAGGGTCGGTTCGTGAGGCCTTTGGCAGGGCCACTCACGCCCGCCCCTGCACCCTGGCACAACGTGCTGGAGGGCACGCAGGTACGGACTGGCCCTGGTACTTGAAGAAGGAAGGCAAGCAAGGGGGCGCCGGTGTGTGCGTCTGGTGCGTCCCTGACCTGACGGCGGGATTCGTGTGCGGAAGTGGTCGCACCTGATGGACTGGTCCTTCTGCCCCAGCTGGTACAGCGCCAGCGCGCGGTTGGCGCTGGCAAAGGCAAAGGCGGGCGCCAGCTGCGCGGCGCGGCTGTAGCAGTCCACCGCCTCGCCCCACTTGCCCAGCCCTGCGGCGCAATTCACGCACCCCAACGCACGTGGCCGCGCGTTTAGGGGCTCTGACGTCTGCGCAACGCACCGTCCCGTCCTTGGCGCGGCAGCGGCGCCCAAATGATGACAATCCCTCCGCGCACACGCGTGCCGTGCAGGCATGCCTCGAGCACACGCGGGCAGCGCACCGGCGAGCGCGTTGCCGAGGTTGTTCCACCCGGCAGGGTCGTTGGGCGCAACGTCTAGCACGGCGCGGTAATCGCGCACGGCGTCGTCGAAACGCCCGAGCGCCTCGAGCACCACGCCCCTGCGCCGGCAGCAGACGTGGCACCGCGTTCGGCACGGCGCGCCCTGCGAGGCTTCCACCAGGGAGCCATGGGCTTGGGGACGAGGCACCATCAACAACATTCGCCGCCGCCGCGCCAGCGCCCCGCCCCTGCGCCCGCGGCCGCCGCCGCCGCCAGCGTTGCGCAGCACTTATGAACCCGCGCACTCGGATGAGGCTCACCTGTTGAGCACTGGGTCGACGCTCCAGGGGCAGATCTGGATGGACTGCGGGGACGAGCGGCAGCAGGGGGGACAGGCGGCAGCAGCAGCCGCAGCTTACAGCGCGTGCGGGCGAGTGTGGCGCGGTGAGCAACGGGAGCAGGCAAGGCCGCCCTGACTACACTTGACACTAATCCATCTCTTCACCTTGCTGAGGTCGTCCAGCGCCTCCTGCAGCTTGCCCTGGCGCGAGCGCGCGTTGCCGCGGTTGCCGTACGCGCGCCCCACCTGCCGCCGCCGCATTCGTGCACAACAACCGAGCTCGCATCGGGCCTGTCACGCGCCAAGGGACAGAGGCTGCGCGGGCTGCGCCCCTGGCCACGCTTGCACCTTGCTTGCGCAGAGGCGCGGACCCCGCAAAAGCGACGCGTGCCCCTCTTCCACCCACGCAGCGCAGACGCACCACGTCTGGCACCCAGGGCTTGTCCAGGGCCGCGTACGTGTCAATCACTTGCGTCCACAGGCGCTCCTCGGTCGCCACGTCCGACGCGTTGAGGCCGTCCTGCAGCACGCCAGCAGGCGCAGCACCCGCACGCGTACGTCTCTCGTGCTGGGCTGGTGCCTTGCGCTCCTCGCGGCTCAACCTCGGTGCCCTGCCACGGTCGTGGTATTTGGCGCCTGGTGCGACGTTGATGGCGTGCGCACCTGCAGCAGCGAGGCGGCCGCCCGGAGGTCGGCGTCGGCGGGGTCGTACAGGGACTGGTCGGGCGCCAGGTCCGGCCGGATGGTGGCGGGCCCTGCGTGCGTCGCGGAGAGGTGTGTGGCCCGCCTCACCCTGGGGGCGCGAGGGTGCGGGTGGCGGTGGCGGCCCCACGTCGCCAGACTGGTGGTGTGCGATGGTGCACATGTCGCGAGTGGTGTTCTGCCTCACCGAAGCGCGCGGGCGCGGCGTCCACTGCGCTGCTGGCCCGTGCGGCAGGGGCGCGCGACTGTGCGGCCGCCAGGAGCGCAGCCGCCGCCGCCATCATCGTGCGGCGGTCCAGCACCACAATGTGTGCAGGCTGCTGGACCGCGCCGTGCTTGTGCGTGTGTTGAGCGAGCTCTGCGAGCGGGAAGTGTGCGGTGCACGGCAGTCCACGGTGTCGACGTCGCGATCGAGACAGCCATTGGCCCGCAGCGTCAGCGACGAGACTGTGACAGAGGTGCTGATGATGGCGGTGTGCGAGTGGCGCACCTGGCACGGCGCCATGATGGCGCGCCACAGCGTGGACGATCACCGTGGACGCGCGTGCAGGACGGCAGCTGCAGCTGCGCGCCTGAGAGGCAGCGCGGCCCTGACACATCGTGGAGGACGCCATCTCGCGACCCACACAGGGGCAGCGATGGTGGACCTTGATCACCCGTCGCCCGTTTTCGGGCTGTGCCATGGGAAGAGCAAGAGCAGGAGCAGAAGGGCGAGCAGCGCGCACGACGAGGAGGGCGAGGCCAATGTCGCAGCTGCAGCCGGGCCCCAGCTCGCGATGAGCATGCTCACGTCGGCTTCATCGCGCACCTGCCCACACCCCCCCACACACGCTAGAGGAGCTCGGCAGCACGCAGCAGCAGCGCGTACAGCGGCATCGTCTCTTGCTCCACGAGTGCGGATCACCAGGGCTTCATCCACCAGCGGCAGGCCCGCCTCGGAGCGCACACACGCATCAAGCGACCCCGCCGACATGACCGAGAGCAAGGTCGCCTTCACCAACGCGGCGCGGCAGCGGCTGGTGGGCGTGCTGGCCGACGCCGGCACCAACAACGTCGTCATCCTGTGCCACGGGTGCGTTCACGGGGCCCTGCACGCGCGCGCGCCTCCTTCTCCCCACGGCCACGAGAGCAGGTGATGCAGCACCGCGTCTCGGGACCTCGGTGCGCCCGTGGGTGAAGCTGCTCGCCCCTCAGGTACGCCGGCAGCAAGGACGGCTTCGTGTACCCCCAGATGGCAAAGGCGCTGGCGCGGGCGCGCCTCGGGTCGCTCCGCTTCGACTTCTCCGGCAACGGCGAGTCCGAGGGCGCGTTCGAGTTCGGCAACTACTGGGCAGAGGTGCGTGGTCTGGTGGTGTGCAGCTGCGTGGCCCCCGGGCAGGCAGGAGGGGCAGGCGGGCGGGCGCAAGCGGTGCGCAGGGTGGGCCAGGGACATGGGGCTCGCCCCATGTGGCCTTCCAGGTCGATGCGTGCGGAAGCAGCGCGGCGCCTGCAAACCCGCGCCAAGAGCTCTTGCGTGGCTCCCTGTATGTCTTCCCTTTGCTGTCTCGTTCCCCTCAGGTCGGGGACCTCCGGGCGGCGGTGCAGTACGTGCGTGAGGTGGTGCGCAAAAAGGTGGTGGCCATCGTGGGTGAGTGGGCCTCTTGACGCCCACGCGGTGACCATGCACGAGTTGACATCAGGGCGGGGGCTCGCAGCGCTCTCAGCACGCAGCGCATCGCTGCACGCGCGCCGCGGCCAGCAAGCAAGCCACACCGTGACAGTGTGGCAGCTGGCGATTGCTGCGGCTGTGCGGGTCGATGCGCAAACCTATCGTCTGCGTGTGTGTGTGCGTCGGTGCAGGGCACTCCAAGGGCGGCAACGTGGTGCTGCTGTACGCGTCCCAGTACGACGACGTGCCCATCGTGGTCAACATCGCCGGGCGCTTTGACTGCAAGCGAGGCGTCAAGGTGCGCGCCCGGGCGCCTCCACTCTCTCTCTCTCTCTCTTCGCTGCGGCCCCACACGCTTGCAGTGCCCACGCCGCTTTCACCAGCGCTGCCAGTCCCTGGGCGATTGACCTGCCGGCGGCAGTGCTCCAGTGCAGTGCTCCAGAGGCGAAGCAGCAGCAGGCCCACACGCCCTCCACACGTCCCTGCATGCCATGCGCGTTCGACGGCGCAGGAGCGCTTTGGCGAGGAGACGCTGGAAAAGGTCAACCGGCTGGGCGAGGTGCAGATGACGGTCAAGTCGGACAGCGGCGAGACGGTCAAGTGGCTGCTCACCAAAAAGGTACGCGGCGCGCTGCGACGCATTGCCTGCCCGCCACGCCACACGCAGCGAGCGCTGCGCCTGCGATGCCGACCGGCCGGCGCTCGCCCGCCATCCTCGGCGCGTGCGTCGCAGCCCGTCGCACGCGGGGCGCCTGGCCATCGCTCGGCGCGGCCGGCGCCAGGCCCAGTGGCGCTGCCAGCCTGTGGTGGCGTGCGTGTGATGGCTGTGTGGGCTGCAGAGCCTGGACGAGCGGCTGGCGCTGGACATGGAGGCGGCGGCCAAGAAGATCACGCTGTCCGAGGTGCTGACGGTGCATGGCACGGCCGACAAGGTCATCCCCTTCCAGGACGGCGAGGCCTTTTCCAGGTGCGCCTCACCAGGGCCGGCCACGGCGCCTCTGGTTCCCTCCGCTGTGCCTACCCCTGCTTGGCACGGGCCCCACAGGCGAGGTGGGCGCCCAACGCACCACAGAGACTAGTACCTGCCGAGCGTGGGGGAAACGGCTCCGGTGTCCCACCGGGTTCTGATGCGGGGCGGTGCCGCCGCCGCCGCGCCGCGCGTCGAGGGGCATGGGCGCCTCGGTCGTTTCACGCCCGCTTCCGACGGGCGAGCTTCTCACGATTGCGGGCGGTCGCGCTTCCTCGTGTGCGTGCGTCATCGTCGCGCAGGGTGATCCGGCAGCACATGCTGTGGCCGTGCGAGGGCGCCGACCACAACTTCCGCGGCGCGTCGCACGCCGACCAGCTGGTGCGCAAGGTGGTCGAGCACATCAGCAGCGGCCTCTGACGGAGCACATGAGCAGGGCCTCTGACGGTCGATGAGGCGCCCCCCCTGGAGAGAGCGGCGTGGACCAGGTCCCGGCGTCCCCTTCCCCTATGCACGCACTGCTCTGACTCCTCCTCAGGGTGCTGGAACCCCGCCGCCGTTTGGTATCTTTGCCTGACCGTGGCCCTTGCTCCTGCGCCAGGGTTGTGCGTGTGAGGTGCACTGGAACGGCTCTGTCGTGAGCAGGGCCAGGTTGCAGGTTGCAGGCATGGATCTGAGACACGCAGAAAGGACACTGACACTGACGCTGTGCTTGGTGACTTGGTGCTCCCTGGCTTGCTCGTGTTCCGTTCAACGAAAGCTGCTCGCCCTCTCCATGAAACCCAGTATCTGTTTGGGGCAGAAAGGCGGTACGGGTCCGGTGTCATCATGAGGACGCGTGCACGACTGAGCGCAGCTCAATGTCAAACAGCAGCGTCTTGTCGATCAGTCCCTTGTTCGAGAGCACAAAGTCCAGGGCACGGTCGCCCTGCGCCCGAGGAGCAGCAGCAGCCACCACAGCACGCGCAGCGCGTCGCGCCAGCAGCGCCTCGCCGCGGGCGACACTGCGAGGGGCCCTGCTGGCGCACAGGCGACCACGCGCACCGCAAAGGTGGTGGGCTTGGGCCCCAGCTTGCGCCAGTTGTCCTGCGGGTAGCCCAGCTCCAGCGGCACGACGACGCGCCGGATGCCGCCCACCTGTCGGCGCGGTGGTGGCCGCGCGAGCCACCAAGGTGACGCGCCACCCGAGCTCTGCGGACGCGGCATGCTCTTTGACAAGAATGACGCACCTTCATGCCAGAGATGGCCTCCTCGAAGCCCGGGATCATGGTGTTGCTGCCGAGCGTGAACCTGCGAGCGTGTGGGGCGCGGGCGGTGGGGTTGACCGGCAGGCGCCCGATGTAACGCTGCCTGCACGCAGCCAGGCGCTGGGGAGGCCAGCGCAGCAGGTGCGTGGCAGCAAGAGGCACCTGAGGAAGTCCTTGTCCTCGCCTGTGAAGCTGCTGCCCTTGGGCTGCGGGCAGGCGACACGGGTGGGCACGCACGCATGCGGCGTCAGCCCTCCTCCACCTGGTTGGACGCGCAGGTGTGCGACAAAGCTTTGCGTCTGGTGCAGCGACCTCTGGCAAGCACAATGGTGCCGCCAGGGGTCGCAGCACGTGCGCACACGGCACGGGGGCCGTCACCTCTGCCCTGGCCAGCGTGCACAGCGCTCCCGACCGATTGCCCGAACGGCCCATTGCTGGCTGCAGGCGTGCACCCGACAGCAGCAACTAGGCAGCGCTCCAACGCACCGCACCTTGTTCCTGGCCTCCACGGGCCGTCCGTAATAGCCAATGGTGTAGCAGCCCCAGTCCACGACGACCACGTCGCCCTCCTTTGGCGCGTCGCCCGTGCCGTCCCTGAGGTCCTTGTACTGCAGGCCGGCTGCGGAGCGGGCAGCAGCGGGCCGCGCGGCACGCGGCGACGCTGTGGCGGCACGACCGTGTCACACCTGCTTGCCAGATGCTGTAAAGCTCGACACACAGCCTGTGCAGCCGTGCGCCCACAGTGAGGCACCTCTTGAGAGGCAGGCACGCACTTGGGCTCTGCACAAAGTCGGGGTAGCGGAAGCGGGGCTTCCCGTAGTCCTTGTCCTGCAACGCCGTCATGGGCTCGTAGCCGCTGAGCTCGGCGCGGACTTGGGGTGGCGCGGTGGCCAGGGCCGCCAGCGGCGCCGCGGCCAGCGCCAGGGACGCCAGCACGTCGCGCCTGGCATCGTGACATGGGATGCGCACCGTCGTCAGGAGCTCCATTAGCCCCGTGGCGCTGATGGAGCCATACGCTCGTCGGGTGTGGCCACAACGTGTGTCTTGCCCCCTCCCCACGAGCGCGTGCCAGCCATGGGCTCAGGCGTTAGCTCTGTCACAAGGAGGCCGCGCCACACGCCGCACGCTCGTCGGGCGTGTATCCTGCCTGCCCTCCCCCAACTCTTGCCCACACTGGCTCACCTCTGCATGCTGCTGCTGCTGCTGCTGGCACCATCCGATGCTCCATCGTCCCTGCGTGTGCAGCGAGCGTGGGCGCGGCGCAGGCTGACCTGGAGGATGAGGCGCGAGTGCGCACGAGCCAGGCGCCCTGGCCAGGATCAGCACGGGCGCAGGGGATCTATGCATCTGTGCGGAGTGCACCGGGGAGCTCGCTCGCCTGCTGTGGGTCGCGCCACGGGTGGCCTTCGCGAACACGGCTCGCCGCGTGCGCGCCGATGGAGCCTGCCTGCTGCTGCAGCCCCGCAGCGACGTGTAGTTCTGCAAAAGCATCGTGCTGGTGTGGGCTGTGGGCGCTACGAGCGCTGTTGTTGATGAGCTGCCCATGCAGGAGGGCGAGGGCCAGCAGAGGAGAAGCGCGACGACTCCACAGCACCTCCCACGATGCTGTGGGAGAAGATGAGCTCGCCAATTGCTTCTCATCCTCGCCTCCGCGGCCCAGGCTCTCCTTGACTGGCCGCCCGACCCACCACGCGCGCGCGCCGCGACGATGTTTGGCCGGCTCACCGGGCTGTTCCACGGGAGCAGCGGCGCGTCGTCGGGCGCTGGCGAGCACTGCCAAGTGGAGGATGAAGTGGAGGACTTGGAGGGCGGGAAGATTGCCGGCGTCCAGAGTTGGGAGGCGGGCTCTTTCGTTGGCCAGAACAAGGCGTCCGTCGGCGCGGTGGCTGCAGTGAGCATCTCCATGGGCAGCGGGCCAGCTGCCGCGGGGTCAAAGCAGCAGGGCGGTGCCCCAGGGAACCCGCCAACGCAGCACGACAACGCCAAGAGCAACCGCACGCCCAGCGTGTGGATGGGCGGCGCAGCACCAACACCAACAGCAGCAGCGCCAGCAGCACCTCCACCTCCTCCCATCCTCATGCGTGCGCCTTCCGGTGCCTCCCAGCTGGAGCCCGCCGCCAGCCTCACGCCCAGCCAGCCCCCCGCTGCAGCGGCGCGGAGGCGCAGCTACGTGCAGTACGACAACGCAGCGGCAGCAGGCATCCCCCTCACCTTCCTGGGGCCACGGGACTCCCAGGAGTGGGGTCACTCCGCCATGCTCATGACAGCCAGCGGGCCCGCCCACCCCGCGCAACCGCGCCTCGCGGCGGGCCCGCCCCAGCAACCTCCCCGCCACACGCTCATGCCACCTCCACCGCCGCCGCCTCAACGCCTGCCCCCGGGCTTCGCCGCAGCGCTGCCCATCCATCACGCGCCGCCGCCGCCGCACCCGCCGCACCCGCCAGGCCCCACGCTGTGCGCTGCTGAAGCGACCCCAGCGGCACCCCACGACCCTCCTCCCCATCCCCCCCACCCTAGCACGGACGGCGCCGCCTCAGCCACCGCCAGCACCACCACGCCTGGCAGCACCACGCACGCGCAGCCGCAGCGCCCGCCCACGTCGGCGGAGCCCGCGCCGCCCTCCTCCTCCTCCAACTCCACCCTCCTCCCCAGGGCCCCCGGCACACCAGGCGCGGACCAGGCCAGCACCCCCCTGGCGCCGCACGGCCCCTCCGCCGCGCAGCCGCCGCCCCCCAGCGGCCACAGCGACGGCGCTGCCCCGCACCCTCCCAGGAGCGGCAGCGAACACCTGCTGCCGGCGCCAGCACCGCAACCGCCCAAGAGCGGCTGCCCCACCTCCCTGGTGGAGCCCATAAGCGCAGGCGCCGGCACCAGCGGCCCACCGCCACACCTCCCTCCCGCTCACGCCACCGCTCTCTCGCCCAGCGCCAGCACCGGCGAGGCGCCCCCCTTGCCGCCGCCGGGCGCGCACGGCGCCGCTCCCGCCGCCGCCGCCGCCGCGCCGGACAGCGGCGGCGGTGGCGACGGCGGCGACGGCGCGGCGCAGCAGTCCGGTGGCAACGCGCTGGACGCCCTGGTGCTGCAGTTCGGCGACATGAGCATCATGCCAGCCCCGCCGCCCTTGCCTCCCCGGCCCCCAACCGCCGCCCCCACCGCTGGCGCTGGCCCGCACTTCCTTGCTCCAGCAGCCACCCTCCCGCCACCGCCTCCGCCGCCCCACCCACTCTATCAGCAGCAGCAGCAGCACGACGGGAGCCTTGCGGTGGTGATGGTGCCGCCGCCCCCGGCCCCGCCGCCACTGCCGCACCGAGCCGCGCCCAAGCCATTCGCGTGGCCACAGCTCTTTGGCTTCAAGGGGAAGGTTGCGCCGTCGCAGGCGCTGCAGCAGCAGCCTCAGCAGCAGCAGCCGCACCACCAAGCGCAGGGCTCCCACCCGCACCTCTTCCAGGAGCTCCTCCCCACAGTGGAGGGGCCCCACAGAGGGCAGCAGGTCGCCGCGCCGCGGGCGGGCATGCTGCCGCCGCGCCACCCCCCGCCGCCGCCCATGTGGCCCGGGGCGCCGGCGGCGGCGCACGGCGCCGTCAAGCCCGCCCCGCTCCCGCCGCCGCCGCCGCCGCACCAGCAGCAGCCGCAGTGGCCGGGCGGGTGGGGCCAGCCACTCATGCCGCCGGGCGGCGGCGGTGGCAGCGGCGGGCCCCCACGTGCCGGCGTGCCGCGCCCAGGCATGCCCCTACCTCCTCCTCCCCCTCCCCTAGGGCCAGCACGTGAGCGGACAATACGTGCTTTTCCGTCCAATGGTGGTGGATGCCGATGCGCCTATCGCTGCCTGTGCCAGGCATGACCTTTGCCAGAGCAAACGCCGCTGTCGTCGCCGTGCGCAGGAGGAGCGCAAGGCGCTGCGGGCAGCAGGGAGGAGGCGGAGGGCGCCGGCGGCGCGGGGCCGCCGCTTGGCGTGGAGCGCGCCGCGCACAGCTTCTCAGTGGCTTCCCGGCCCCGCCTGTCGGGCGGCGGCTGGCAGCGGCAGGCGCCGCTCATGGTCCGCTTCAGCGAGCTGAGGCTGGTGCAGGAGATTGGCGAGGGCGGGTTTGGCAAGGTGCGTGCAGGCGCGCGGCCTCACAGTGCTGCCCCACAGAGCCTCCAGTGCCTAGAACACGGCGTGCGCCCCGCGATGTGCGCCTCTGGGACCAGGAAGGGTTTAGGGGAGTCACAAGCGATGGCGATCTTGTGTCACCTCCAGGGACGTGATGCTTGGCGAGGAGCGAGTTTGGCGCACGCAAACGCGTGCGCGTGTGTGCGAACGCGCAGGTGTGGTACGGCCAGTGGCGGGGCTCGGCGGTGGCGGTCAAGGTGGCGGCGTGCCGGTCGGACGGCGCGGCGCCCTCGCGGCGCGAGTTCGACCGGGAGGTGCACACCATGTGCGGCATCCCGCCCCACCAGGTGCGCGCACGCCTGTGTGGAGCACGGCGGCAGGGCCCTGCCCTGGATCGGGCCATGAGCAAACAAGGATGGCCTGCCGGCTGCGGCGTCACGTGACCGACCTGCCCTGCGAGCGCGCGCAGAACATCCTGAGGCTGCTGGCCGCCTGCAGCGAGCCGCCGCACCTGGCGCTGGTCACCGAGTGAGCCTGCTCGCTTGGAAGGGGGCGCCGCTCTGTGCTCTGCTTTGCCGAGCATGGGCGCGCCCCGTCCTGGCATCTGCTCGTGGCAGCCGGGCGCATGGTTGAGGCCCAGAGGCGGAGGGTGCCGCTGCAAGTCGCACACTGCTGCCGTGTGCAAACGCAGGTACTGCGCGCGCGGGTCGGTGTACGCTCTGCTGCACCAGCCCCAGGCGCCGCCCATGACGCTGCGGCAGGTGCGCCTTCGGTCTGCCGCGCCCCGCCGCGCCTCTGCGTCGCAGCGTTGCTTTGCCCTCGGCCCGCTCACGTGCGTGGTAAAGGAAGGCGTGTGTGGGGAAGGAAGACGTGGCGTGCGCCGCGCGGGGCGCCCGCCGCCGCTCTGCCGCCTCGCAGGTGCTGGCGCTGTGCCTGGGCGTGGCACAGGGCATGGCGCACCTGCACGCCTGCGTGCCGCCCGTGCTGCACCGAGGTGCGGCCCTCCACTTCGCCGCGCGCGCCTCCCTTGTTGTCTCTCCCTCTTGTGTCGAAGGGCGCAGCCCATCGCACCCTTGGCTGCCCTCACTGACATCTCTCGTGCTCTTCCAAACATTGACCCGCGCCAGTTCAAACAGTAACCACCTGTTGTCGACTGCAGACCTCAAGAGCGCCAACCTGCTGGTGGACGACCTGGGCTCGGTCAAGATCGCCGACTTTGGCCTCTCCAAGGTGTTCAACGACGGGCGCACGCAGATGACGGGCGGGCTCGGCACCTTTCAGTGGTGAGCCCCCCGGGCGCCCTCCAGCCTCTGGCCCACCCGCCAGTATCTGTACCAGGGTTCCAAAGCAAGTGCCGCGGCGGGGCCCAGGAGCTCGCTCCCCACCAAGCCCTAACCTGGGGCCTGGTGCCCATGTGCCCCGGTGCAGGATGGCGCCAGAGGTGCTGGCGCACCAGCGCTACAGCACCAAGGCCGACGTCTTCTCCTTTGCCATCGTGCTGTGGGAGTTCCTCACGCGCCGCCTGCCCTACGCCGGCATGGTGCAGCTCCAGGTCCGCATCGCATCATGCCGCTGTCGTTGCCGCTGCATCAGGCTGACGGTTCGGAGCGCCAGCGGCCCTATTGCGGGCCGGACGCCTGCAAACCCATGTCCGGCCGGCCTTGTGGTAGCTCCGTCACGCGCTCTGCATGGTCTGCACCCGAGCGAGGCGTTCATGAGCGGTGAGCGCGTGTGACACAAATGTGTGCGGTGGCGCAGGCGGCGTACAGCGTGGTGCACCAGGGCCTGCGCCCGCCCCTCCCGGCGCGCACGCCGCCAGAGCTGTCGGCGCTGGTACAGGTGCGATGTGGGGGAACCATGGGGAGGCGGAGGGGGAGGCGGAGGGGGAAAGGGACAGCAGGTGGTGGCGCTGGTGCAGGTGTGGGTGTGCTGCGCAAACACCCCTTTTGCGCACTGCGTCAAACGCGCCGCAAGGGGGCGTGCGCCCGCACGCTGGCAGCGCTGCCTGCCAATCCGGGGCCGTCGCGCGCGCAGAGCTCACGCTTGCGGCAGGCGGCATGTCCACAGCACGCTCTGCCCGGTGCCTTCCCTGCTTCCTTGACAGCGGTGGCGCCACGCGGTGCGGTTTGCGTGCGCAGGCGTGCTGGGCGGCGGTGCCGGACCAGCGCCCGTCCTTCCCCGACATCGCTGAGCGGCTGAGGGCGCTGCTGGCCGGCGGCCTGCTGCCTGACGAGGTGCTCTTGCCCCCCTGGAAAAGCTGTGCTTGGAGCACGCCTGCCGCTCGCTGCCGTGCTCCATGCCCAGGATTTGCTGCTGCCAGCGGAGAGAAGGCTTTCGGCACGCCGTTTCCGCTCAGCAGTCGCGTCCGTGCAGGTGCTCGCGCATCACGAGCTGTGTTGCCTGCGCTGCGCGGGCAGGTGCTGGCATGCACGGTGGACCGTTTGACCTCGGGCGGCGGCGCCAGCAGCAGCGGCGGCGCGTCGGGCGGCGGCGCGGGCAGCGGCGGCGGAGCGCTGCTGCCTGGTGGCGGCGGCAGCGGAGGGCCCGTGGGCAGCGGAGGGGTGGGCAGCGGAGGCGCGCTCGGCGGCACTGCCAGCGGCGGCGTGGGCGCGAGCACCATTGGCAGCGCCGGAAGCTCTGGCGCGCAGGTGGTCTCTGGGGGCAGCGGCAGCGGCGCGCGGGGCGTGGCCAGCGGTGGCGTGGCGGCGGCAACTCCAGCAGCGCCAGCCCTGGCCAGCAGCCTGAGCCAGGGGCAGGATCAGGCCGCAGCGGGCGCGGGCGGCGACAAGGGGCCTGGGGGTGCTCCCGAGATGGGTGGCGCAAAGCCGCCGCAGCTGGGCGAGGGCGCGAGGCAGAGCGGCGCGTGGACCGACAGGGGCGGCCCTGGCGTCTGGGGGCCGCGCTTCGCGCCGGCGGCGGCAGGCGGCGCCGAGGCGGTTGGGGCGGCGCATCAGGCGGTTGGTGCGGCTGCTGGCGGCGGCGGCGGCGCGGCGGCGCCTGGCTGGGTGCGAGCGTCCTGGGACGGCGCGGGCGGCGCGTAGCGAAAGGCCTGGGCCTCCGCTCTGCACCTGCCTCACATACTACTTGGCTCTCAACGCTTGCAAAACCAGGTGGCGCGTCAGGCGGGTCAGGCACGGTCATCATGGAAAATCAACCCCGGCGCGGGTCGCAACGTGCTGTTTTTTGAACTGGTGATGCTGAGCTCAGCGCGGCCCGTGCGTGGCACCCACACTTGCTCCAGGAACGCAACACACGTCGCGCCGCAGCCACGCCTGCCGCAGCCCGCACCAGCCCCGAGTCCCACCACATGTGGGGCCTCGTAAACCACGCCCGTGCTCCCCGTCTGAAGAGCTCCACCTCCTCCCCCCCACAACACACACACACACGTGACTCGGCAGGCAAATGCCTCACGCTGCCGCCGCCGCCGCACGCTACCCGGTGGCCACTCGCCCCCGCCCTCCAGCCGCCGCCGTTGGCCAGAGCGCTCTCCCCACTCCGACGCCGCCGCCGCCAGCCCCCGCCGCCGCTCCCAACGCCAGGATGCAGCGCCTCACGCCGTCGCCGCCGGCTTGCTCCCGCTGCGCGCGATGACGAGCGCGCCCACCACCACGGCGCCCAGCAGCACCCACCCGCCCACGTCGTACCAAAAGTCGCTGGCCCCGCCGCCGCCCCCCGCGCCGCCGCCGCCGCCGCCCGCTCTGCTGCCGGGCCCGCCGGCCTCGGCCGCCAACGCCTGCGCCTGGATGTGTGACTGGATCTCGTCATAGTACTCTGGCGCCTGCGAGAAAGAGCGAGTGTCAGATAGGATGTGAAGGCGTTGTCGTCGGGCGGCTGCGGAAGAGGCGTCGGGCGTTTGGCAGGCTGCAGAGAGCAACATGGCTCACCTTCTCGCACATCTCTATGGCTTTCCGGTACGTCTCGTTGCCCGGCTCCTGTGCAACCAGC
>VFQP010002767.1_pt1 | contig 18995 bp, 18 predicted proteins | sample 3512351 | NCBI WGS metagenome assembly VFQP01 (sample SAMN10412372, study PRJNA504923) | tailings metagenome | isolation source: Relicate 1 Philex TSF1 revegetated site | place: Philippines: Tuba, Benguet | collected 2017-08-29
CACCATCAAGCACACCTGGCACACCCACCAGGGCCCCTGGACGCTCCCACCTGGCCACCAGCCCGCCGGCTCGCCACCCATGCCGCCTCCGCCGCCCCAAACGCTCACCCTGGAGACGCTGCAGCCGAGCTGGCTGCCCCCCGGGGCCGGCGCCGTGCGCGCCGGCGCCGCCGGCCTCTACAGCGTCGACCCCTCCCAGCCCGCGCCGCTCGTCACGTTCCCCGCGCCGCCGCCCATGCCCCAAACCCTAACGCACACGCCGCTGCTGGCGCCAGACGTGCTCGCCGCCCTGGCCCAGGACCAAGCCATCCACCTGGTCGACCCGCCCTCAGACCCTAAGCCAGGGCTCAGGCCGCATGAGGTGGGCCCCCCTCCAGCGCTGCCGCACCCAGGCGGTCAGCCTCCACCCCCGTGGTACCCCCCTTGGCCCATCAACCAAGCGCCAGTCCTCTACCCCTACCACTTCGACCCATCCGCACCCCACCCCGCCCAGGCCCCCCCAGGCCCGCCAGCACCGCCGCCCCCGCACCCCTGGCAGCCCAGCAATGCGTGGCAAACGCCTGTCACCGGCCCAGCGCACACCATCCAGCCCACCGGCCCAGGCACCTGGAGCACCCCAGAGGCCGCCGCCACCCTCCACCTGGCAGTGCAGCAGCACCACCACGACCAGCACCACCACCACCACCACCAAGGCCTGCCGCGCCGACGCCTCTCAGGGCCAGGCGCCGCCGCGTCCACCCCACCCGCCTCGCCGCTCGTCCCGCCCCTGCCGCTGGGCGCGCTTCCCCTGTCCTACGAGCAGTGGGCCAGCACCGGCGCCAGCCCCCAGGACGTGAGCCCCAGGCACGCCGCGCCCGTCCAGTACGTGCCGCAGTGGTCGGGCCTGGGGCCGGGCCAGGCCAGCGCCGCATCCTCCACCAGCCAGCTGCCGCACAACCTCCTCTCCCACCCGCAGCAGTTGCAGCACCAGGCGTCGGCCGTGGCGCATTCCCAGGCGGCGGGCGGGCCCAGCAGCGCGGGCTACGGCACGGCGCTGTCGCAGTCGCTCGAGGACCCCAGCAGGGAGCACAGGGAGCACGTGCAGGAGGGTGGAGGGCAGCAGGGGGCCGGCGGGCTGCCGAGGATCGGCAGCAGCGGCGCCGCCATGCACGCCACGGCGGGGTCGGGCGCCTCGCCGGCGGCGACGCTGCAGGGCACGGCGACGAGCGCGGCGCCGACGCTGGGGCCCGAGGGCAGCGCGGCGTCGCTCCCGGCCTCGCGCTTCAACCAGCCGCCCATCACGGAGCTGGACCTGCCGCCGCCGGCGTTCGGCCGGCCCCGCTTGGGCGCGGCGGGCGCGGGCGGCGGGCCGGCGGCCGCGGGGCAGCTGCGCAAGCAGGAGTCGCTTACGGGCGCGGACGATGGTGCTGGGGCGGTGGCGGGTGCGCCTGGCTCCTCGCAGGCGGATGGCGCGCTGCATGGCAGCGGCGTCGTGGCGAGCGGGCAGGACGAGGGCGGCGAGGCGCAGGAGGGCGGCGCGGTGCGGTCAGCTTCGCCGCTGCGGCGCTTGGCCAAGGGCGCCAAGAAGGCGCTCGGCAGGATCAAGAACCTTTTTGGCAGCGGCAGGTCTGACGCCGGCGCCGCGCAGGGCGACCAGCAGGCGCGGCGGCCGCAGGCGCCTGTGGACCGCAGTCTGGCCATGCCCATCGGCATCCTCCCCACCTCGCTCGAGGTGGTGACCGAGGAGGCAGCAGAGGGCGTCGAGGAGGAGGAGGAGGAAGAGGAGCAGCCGCAGGCCGGAGAGCAAGAGGAGCGCGAGCGGGCTTCTGCGCGCGGCCAGCACCATGAGCCGAGGCAGGCAGAAGCTGGCGGGCACAACCACGCGGGCGGGGAGGGCCACGCGCTGGGCGGCAACGGAGCGGTGGGGCGGTCTGAGAGCCCCGCGCGCCGGCTGGTTGCGAGCATCGGCCATGCGCTCCGCAGCTCCCGACTGGGCGGCTTCAGCTCGGTGGGGACGTCCGGCGAGGCGGCGGCGGCCGCTGCGGACCTGCGGCAGAGCCAGGAGCGCAGCTCGGCGCAGTCGCACGCGTCGGCGTCAGCGGCGCAGCAGCAGCACGTGCCGCGGTACTACCCTCCCATCCCGCACGACCCGCCCGCACCAACGCCGTCGGCAGAGCCGGCCGGCCTCCACGCGGGCAGGCCTGCTGACGCGGGCAAGTCGCCGCGCTCGTCCACCCTCGGCAGCAGCCTGGAGACGGAGAACAGCTCGCTGATGCAGACGATGCGGCGGCGGGCTGGCGCGGGCGGCCCAGGCTCGGGCGGCCCGACGGCCGCGCTACGAGTCAGCGGCGATGGGCCGCAGTCGGGCCCACCAAGCCCGCGCGGCCAGTCGGCGCCGTCCTTTGCGATGCTGGCGCCAGCAGATGGCGGCGTCAGGGCGAGCAGGGACAGCGCGCCTAAGGCGGGAGGGCAGCGCCGAGGACGTATGTGACGCGAGCCGTGCGTCCTTGCGCTTCTCTCGCGTGGCTCGTTGCAGTCAGACGAGGTCACGACCGGAACTTCTTGCCCCCGCCCTTCTTGCCGCCCTTGCCGCCCTCCCCTGGGCGCTTCTTGCTGTAAAGCATCTTGCCGCCCCCGGCGCTGCCGCTTCCACCGCCACCGCCAGCCGCCGGCGAGGCGTCCGCAGCGCCAGCAGGCTTGGCCGACTTGACGCTCACGATGCCGCCAGACGAGGGCGTCTTGCCGCCAGCCGCCGCCGCAATGTCCGCGTCCGCACCTGCGCAGCTCGATCGCGATTGATCACGCACCAGCACCTCAAGTCTCGCCTCGGCCAGAGGCGCGAGTGCCCGCAGCACCACGCGCCGTTTCGTCGCGCCCACGACAGGAGCTCCCCGCACGCGCACCTGCGACGGCGTACTGCGCGAGGTCCTCGGGGCGCAGGTACTTGGCGCGCATCTCCTCGCGCACCGCCGCGGCCGCCACCTCGAGCTCCTCGTCCACCTCGTCGCCTGGGCGCCCGTTGCCGACGGCGCCGTTGCCCTGCGCCAAGGTCCCGCGGCTCGCCGGGTCCACCTGTCCAATCGATTCGCGCGCACCACACCACGCATTCAGCCGGAAAGGTCGTGCCCGCTGCGCCTGACCAGAGTGTGCGGTGCAGGAAGCGGAGGGAGACCGTCCCACCCAGACGGAAAGCGCGGCCTCCCCACCTTTGGCAGCGTGCGTTCGAGCTCCGCCTCCCTGGAGGCCTTGAGGCTGCCATGCAGCTTGCGCAGCGCCTTGCTGAAGAGCGCCAGCACCTGCGTGCCGGGCAGCCCGCCCAGCGCCTCGCCCGCCTCGTCCACGCCGCGCCGCTGCAGGCCCAGCACCAGCAGGATGGCCGCCTGCGCATGGCTCAGGCTCACGGGGATGCGCCCTGCGCCAGCACAGCACAACACGCATGAGGCGTCACGTGAGCTCCGGAGCGCCGAGCACCCGGCCCACGCGAGCACCCGGCCCACGCACTGCGTGATGTGCCGCAGCTGCCACAGCGCACTGACCGGCAAAGAAGGCAGCGGTGATGGGCGGCACCAGGTCCAGCACCAGGTGGTAGTCCACCAGGTTGTTGGAGTACGCCTGCACAGCATCCAACCAAGGACCCACCGCACGCAGAACAGGGCATCACCTGTTGCCCACCCAACTGACTCACAACAGTGCAGCGCTGCGCTCTGCATGGACGGCGCCAGGGTGCAGGCCAGTGCGGCACTGAGGCGCACACCCTCCTCGCCCACTCCCAGGCGCGTGCCCTCCTCGTCCCCTCCCAGGAGGGCGCCGCACCTGGAGGCGTTTGAGGTCGTAGGGCGTGACGAGCCCGCCGTCCACGCGCGCCACCGCGATGCCCTGGTCCACCGCCGCCTGCGCCTCGGCGTCGCTGAAGGTGAGGCGCGGCTCCAGGATGCTCAGCGCCAGCGCCGGCGGCAGCTCGCGGAACGCGCCCGCCAGCAGCGAAGCAAAGCGGTGCTGCGCAGGACAAGGGCGCAAAAGCAGCGGTCAGCACGCCAAACAGCGCACATTCGTGCTGCCGTGGCGTTGCCTCACGTCGCAGCCCGCGGCGTTCCTAGCTCGCCGCGCAAGGATTTGCTCCCAGCAAGTGTTCAGGCGAGCGCACCTTGAAGTCGGTGACGAGGGGGTCGAGCCAGGCGGTGCCCCCCTGCACCTGGGGGTGCTCCAGCGGCGCCACCATGATGCAGGTGAACTCGCCCGTCGTGTCGCTGGCGCTCTGCCGCAGGTACAGCGGCTGGAAGCCCGACTTGCGCCAGAAGCTAAAGAGCTGCTGCGTCAGGCCGTACGAAACGCCTGCACGCGCACACACACAAAACACACCCGCATAGCAACCGTTGAGCGGTACGGTGGAGCGCACAAGCTACGCCGGCGCCTCTGCATGCTGTGTGCCTCTGCTTGCTGTGCACTGGCCCGTTTGGGTGGGCGATGATCAGGCCAGGGCGTTGCGGAGGAGCGCGTGCGCACCGAGGTAGTGCAGGCGCTCGGGCGGCCGGTCCACCAGCGCCGTCAGCAGCGGCGGCAGCCCCTGCCGGGGCGTCACCTTCTCCGTCAGCAGCGTGCTGGCGCCTCCGTCACCGCCGGCCGCCTTGCCCTTGGCGGCCTTGCCCTTCTTGGCCCCGCCCTCGCCGCCCTCCTCGTCGTCCTCCTCCTCCTCGTCCTCGTCGTCAGAGTCCAGGCGGGTGATGCGGCCAGAGTAGTACTGCTTGAGGAGCTCCACGCACCTGAGGAACGTCACACACACATGACCAGTGTGCAGCAACACGGGTGCAGCGAGACAAAGGTGCCGAGAAGCGCCTTCAGCTGCCCAAGCTCAAGAACCGCGCACGAATAAGCTGAGCGGGGAGGGGAGCACGGGCTGCACGAGCAGCGGAGGTGCGTGTGGTGGTGCCTTGCCCCAGGGCGAAGGCGGGGGCGTGGTCCGAGGTCGGGGCGCGCACCTGGAGCCGTAGCCGGCGCGCGGCAGCTCCGGGTGCACGGCGATGCGCACGATGCGGGCGCCGCTCAGCGAGGGGAACTCTGGGTCCTGGTACTGCTGGCCGATGGTCCACGGGATCAGGTCGCCCTGCACATGCCGTGTCGCACGCAGGCACCGGCGCATCCACCCGGTCAGCCACAGCACAGCGGCGGCGCGCGCTGTGGCCATGCACGACGCGCGAGCGGCCGGAAAAGAGGACGTTGAGGCGTGCATGACGACGAGGCAAGGCGTGCGGAGGCGGGGGTCACACCTGCGGCAGGTCGCCGCGCGCCAGGCTGCTCTGCGCCGAGCGGCGGCTGACCTCGCCCTCGAGCGCCACCTGGACCACCGCCAGCACGTCCGGCAGCACGTTCTGCGACACCGGCAGCACACGGCAGGCAATGCACGACAGCAACGTCGCGGGGGAGGCGGCGACCTCAGCGTTGCGCGAGGCTGCTGCGCTGAGGCGCGGGCGGGTGGTTGCTGCGTGTGCGCTGGGGTCGTGCGGCCTCCCACTCAGAAGGTGGCGGCGGGCGCACCTGCATCTCGTCGACGGGCGCCAGCAGCGCAAAGAGCGCGTGCGCCGGCGCGTCGGCCATGAGCAGCAGGTCGTTGGGCGTGTTCTTGTAGTGCGACGCGACGAAGAGCGACACCATCTGCTGCAGGAAGCGCTCGGACGCCTGCACGACAAGAGCACCGACGGCACACCATGTGCTGCTTGATGGTTCAGGATAAGCCGCGTGGGAACGAGGGCCAAGCACAAGCACAGTGCTGCACAGCACGGCCCACGCTGCGTCTGCACTGCCCCACACCTCAAGCGGTGCTGTGAGCTGCTTTGAGCTGCAGACGCGCGTTCAGCGCGCGCGCATGAGCAGCAAAGAGCGCAGGGCAGCGCACTGGCAGCGCGCCGCCGCACCTTGTGGAAGGAGAAGAGCGTGTCGCGCTCCACGTAGTAGAGCTCGCACTGGCCCGGGTGCGGCAGCTTGAGCGGCGGCTTGGGCAGGTGCTGCGCCGCGTCCAGGCACAGCAGCTCGTGCAGCCACGACTCGATCGGGTCGCCCGGCGCATACCTGCAGAGGCGCGGGCACATCCACACTCATCATTGACATCTGATGCGCCCGGTAGCTGCGCTCTGGCCCTGCCGAGGTGCCCAAACACATGCCTTCCTTGTGTGACGGCGGCACGGGCAAGCGCCTTGTTGCAGCAGGCCCTCCTCGCACCTGATGGGCTCGGTCAGGGTCACCTCGCGGAAGGTCCTAAGGCCCGCGCCCACAGCGCCGCTGCTGCCGCCGCCGCCGCCGCCTCCCTGCGCGTCGCCGCCGGCCGAGGCAGGCGCGCTCGACAGCTTGGCGCCCTGCTCCCGCAGCTGCTGGATCAGCTTGAGCGACAGGCTGCGGCCTGCCAACACAGTCGCGTGGGGCAGCGCCAGGGCACGCAGCGTCAGTTGGTCGTCAGAGGCCCAGGAAATCAACGGGAAGCGGAAAAGCGAGAAGCACAGGGAGCAGCGCGAGAGGGCTCACCCGTGCCCTCGTAGCCGTTGACGGTGGAGCAGAGGAAGACCAGGTATGGGCCCAGCAGCTGCTTCACCTGCGGAAATGCCACGCCAGGCGCCCGCGGCAGTTCGCGCACCGGCTGGTGTGCACGGGTGCGCGCACAGCTGCCGGTGCGAGGGTTGCAGGGTGAGGGCAGCCGGCCTGCCCGTGCGCACCGTGGGCAGGGGGATGGCAGCGGCCTCGTCGATGACGAGCAGCTCGGCCTGCGCCAGCTTGGCGTGGTGCTGCGGCAGGATGTACTGCACCGTCTGCAGGGCAGGTAGGAAGCACCGGAGGCATGCGCACGGCAACGTTCCGCCACCGTTCCCCACCTCCACTAGCCACCATCTGCTGTGGTGTAAGCTGCTGCGTGCCGCGTTTCCTTGGCAAGCGTGCCGGCAAGCGTGAGGGAGTAGCCGGGGGCTGCCGCAGCGCACCTGGCGGTGGGCGCGGAAGACGTTGACGCGCACGACAGCCTTGCCAAACGCCGGGTTGGTGCTCTCCACCAGGTCGTAGTCAATGTGCTCCTTGTAGCCCAGCGCATCCAGGCCCTGCGCACGCCACACAGCCCGCACGCGGCGCAATGCACTCGCACTGTCGCGCACCGCGGCAACAGTGCCTGCCACCTGCACAGCGATGCTGGTGCAACTCATGGCATGACTGCCGTGCGCACAGGGCGCACGCACCTTGAACACGAACTGGAAGAGCGTCTTGAGGTTCTCGGGTGAGGGCGCCGTGACGAAAATGTTGCTGTACCCCAGCGCCAGCGCGCCGGCGATGGAGAGACCCAGCGCCGCCGACTGCACGCAACGGCCGTGCAGCAGCAAGGCTGACATGGACACCACCGCGGCGGCGCCTCCACTGGGGCACACATGCCCTGCCGGCCCCAGCGCGCTACTAGGAGGAGTGCACTCGGCCGATCTGCGGCCCCAAAACTTGTGCACTGAGGCATGAGAGGGAGGCGCCTCTGCTCTTGAGCACGTGGGCGGCCCGAAGCGGCGCACGTACGCACCTTGCCGCGTCCCCGGCTGGCGGTGAGCGCCACGGTGCTGCGCAGCGTCTTCTCGCTGGCCGTGTCGAGGAAGGTGATGACGGCGCGCGCCTGGTCCAGCGTGCGGCACTTGGGCACCAGGCTGCCCGCCGGCTGCATGCACAGCACGCACAGCACACGCCCAGCAGGTGCGCGCAAGGTGCGGACCATGCAAAGGCTTGCTGCACCAGGTGAGAGGGTCGCACGGTGCGGGCCGCCGGATCAGGCCGACGCCTCGCCCATCCACCCGTCCACCACAGGCAAGCGCGCTGCTGCACGAGGCCCCTCTTCCCTCGTCCCTCCTCACCTGCGTGTCGGCCAGGGTCTCTGACAGCTCCTTGAGCTCCTTTTGCGAGGCGGCGCTGGGGTCGTGCAGCGGCTGGCCGTCCTCGCCCACAGGCACCGGCTCAATGTAGCGCACCAGGCTGCGCCGCACGCACCCCACACGCGCAGCGACACACATACGCCCGGTGCTGGCGCGATGACAGGGCACGCCTCCGCGTCGCCACACTTCACGCTGCAGGACAAAAGGTCGAACAATCCTCAAGGCATGGAGGGGTTGAGAGGTTGCTCACCTGCTGGTGGGCAGGATGTTGAGCTCGTCGTCCATGAGGATGCAGTTGGCGCAGCTGGCCAGGCTCAGCACCAAGCGCTCGTTGAAGCGCCCCGACACGTCCTGCAAAACGCGTGCGCAAACAAGCACACAACACCACGACGTCCAAGAGTGGCTCACAGCATCACGTCGCCTCATGTGCCGAAGCAACGCCGCCCGCCAACGGGAAGCGGCGCGCAGCGGCCGGCGCTGGGCCCCCCCGCCCACCTGGTGCGACTCGGTGCGCAGGCGCACGTGCACGTCCATGGTGAGCGAGTAGAGCTGCGTGAGCGACGTGAGGTTGGAGAGCAGCAGCACCACGATGCCGCCGCCCTCGACCGTCTCAATGGTGCGCGCCAGCAGGTTGGGCGTCAGCGCCTCAAAGTCCTGCAGCACCGCCATGCCGTACGTGTTGCCCAGGATGTTCTGAGTCTCGCTGTAGTAGCAGTACCTGCGTTGTGGTGTCGCGCACCGTGAGGCAGAGCTCGCAGGTGCGCCTTGACACCATGGCTACGTGCGATCGGCCACGACGCGAGCACAGCCCAGGGAAGCCCACGCACCTGATGCTGGTGGAGGCGACGAAGAGCGCAAAGGGGTCCTCCTTCTCGGGGTCCAGCAGCCCGCGCTGCGACATCTTCTGGATCTGCTTGACGCGCTTCTTGCGGTGGCTGCGCGCGGGTCGGCGACGAGCGACATGATCACCAGCACACGTGTGTGCGCACGCCGGCATCCAACGCTGCGCACGCACTGTCTTCACGGACGGTTCTGAGCTCTCAGCTCAAGCGCAGGGCAGTCAGAGCGGTGGACGCGCCGTGCGCGCCCCCACCTGCTCATGTAGAGCTCCTTCTTGTAGCACCACAGCACGGTGGGCCTGGCCTTGACGGTGGCCTTGCTGAGCATGTAGTGCAGGTTGACCACCTGGTCCCGCCCCTTGTCGCCCACAATCACAAAGAGGCTGCGCTGGCGCAGCTTGACGCCATTCTCCACCAGCGTGCGGATGCGTGAGTCCACCTTTTTCCGCATCCTCGAGCCGCCTTCACGCCCGTGTCACACTGGAGGGGCTGGCACAGGCGCTGCCCTGGCTGCTGGGTGCTGGTGCCGCGCTCCGCCTGCACGCGGCGGTCAAGCGGGCGGCACACGCAGCAGCACACGCTGATGGGCCTCCCACCAGCACGATGCAGGCGGCGTGATCGTGATGGTGCTGTCGCCGGGCGTGTTGCGACGTCTGTCAGCGCGCGCTGTGCACCTGGGCGAGGCGGCGTCAGGCGTCGAGTCGCGTGCGGAGGAGAAATTCGATCGAATGACGCCACTGAAAGCTTCACAAGCGTCTCACGCAAGTCGCTGTGGGCCCGAGCGTGCCGTGTGGAGCGACGGCACTGAGCCCTCAGGGCTTGCCTCCAGTTGAAAAAGCACGGAGCGATTCCGCGAGGCCTCAGCGTTGTGTTGAGTCGCTTTGAACGAGCGCTTTATATCCTTCCCCGCTTCCTGGAACGAGCCGTTCGCGCGTCGCGACAGCCCCGGTCCTCTAAGGACTCGAGCTCCTCCAGCAGCACACGATGGCGGACGTGCTCGACGCGGGGGGAGAGCCCCCGCCAGGCTCCGAGCTAGGCAACACGGCCGAGCTGAGCGGTGCGCTTCTGCTTCGATCGGTGCCGTGCTTTTCGTCAAACATGTTGACCGGCTCCAGAACGACGCGTCGGCTCTTCCTTTCCGCAGGTGGCTTCGCGCCCGGCGAGTCCCTGGAGCTCTCGCTCGGAGCGGAGAGCCTGGGCGACACAGGCCTTGGGCAGCAGCTCGGGGAGCCTTCCCCAGGCGAAGCAACAGCACCAGGCGCAGGAGGCTCTTACGCTGAGGCTCACCAGCTGCAGCAGCAGCAGAGCAAGGGGCACCTGCCTGCCGTCAAGGCGGCACGCGGGCCCGGGGCGGCGGACGCCCCCCACCGCGGCGCACCAGCCGCTGCGAGCAAGCTGCCCAACGTCAAGAGCGTGGCGAGCAGGAAGCCCCCTGCCAAGGACCAGGAGCCCAAGGCGCCAGGGTCCCTGAGCAAGAACTGGAACCCGCACATCAAGAAGCCCGAGGACACCAGCCTGGCGCTCAAGAAGAAGAACAGCGCCGCCCCCCCAGGGCTGGCCGCCGAGAACTCGCGATCGTCCGCCGTCAGCAGCCCCACCAGGGCAGAGAGGGAGAAGCGCAAGGCTTGGGCCGAGGTGCGTGCGGGTGGGCAAAAGCTTGCTGGCTGCACGTCCCTTTGGTCCAGGGTCCCGCCCACAAACCCATCTTGTGAAGCGTCCACGCAACTGCGCGCGACGCAGGCGGCCGCCAAGCGCCAGGCGGCAGCGGCGCAGCGGCTGATGGAGCAGGAAGCCAAGGCCAAGGCCGAGGCCGAGGCGCGCATGGAGGCGCGCAAGGCCGCCGTGCGCGCGCGCATCGAGCAGGAGAAGGAGGCGCTGGCCAAGGCGGCGGCCAAGCGGGCGGCAGCGCTGGGCCGCACGGGCGAGGACGCCGTGGGCACCGGCACGCTGGGACAGAGCGGGGCAGAGGAGGCGGCGAGCGGCGGAGACGCCCGGCACGTCATGCGCAAGCGGGTGAGCACTACTGCGTGCACGTGCGAGGCGCCAACGATTCCAGCCGCCCTGACACTTTCGGCGAGGGAGCACGGGCCTTCCACTCACACCGCGCCACCGCCCTGCCGCCCACGCAACACCACGATGTGCGCAGGCGAGCAGCCCCCGGCCGCTGTACCTCCGCCTGCAAGAGGAGTACGAGCGCAAGCAGCAGCAGGAGGAGGAGGAGACACGCAAGAAGCTCGAGCTGCAGGCGGCCATCCGCCAAGTGCGCGTGCAGGCGCTCATGAACGGCCAGGTGGTCATCCGCCCGCTGCCCGACGAGGTCAAGCCACCCAAGGACGAGGTCCCGCGCTGGAACCCGGCGGGGCGCGGGCGCAGCGCCTCGCCCGGCCGGGGCGGCGCGGCGGGCGGCACGCGCCGCGGCAGCGCCAGCCCGCACCGCTCGCGCGGCAGCAGCGCCGCCGGCGCCGACGGGCTGGGCGCCACGTCGGCCTCCGAGGCGGGCAGCCCCACGCGCGGCCGCAGCGACGCGGCGCACCTGAGGCGCGAGCCCAACGGCATGGTGCTGTACAGCATGACGGACGGGGAGGACTCGGCGCAGGAGAGCGGCGCCGGCAGCCCGCTGGTGACGGGCGGCGGCAACAGGCAGCGCGGCAAGCTGGTGACGCGGCGGCAGCAGCCAGGCAGCACCACCACGGGGCGCTTTGGCGGCAACGGGCGGCGCCACCTCATGCAGGACCGCGCGTGCTCTCCCTTTGTCGTGGACCCCGCTACGCAGCTGGTGACCAACGCGCCGCCGCAGGACGCGTTCTGGGGCCGCGAGAAGAAGGAGCAGGGCGGGCACCATCGCGGGCACGCCAAGACGTCCACCGGCACCGACGCCGGGCCGCCGCCCGATGGCGAGGCGGCGGCGGGCAGCAGCGGGGGCCGCCGCGTGGGCGCGCTGGAGCAGGCGCCGCCGCCGCCGCCGGCGAGCCGCGTGGTGGGCAAGGCGGGCGACAAGCGGGGCGGCGGCGCTGGCGACGCGGGCGCGGCGCTGCCCAGCGAGCAGGAGCTTGCCGACGTCATCGGTGCCGACCAGAGCGCGGTGCCAGAGGGCGAGGTGGACCTGGGAGAGAGCTTTGCCGACCCGCCAGAGGCCCCTGCGCCCGCTGCGGAAGAGGCGGCGCACGAGGAGCCTGCGGCCGAGCAAGACAGCCCGGCAGCGGAGGAGGAGGCGCCGCCGCCGCCGCCAGCGGAGGAGGAGGAGGCACCGCCGCCCGCAGAGGAGGAGGCGCCTGCCGAGGAGGAGGCCGCGGGGGAGGGCGAGGGCGGCGCTGATGAGGGTGGGGCGGGGCCTGAGGAGGAGGCCGAGGCGGCCGATGAGGGCGGGGCGGAGGCGGCGGCCGAGGCGGGTGGTGGTGCCGAGGCGGAGGAGCCAGCGCCTGCTGACGAGTAATGGGCACGGATGAGGCCGCCGGGGCTGCCGGCTGGCGTTGCTGCTGTTGAGGTTGTTCGTGTGGGGGGGCGGGGCACTGCATGTCGAGCGCCTGCGCACACGCAACGCATTTGTAACTGCATCGCTGGGAGATGGTCGCGCAGCAGGCCTCTCTGCTGAACTACCTGAAGCCAGCCTCCAGTGCTGCAGCGCAGCAGCAGGGAGACGCAGATGTGCAGCGCGACCAGGACCAGGCGCGACAAGGGAGCGATGCAGCTGCGGTCAGGGAGTACGCGTCGAAGGCGTGCCAAGCGGGCGAAGCCCCTTCTCGCAACCACCTCTTCAGGTGACCTTCAGCTCGCGTGCGCGCGGGGCTTCGAAGCACGCGGAGCTCATCTCCACGAGTTCAAAGAGAATCCTCATCGCGACGCGCAGGACGCTCACCAACATGAGGCTGGGCGCGTGCACGTCATGGCGCACGCGGTCAGAGCTGCGGGAGTATGGCTGGGCGGCCCTGCAGCAGGTGCGTGCGGGCGCACCCGCCTCGCGTCTGTGGTGCGGGAGCAAGCACTCTCACCATCGCCACCACACGCAAACACAACGCGCAGGCGGCCACCTACGACCTCTCAGTGTGCGTCACGGGGTCGCTCTCCGGCCTCAGCTCCGCCGCCGTCACAGGCATCGCGTTGCAGCCCCCCGGCGTGGCGGCCATCGTGCAAGCTGGGGGCGTGCTCACGGTGGTCAGCAACCTGCAGGCGCTCCTGCATGAGGCCTGCGCACAGCAGCAAGAATGCAGCGACAGCGGCAGCGGCGATGGCCCCTCACCCGTGCCACCCCAGCAACAAGGACTCGCAGCACCCGACCCAGCGCAGCAACAGCAGCAACAGCAGCGTGGGACGGGCGTGCGGCGCCGCACCGTGGGCACACTCACGCTGCAGCACAGCGGCGCCACGGCCTCCCCCGCCTCGCCACTCCCGCCCCCCAGCTCATCCTGGTGGGTGGGCCAGCCCACTTCATGCTGCCACGCGCACCCGGGCAGCGCAGGGCGGGGCCGCGGCGCGGCGGCGTGCACGGGCGGCGCGCTGGCGCGGGCGACGCTGCGCGAGCTGCCCTCTGGGGCGGCGGCGGCCCGCTGCGGCTGGTGGCAGTGGGACGCCAAGATGCGGCTGACGGACGTGGCGTGGTCGCCCACGCAGCCGGGCGTGCTGGCGCTGGCAGGCTCCAGCCCACAGCAAGTGCACGTGCTGCAGCTGGGGGAGCAGGTGCGTGCCATGCATGCATACGCCAGTGTTCTGCAACAGTCAGCAGCAGCGGCCCAGGAGGTGCTGCTTGGTGCGGTTGCGAGGGAAGACGGTCGTGCCATGTGGCTTGCCGTGTGGCGTCGCAGGGCGTGCGGCGCTTGAGCAGCTGGAGCGCGCGGCCGGGGCGGCAGCCCACCAGCAGCGCGCGCCTCAGCACGCTCTGCTTCCCTCAAGAGGTGCGGCGGCGGCAGCAACCCAGAAACCCAGCAGCGGGCCTGCTCAGGCTGCGCAGCGCGCCCCCATGTGACACCGCCTCCTGCCAAGCTGTTCCCTGCGGCCCTGAGCTCGTCGCGAATGCAGCACCGCGACGTGCCACGCCTGCACCCACACCGCGTGGCGGGCAAGGCCCCAAGGTGTGCGCGAGTGCCTGAGCGCCGCCGGTGCGTGTGTGCGTGTGTGCGTGCGCAGGGCCTGTACACGCTGGCGGCGCTGGCGCAGCACGGCTCCAGCGTGCTGCTGTGGGACTCGCGCCGGAGCCGCGTGTCGGTGGCGGAGCTCTCAGCACCCCACCGCAGCTCCCTGGCGGGGGGCCTGCAGGCCTCTCGTGACGGGCACCTGCTCTACGCCATCAACACCTCGTGCCAGGTGCGCCCCCTGGGTTGCCCCTGTGAAGGAACCAGCTCACCGCAGACATGCGCGTGCAACGAATGCGCACGAGGCCGCTGCGAACGGGATTGTGCAGCAGGCGCAGAAGGAAAGGTCGCCGGTGCGCAGGGGGGCCAGCGCAGCAGTGCTGCGAGTGGCGGAAGTGGTGTCACGCGCATGTGTCGTTGCGCGCAGCTGCTGGTGTGGGACCTCCGGCAGGGCACGGCGTCCTCCGGCGTGCTGCAGTTTGGCGGCACGGGCCTGTACCAGCACCCGCTGCTCCTGCAGCGTGACCTGTCGGGACTGCTGCAGGCGGCGTGGAGGGAACAGCAGCAGCAGCAGCAGCAGGCGCGGCAGGGCGGCGGCGGCGGTGGCGGCGGCGCGGCGTTGCAGGATGACGGCGGCGCCGCGCCGTGGCGGCCTGTGGTGGACTCACTGCTGCTGGACCCGGACAACCCTTCGCGCCTGGCCCTCGTCATGCAGGTGCGCACGCGCGCCACTCGCTGGGCACCCGCACACCCTGCTGCAGGCGCTCCGCGTGTGCCTCGTTGTGAGCTTGTTGCTGGTTGGCGTGCTGCCGCTGTGCCGCCGCGGGCGCAGGACTGCAGCGCGGCGGTGCTACAGCTGCCCAGCTGCTCCGTCTCCCACCTGTGGGTCAGCCGCGCCTCATGGGAGAGCGACCCTCTGCTGGCGCCCGGCGCCGCCGCCGCCACCGCCGCCCCCAGCACCGCTGCGGGCACCCAGGACGGGCCTCCGCCGCCCTTTACGGCCGCGACGGTGGACCCTCACTGGGCCCGCGACCTGTGAGCGCCCAAGCAACTTGTGCAACTCCCGCTGCGGCCGACGCGCGGCGTTCTGTTCTCTGAGAGCATGGCGGCGTGCTGCTTCACCGCCCGCCGCACTTATTCAACGCAGGTACCTGATGCACACGAAGCGGGGCGCCTGGGGCTTTGACGGCGGCGGCGGGTGCGCGTCGCGCCTGCTGGCGCCGCGATGGGCCTGGCTGGCGCGGCGGGCGGCGGTGCGGCCGGAGCTGCATGGCGCAGGCGGCGAGGACGCGCCGAGGCGCGCCGAGTCCACTGAGCCGGACGTGGCCGTGTCGCAGGAGCCGGCGCTTGGCGTGCTGGACTGCTGCGACGCGAGCGGCTCGTGGGCGCAGGAGCAGGGGGGCGCCGGGGCGTGGGGGAGCGGGCGGCGGGTGGGGTCGCGGGACGTGGCCGTGTCTGGGTGGGTGACGAGCGTCGCGGACGTGGGCGCGTGTGTGGGTGCGTTGTGCGCGCTGGTCGGCACGCTGGACGGGCAGCTGGCTGTCGTGGCGCCGGGGTGAGGCGCCGGGGCAGGCAACCCTGGCGGCACCGCGATGAGCGTGCATGAGCAGGGCAGCGGACGACCTGAGGCGGTCACGCTGCTGTTCAGAGCTTTGGAACGCGTTCCGTTCGCTGCTGCAAGCGCACCGCCGGGCCGCACGCACGCACCGTCGGGCCGGGGTTTGGCGCGCACCTCAGGGACACACGCGCAACGCAGCACATGATGAGCAGGCAGACTGCCACAATGCGGAGCAAATGAGCAATGTGCCTGCTGGTGGCGCGTGAAGGAGCCGGCTGAGAGCAGCAGCAAGAGCAGCGATGGAGCCGAGCAGCACGGCCGAGCTCTTGGCTTACACGGAGCGCTTCGGCAGCGACGAGCTAGTCGTCGTCGAGTCCGATGCGCCGGTTCTGGGCGTGGACACGACGTTGCGCCAAGCGAGCAGGTCGGGGGCAATTACGGGGGCCCCAGGTCCAGCAAGCAAGAGCTGCTGCTGATCGTTCGCTGCTGGTGTGCATCGCGCCTGCATCGCTCCACGCTGCTGTGCAGGGGCCGTGGGCAGGTGCAATGCGTGGCGTGCTCGTCCGACGTGGTGTATGTTGCCACGACGCGCGGCTACGTGCTGCGCTACCACTGGGACGACTACGGCAACGAGAAAGGTGACAGCAGCAGATCCAGCGCACAAGCAGCGCGTCTGGGGCCCTCGCCGCGGAGGACCAGGGGGGGGGCGCCGCAAACCGACCCAGGCGCGGCGCAGCAGATCACGCGTCGCGGCACCGTGGCACCGTGGTGCGAGCCGCAGTGAGCGAGGTGGAGGTGTTCAAGCACGGCGCAGACGCGCAGCTGGTGGCCATGTGGTGCGACCCCGCCGCCAACCACCTGGTGCTCAGCCTGCGGGTGCAGGTGCGCACCTCACCTCACCTGCAGCAGCGCCGCACAACCTCCTTGCGAGGACAGCAAGCTTCGCGGCACGACGCAGGGCCAGCCTCAAGGAGGCAGCAAGGGGGAGGCAGCAAGAGGGACCACCCGCGCGGCTCCGCCGGGATGCTCCCTTGCCGCGCGCAGGGCACGCCGGAAGTGCAGTACCTGCACCGCAAGTGGACAAAGACGCGCACGCTGGCCAAGCTCAGGGGCACCAACCTGACCGCGCTGGCGTGGCCCCCGCTGGCGCCCGCCGCGCCGCCGCCCGAGGCGCCGGGGCCCAGCGCGGGCGGCAAGGAGCCGCAGGAGGGCGACGGCGGCCCCACGCTCACCGCGTCATGCACCGGGTGAGCGGTGCACACGCTTGGAACAAGGTCTCTGGCCTGAACTGCCTCTGTCGGCAGGACCCTGCACCTCTGCGCCGCTCTCACAGCTGCTGCGGGTGAGGAGGCCAGGGCAGGGCGTGCCGCAGCTCGCGTCAGGCCGCAGGGAGGCCGTGCGTGCAGCAGCGCCATCGGCTGCAACCGCACGTTTGTGTGTTGTGGTCGCTGGCACGCTTGTGGGTGGCCGCAGGCCGATGCTGCTGGGCACGGACACGGGCCTGCTGCACGAGCTGGTGATTGAAGAGGCGCACGCCGTACGCAAGGAACCAGGGCCGCCCAGGCAACTCATGGACCTCAAGGACAGGCGCAAGCGCGTGTGCGGCGTGGCGCAGGCGCGTGCAATTTTTGCGTGCGCCTGTGTGGCGGAGGAGGGGGGCATTTGTGCTTGCGTTTGGTCACACGCCTCGACGAGGCCTGGGCGCGCGAACCGCGCGCGGATGGGGCGACCGGCGGAGTGGCAGGAGCTTGGCCCACGCCGCACGCCGGAGGCGAATGCAAGGGCGGTGTGCCTTGCGTCCCGGTGCTTCGCGCCTCGCAGGAGCTGTGCGGCGACGGGTCCCTCATGGTGGTGGTGGCCACGCCGCTGGCCCTGTACGTGCTGAGGGGGCCGCAGGGCTGCTCAACCCTGGACACGCTCATGGCCGCCTACTCACACGTGAGAGGCCCATGGGAAAGGACGGACAATCATTCGGGATCGTGTGGGCTCTGCGGTTGCCACGCGCACCTTTTTCGCTCCTTTCCTCCTGGGCTTCGAAGGGTGGTGTGGCACCGGGGTGGCGTGGCGTGGCGTGCCCGCAGGTGCCCCTGCTGCCGGCGCTGGAGGCAGTCTTCCCCTCGGCGCAAGTGCGCCTGCCGCACAGCCAGCTGCAGCTCTACCGCACGCCTGACGCCCCCGACGGACCGAACGAGCCCCTCAGGTGCGCCTGCGTGCGTGCGTGCGGTCCGCCTCTGCACCTCGCGGAGCCGAAACGAGCCTTTTGCTCGCGGCAAGCAACCAGGTCCGGCAGAGCCCAGCCATTGGGGGCGCGTGAGACTGCTCCGCGGCCCGCGCGGGCAATAAATTGAGCCAGTCGCGTCGGTGCAGCTGCGGCGCGTGTTGTGACCCCCCCCCAAAGACTGACCGACTGTGGGGGAGCGTGTGCGAATGGCGCTGGAATCGGTGCAGGTTTGGTTGGCTGGTGGGCGCCATGGTGTACCACGGAGAGGTGGTCACGGCGCCCCTGCCCAGCAGCGGCGGCGACGCCGCCAACGGCAACGGCAACGCCGCCGCCGCCGCCGCCGCCAAGCCCGCCTCGCGCGCCGCCGCCCGCAACGCCTCACCGGCGCCCTCGACGCTCCCGGCGCGCAGCAACACGCCGCCGCCGGTGCCCATCCAGCCGCAGGCGAGCATCCCCGCTCCCGACTCGCTGCTCCGCAACGTGTCGCTGCTGCCGCTGGTCGACGCGCTGGATGCTGGCGGCGGCGGCGGCGGCGGGCTCGGGGGCGGCGTGGGAGGGCTGGGCGGCGCGCTGCAGGGGGCCGGCGGCGCCTCGGTGGTGGGGAGCTTGGGCGGAGGCGGGAAGGGCGCGGGGTCGGTGACGCCGCCGGCGGGCGGCAGCCCGAGGATGGCGGGCAGCGCGGCCCACCTGACGGGGAGCTTGCCAGCGGACGAGGAGGAGATCCGCGACATGGTGAGCGTGCGCTCGCTTCATCTGTCTCAGTCGTCTGCACTGCTTCATCTGTTTCTGGGTGAGGCACACCAAGGTGGTTGCGGCGTGTGCCGCGCCCCGTGCGCTGCTGGTGCAGATCATGACCGAGTGGCACTTTGTGGTGGTGGAGGCGGACCGGCTGCGCGCCATCAACCGCGTCAGCGGGCTGTGCGCCGCCGAGCGCGTATTCCGCTCGCCCGTGGTGGCGCACGGCGTCAGCGGCGAGTCCACCCGCACGCTCGGTGAGCCCCTCTTGCCGGGCGCTCCTCAGGGCCCACCAGCAGCGCCAGATGGCCCAATGACGCGCGCCTCTAGATCTGCGCAGGCAGGCTGGGGTTGCGGTGCTTGCACTCGCGGTGTGCAGACGGGCTGGTTCTGGACCCTGTCACTCGGACCATGTACATGTACAGTGACGAGAGCCTCTACGAGGTGAGAAAGAGTGAGACTGGAAGTGTGAGGGAGCGGCGGGCGTTTCGTGGTGCTCTGCTCTGCCCCTCCCATTCGCACGCACAGGACGTCACCTCACGACCTGCGTTGGCCACCATGTGCGCCGGGCTGCCCCTGCACTGCACTGCCTCCCCCGCCGCCGCCGCAGGTGCAGCTGCGTCAGGAGACGCAGGGCCTCTGGCGCGTCTTCATGGAGCTGCAGGACTGGGAGTCGGCGCTGCGCATGTGCTCCTCCAACGCGCAGCGCGACATGGT
>VFQP010002768.1_pt1 | contig 18994 bp, 21 predicted proteins | sample 3512351 | NCBI WGS metagenome assembly VFQP01 (sample SAMN10412372, study PRJNA504923) | tailings metagenome | isolation source: Relicate 1 Philex TSF1 revegetated site | place: Philippines: Tuba, Benguet | collected 2017-08-29
ACGCGCAAACGCCGCACCAGCGATTCGCGTCACCCCACCGCCCGAATGCAAGCACGGCTCGCCAACGCGTTGCGGTGCACGGGCAGCGATTCGCCGCCGCGCTCGCGGTGAGCGGCTGGGGTTGAGACAGACGGCGCCGCGAGGAGCGAGCGAGCAGCTCGAGAGGGAGGGAGGGCGAGGCAGGTGCACGAGGGAGCTGTGGCGGCGGGGCGCATCCGCACCTTGGTCTTGGCGATGGCGATGTTGATGGCGTTGGCGAAGATGCGGTCGTACAGCGTGGTGGGCTCGCCCTCGCGCAGGCCTGCGCCAACGCACCCAACAGCAAGCGGCGCAGCGGCTCGTGAGCACAGCAGCGGCGCACGCGGGGGGCCCAAGGGCTTGCACTGCCCTCCAGGGCCCTGTGGGAGCGCAGCGTGCGCAGGCGCGAAGTGTCCACCGCGCGAGGTCTCGGCGCTGCTCCGGTCACGGGACAGGTTGACGGCGGCGCGAGGTTCACCCGGTGCTGCCTGGGCGCCAGCACCTCGTCGACCCGCACCGCCACACCGCCACAGGGTGGGTGTGCGCTCACGCCCGCCCCATCACCTACACGCACCATCTCTGCCCTCGCGCAACCAACCCCCCAAAAGAAGGGGAAAAGAAGCGAAGGCTCGCCCGAGTTGGGCGCCAGCACCTCGTCGACCCGCACCGCCACGGGGGGCGCAAGCAGAGTGTGCTCGCGCCTGGCCCATCACCCACCTGCCCTCGCTCAACCTTACTTACCACCGCAGAAAGGGAAAAAGAAAGGGCGGCGGCGGCGGTGACCCAGGCTCACCCGAGTTTGGCGCCAGCACCTCCTCGATCCAGGCCAGCTCCTTGGTGAGGCGCAGGATGGCGGCGTTGGCCGTCGTCGTCTCAAAGTTGGCGTCGTCCTGCCCGTCGCCGGCGTCGGCCAGCGCCCACCGCATGGCGTCCGCGCCGTACTCCTTGATGGCCTGCGAACAGGCAGAGGCAAGCAAGCAGGGCGAACGATTGTGCAGGGCGCGGCCGGCCTCAGGACTGATCGCGCCTCGGGGACTGGCGCTGCGTGGTCGCGACGCGTGCGGCGCCGGTCGCTGCTTTATGCGAGGGAGTCCATGCACGGCGTGTGTGGGGCGGGCGAGGCTGCACTGTGCAAAGGCCCCTCCCCGCCCCCCCCCCCCTCCCGTCCCTCGGCGCGCGCGCTCTTGTCGCACACTGAACGTTGCCGCAGTGCTCCTCCAGGCGTCTCCCCTGCCGCCTGACCCTGAACCCCCCCCCCGCCCATCCTCGGTCCCCCCCCTGCGCACCGTCTCGAGCGTCTTGAAGTTGCCGGTGCTCTTGCTCATCTTTTCGCTGTTGAGCAGCAGGTGCCCGTTGGTGCGCATGGAGCGCGGCCACTTGCCCGGGTCGGCCGCCCAGATGGCCGTGTGGTTGTACAGAGACATGGTCAGGTGGTTGCCAATCAGGTCCTGCACCAAGGCTCAGAACAACAAGGCACGGTCAGGAGGCGTGTTGGCAGCGTTGCTTCAGGGTCAGGGACATGTCGCCCACCGAACGTGGGGCATTGCGCAAGCGCCTGGCGAGCGTCTGGCCCGCCGGCGGGGCACCGCAACGCTTCCCTCGCCAGGGGTGCAGAAGGCTGCAGGCCTCATGCTGACCTCGCCGGAGGCGCGCAGGCGGACCAGGGCAGGCGCCACGCTCAGGCTGGCCGCTGCTTGTCATAAGGCCCCCAGACGCACGCAGGACGCAGGGCAGAGGCCACAGTGCCTCAGGGCGCGACCCACCTTGCCCGAGACGCGCAGGTCAAAGGGGTACCAGAACTCAAACTCGCGGCGCATGAGCGCCAGGTGGTCGGCGGCAATGGTGCAGCCCTCGGGCACGGGCTTGCCCAGGAACAGGTGGTCCCACACCTGCTCGCGCGCATGCAGCGTGCGCACGCGTGCGGACGTCAGGCGCCGGCTCCCGGCTGCGGGGGGCGCGCGCGCCGCAACGCGCCGCGATCGCCACGCGAAGGCGGCGGCGGCGGCGACGGGGCCCTCGGGTGGTCCAGGGACCTGTTGAACGCGACAGGGGGGGGCACAAGGAAGCTGCAAGGAAGCTGCGCTTCTCCTCACCTCGTTCGTGAGCTGCTCGGGCTTGATGGCGCCAAACGTCTTGCCGTACATGTCCCCGCCCTGCGCGCGCCGCCGGCAAACCCTCGCAAGCCCTCATCCTCATGGAACGCTGAGCGCTGCCAAGCGGTGCACGCCACCCCGCGGCCAGTCCACTCTTCCTCCGCCCACCCTGCCCCAGGTGCCACGCGTACGCCCACCTCGAGCCCAAACCCTAGCCCCCAAACCCTCACCTGCAGCACGTGCGCGACCGTGTAGTAGGCCATGTAGATGGTGGAGTCGGACAGCGACTCGATGAGGAACTGCTCGTCCCAGGGCAGGTGCGTGCCCAGGCCGAACGACCGCGAGCACGCCCAGGCCTTGAGCCAACCTGGGGAGGCGCAATCGCGATTGATCAAGGGGGGGGGGGGGGTGCAAGCAGTGAGGGGGTGGCGGCGGCAGCCGCACAATGCATCCGGGTGTCGTGATTGCTGATGCGAGACTTGCGCAGCCTCGCTGAGCGGCGCCAGGGCAGTGACGCGAGTCTCGACGGGGACGCGACGCGCTGCCGCGGCGCTGCCGCCGCAGGCGCCTCGCCCGCCGCAGCACGCCGCGCGCCGACAGAAAGGAAAAGCACTCCCCCGCCCGTGTGCGCAAAGCTGTGTGCGGCGCGCCACTGGCCCCTGCCCTCGCTGCGCACGGCTCCCGAGCTGGGCCCCGCAGCCAAGCAACGTGCCTCACCACCACCACCAGACACACACAGTGAGGGCGGCGCACTCACCGGCCGTGTGCTCAAAGCTGTGCCACGCGCCCCACCAGCCCGCAGGCCCCAGCCCTCACTCACCGACCGTGTGCTCAAAGCTGTGCCGCGCCTCGTCGCTGTACAGCTCCATGGTGTCCAGCGCGCGCTTGGTCAGCGCCTGCCACTCCTCCTCGCCGTACGTCAGGTACCACTGGTCCGTCAGCGCCACCACGCACTCGTCGCCTGAGCGGCTGATCACCTGCGGGCCAGGCGTTCAAAGGCCCAAGGAAAGAGTGCGAGGCGGGTGAACACACGCAGCGCCACCACGCACACTCGTTGCCTGAGCGGCTGATCACGTGCAGGCCAGCAATCGATCGCTCAGGCCGAGGCGGGGAAGCAAGGAGAAGCAGGAAGGAGAAGCAGGGGCAAGCGCAGCGTGAGGGATCAGGCGCCCGCAGTGAAGCCTCCGGTCCCGCTTGGAAGCGAGGGGACCGCCGACCTGCTTCTCTGGCCCACCACACACATGGGAGTGCAGAGCACCCGTCCCAGGCCCGCGGCAACTGGCATCAAGGGAGAGCGCCCACCCACCTGCTTCTCCGGCTCACTGCAGGGCATGGCCACCAACGCTCGCCTCATGCCCCCGGCAACAAGGGACAGAGCGCACCCACCTGCTTCTCCGGCTCGCTGTAGGGCATGGCCTGCCCCGCCGCCACCATCTCGTCGCGGATCACCGGCTTGACCTCGGACACCTTGCGGCCGGCGTACGGCCCAATCACCATGACGCCGTCCGTGAAGCCCTGCGCGTGCGCGTGCGCGTGGCGCGTGGCGCGTGCGCGTGGCGTGCGCCGCGCGGCGCTCTTGGCTCCACGTGTGCTGCGGGCGAGCTGGGGGGGCTGGGGGGACGTTGGCTGAGCACGCAGAGCAGCGCCGCAGGCTGTGTTCTTCGCTCGCGCTCGTGCAGTGTTGGACGGGTGCGGGGAACCCCTTGCCTTCCCTTCGCTTTCCTTTCCTTTCCTTCCTTTCCCAACTAGTACAGATCAGTCACCTTGAGGTAGACCTTGTTCTTGGCCTCGGCCAGCTTGGCCGTGTCGTTCTGGCTCTGGATCTTGAGCTCCTCGCACACCACCTACGACGCCGCACCCGCAGCACGGCGCGGCAGCAGCGCGGCAGCACAGACCTTGAGACCCTCGACGCACCCGCGCCGGGCCCGGGCCGCCTCTTTGCAGCCTGGCTGCGCTAGTCCGCGGCACGCGCTGAGCAGGACAGTCAGGCGCTCAACGGGGTGAGAGCACGCGCCCCGCCGCCGCCCGCCCGGGCCAGCGCCACGCACCCACCCCGGCGGGGCGGGCCAGAGAGGAGGGATAAGGGGCGAGGGGGCTGTTAGCAGTGCCACACGGCCACACAGCGAGGCGCACCTGTGCGGCCTTGTCGCCGAAGCCGGGGATCTCAATGATGGGGATGACCTCAAAGGGCAGCACCCACTCGTCCTTGACGCCGTACTTTTCCCGCAGCTTGGGCTTCTTCTTGAGGTCCTGTGCACCGCACCACCACCGCCCGTGGCAACACGGCCGTCAGTGGCTAGTCAGCAGCCACCGTGCGGGCCCAGGTGCGGCAGACGCGGCGCCAGCGCGCTTTGCGCTGCCACGGCTTTGCGTGCGCGGGCCGCCGGCTGCGGGGTGCCCCACCGGCAGACGCCACGGAGCCCTGGCGGCAGGCAGGTGCGCCGCGCCCTGCTCTTGCCAAGCCCTAAGCCCCAAGCCCTAAAACAGCGAGCCCCACCTGCAGCGCGGTGTAGTCGTCGGGCGAGTCCGAGGGCACGCTCGTGACGATGCCCGTGCCCTTGTTGGTGAGGATGGTGAGCAGCGGCAGCACGTACCTGCGGCCAAGAGGAGGGGGCCGCGGCACGCGCCCACGCGCGCTTGTGCAAACTTGCATCTGTTTGGAACGGTTTGAGTCGGGCCGGAGCCCGACTGCCGGGTGTGTCATCTACGCCTCGCAGCGCCGTGTGCACCTCAGCCGGCTCAGCCGGCTGTCGGGCCCGCCGCAGCAGCGCGCAACGGCGGGCGCCCGCAGCCAGTCGCGGCCTCGCCGGCAGTCAGTCAGGCGCGTCCCTCTCGACCACAACCACTCACACAGTCTTGTGCGCGGTGTTGGGCGCGCTGATGGGCAGGCCGATGAGGTCCTGGCCCGACAGCTCCAGCAGCAGCTCAGGCTCGCCGCGCACCGGCAGCTTCTCCTGCGCAAGCACCGCGCAAGCAGGTGCACAGAAGAACCACGAGGACGTCGGCGTCGCGCGCGCGCACTAGCTTCTCCGCGCACACATCGTGTCGCCCAAGCGTGGGCAGTGACGAGCCTCCCACGCCCCGACCCCCCCAGGGCTTCCAAGGGCCAGCACCCCTGCCGCACGGCAAAGCTCCTCAGGCAGCGCAGACTGCCGTGAGGTGTGGGAGCGGAAAGGCGCGTGAGAGAGACTGCATCACGACGTGCCTGGTACGAGAGGTTGAGCGCGGAGCGCTCGGTCAGCACGTAGATCTCGTCGCCCAGGCCGCGGTACGCGCCGTACTGCCCCTCTGGCAGCGCCCAGCAGTTGGTCTGCCCGTACATGGTCTCGGGGCGCAGCGTGGCGGCCAGCAGGAACACGCGCCCCTTGCCCTCCAGCGCCGACAGCTTGCCTGCACGCAAGCGGCGTGCAAGCCGCCTGGCCTGAGCTGCGGCGCACCGGCCTGGACGGCTCCCTTGCGCGGGAGCGGCGGGCCGCCAACGTCGCTCGGATTGCGCGAAGCAGTCCGGTGGCACGACAGGTGGAGCACGCGCCACGCAGGGCCACCTGACGCCCTTGTGCACTCACCCGTGAGCTGCTGCACCTCGAGCTTGATGAGCGTGTAGTCCTGAGGCCCCACGCCCTCGCCCGTGGCGCGGTCGTGGTCGGCGCAGGGCTGCCCGTCCAGCGGCGAGTAGATGGTGTTCCTGCGCCCCACCACAGCGACCGCAAGGACGCAGCCAGGGCACGCCACATGACCCACGCAAAGCTGGCAGCAGGGAAGCAGAGCGCTGCGGGAAGGGCGGGAGAAGGCGAAGGCGGATGCGGGCGGAAGAAGCCGGAGGTGGGGGCTGCAGCCAGGTGCCAGGCGCATGCGCACAGGGAGGACGTCATCAGCGCGCGCACCTCTTGTCCTTGATCACCTTTCCCAGGCGATACAGCGTCCAGAACTGCCTGCGGGGCAGGGCAGTACGAGCGGCGGCGGCGGCGGCGCGGCAGCGTGGGACGCGCGCACGACGGGCGGTGCTTTTCGTGGGCCGGTGCATCGCCCACTCTTTCAGCTAGCCAAGCGGCAGCGAGCCAAGCGGCAGCGACCGGCAAACAGAGCCATCCTCCCTCTGCCTGCACACAGGGTGAGGCAGCTGCTCAGCCCTGCCGAGCGCGCCCTGCTACAGCTGATGCGCTGGAGCGCAACGCAACACCGACCAGCGCGCCCCTCCTGCCCCCGATGACAGTGCGCGCGCCCCGCTCCTGCTCCCAGAGAGAGAGAGGGAACGCAACCGAACCACAGCGCCCCATCCTCCTGCCCACGCGGTGAGAGCGCAACCCAACCCGGCACTGACCAGCGCACAAAGCTGTCGTAGTAGGGGTTCATGTCGGTGGTGATGAAGGCGCGGCGCCAGTCCACGCCGCAGCCCATCTCGCTCAGGTGCTTGAGCGCCAGAGGCGGGAAGTACTGCAGCCAGTGGTCCGTGCTCCTGTACGGCACACATCACCATCGCCACAGCCGTCGCCAGCCGCGCACACGCTCTCGCATCCGCCGACCAGCTTCTTGGGGGACGCCTACCGCCCCGCCGACCCAGATGGGGATCCTCATGAGGACCGCGACCGCCGACATGAAGATGCCCAAACAGATGCAAATCCAACACGCGCGCGTCATGTGGGGCGTGTACCACACGCGCAGCCCGCATGCACCCGCCGCTTCGCGCCGCGCCCCCGTGCGAAAAGAACGACACGATGATCGCGGCGTGGTGCGGCGCCGCCGCCCTGCGCCGGCGCGGCTCGCCCGCCGCCAGCCGCCCGCGACGACGACGGCGCGAGGCGCGTCGTCGTTGCCCGATCGGGAGCCGACGTGGGTGCCCCATCAGGCAGCGCGCGCACCTGAAGCTGGGGATCTCCTCCTCGGGGATGCCCGACTGCTTGAGGATGCCCCACTGCGTGGCGGCGTTGCCAGACTTGGCCACGGCCTTGGACTTCTTGCCGCTGAACTTGGTGGGGTCCTTGACCTGCAGAGCGCCAAGACAGGCAACGCCCTGGGGGTCAAGCCGAGCTGCCCAGCAGCAAGGAGCTACGCGGAAGGTGGGGAGTGCCGCTCGAGTGCCGCGGGGCACAAAGAGCGCGGCGGCCGGTGCTCTTCCCTGGGCGGGAGCGGGGGGGGGGGGCCAATCTGGACCTCCCCTGCTGTGCGTTGGGCGTCGCTGGCTCACCCGCCCTCCGCCCAGCCGCGCCCTCGCCCGCGCCACCCACTGCCCGCCCACCACTACATGCCTGCCAGCCCCAGCCCCAGCCACCATCCCGCCTTCAGATTCGTCCCCGCCGCACCTCTGGCGTGCCGTTGGCGGCGGCGTCGGCCTCGGCGGCGGCGGCGGCGGCGGCGGCGCGCTCCTCCGCCGTGGGGAACTTCGGCGGCACGCCGTACGTGTCCAGCTCGTAAGTGAGCTTGTCGGCGCACGCCTGCAGCGGTCAGCACAGGAGCGCGCCGAGCTCAACACACCTGACGGTGGAGCCATCTGAGGATCGGGACAACCCAAGGTGGTGGGTGCAGCGTGAGGTGCTGTGCGTGTCGTGGCGTCGGCGCCGCCGAGGGCCAGCGCGTGCGGTGCAGCCGCAGCTGCTGAGAACTGACCCGCTGGCCGCTGTGCCGGTGGACCGGCACACCCGTCAACGCCCCCGTGGCGCACCTTGATGGGCATGCCGGTGCAGTGGAAGCCCTGGGGGAAGAGCACGTGCTTTCCGCACAGGCGCTGGTACGCCGCCGCGAACTCCAGCTGCGGGGCGGCAATGGGGGCAGCAGGCTCGCGCGTGGTCAGAGCGTGCTGGCAAGGTGACCTGTGGCGGTTTGGCGAGCGTGGCGCTGCGGCGCGGGCACCTTGGAGATGCTGAAGGCGTGCCCCAGGTGCAGCAGGCCGTTCATGTAGGGGTAGGGGAAGTTGCCAAAGAACTTGCCGGCGACCGGCTGGCCTGCGGCACGCAGGGTCGGGGGTGGTGTGGGCACGCCGCAGGTGCAAGGCCAGTGCGGGCACGCGAGCCGCCCCGGTTCCAACACTGTACCTGGCTGGGGCGCGTCCACCTCGAAGATCTTGGACTCGCTCCACTTTTGCTGCGCGGCGGCCTGGAGGCTGAGCAGCAGGTCGCGGCGCGCCGTGGACGGCGGGCCTCCCGCCTGTGGAAGAGGCACCCGCACCGTGATGAAGAGCTCACTGTCAGCGAGGAGGCGCTAGCGCACACATCGCAATCAGCGTTGCGCTGTCAACAAGGGTGCTGCCGAGGGGTGGCTCTCCCTCCCAGTGGCGCGCACCGCCTCCGTGGCAGCCGCAGCGGCGTCAGGCGGCGCCATGCGGGTGTTGCTGGTTGAAGCTTTCGCCCCGGGCGCTCCGCTCGTGCTGACGGAGCGAGGGTGAGGCGAAGTCGCGCCGCCGAGGCGCTGAGGGATGGATCCGCCGGCCTGCTCCACAGCAGCCTGCACGACCGCCGCGCTGTCGCAACGAGCTCGTTTCGCAATCCTCCTCGCTGCCGCAGAAAGTAGCAGCATCAACCGGCGGGCAGCATCAACCGGAGGGCCTCCCCACGATCTGCCTGCGCCCTGACCATGCTGCTCTGCAGAGCTCCAGGGAGGGAACTGGAGGTTGCAGCTGTGCACCAGGGTGTTGAGTTGGGGCGCATTTGCGCGGCCGGACAGTGTGGCACAGCTCCGTCGTCAGTCGGGATCGTTCGCGCAACGGACCGCACGCAGAGTCACAGAGCACACAGCACACAGAGGAAGAGGAGGAGGCACCATGGGAGAGGAGGTGGATGAGGGAGCTAGAGGAGGGGAGAGCGAGGCGGGCTTGCGCAGGAGGCGCTGGAATGGAGGCAAAGCAAACACCAACGCGGTTCACCCAAAACACACGTTCAGCAGCCCCGCAGCACACGGCAAGGCTGCCCTGGTGGTGGCACTTGAGTCTCAGCTTGTGCATGTGGCGAGGGAGGAGTTGTTGAGGCGGAGCCACGCGGCACGCGTGCTTCCGAACGGAGCGGGGGCTGAAGCGTGCTGCCCCGGAGCGTGTGGCGGGCGGGCATTTCAGAGCGACGAAACAAAAGGAGGGTTGCCCATCGGTTCCGCCCCGTCCCACACCGCACATCTCACCAGCAGCAGACGCGCACGCGCCCCACGCCGCCATGGCGGCAAATCAAGTGAAAGAGTCCTGCATGAGCAAAAGGGCGCGCACACGCCCCCGCGGCCCCCCATCGGCGCTGTCCTTGGCTGCGGCACCAGAAGCGTTCAAGGACCCCTTTGCTGTGGCGCAGCGCCTAGCAGCACTCCCACACGCCGACACTCAAGCCGAAGGCCTCCACCCCCGGCACGCAATCGTTGCCTGGTGCGGCCCCCGGCCCCCGCGCACCCCTCCCCCCAAAACGACGTGCCGCGGCGACCGCCGCGCACGCCGTGGGTGACTGACTTCACCCATGAAACAAGGTGTGCTGCTGCCGCGGCCCGCCCTGCTGCTGCTGCTGCTGCGACGGGTGCTGCTGCTGCTGCTGCTGCTGCTGCTGCGCGACGGGCAGGACGTTGCTCAGCCCGAACGAGCCGCCGCCGCCGCCCACGCCACCCAGCAACGCGGCCAGGTCCACGCTGCCCAGGATGCCGTGCGACAGACCGCTCACGTTGCTCGCCTCGTGCGCCAGCTGCTGCGGCGCGCCGCCGCCGTGCTGCGCGTGCTGCGGCAGCATGAAGTGCACGCCGTGGCCCACGTCCAACAGCTGCGCCTGCGACGGCGGCTTGGGCGGCGGCGCCGCCGCGTGCACCGCCATGTACGGCCCCCCCGGCTGCTGCGGCTGCAGCGTCACGGGCCCGTCGCCCAGCCCGGCTAGCAGCTGGTGCAGCGTGCGGCTGCCGCCGCCGTCGTGGCCCTGCAGGGACAGCACCGCGTGACCGCCGCCCTGGAGGTTTTGCATGGCGGACCAGCCGCCGCCGGGCCCCCCCAGAGACAAGGGCGCGCCGGCCGTCGCGTGCTGCGGCATGTTGAACACCACCCGCTGCGGCCCCGGGCCGCCGCCGCCGCGGAGTAGCGCGTGCGGCTGCTGGTGCTGCAGCTGGAGCTGCAGCTGCGACTCGTGCTGCTGGAGCACGGGGTGCAGCTGCACGCCCCCGCCCGGCGGCGGCTGCTGCAGCGCCGTCACGCCGCCGCCGCCGCCGCCGCCGCGCAGCAGCGCCGCCGCCGCCGCCGCCGGCCCCGTCGCCGGCGCGGGCCCGCCGCCCTGCTGCCGCTGCAGCAGCAGCGGCAGCGGCAAGCCGCCGCCGCCGCCGGCGGGGACCACGCCTAGCGCCGACGGCCCGCCAGACAGGTGTAGCCCTGGGCCCAGAGGCACCCCGCTCGAGGCCTGGAGCACCGTCATGGCCGCCTGGCCGCCGCCCAGCTGAAGCGTGGGCGCCTGCCGCTGCTGCTGCTGCGCTTGCGGCGCTGGCGTCAAGTGCGGGGATGGCGGCGGCGGCGTGGCGCGCAGGCGCGACATGGCGCGGCCGAGCAGGTGGCGCATGGTGGCCTGCACGTCGCCGCCGCACGCCGCGAAGGCGCTGACTGCCAGCTGCGTGGCGCCGGCGTCGGCGCCGCCGCCGTCCGCCGGGCGGCCCTGCTGCAGCAGCGCGGTGAGGTGCGCCAGGTCGCCGAGCGGCGCGCCGGCGGGCGGCGGCGGCGCCGCCGCCTGCTGCAGCACGGACTGGAAGCGGTCGCCGTCCTGCGGCGGCACAGCACGTGCAGCGGCGAGGGCGAGGAATGCTCCCAAGTACTTCTGCCGCCACAAAGCACGTGCCGGCGGTTCCGTTGGGAGGCAAAGCAAAACTGCTGGATAACCGGAAGCGGCGAGCGCCCTCCCGTGGTGCAGCCCTCCCGTGGCGAGCGCCGTCCCGTGGTCGCGCGTGCGGCGAGCGCCCTCCCGTGGCGAGCGCCCTCCCGTGGTCCCGCTCCCCCCCCCCAGGGTTAACCACGCGCCAAGCGCACACCTGGTTGACGATCCGCTCCAGCGCCAGCAGCACATCCACCTGCGCCCGCCGCGCGCCCTCCCGCTCGCCGGCCCCGTCCTGCACCGCCAGCTGCTGCTGGTGCGGCGCCGCCCGCAGCTGCTCCGCCGACCCCGGGCGCGCGCCGCCGGCGCTGCCGCCGCCGCCGCCGCCCACCGAGGCCGCGCCCGCCAGGCCGGTGCTGGGGCCCAGCACCACTGGCCCCGGGCCGCCGCCCAGGCTGGCCGTGGTGGTGGCGCCGGGCCCGCCGCTGGGCAGGTGCCCCCCGCCGCCGCTCGCGCCGCCCGTGGCCGTAGCGGGCAGCGCCGGCGCCCCCACCGGCCCCGGGCTCGCCACCTGCGCGCGACATCGCAGCAATCGCGCCAGGCCCTCAAGCGAATTCTGGGTGTACGCAACGCGGCACGCGGCAGCCAAACGGCCGCAACCGCGGGGGGGGGGGGGGGGCTCACCGTAAGCGGTGGGGCGCTGCTTGGCGCGAGCGCAGCGCCGCCGTGACTGCCCAGGCTGGCGCCAGAGGCGGAGCCCTGCCGGTGCAGCGCGTGCGGTAACGCTTGCGGCGCCGCGCCGCCCCCGGAGCCCGCCAGCTGCAGCGGCGGCGAAAGCGGCGCCTGGCCGGAGCTGAGACGCGCGGGCACGCCGTCGTGGCTCCGCGCCGCCACCGCCGCCAGGTGTCCTGGCTCCGACGGCGGGACAGGGCCCAGCCTGCCGTCCCCCGCGGCAAGCGCCGCCTCCTGCTTGATTTGGTGCGGGGTGTCAGAGGCGAGAGGCGGCGCTCCCCACGCTGGGTGGGCGCCGCTGGGGGCGTGCGGAGGCTCTGCGCCCGGCTCGCCGGCTGCGTGAGTAGCTGCGTTCGGCGCCTGTGGCCAGAGGTGTGGTGAGGAGGAGCACGCAGTGTGTGAGGTTGGGGCACGGCGCTCTGCTTTCAGCCATCATAAGGCCCCTCCAGAGTTGTGGTGGCTGGGGGTGAGACAGAATGCGGAACTCTCACCTGCGGGGCTGCGTCGTGCGGGGGGGCAGAGCTGGGCGCGTCGGGTGCGGCCCCTCCTTGCAGGTGCGAAGGTGGCAACGACGAGGCGGGCGGCGGCTGGTGCTGCTCCTGCTGCTGGTGCGCCCCTTCCTCCTCCTGCTGCTGCTGCTGCTGCTGCTGCTGCTGCTGTGCCAGGGCGTGCAGGTCCGCCTCGGTGCCTGCGTGCCAACACGCGCCAAGCACAGCAGCGCGTGAGGGGAACGCCGTGCGGTGGAGAGTTGCCGGTCCCTGCTGAGGGTCTGCAGGTGGGTGGCTCGCGCACTGACCTGATGCCGTGCGGTCGTCGACGGCAGCACCGCGCAGCGCGTGCTCGTCCATGGCGCCCTGCTGCTGCTGCTGCGGCGGCTGCTGCTGCGCCGTCAACTCCCGCGTGTCCACCAGGCCCTCCATCAGCAGCCGCTGCACACACGCGCGTGCAAGTTTGGGCCCGCACGCACAGCGTCACGCACAAGCGTGGGAACACAGCCGGGCAAGAGGTGTGCCAGACGCGACTCACGTCTGGCTGGACGGAGTTCCAGTGCAGCAGCGCCTGCTCCAGCGTCATGCTGCCTCCCGGCGCCTTGCCCGTGACCTGCGCGCCGGCTGTCTGCGGCTGCAGTAACGCCCACTGCATGCTCGCGGAGGGCGCCCCGGGCTGCTGCCCGTGGTGGTGGCCTGCCGCCGGCGGCGGGACGACGAGCATGATGGGCGCCTGCTGGTGCTGCTGCTGTGGTGAGTGCGTGGGCGGAGGCACAGGCACGGCTGCCAGGTGAAGCTGCTGCGGCGGCGCGGCGTGGGGGCCGGGACCGCCGCCCAGCACCACCACCCCACCAGAACCAGCACCAGCGCCCCCAGCGCCACCGTTGGACACGCGCTGCTGCTGCTGCTGCTGCTGCTGGCTCGCCTGCGCTCAGCACACGAGCGAGCAGCAAGCCGGGTGACACGCGACGCGGACAGGAGCCAGCACCGGGTCGGGCAAGAGAGCGAGCCAAGCACAGCGCACCTTTTGCAGCATGATGTGAGCGTAAATTTCCTCGATGGTCGGCGTCGCTCCTGGTCCAGGTCCTGGCCCGTCATCGCCAGCGTCGGCCATCGGGCCTACGGGCTGCGCAGCCTCCGCCAGCACCAATTGAGGTTGCCAATCCGTCACGTCTCGAGAAGTTCGGGCCATCAGCAGCGCAGCTCCGCTCCCGGGGCGCACTCCCGCGCAGCGAGCAGGCGCCGCGCCATCGCCAATACGACAGCGCGCGTTCCAGCCATCGCCGCGCGTTGCACGTCTGCGAGCTGCGAGCGAGCTTTCACATGGAGACACGCAAGCCCCCGATGAGAGGCGTTGATCCTCCAGCGCTCAACGCACCGTCTCGCGCACACACACGACGTGAGATGGCGCACTCCCTCTGCAGCACCTCCTCCCGCGCCGCCGTGGCCGGCCGCAGCGGCAGCTCTCGCCAGCACCCCCGCGTTTGTGTGGCTGGCAGCAGGCAGCCCTCGGTGGTGGTGCGCGCAGCGGCGGAGCAGCCCGCCGCGGGAGCGGTCACCGTCAAGCCTCCCACGGGCGTGACGCTCCCGCCGGTGGTGCCCCAGGTGCCTCCCCCGACCGTAGGCTTCGTGCACTTCGCCGAGAAGATCAATGGGCGCGCGTGCATGCTCGGCTTCTTCGCTCTGCTGGCCGTGGAGGCCATCTCGGGCAAGGGCCTGCTGGAGCTGATGGGCCTCACCGTCGGCAACGGCCTGGGCTTCGAGCTCTGAGCGGGCGGACAGGCGGGCGAGCGCCGACGTGTGGCTCGCGCCACACCCGGCGCTGGCTGGCAGGAGCCGGAGCCTTTGGCGTGCACAGCATCCCATGCATCCCAGTTTTGGTTAGACGTAGGCATCGTGGGCGACGGGTTGGCCATGGCCGTGAGTGGCTGGGAGCACTCGCGGGTGGTGCACTGGCCGCCTGAGGCCACCCACGCAGTGAGGGGCACGGACACGGTGCCGACTGGTTTTTGGTTCGTTTCATGGATTCTGCGATGATGCGGGCTCCGCTGTTTGGACGTTCTGCGGTGATGATGACGACTTCTGCTCGCGGCCCGTAGCGACGTGCAACCACCTCGCTCTGGACTGGTGACAAGATGGTGCAGGGCCTGCAGCCTCAGGACTGGACAGCTCCGCGTCAGCCGGGCAATGCAGCTGAACTCGTTGCAGCTAAGAATCTGAGGCACGAAAAGAATGGTTTGGCCAGCTGTAGGAGGTCACCGCGAGCCGGCTTCGCTCCCGCCCGGCAGGCGCATCAGGTCTGTCGCGTCGCCTTGCTCGTAGTACTTGAACACTGCCTTCATGCGCTCGTGCTTGTCTGCGGCGCGCACGCGGCAGCACGGCAAACATGCACACGTGTGGTTGGGTGGGTGGCACGCGCAGGGGTGCTCTGACCAAGGCCGCTGCTCGCGGTGCGCCGCCAGACGTGCACCCGCTGCTCAAGCGCACCTGGGTGGTAGTTGATGTGCACGGTGACGGGCTTGGGCGGCTGCTTGTCCTTGGGCATGTGGCGCACAATCTTGAACAGCCGCTTGGAGTTCATGAACACGTCAATCTCCATGACGCGCACCGTGACCTGCGGGCTCTTGTGGTCGCCGTGCGAGAGCGTGAAGATCTCCTCGTTGTAGGCCGACTGGTCCCAGTACTTGGTCTTGCTCAGCCGGTCCTCCAGCCGCGTCAGCAGGTCCAGCGTGCGCGTGTTGGAGCGCAGGTAAAAGAGCCCGCTGCGCGCATGCACACAGGCGGCGCGGCACACGTGCTTTGTCAGGAGGCGTGCTGCGGCGTGCTGCGGTTGCACGTGCAGCAGCGGCTCCCACGCAAGCTAAGGACTGAGCCGCCACGATACAACATTCACCTGTTGAGGTTGAAGTGCTTGAAGGACTGGGCAAAGCGCGCCCAGCCCATGCTCTTGTCCTCAAAGCCCTCGATGGCGCCGTACGCGCCGGGGTCGTCAAACCCATCCGTCTGCCCCTCCACGTCCGAGTCGCGGTAGAGGTGCTCAAACGGGTTCTGCGCAGTTCGGTTGATTGGTCAACGACGGCACTGGCCCACCAGTGTGCGCACCAGCCAGCAGAAAGACACGACGCCTCTCAACGCACGCCGCTCGCCGCATTGCCCGCTGCGCTGCCCCGCGCCGCACCCCACCACCCAACCGCGCGCACCTGCAGGATGGCAATGTCGACGTCCGAGAGCAGCACGGCCCAGCCCAGCGCCACAAAGCGCTTGAGGATGCCGAACTTCATGGCCGACACGGCGTGGTTGTCGCCCGTGCCCTGCTGCGCCTGCGTGCGCACGCCAGCGCGCCACCCAGCGCAAGGTTCTTTTGGTGGCGGGGAGGCCCTCAGCACACCCACCGCGCGCTCGCACCACCCACCGCACGCATCGCACCTTGTGGACCTGGAGGTCGAGGTACCAGGCGTGGAACCCGTTCTTGTCGCACCAGTCCTTGGTCTCGTGGTCAATGGCCACCACCAGGTGGTTCTTGACGCCGGCGTTGCGCACGCCGTTGAGGAACGTGAGCAGCATGCCGTCGCCCTGCCACGTGTTCTTGTTGGCCACGGCCACCAGCACCTCGTGCGAGGGCGCCACCACGCGCAGCTGCGCCTCGAGGTCGTCGCGCGGGGGCTGGTCCTCGGGCAGCGGCAGGATGGCGGCCGGGTCGACGGCGCGCGCCGCCGCGCCCAGCCGGTCGCCGGCGGTGAGCACGCGCGCGCCGCCCGCGGCGCTGCCGGCGCCCAGGTGGTGGTGGCGCTGCTGCCTGTCGTACTCGGTCTGCAGGATGCGCGGCTTGGGCACGGCGCCGCCACGGCTGAGGTAGACGCGCTCGGCCACCATGAGGCCCACGCAGAGGCCCACCACGAAGAAGCTCAGCAGCGCCCGGTTGCGGACCTGTGTGCGGATGAGGAGGATGTGCGCAGGCACGCGAGCTGTGTGCGCTGTTGATCACATCGCCGCGCCCGGCGGCACCACCGGTCGTCCGTGAGCTCGAGGAGCGCAGGCAACGACGCGCTGCGCCATTGCGCCACAGGCTGCTCGGTGAGCCAGAGGCCTTGTGGGCACGCTCGCTCTCGGCCCCTGGCGACGCGTCGCGGCTGCAGCAGTCCCTGCGCGAAATGCAGCCCGCCACCTCGGTGAGCGCGTAGTGCGGGGAGCTGCCTCACCTTGCCCTCAGTGTGCTTGCTCTTGCCGGTGCTGTCCTCGTGCCATTTGGAGCCCATCCTCGCTCGAATCGCTGAGCTCTGGGAGCGCAGGTGCGCTCCACCTGCTGCCGAGAAGCTCCCCCTGACGATCCCCCTCTCACGCCTTCGTCTCCAGCAGCTACACGGGTAGAGGCAATCACACAGCGCACATCGAACCGGCCAGCGCTGCGGCCAGTTCGAGCGCCCTCTTGAGGGCCTACCGTCCCATGCAAGCATGATGCGCACGCTGGCAGCGCGCGTGGACCCAACGCCACATCGAGGGGCTGAAGATTGCGCAGTGCCTGACCGCTGCTAGGCGCATCACAGCTTTTGAGGCCCGAAGGCGCCGCCAAGAGAGCAGAGCACGCCAGCGCAGTCTCACTGCAGCAGGGCGCTGCGTCGACGCTCGCTCCACCCACAGGAGGCCGTGATCATCGGCTCGCTCGGCGTGTCGCACAAGAAGCGGCGCGCCCAACGACGAGGCATCGGCGCCGTCGCGTCGAGCTGCTGAGCAGCCCCAGCTATTAGCTAGGAGGAGGATGCGTCCGCCAATGGGACGTGGGCGCGGCGGTGCCGGTGGCGGAGCCGGCCGCTTCGGAGGCGGGGGCCGAGGCGGTGGCGGCAGGTTTGGCGGAGGCAGGGGCGGAGGTGGCTACGATCAGGGGCCGCCCGAGCAGGTCGTCGAGGCCGGCCAGTTCGCGCACGCCTGCGAGGGCGAGGCGGTCTGCAAGCTCACGAACGAAAAGGTGCGGCGAGGCCTCTTGGCGCCGCGCGCGCCGCCCGCACTCTGCGCCGTGGGCGGCCCCGCAATCGCAAGGCGACGTGTGCGCTGCTGGCTGGCGATGACGCAGATCCCCTACTTCAACGCGCCCATCTTCCTGGAGAACAAGACGCAAGTGGGCAAGGTCGAGGAGATCCTGGGCCCCATCAACAACGTGGTGCGTGGGGAGCGACGAGGAAAAGCCAGGGCGCGCCACAGGGCAGCAGGCAGGCCGCGGCGTCCATGGAGGCACGCTGGCAGGCCACGGCGCGCCCCGCTGCTACCGCACCATATCAATGCCTGACATCCAGCGTGTCCCCCACACGCTCACGCGCGGCTCGCAGTTCTTCACCATCAAGATGTCAGAGGGCATTGTGGCGACGAGCTACGCCAGCGGGCAAAAGTTCTTCATCGACCCCATGAAGCTGCTCCCGCTCGAACGCTTCCTGCCAAAGCCCAAGGGCGCGCCGGGCGCGGGCGGCAGGGGCGGCGGCCGCGGCGGCGGCCGCGGCTTTGGCGGGCGCGACGGCGGGAGGGGAGGCTTTGGCGGCCGCGGCTTTGGCGGGCGTGACGGTGGGCGGGGCGGGTTTGGCGGCCGCGGCCGGGGCGGGCCGCCGGGGAGGGGCGGAGGCTTTGGCGGGCGGGGCGGCGGCGGCGGCGGCGGCGGGTTCCGCGGCCGGGGAGGCGGCGGGGGCTTCCGTGGGGGCAGGGGGCGGGGGTGAGCGCGCACAAACCCATGACGCTGCTCTCTCGCCGCTGTGCTGCCCAACCCTTGTACATTTCACTTGCGTCGCCTCGTCTGCATGACTTCTGCTGCCCACCCGTTTTGCAAACGTCGGGGAGGGCAAAGAGGTGCAGGAACTGCAGCCCACACAGCTCCCCGCTTCACTTCGCCGGCTCGGGCGTGCGGCCGCTGGCCTTCTGCTGCTGCTGCTGCTGCAGCTGCGCCGCCAGCGCCGGCGCCGGCGAGGCGGTGCGCGGCGGCCCCGGCGACCCCCTGCGGTCCGACGACTCCTCGTCCTGCACCACCACGCCCTGCTTCGCCAAGATGTGCTTCCACTTTGGTGGCACCATGACCTTGCCGTTGGCCTCGAGGAAGTGCGGCGCCGGCGCCAGGCCCAGCGCCTCGACCGTCTGCGTTCACGCGCCGACGCGCACCCAAACACGCTTTGGGCGCCGCGTGTGCGGCGAGCTCACGCCCCACGGTTGGCGACAGCGGCTGCCGCGGCACAGCCAGAGCAGCCGCTCGCGGCCGCTTGCAGCAAACGCAGACGTGAGCGCCGCAGGCAGCCAAAGCCCCCCGGGTGGCTTCCGTCCAGGCGCCTCACCTGTCCCTTGGCCGCTTTGCCAGAGCAGCTGGGCCATGCACGCGCTCGCCCCCTCAGACAACAGGCGCCTCACCTCTCCCTTGGCCTCGGCCTCGAGCAGCGCCAGCTTGGTGCTGCCGGCGCCCGACACGCCGCGCCCCGGGTCCGCCACCGTCTCAAAGTCCACCGACCGCGAGGGCACCGTGGGGTAGAGCCGCTGCACGGCGCCAATCAGCCGCTTGATGGCCTGCATGGCGAGGGCGCAGGCCCGCGCGTGTGCACGTCGCTCCGGGTGCAGAAACGTCATGCCGGCTCCACCGCATTGACTTCCGCTGGCTGGCGCCCTGTAGCCGCTGTGCCTCGGATGGAGCTGAGACGCTGCCACCTCAGCACACAGGCCCTTCCCCAAGGCAGTGGCAGCACATCCCCGCCTGCAGGTACCTCCCCTCCCCGACCCAACCCCCAAAAGCAGCGACACCAAAGCCGCCTCCCACCTGCAGGCGCCTCTCCTTCCCGTTCCCGTCCCCGCCCCCAGAATAGGAACACAGCGCCACCCCACCTGCAGGCACCCGCTCGCCCCCAACGCTCCCCTTCCCCAGCCCCCAACACCCAAAGCAGCAAAAGCAGCGCCCCCCCCC
>VFQP010002769.1_pt1 | contig 18983 bp, 22 predicted proteins | sample 3512351 | NCBI WGS metagenome assembly VFQP01 (sample SAMN10412372, study PRJNA504923) | tailings metagenome | isolation source: Relicate 1 Philex TSF1 revegetated site | place: Philippines: Tuba, Benguet | collected 2017-08-29
CGAGGACGTTTCGAGGAGGTTTCGAGGAGGCAAAGAGGAGGCAAAGAGAAGAATCCGAGGAGAAATTACTAAACTCCAGCTGATTATAACGCTTCACACGGGTTATAGTACTGCCCACCCCCAATGATGCATGCTAAACGCTGCAAAACAGGCGTAGGCTGATACCAATGGTCTGAGACGAAGCCTGAGGTTTTTTGTGCAGCAACTGATGAGTTGCTGAAGAGTTACTGTGGATCATCCGATGAAACTTCATGAAATGACCGGAATAGATGATTTTTGATAGAGAAATGCAGAACAAACTCTAAGGCTGTTTTATATCCGGCCTGATCCTTCAAAGTGAAAACTTCAATCTCATCTTTACATGTTTTTTCTCTTTATCGATTATCTCAGGATGATGGGTTAACTCGTACACCCGCTCCTTTTCCAGTATCCTGAACCATAATGTTGCGGGGAAATTTTTATTTGAATGTATGTCCAGCCGGTAGATCAATTTATCCGTTGGCTTGCGGTGCTGGTTGATCACCTGGCTGAGCTCGGTTGGATCTACATCGATTTCTGCTGCAAATTCCTTGTTTTTTTTGTTAAGTCTCGATATATATTCTTTCAGAAAGTGACCGAAATGACGGCTTTCATCAAATGAATCAGACGCAACATAATCCTCGATCAGGAATTTAAGCTGGAGTAACAGAGAAATAGTTTTCTCTTTCTGCGTTAGTTTCTCCCCGGCCTGCTTCCTGAATTGACTGAACTCAGCAAGTGCTGCTTCCCTTTCCTTTTTAGACATTGTTGAAGGGAATACGAGGGACTCGGCGATTTCTTCAGGGGTATGTTTTAGTAAAACTTGCTTATATGTTTTCATAATATGCCAGTATCAGGTTGACGAGTTATTTGCTATAAAGTCTACTCAAGATAAATTTCAATTATTTTTCGTGATGCTGCATAATCCAGGATCATGAATCCTTGCGGCCGCTGAAATGTTTTTATTGGCAAATGAGTAAAACCATATCTTCTATTATAATGTTCTATTAATCCGGTTTTGGGAATCAAGAATACAAATCCATCATGTCCTCGTTGAAAAGACTCCCGGCATGCGTGAGCAACCAAGCAACCCGCGATGTTTTCAAATATTTTGCTCTTACCTATATTTTCACGACTCACTTCCAGTAACGCAATTTCTATTGCATTGATTGCAGGATCAGCATGATCGATCAGACAGATTAGTCCTAGTATACGGGCATCATTTTTCAGATATAATTTATATACTTCTCCTCCTCTGTGTAATTTCCAGTCAAACTTATCAAACCGATCTTTTTGATTTTGAATAATTTCAAAATCCTGGTCAGTCATTAATTCCATTACGGCTTCAATAAGCTCGTTAGTAACAAGATTCTTTAACAACATCCACCAAGCGATTGTCCGCTAAGTTACAAAAAAAGGGTTTACATATTTGTAAATAATTTACAAATATGTAAACCGATGGCTGTATGGTGAACAAACAGACGTTGAATTGCATTTGAATTCGTTCGTCACTAATTACGTTTAATCCATAGCCAAAACGCTGTTGAACATAATAAACTTTCTTGTCTCCAGCGTTTCAAAAACTCCTTCATCCAGAAAGCTGAAATATTCTTCTTCTGAAATGATCAGGTGATCCAATAGTTTTATGTTCAGAAAACGACTTGCTTCCACCAGTTTTTCCGTTGCAGTTTTATCTGCGCGGGATGGCTTTAAGCTGCCGCTTGGATGATTGTGAATGAGAACAATGGAAGATGCGCGTCTTAATAACGCACGATGATAGATCTCCATTGGATCAATAAGAACAGTTCGTTGGGGGCCAAGACCGATCAGCTCCAGCTTGCGAACAGTTTGGGCGCAGTCAAGCGTCATCAGCCAGAGGTGTTCGCGATCACGGTTCAGTTTGGAGTGACGGCGGAAGATTGGTTGGAGGATTGAGTAGATATCGGAAGAGGATTGGATATGGATTTTTTGATGGTGTTTGAGACGGATATTCATAAAAATAAGTTTAAGGGTTTTTAAAATGATTTAGAGATTGATAAATAGCCAGTCATGATAGGATAACATTCACCTCGCACAGTGTCTACAACGACATTTACCAATTCCTTCTTACCAAGATAATAAATAGTCGCTAAACGATAATAATAAATCTTTAAACGATAACAAGTTTATTTGAATCGAAATAGCTATAACTTTCAAAATCAATCGATCAAGTGCCACAAAAAAATATAAATAGGATTCGTGTTGTTCTTGCTGAACAAAGCAGAACAAATAAATGGCTGGCTGAACAGCTAGGTGTTAGCGAAGTGACTGTCTCCAGATGGGTTAATAATACACAACAACCAAGTATAGAAGTCTTCGTGGAAATAGCAAAAGTGCTGAAGGTTGATATCAAAGATTTATTTGAATCTACTCTTAATCGGAGATAATGCGAGTTGTTGAGCGTTTGGATATGCAATTGTTTCTGTGCTGCCAATACGCTAATTCATGTAATAAATGTTTGAAACTTTAGTATGCATTATTCATTTTAGTTTTTTGTCAACTCTGCCAAAATATCTTCGGCGATGGGACCTATCAAGGCAAATGCCTTTATACCTTTTGAAAAAAACTATGTAAGTCCCTTTTACCCATTTATTCTCGAGTTTGATGCGGATGACACTAAATACACAGCGCACGTATCATCCATCGCAAAGACCCTTTAATCATAGAGGCGCGTTTATTTCATCCTGCAATGCCGTTTCCCGTAGTGCAAATGAAGCCAGGAGATCAGCTTACGAATCTATTCATTATGTACCCTTTGGACAATGTCAAAAAAGCTGCTACGGTTTTAAAGGCTGTGGAGGAGAAGTGCAAAGAGCTGGACATTAACTATCATTTGCCATTATGATAATTCTTCATCATAGTAGTTGAATCGTGAAAAGCCAGCCAGAATCGCCTAACCGTACACCCACTGTCCATATTCGAACACCCTCTCTCCTTCACAAATAATTCAACCATCTGATCCGCAAACCTTTACCTATCTGGCATTCTCTTCGTTATCTTCCCGTAACCATTCACACCCACGCCATGCTCAAAAACTACTTCAAAGTTGCCTGGAGAAATCTCTGGAAAAACAAATCGTTTTCGCTGATCAATATCCTTGGTCTGTCGCTTGGACTTGCCAGCGCACTTCTGATCATTTTCCATGTAAAAGAAGAGCTGAGCTATGAAAAAGGGTTTTCAAATGCTGACCGCATCTTCCGTGTTACGCAGGAAGGGCTTGGTAATGATACGCGTCATTGGGCTGCGACTCCTTTCCCTTTAGGTGCAATGATGCAAAAGGATATTCCTGAAGTGGAACAGGTTGTACGGATGCACAAATTGTACCCATACCAGGTATTGAGCTATACGGATGCGGCAGGCAATGCAAAACGATTCCAGGAAAAGGGCGGATTGTTTACCGACTCCAATGCATTGCGCGTGTTTGATTATTCTTTATTGAAAGGAAATGCAGACATCGCGCTATCAAAAAAGAATGCTATAGTAATAAGCGAACAGTTTGCCCGTAAATATTTCGGAGATGAAGATCCTTTAGGCAAGATCCTTCAGGATGAAAAAGCAAAGGTTGCTCTTACTGTTACAGCTGTTTTTAAAACACCATCTTTTAACTCTCATCTGGATTTTGATTACCTCGTTTCTATGAGCACTTTGTCTGCTTACATGGACCAGGGAATGTTTGATCGCCGCGGCTGGAGCGGGTTCTATACATATGTGATGCTGCGCGAGGGTTCAACCGTACAGGCCGGTTTAAAAATACCCGCATTTACAGCAAGCTTTTTCGCTGATCCCGGGCAAACTGCTGAACAGGTATTGTCTTCTGTAAAGCTCAATCTTCAACCCATCACTTCTATACATCTTCATTCCAAACTTGAGAAGGAGCTGCGCGCCAACAGCGATATAACGTATGTGTATATATTTTCGGTTGCGGCTTTTCTTATTCTTCTACTTGCTTCCGTAAATTTTGTAAATGTATTCACAGCACAGGCTTTTAACCGGATGAAAGAAATTGGTTTAAGAAAGGTGATCGGTGCATCAAAGTCTCAACTGGTAAAACAGTTTCTTGGCGAATCTTTACTCACCACTTTAATAGCAGCATTGCTGGCGCTCGGTCTGTTCCGGGAAGTGCTGCCTTTTTATAATGAATTGACCGGCAAAAATTTCAGGTTTGAGCAATTGCTTAACAGAGACAATTTATTACTGCTCGGCGGATTGATATTTTCGATTTCATTATTATCCGGATCGTATCCGGCGTGGTTTGTTTCAAATTTTAACCCGGTCAATTCGCTGAAAGGAAAACGCGATTCGGTATCAGCGGTGAATATTGTTCGTAAAGGACTGATCGTTTTTCAGTTTGCAGTTGCGGTGTTCATGATCTTTTCTACAGTGGTTGTATATCGGCAGATGAGATTGTTTCATAACAAAGATCTTGGTTTTGATAAGGAACAACTGGTTGCTGTTACGATGTATGATAACATGTGGCCGAAATTCGGCGCACTGCTCGGAGAGCTGAAAAAAGATCCGGCAATACAGCAAACCTCGGTAACATCAACGCTTCCGGGCGAACGGTTCAGTATGTTGCCTTTTGCTGCTCTCGGAGTTACAGGAAAGGATGATCTGCCGAGTACACGAACGTTGATGTGTGATGAAGATCTGCTGAAGACCTTGAACGTTCCCATCATACAGGGAAGAAACTTTATCAGCCAGTACCCAGAGATCAAAAAGAAAGAATTCATTTTAAATGAAGCGGCAGTGAAATTGTATGATCTGAAAAACCCAATTGGCAAGCAAGCTGTACTGGATATTGACACAGGAGAAGTGGTGGGTGTAATAAAGGATTTCAATTTCGCTTCTTTACACTCTTCGGTAGAGCCGCTTGTGTTGCAGTACAATCCTTATGGAGCGAATTATCTTTTATTGAAAGTTCAGCCGGAGAAACTGAAAACAAGTGTGGCTAAATTAGGAACCGTGATGAAAGACCTGTATCCCGGAAGTTTGTTCACCTATACATTTTTGGATGAAAAGCTGGATCAGTTATATGCTTCGGAGAATCGGATGAGCCGGATCATTCAGTTGTTTGCAGTATTGGCTCTCTTCATTTCGGCGATCGGGTTATTCGGATTATCTGCATACAGTATCCGTTTGCGGGTGAAGGAAGTTGGGATCAGAAAAACGCTGGGTGCGTCTGTGTCTGGAGTGGTCGTGTTATTATCAAAGGATTTTGTGAAGCTGGTTGCGATGGCTATTGTGATTGCCTGGCCGATTGCCTGGTGGGCAACCAGTAGTTGGCTCAATTCTTTTGCGTATCGTATTGAGATTGGGTGGGTGATATTCGGTCTATCAGGTCTGTTCGCGTTAGCGGTGGGAGTGTTTACGGTTAGCTTTGAAGCGGTGAAAGCGGCGCTGAGTAACCCGGTGAAAAGTTTGAAAGGGGATTGAGATTGGGGGATAAATTATTTCTTTAGATGTTCTGATATGGCGATCCGGGTTTTATCCGAACCGCCATATTTATTTAACGAAAAGCTGTCAGGAATAAAGAGCATGGTATTGACATGATTTTTTATTTTTAAGATATGAAAAGTGTTCTGTCTGTTTTTTTGTTTATGAGTTTGGTTGCTTGTTCGTCGAAACAAGCGGAGGAGGTAATTGCTGTAAGGCAGGAGCCGGACATGCTGTATGGCGTTTGGGAATACGGAGTTCCGTTTTATAGCAGTACACTTGTATTGAATAATGATCATACATTTCAGATGGAGAGCACTGGTTGCGCTGGAACAACAAAATGGCGGGGTAGCTTTAGCCTTCTTCCCAATCAGGTTTTAATGCAGACAGATCCAGGTTCTCCGTCTGAAGGTGACGACCGATCTGGCGTGGCGTTTACTGCGAGATTTGTTTTGAAAGACGGGATGTTGTTTGAAAATGATACAAGGGGTGAGCGGGGTTATAAAAAGGTTCAGTGATGAATCAGAGATAGCGGGATAAGCACCTCGATGTTGATGCTCTAGTGCCGAAAAATGCATTTTACAGCAACCGGTGAACGGGGATTGATTGGATTATTGGGATTAATAGGATTTTCCTTTTGAATTGAACAGGAGGTGCATTTAAAAGGGTCTTTCTGATAATACTGATGTTTTGGTGGATGAGAGATTGGGTTTCGGGAATCAGGTTTTACGATGGGTGATGATCTATGTTTTGCGGAGGTGGATGTTTTTAGTATGAAGGATTTATTTCGCATCTTCCTTAGATCGATAGCCAAATAAAAAAACTCAAGGGAAAAACACAGAATCTTAGCGTGAAAAAAACGACAGCAGAGCGATAAAAAGACCAACAAATCATAATGAAAATTATACTATCCGCCATCGAGCCTAAACTGATCAACGCCTGGAAAGAATTCTTTTCCGAAGAAGAATCTGTTCATATCATCGAAAGCGATATCACAACACTTGCCTGCGACGCCATCGTCAGCCCCGCAAACTCTTTTGGATTTATGGATGGCGGTCTCGATTATGCACTATCCGTTCGTTTCGGATGGGACCTTGAAAAAAAATTACAACAACGGATCAAAGAACTACCAGAAGGAGAACTACTGGTTGGTCAGGCACTGCTATTGGAAACAGGCGACACCCAGGTTCCTTACCTTATCTCTGCACCAACGATGCGGGTTCCGACCAATTTCAATATCGACACATCCGTGAACGCATATCTTGCTATGAAGGCCACGCTTATCGTGGCAACACGCGAAGAAAAGATCTCTTCGGTTGCGGTACCCGGACTTTGTACCGGCGTTGGACGCATGCAACCAATGATTGCAGCGCGTCAGATGTACCAGGCGTACAAAGAGATCATTCTGGGAGAAAGGATGAACTTTAAAAACTTTGGCGAAGCGCAAAAGTATCACTGGAATATAAACCCACAGGGAATGGTATGGACACACTAAAAATAGAAGGTCCGGCGATCCTGAAAAGCCTGCACTAGCATTTATCACGCTGGCAAAGGCTGAACAATCACCGGTTCATTTACCACTAGGTACTGATACCCTGAATCGCTTCCGGGAAAAAACAGCAGCGTTTGAAAAAGATACACAAGAATGGTATGATGTGGTGGCAGGAACGAATCATGATGATGTAAGAGCGGCGTGTGATATCAACAACAGGACTTATTTATTTTTTGCATGCCGTAGGTTTCCCGCTGATTTGCGCGGATAGTTTCGCAGATACGCAGATGTGTTCCCGATTGCAGATGCATATCTGCGTATCTGTACTTTCATCTGCGAAAATCTGCGGGAACCTACGCCAGTCATCCAGCATGCAGTGCAAACAAGAAACTCCGCAGATCCCAGGTTAATTGGGAAACGCGGAGTTCTTTTTGCCCCGGTCAAAGAACCGGGGACTCCTGGACATTGTTCTACATCTTACCTCACTTGTAAGCTTCTTTATTTCGACAGTGTTTCGAACTCTTCGTCTGTCAGTTCTATCTCACCAGCTTTAATATTCTCCTGTAAATGTTGCACCGAACTTGTTCCCGGTATCAGTAATATGTTTTCCGCACGTTTCAGCAGCCATGCAAGCGCGATCTGTGCAATCGTCGCATTATGTGCCTGCGCAATCTTTCCGATCTTACCTGCCAGTGTTTGCGGACCGGATGCAAGCGGATACCATGGAATAAACGCAATACCCCGCTTCGTTGTATAATCAAGCACTTCTTCCCATTGGCGATTTCCAAGATTATAAAGATTTTGTACAGATACGATCGGCAATACTTTCTCTGCTCTTTCGATCTGTTCGATACTTACTTCCGACAAGCCAACATGACGGATCTTTCCCTCTCTCACAGCTTCTGCTACAGGCTTCAATGTTTCTTCTACAGGAAAATTCGGATCAATGCGATGGAGTTGCCAGAGATCGATAGTATCGGTCTTCAAGCGCTTCAGGCTTCCTTCGATATTGCTTTTGATATAAGACGGATCTCCGTTGGGGATCCATTGATTAGGTCCGGGACGGTTAAAACCTCCTTTTGTGGCAATAACAAGATTATTCTTATAAGGATAAAGCGCATCCGCGATCAGTGATTCATTCAGCTTGGGGCCATAAGCTTCGGCTGTATCAATAAAGTTCACACCGGAAGCAACGGCTTCCTGTAATACTTTTTTTGCTTTCTCCCGGTCTGATGCTTCGCCGAAAACGCCGGTACCGGTCAGTTGCATGGCACCGTAACCAAGACGGTCAATGGTGAGATCACCACCTAATACATAAGACCTTGAAGGTTTTGTTTGTGTTGACATGAGTTCAATAAAGTTTTATGACAGTTTAATGATGGGAGATCCGGGTGGGCGGGTCTGACAATATCAATAACAATACGGAAAAGTTTTTGTTGCAACACACCGTTAAGTATTTGTGAACGCAGTCGGACTCATTTATTGCGAAGCTGATCGTTCAAAAAGGTCAGGGTAAAAAGTACAGGAGATTCGTCAAAATGTACAATAATGCGTGCTGCGGATGACTCAACTTTGTATCCGCGATTTACGCAAGATCATTCAACCTAAAAACAAATTATATGAAAAGAACAGCTCATGCACACTGGAATGGCGATCTTAAACAGGGTGCCGGTCAAATTTCCACTCAAAGTACTACACTGAACCAGACACAGTATTCATTTAATACCCGTTTTGCAGAAGGCGTGGGAACCAACCCGGAAGAACTGCTTGGCGCTGCTCATGCAGGCTGCTTTACCATGGCAGTAAGCGCCGTGCTTTCGCAACAGGGCATCAAAGCCGGTGATCTCGATACAAATGCAGTCGTTGAGTTAGACGTTACAACGCAAACGATCACCAATATCAGGCTGGAACTCACCGCTTCATTAATTGAAGGCGTATCCAAAGAACAGTTTGAAGGCATTGCAAACATTGCAAAAGAAAATTGCCCGCTTTCGAAAGCACTTGCAGCCACGCCGATCACCTTAAGTGTGATCTATCAGTAAAAACAAGGAGCAACGCTGCAGCAGTTTTGTCAGAGGCTTCACTCCTAAAAATCCGTACCGTCTTAGCGCGTTAGCGGTTTGGTTTTTACCGGTAAGGCGCTAAGACGGTAGGGTTGGGTTTGGGAAGTCTTATCCGCCCTTCGGAGATGGAAAATAGTGTTTTGCGGTAAGTGTGTCAACCGGGGCCAGATCAGTTCATCAGCGAATGAACTGATCTGGCCCCGGTTTTTGCTTTTGCGCTGCCCGAATTTGGCGTAACTTTTAACAATGGAAGCCCCGGTTATTTTATTTGAAGAAATACAATCTTCGGGAAGAATTAAAAACAAATGGTTCAACGGAATTATTGCCCTGATATTCGGAATAGTTCTTTTGTTTAATTACTTCTCAGGGAAGCAAATGCCTGTGTTCACGGGTTTTCTCTGGGGTGGGTTTATTGTATTTATCTTTCTGCAGATCCTTGCTTCTTCCAGTTTTCAACTCATAACACAGATCAGGGAAGACGGGATCTATGTTCGCTTCCCACCCTATCAATCACGGTTTACAAAATTTGCCTGGGAGGATATCGAAGAGATCCATGTGCGCAAATTCAATCCGGGAATGGAATATGGATATGGTGTGAGGCTGAGCCCGTATGGTCGGGGATATACACTTCCCGGTGACACAGGCATCTACATCATCCTGAAAGATCAATCCCCGGTAATGATATCTACTGCTATGCCTGAACAGGTGATAGATGTGCTTAGAAAAATAGGCCGTATAAAATAATAGCCTGATATTGCGATCAAAAGACAGACGTGTACAGGATAGCCATCATTTTTCTTCTCTTAATATGTAATCAGGCGATCAAAGCACAGCAAAAAATGCGGCCTGTTGAAGAATTGATCAATACAAAAGATCCCGGATGGACAATTATAAGGAAGATGATTGATAGTGCTACTAACAAAGTTGAGTTGTTGCCCGCAGATAGTATGCGTGCAATAACAGCACTGTATGACCTTCAAATAACCAGCCGCTCCTCACTTGGAGCAATAGTGTTGAACACCGGCGGTATCCTTATCGATCATGGCTGGATCAGAATTCTCGGATCCGGCAGCGCCAGGCTCGATCGTGGTGTGATGGAATGGCATAGAAAGCTTTATCCTGCACAAAACCCCGGTTACATCATTGTAGCAGATGATGCAATAGGAGGGTTCTATTTGCAGAATGGAGGTGGACTCGGCGATGATATCGGCAAAATGTATTACTTCTCCCCGGATAACCTCGAGTTTGAGCCCATGGAATACGGTTATACTGAATTCTTATCCTTTTGTTTCAACGGAAACCTTGAAGGCTACTATAAAGGCTATCGCTGGAAAAGCTGGAAGACTGACGTGACGGCACTTCCCGGCAATAAGATCTTCAACTTCGTTCCAATGCTTTGGACAAAAAAGGGAAGAGATATTGAAAAAAATACGCGCGCGGCTGTACCTGTTGAAGAACAATACTTCTTTAACCTGGATCTGCGAAAACAATTGGGTCTGGATAAACCTGACATGATCGGTCACGAGTAAACATACAGCTACAAAGTAATTGGGCCGCAGCTCCCACTACGGCGCCAATCCTCCGGAATGCGGGGCTGAGACCACATTCCTGTTTTCAAGAGCCGGTATTGGTGGGGCTAGGACGAATCGATAACTGGTGATTTCATAGATGTTAATTTTTAATAAAACTAACAGATAGGCGGGGCGAGGCAAGGGGAAAAACAACGCAGAAAAATGTTTTTTCACCGGAATGGCAGATTCGTAAATAAGGGGTATTACAGGAGAAAAATCTTACAGCAATCGTCAGCGGAAAAAACTTATTTTAGCCTACCTTATTCAACACAGATGTTTTTCGTACACTTTCTTTTCCTGCTAAGTAGCGCATTGGGGCTATTGATGGTCGGAGCGATGGTATACACTTGTGTTATCAATATCATGCTGTTATTTAATCTTCCATCTGACGGAGATAAGGCGTTCCGATACGGATTGTCGACGATACTGACAGTCGCCTTGCTTCTGTTCCTGGGAGCGAAAATGATCAATATGAGCTTTCTTGTGTTTCTCGGCTGTTTCTCAGGCTTTGTTGTTGCAAGGCGAAAGCTTATAAGTTTGGGGAATGAGCAATATCTGACAAGCTTCCATATTCTCAGTACGCTTCTTGGTTACCTCGTCGCCGGCGCGGTCCTTGGTCTGCTCGCGCTGTATTTGTTTACATTTTCCTTCGGCTTTGTGCTTTCCACCGTGTTTGATATTACAATCGGCTGATCTTATTTATCTGCGTCAATAGTTCTGAACGTCAGATTTACTCTCGGTGTTTTCACCTTCGTTGTAGGTGGTAACCGGTGAAGCCAATGCGTTTGCGTGGTTCCTTTCATGATCAGCAGGCTTCCGGTTTGAAGCATCACAGATATTGTTTGTGCATTCTGCTTATGTTTAAATGCGAATTTTCTTTCTGCGCCAAAGCTCATTGATGCAATAGCGCCATCTTTCCGTAACATCTTTTCGGCATCACTATGCCAGGCCATTCCCTCCTCGCCGCTATGGTAAAGATTAGCCAGGCATGAGTTGAATGTTTCTCCGGATTTTTCTTCTGCAAGATTTTTTAATTCCAGTAACTCCGTCGTCCAGGGTAATGCAAATTTTGTAGCGCCTGAATAGGTATAGGCGTATGGTTTATCTCCATACCATGCTACCTTGCGCGATGTGGTGATCAATTTTCCAAAGATCAGAGCAGTGTCTGGCTGCCAGTTCAGGGTTCCGAATAGCTGCTCATAATAATGATCTGCTTTAGCGCGTGTCATCACCTGCCCGTGGTATTGTACAATACCATCGAAAGGTAAGAGATTCGAAAGCGGGTCGGGGTTGAAGAGGTCCATAGTATATAAAATTACAATTCAACAGTCTTCTTATCGTTATTCTTTTTTTGACGGCACCAGCAGTTCCTGCAGCATCTGTATCCCATTTCAATTGCTTCTTCTTCTGACGAAAAAAATACACGGTTCTCTTTCTTCATCCGTTTACCGGATGAACAGGTAAGCGTTCCGTAAATCCGGAGTTTGCGGTTACCGGCCAGTTGTATTTCTTTTGATGAGATAAGCTGATGCAGTTTCTGCAGTCCTGCAAAGCCGTCTTCCAGTGATGAATGCGTGATCATTATTTAACTTGTTGCGTCGTGAAATATAATACCAAGACTATGTCTTGCTCCGGAACGCACTTCACTTACTCCGTGTTTCATGTTCACCCGGTAAAAGCCTTTGGCTCCTTTTGCTGGTCTGTATTGTGTAGTGAAAATAACCATATCTCCTTTGGAGGGGACTAATACAATCGCTTTTGATTGAGCCCGCGGGATCTGTTCAATCAGCACAAATTCTCCTCCCTGGAAATCTGTTAACGGCTCGTCAAGAATAAAAACAGCCTGCAAGGGAAAGAATACTTTACCGTACAGGTCCTGGTGCATTGTATTGAACCCGCCCTTGCCGTATCGCAAAATTAAAGGTGTGGGCAGTGTTTGCTGCTCTTGATCACAGGATGACTTCAGTTCGCTTAATGATGCGGGAAAGCGAACTCCGGTATGCAGAACATCCATCCATTTGTTGGCAATCGGAGCAAGAAATGGATACAGTTCACTGCGAAGAATTTTCACCATATCCGGGAGAGGATAACGGAAGTAACGGTATTCTCCTTTTCCGAATCTGTATCGTTCCATAAAAACCGTCTTCCGGTAGAGTGTGTCATTATCATACTCCATCTTTAATTGATCGCATTCGTGACGTGATAAGACCGAAGGAACACAGGCATAGCCTTGTTCGTTCAACTGGCTGGCAATAGCAATCCAGTCAGCATGGCTGATACGTTGTTGCAGACTTGTCATTCTGATTAATTTAAGCGTTCTGGTTTGCACGTGCAGATTCCCATCCTATCATTGCCGCTTTGCGGTTGCTTCCCCAATGATATTGACCAATACTGCCGGTGGATTGGATAACGCGATGACAGGGTATAAGGAATGCGACTGGGTTATCGCCAACAGCAGATCCTACTGCGCGTGAAGCTTTGGGTGTATTCAATTGTGCGGCGACTTTCCCATAAGTTGTGAGACTTCCCAGTGGCACTTTCAACAAGGCCTCCCAGACTTTTAGCTGGAAATCGGTTCCTTTTAAATGAAGTTTGATCTTTGAAAGCTCTTTCCAATCCTGTGTAAAAATATACAACGCATTCTGCTGTATCATATCCACCACTTGCTGATATCTGGCACGGGGAAATTGATTTTTTAATTCCCCTAGCGCGATCTTTTCATCTTCTGCAAACGCCATATAGCAAATGCCTTTGGACGTTGACGCTACCAGGACATTTCCAAACGGACTTTCTGCGTAGCTGTAATTGATGGAAAGATTTTCGCCGCCATTCTTGAATTCTCCCGGTGTCATTCCTTCGATGGAAATAAAAAGATCATGCAGACGGCTGGTGCCCGACAGCCCTGTGTCAAATGCCGCGTCAGAAAGTTTTGTCTGCGGATCTGCCAGTAATTCCTTTGCATGCTGGACGCTTAGAAATTGCAGAAATTTTTTTGGGCTTACTCCGGCCCAGTCGCTGAACAGGCGTTGAAAATGAAAAGGGCTTAGGTTGACCTGCTCCGCGATCTCTTCCAGCGAAGGCTGTTGTTTGAAATGCCCGCGGATATATTCTATCGCATCAGCGATCCTTTTGTAGTCGATATGTTCCTGGGTTGTCATTATTAAGCTGTTTAGAACCCAAAACTAGTCTACTGGCAAACGGCAGTAAACCCGGAACTTGCGGTGTTTAAGACTTGGGTTATGAACTCAATTGTTTTGCCATGCAGATACTTGAATCCATGGATTCATAGGGAGGATAATTGGGAATCACCTGGTAACCCAGTTTTTCATATAGGGCAATAGCTTCTTCCTGAAGGTTACCGGTTTCGAGAACGGCCCGTTGAAATCCATTTTCTTTTGCCCATAGCTCAAGTTCATTAAGAATAGCAGAAGAGATTCCTTTTCTCCGATGGTCTGGCACAACATACATACGCTTCATTTCAACGGATGAATCATCAAATTTTTTAAAACAACCACATCCTACTGGTTGTTCATCAGCATAGGCGATGATCACTGTGTCGACGTTTACGATGACGTTATGCTGATCATATGTGTTTTGTAGGTCATGATAGCGGCTTCTCAGGTCTTTGTCAAGCAGGGGAATGAGATAACGGAAATCAGGATCCTGGTTGTTGGTGCGTTTTAAGTGAAGCATAGTATTCTGGGTTGATGGTGTGGCAAAGGAACGAAAGTTTTTTTGCCCGGCGATATTCGGCAAACGCCTTTTATATGGAAAGCTTTTCCGCCCATTCGAGATTTCCGGGTAAAACCTGATTACAGAATTCGAGATGTATTACGCGTCTTCTTGCTTCATTCACTGTTCTGCTTGAGGCATGCAATAGTAATGGTTTCATGATCATGACTCCTCCTGCAGGAACATTACAGGTTACCTCTTTCTCATTGTGTCGGCTTACAGAATCAGCACGATTGATGCCGTGAAGATGCGACCCTGGGATCACGCGCAGCGCTCCGTTGTTTTGGTCTGTATCGTCGAGATGTATGCGCACAGTGAAGCTGTTTTCCAGAATATACAGCGGCGGCTGGACGGCAAACTGGCCTGGCTTGGTGGTCCATGGACCGAAGCCGGGCATTTCTTCTTTTTTGTCAACTGATATTGTCAGATCCTGGTGATAGGAAACAAACCAGTTGGAAGAGCCGGGTTTATCAAAATAGATCGATTTGGACGAAAAGTAATGTCCGCTAAAAAGATTGGCCAGGATAGTTTTTAGTTCGGATGTAAAAATCCTTTCACGGATGTGCGGGACTTCAAACAGAAACCGGCGGATCGCAAACAGATCATTTGTTTTTCTGAAAGCGTTACTATCTCCTGAAATGTTTTCGATGGTATCCTTCAAATCAGCGATGGCTAAGCTGTCAAACACGCGGGGGAGAATTGCAAACCCGGTTTGTTCTACATGCTGTTTTGCGGAGCGTAAGGTATCCTGTTTCATAAAAGAAATGCTGGTGTGAAGATAATCAAAAGACTCCCTCTGGATCTTCCCCGAAGGGCTATAGTTTACCCACACCCGTCCCTGATGATTGACTGGCGTAGACTCCCGCAGATCCCGCAGATTTTACACTCATTATAGCTGAAGTATCTATAAAGAACTGAAAACTCCTTTATCAGGAAGCGCTGCTTACGCAGATCAGAACTTGCTATCAGTATCTAATCTGCGTAAGCCGCACATCCCAATAACAATCTGTATGATCAAGGAGGCTCTTTTCTGTTACAATACTAACAAGACCTGCGTGATCTGCGGGAACCTACGCCAATCATATTTTCAGGCACGCCAAAATGAAAATCCCGGCTGTGATATTAAGCCGGGATTTTCATTATAAGCGGCGGACTTCTTAGCTCGCCTGTCCATCAGTATCTGAACCCATGATGAACTGCTTATCACGCAGGAGTCGTGTTCTTTCCCTGCTGTATCTGCTATTCGAAAGGTTTCCCTCACTCATCGAACCACCCGTTTCCGTTGCGTTCGGAAGATTTCCTGTTTGCGGTACTACCTTGGTTTGTTCTTCTTTTTGTTGATTTTGCTCTTTTTTCTTTAACAGCTGGCTTGCCTGATTTTGATTTAATGTCTCACGTTTCATAATAAAGCCATTTAATAGTTCTACAATTTTATATCGCAGATCATAATAGCAACACCATGCCAGTTGGCCTTTATGTTTTCCACAATCGGTAATAACAAACTGATACAGGCATCTTTATGAACGACGTTTTAATTTAGCCATCTTCACTTATACATCTGATAAATTTTCATTTGTGGAAGCAATCCGACAATGGGTAAGATGATGCAAGCAAGATGATCCTCATCTCAGGCTATACAACTATAACAGCTCTTGTAACCATGCAGGAGAATCAGCAGAAGCCTGGTTTATCTTCACTTTATAACCACCGGGATCTTTGAAGGTAATGCTTCTCATTCCGAGATGCGAACTGACCGGACCTTCATATGCAATGTTTTTTCCGGAAAGAAGTGCGATCGCTTCTTCAAGATCATCACAGATAAAGCTCAGCATCACTTCTCCCTGGCCAAGATGAGTGGAAAAATTCAGATCAAGCTGCGGAATGCCCGTGTGAAATACTTTTAAGGCAGGTTGATCAACCGACATCGACATACCCGGAAGCGAACGGTAGAACTCTTTACTGGCATTTGGATTGCTCACTCCCAATTCAATTTCATGCAATTTTATTTTCATAACAAAAGGTTTGATGCTTAATCTCCACCACCACATCCGCCGCAGGAACTGCCGCAACTGCTGCCGCAGGAAGAATCGCTGCCTCCACTGGTTCCGTAGTCTGATGAATCCGTGGATGCATAGCTATTGCCATCATTCGTTCTGATGCGTGGCTCAGCTGTCAGGTAAAACGCGGCGCCAAGTGCTGACACTCCTAATCTGAAATAGCGCCATTCTTCGGAATGCTGATCGAAGTTTTCAGGCAGAACTTTTTGAAGATACAGATCAGGAATGCCTGACTTTGATATCCGGCGTGTCAATTCGTTCAGATGCATTATAATGGCAATACCGATCGCTACAACGAGCAGCAGAACGATCATAACGGGTTTTTCCCTGATTATGCCGGTTGCCACACGTACAACGCCAAGTATAAATAGTATGGAAAGGAGGATGAAGTGTTTGTAAAACAGTTTTCCGAATTCTTTTGATTTGATAAAGTATTTGTTGATCGCGTTCATGCTACCTGCGATAGTCGTGAAAACCGGTTTGGAGATCAGTCTCCGGCGCAGTTCAGGATAGGGGATTTGCCCGCCGGCACCTTTTAATTCTTCCGCAATCTGAAACTCGAGCAGGCTGGTATTGTCTAAAGGAGCTTTTCCTTCAGAAATTATTCCGTTTTTTTCCGAAAGCCGATCGCTGTTGAGTAATCGATTCACGCGATCATCAACCACATTATTCAGGTTACGCGTTTTCATATAAACAAGCTCGGAGGCTGACAGGTTGTAAATGAATGACTGTTCATTTACGGATCTGATATTATTACCAAAAAACTCTCTGCTATCGTAAAACAATACGGAAAAGAGAATCACCGCAAGCAGGATGTACATCGTCAGGAAATATTGTGGTCCGATATGCACATACATAGGTTTTAGCGCGAAATAAGCAGGAACAATTGCCAATAAAATTCCCAGAATTCCCAGCAACACAAATCCCCTGATCTTTAGTTTGGCTTTTGGCCAGCCTACTGTATCATAGATACTGTCTGCTTCCCAGATATCTACAGGGATCTCGCCGAAGTTTTGTTTATAGAGTTCAATAGTGTGCTCCTTTGCCTGCCTGAATTTTTTGTAATCTTCTTTATTGTGCGTTGACGGAACATGTTGTATGAACTTTCCGGTTGTGTTGCAGAACTGTGAATATGATTGTGTGAAGATCAGGTGCTGATGCCATACGGTATCTATTACAGGAGAAGGAGACACCATCGAATCAGAGATTGTTGCCAGGTACATGAATTTTTTGTATTCAAGAATGGCTTTTTCGGCAAAGTGAGTGGTCCAATTATTTTCATCAATAAGCCTGATGGTAAAACCATATTCGCTCATGGGAGAATCGAAATCAAAGGCCCGTATGTTTTTCCATAATTCGGGCTTTGCCGGCTTTGCTTTTTCAGTAGACATCTGGTGGTATAATCAAAGCTAATGTACAAAAGATTGCTTGTGCGGTAAAATGGTCAGTACAGGCTGAGCAAAATTTTCCGGAATGCGTCCTGATTCTTCCAGGGGATCATATGGTCTGCACCAAACAAAGTGTCTGACCTGATGCTTTTTGCGTTGATCATCCTTTGTTGACCGAACCCAACGTTTTCTATAGGAACCCAGGTGTCTTTATCTCCATGTATAAACAGGACATCCGATGTGATCCGGCTAAAGGAGGCTTGGAGAGAGATGAGATCTTTCTTCAAATACAATAGCTCTGTATTGCTCGGGGCAAAAGCTCCCGGCAGCAACCAGTAAAGCGGTTTTACATTCATCACATGTCTCCAGGTTTCTTTCGCCTCCTGGTTGACATCCAATGCTCCCGCAACAATAATTACCTTCCGGAACATCGATGGATTTCTTGCGGCAAGATCAACTGCAATAGGGCCGCCCATGCTATGACCACAGAGATACATCGGCTGATCATTCTTCAATGACTCCAGAACTGGTAAGATCAGATCCGTTTGCTCCTGCAAATGAATGGCCTTGCCAAAGTTGCTGTAACCAAAACCGGGACGGTCTATACTCACGATACGGAACTTTCTTAACATCAGCGGATCCCACATATACCTGGCATAGTTCATCCAGCTTCCCGGGCTTCCGTGAATGAATACAAGCGTTGGCAATGTGTCCACGCCCGTAATAGCATAGTGTAAATTCCGCTCACCAATTACCGTATCATGTATCCTAAGCGCAACTTTTTTTGCATGAAAGATGCCGCGGGCCTTTTTATCACTCCAGCGGTTCTTCATGATAACACATTGCGCCAGCAATACCCAAAGAGATACCAGCCAGCAGATGATGATAAGAGATTTACGCATGATATGCATAGAAGAACGCATGGCAGATCAGAAAAATACGTAATAAGGGGAAACAATTTTGTTAATATTCCGGTGATCGCTTTTTCGCATACACGCACACAAATTAACGGGTAGCTCCACTTGTTGGCATTATTTTTTCAAGTAGATATACGAGTCCGCACTACTACAGGACTTAATCAACTCGTAATTATTCTCTAATTATATAAACTTGACATTATGAAAAAACTAGCAATGGCATTGTTGGTTTCAGCATTTTTTGCTGCACCGGTGATGGCCCAGGACAAAGAC
>VFQP010002770.1_pt1 | contig 18976 bp, 15 predicted proteins | sample 3512351 | NCBI WGS metagenome assembly VFQP01 (sample SAMN10412372, study PRJNA504923) | tailings metagenome | isolation source: Relicate 1 Philex TSF1 revegetated site | place: Philippines: Tuba, Benguet | collected 2017-08-29
CACCCTTTCACGGTGGTGACAGGGGTTCGAATCCCCTAGGGGACGCCAACTTTTGAGATATTTTTTATTTATTTTTACTCACTTTAATTAATCGCGATGGCTTGATCTCGGCGTTCACCGACGCGAACGATTTGAACGCTTCAGCTGTTTACGCGCGTGAACAGCGGTGTTGTGAACACGCCGTAACCCTCTGAGATTCCGACGATCTGTTTGTGGCACGGCCCTTGGATTGGCGTTGGGCATGTTGTCGCCCGTTTGGCTCATTCTGATCGGCCTCGCCGCTACGCTCGCCGCGACGCGCATTCCCCGTGCGGTCTCCGCACCGTTCGGTGCGGCCAGCGCCCTCGCCCTATTCGCGGTGTCGATCGGGTTTGTCGGCCCGATCGGCGATGGCGGCACCATCGCCGCGCCCTTCTGGTCCGTGAAGTCGCTCGGCATCTCCGGCGGCTTGCGCGTCGATGGATTGTCTCTCGTCTTTCTGCTGCTGATCGCCGGGATCGGTGCGCTGATCTTCATCTACGCGCATGCCTATTTGGCCGGCGATCCGCGCCTGCGCCGCCTGGTCGTGGTGCTGATCCTGTTCATGACCGCGATGGCAGGGGCCGTCACCGCCGACGATATCGTGGTGTTGTTCGTGTTCTGGGAACTGACCAGCCTCGCCTCGTTCTTCCTGGTCGGTTACGACCACGAGAATCCCGTCGCGCGGCGCGCGGCTTTGCAAGCGCTGCTGGTCACAGGTGCGGGCGGGCTCGCGTTGCTCGGCGGCCTGATCCCAATCGCCCTCGCGGCCGAGACGACAAGCCTTTCCGGCATTCTCGACGCGCGCGAGGCGGTCCTTGCCCATCCCGCCGCGATTCCGGCGATGCTGCTGGTCATCGCCGGTTGCTTCGCGAAATCCGCGCAAGTGCCGCTGCATTTCTGGCTGCCCAATGCGATGGCGGCGCCCACGCCCGTCAGCGCCTATTTGCATTCGGCAACGATGGTGAAACTGGGCGTCTATCTGCTCGCGCGCTTCAACCCGCTCTATCAGGACGAGGCGTTGTGGCAGACGATCCTCGCCGGGTTCGGCATCGCAACGGCCGCGACCGGCATGGCGATGGCCTTCCGCGAAACGGATCTGAAGCGCGTGCTCGCCCAAACAACGGTCGCGGCACTCGGCACGCTGGTGATGCTGATCGGCATCGCACCCGAGCTTTCCATCGCCGCCGCCGTCACGTTCCTGATCGTCCATGCTTTTTATAAGGCGGCGTTGTTCATGGTCGCGGGCATCGTCGACCATGAGACGGGATTGCGCGACGCAAGCGCGCTGCGCGGCCTTGCCCGCGCTATGCCGTTGACGGCGCTGGCCGCCACGCTCGCCGCGTTCTCAATGAGCGGCCTGCCGCCCTTTGTGGGATTCGTCGCGAAGGAACTGATCTACGAAGCCAAGCTCGATCTCGGCCCCGGCTCGATTGCGCTGCTCGCTCTCGGCTTCTTCGTCAACGCCGCCACGGTCGCCATCGCCGGGATCATGTCATATCGCCTGTTCTTCGGTACGCCGACGCCCACGCCCAACAAGCCGCACGATCCGCCGGCGGCGATGCTGGTCGGCCCGATCATCCTCGCCGTTCTGGGCCTGATCGCCGGTCTGCTGCCCGCGTTGCTCGGCGGCGCGTTCGTCGAGCCCGCCGCCGCCGCGATCCTCGGCCGTCCAGTCGCCGTCCCGCTGAAGCTCTGGCATGGCTTCAACACCGTGCTGATGCTGAGTGCCGCGACGATCGTCGTCGGCGTGGCGCTCTATCTCGCCTGGGGTCGGCTTGTGCCGCGCTTCAAGGCGCTGCGCGTCATCGACCGCTTCGCGCCCGCCGCCGCCTATGAGCGCGGTCTCACGGCGCTGATATCGCTTGCGGAGACCAGCACGCGAAACATCCAGCACGGCTCGTTGCGCGGCTATCTGCGCACGTTGTTCCTGGTGCTGTCCCTTGCCACGCTCACCACGCTAATCCTGCGCGGCGGTGCGGCGTGGCCGTCGGCCGATAACCTCGCCGATCCGCGTTTGCTATTATTCGCCGCGATGCTGGTCGGCGCAGTCGCCATGGCCCTGGCGCGCACCGTTATCGCCGCCGTGCTGGCGTTGGGCCTCGTCGGGTTCTCGATCGCGTTGATCTTCCTGACCTTCGGCGCGCCCGATGTCGCCTTCACCCAATTCTCGGTCGAAACGCTGATGGTCGCGATCCTCGCGGCCGCGCTGCTGCGCTTGCCCTTGCGCCGGACGGATACGCGCAGCACCCGCGAGAAATTCGGCGACGCCGGCGTTGCGTTGCTTGCCGGTCTCGCTGTCGCGTTGGTTCTGGCGAGCGTCCTCGCGACACCGTTCGATCCGCGCCTGTCGTTGTGGTTCGGTGAAAATTCGGCCGCCGCCGCGCACGGGCGCAACGTCGTCAACGTCATCCTGGTCGATTTCCGGGCGTTGGATACGCTGGGCGAAATCACCGTGCTGGCCATCGCCGCCTTCGCCGTCGCCGCTTTGCTGCGCAAAAGAACCGTGAAATGAGCGCATCGTTGATCTTGCGCGTCTCGGCGCCGATGCTGTTGTGGCTGCCGCTCGCCGCGTCGCTTTACGTGCTGCTGCGCGGCCATAACGAGCCGGGCGGCGGCTTCATCGGCGGATTGCTGGCGGGTGTGGGCCTCATCTTCCATGCGATCGCTTTCGGCGCCACGCCCACGCGCAAGTTGCTGCGCTTGGCGCCGACGAGCTATTGCGCGATCGGCGTATTGCTTGCAGCCGCGAGCGGGATCCCCGCTTTGCTGGGCGCCGCCGGACCCTATCTCACGCATCTCTGGTGGTTCCCGGATATCGGCATCGTCCTGCCGCTGGGCACCACGATCCTGTTCGACGCGGGCGTCTACGTCACCGTCGTCGGCACGGTCGCCACGCTGTTCCTGTCGCTGATGGAAGAGGAAACGCTCTGATGGACCCGATCGTCGCCCTTTCCATCGGCGGGCTGGTTACCGTCGGCGTCTATATGTTCCTCGCACACGATCTGCCGCGCGTGCTCATCGGCTTCGTGCTGTTCGGTTCCGCCGTCAATCTCACGATCTTCGCGAGCGGACGGCTGGGCGCAACGCTGCCGCCCTTCGTGGCGCCGGGTGCGGACGCGCTGGTCGCGGGCACGGCGAACCCGCTGCCGCAAGCGCTGATCCTGACCGCGATCGTCATCGGATTCGGTTTGACCGTGTTCGCATTGATGCTGGTCGTGCGCGCCAACGCCGAATTCCGCAGCGTCGAAGCCGCCGATCTCAATGCGGCCGAAACGCCGATCGACGCGGCGAAAAGCCCGATGCAGCCGTCGACCCCCGTCGCGAAGAAAGCGGCTTAGACGATGTTGTTGATCGTCGCCCCCCTTCTGATCCCGCTTTGCGCGGCCGCATTGACCGCACTGCTATGGACGCGCATTGCAGCACAACGCGTTGCGGGCATCGCCGCATCGGCGGCCCTGCTGATCGCGAGCCTGATGCTGGTCATGCGCACCGCCGACGGTTCGATCCTCGTCGCCCAAATGGGCGATTGGCCCGCCCCGTTCGGCATCGCGCTGGTCGTCGATGCGTTCTCCGCGATCATGCTGGCGATCGCGGGATTGATGGCGCTGTCTGTGTCGATCTACGCGATGGGGCCGGAAGCGGCAGCGCGCGACCGTGCCGGATTCCAACCGCTGTTCCACAGTCTGATGCTGGGCGTGTGCGGCGCCTTCGTCGCGGGTGACGTATTCAACCTCTATGTCTGGTTCGAGGTGATGCTGATCGCCTCGTTCGGACTGCTGGTGCTCGACCGCACGCGCGCCCAGATCGATGGCGGCTTGCGCTATGTGTTCCTGAATCTGGTCGGGACGACCGTGTTCCTGATGGCGGTTGGATTGCTTTACGGCCAGCTCGGCACGCTGAACTTCGCCGATCTCGCGCGCCTCGCCCCACAGGCCGAGAACCAGGGCCTGCTCGCGGCGATCGGGGTCATGTTCCTGGTATCCTTCGGCGCGAAGGCGGCGCTGTTCCCATTGTTCAACTGGCTGCCCGCCGCCTATCACACGGCGTCGATGCCGGTCGCGGCGATCTTCGCGGGTCTGCTGACCAAGGTCGGCGTTTACGCGATTTTGAGGCTGTTCGCGCTGGTCTACGCGCACGATATCGCGTTCTTCGGGCCGATCTTCGCGTGGGTCGCCGCCGCGACGATGGTGTTCGGCGTGTTCGGCGCCGCCGCGCATTACGACATTCGCCGGATACTGTCGTTCCACATCGTCAGCCAGATCGGCTACATGATCATCGGCGTGGCGCTGCTGACCCAGGCCGCGATCGCCGCCGCGATCCTCTATATCGTCCATCACATCGTCGTGAAGGCCAATCTGTTCCTGGTCGCGGGCGCGATAAGACGTGAGAACGGCAGCTTCGCGCTGGGTCGCTGCGGCGGCTTGTGGTGCACGGCCCCCATCCTCGCGATCAGCTTTCTGATCCCCGCCTTGTCGCTGGCCGGCATTCCGCCGCTGTCGGGTTTCTGGGGCAAATACGCCATCGTGCGCGCCGGCATCGAAGCAGAAGCCTATTGGCTCGCCGGTGTCGCGCTGTTCGTCGGCCTGCTCACGCTCTACTCGATGATCAAGATCTGGAACGAAGCGTTCTGGAAAGCAGCCCCCGAAGCGACGGCACCGGTCGCGTGGACGCGCGGCGAGCGCATCGCGACCTATCTGCCCATCGCGCTGCTTTGCACGACGACGACGACGATCGGAGTGTGGACCGAGCCCTTCGCCGAACTCGCGAACGTTGCCGCTACGTCGCTGCTCGATCGCGATGCCTATATCGCCGCCGTGCTCGGCAATGCGGGCCAGATCGCAGGGATCGCACGATGAACAAACTTATTGCCTGGGTGCAGGTCGCCCTCGTCTTCGCGGTCGAACTCGCCAAATCGACCTGGATGACGATCATTGCCGTGATCGGCCCGCCGGATCGCCTGCGCCCCGCGATCCTCGCCGTCCCGCTCGATGTCAAATCGCCCGGCGGCATCGTGCTGTTCGCCGACATGGTGACGCTGACGCCCGGCACGACCAGCCTCGACGTCTCGCCCGACGGCAAGATTCTCTATGTCCACGCCATCGACGCGCCCGACGGCGATGCGGCGATCGACGGCATGAAAGCCTCGCTCGAAGCGCAGGCACGCAAGGTGCTGCCATGACCTTTCTCCATATCTGCATCGTCCTCGCCTTCTTCATCGTCGGGCTTTCGACCGGAGCCGTCGCATGGCGCCTGATCCGGGGGCCGTCGACCGCCGACCGCGCAATTGCGACCGATATGCTGGGCCTGCTCGCGATCTGCTTCGCTGCTTTGGTCGCTGCAGCAACGGGTGCACGCGCCTATCTCGACATCGCCTTCGGCATCGCGCTGATCGGCTTCCTCGCCGCCGTCTCGTTCGGCGGCTTGCTGGAACGCGCCAGCGCCCCGCCGCCGGAGCCGGGCGAATGAGCACGCTTCTCGAAATCTGGGCAGGGCTCGCGATCCTCACCGGTGCCATCATCGTCGGCATCGCGGCGCTGGGATTGATCCGATTGCGCGACCCGTTCATGCGCATGCACGCCGCCACCAAAGCGGGCGTCGTGGGCTCGGGCTTCGTCGTCTACGGTGCGGCTTGGGCGTTGGGCGGCGGCGGCATTGCGATCGACGCGCTCGTCATCGGCACGCTCTGCGTCGTCTTTCTGCTCGTCACCTCGCCCATCGCGTCGCATGCGCTGGGGCGTGCCGCCTATATCTCCGGCGCGCCGATCGCGCCCGCGACGGTCGCCGATGCCCTGCACGGCAACTTGCCCCGCAATCTTTTCGACATCGCCCCGCAACGCACGGCACGCGGACGCCGTGCGTCTTCCTCATTTCCAACCGGAGCCACGATCATGAGCGCCCAGGAAATTCGTGCACCGCAGGATTATCCCGCCGCGCAGACCGGACGGTTGCGCGTGCTGACGCTCTGGCTTGCGGGCGGCGCCCATCAGGGTGCGGCGAGCGAATTCGCGCTCGACATCGCGCGCGCGCAAGGCGCCAAGCTCACAGCGCTTTCCGCCGTCGACCCTGGTTTCGCCGAGCGCGCGCAAGCGATCCCCGTCGGCGGCCTTGCCTGGTCGCAATGGCTGGGGGATCGGCTGCGTCTGCAACAACGCGAACGCGCTGCCAAAGCGCTGGCCGATTTCGATGCGCGCGCAGCCCAAGCGCCGGTCGATGTCGCGGCGCGCCACGCGGAAGGCGCATTCGAAACGCTATTGCCTCTGGCTTCGGGCAACGATTTGCTGATCGTACCGGCGGGGATCGACCGGTTCGGACGCAAGGCGGAAGGCGGCGACGAGCTCGCCGCCGCCTTGTCCGCGCACGGCGCCGGTCCGGTGCTGCGCGTGCAGAACACGAATCAGATCCGCCGCGTCGCCGTGTTGACCGCCGGCACACCCGCCTGCGGACGCCTTGCCGCGACGCTCACGGCGACGGGACTGTGGCGCGACGCGAAAATCACGATCTTCGCCGCGCGCGACGACGCGCAGAGTCTGGCGGGCGTCGAAGCGCAAACCGCCTTGCTGCGCGCTCACGGCTATGACGCAAGCGAAGCCGATCCGATCGCGGCGGATGCGACGCGCGAGGAGATCGATCGGCGTCTCGCCGGCTTCGATGCGGCGATCATGGGCACCCTCGCCGTCCGGCGCTCGGTTCTGGATGCGCTGCGCGAGGACGCCAACGCCCTGCTCGCGGCGCGCGCGGGTCTCGTCTTGTTGCCTTGAACCCGGCGGATAACGACGCCATTCTGGCGGGATGATGCTGGCCGTCCTGCCGCTATCGCTGCGTTTGCCGCTGCTCGCCGCGATCATCGTGTTCGCGGCGGCGACCGGCACCACGCATCTGGCGCTGTATTTCAAAGACCGCGCGACCGACCGCCAGACCGAGCGTTTGGCGCAGGTCTATCTCGACGGGTTGGCGGCCGCGATCGCCGACGACGCGACGGCCGGAAACTGGCCCGCCGTCGAAAGGCGCTTCGCCGCCGCCTTCGGCATGCAGGAAGGGGTCGCGGAGATCGCCCTCCACGCGCTCGACCGATCCGGCAACAGCCTTGCCTCGATCGATCGCGGCGGCGTCCGGCCGCCGCCGGATCTCGCGGCCGCGCGTGTTGCCTACAACGAAGACGCGCGCCTGCTGTGGGCCGCGCGCGAATTACCGCCCGACGGCGCGAATTCGCTGGTCGTGGCGCTGGATATCGGCCCGGTGCGCGACGCCCAGCGCGCCTTGCTGCTCGCGGTGATGGCGCTCGATCTCGTCATCGCGGGGCTATGCGGTCTCGGCGCCTATTTCCTGCTGCGCCGGATCAACCGGACGACCGATGGCGTGCTGGCGCTGCTGCAATCGGCAGGTACGGGCGCCGTGCGCCGCGTGCCCGGCACTCTCGTCGCGGGCGCCGACGCGCGCACGGCGCCGCTGCTCCTCGCCTATAACCGCATGGCCGACGCGCTGGCCGAGCGCGAGAAACTTCGCGCCGATATCGCCGAGCGCGGTCAAGCGGCGGCGCTGGGCCGCCTTGCCGCGACGATGGCGCACGAGGTGCGCAATCCCCTGGGCGGGCTCGCCACGGCGGTCGCCACGTTGCGCAAGTTCGGCGACGATCCGAAAGTGCGCGCGGACTCGCTGGAATTCGTGGCGCGCGGCATCGACACGATCGACGCAATCGTGGCGCGGATCATGAATTTCCATCGGCCGGAGGACGAGCGTCGTTTGACCCGCGCGGATTTCGACGATCTACGCCTGCTGCTCGCCCCCGCTTTGCGCAATCGCGGCTTACGGCTCGATTGGCGCGCAGAAATTCCCGACACACTCGCCTTAGGCGCGTCGGGCGTGCGCCAGGTTCTGCTCAACCTGCTGCTCAACGCCTGCGCCGCGTCACCCGAGGGCGGCACCGTCACCTTTGTCGCGCGGATCGACGGCGACAAGCTCCATTGCGCGATCGCCGATCAGGGCCCGGGCATGGACGATACGCGGATCGAGCAATTGCTGGGCAAGCACGCCTCGCCGCCCGGCGCGCCGCGTTTGGGCCTCGACGCCGTCGTGTCGCTGCTTGGCGATCTGGAGGGTGCAGCGCGCGTGGAACGTGGTACGACGGGAGGAACGACCGTCGCCATCGCCATTCCGTTGCGAGAAATCTAAGTGACCGCGCTGCGCATTCTGCTCGTCGAAGACGATCCGATCCTGGGCCCTGCGTTGCTTCAGCGCTTGGCGCTCGAAGGGTTCGATGCGCAGCTCGCGGCTACGGGCGCGAGCGCTATCGCCACCGCGCGCGCGCGAACCCCCGATATCGTCCTGAGCGATATCCGCCTACCCGATTTCGACGGCGAGGCGCTGTGGCGCAAGCTCGTCGAAGCGATCGGCCCCGTCCCGACATGGTTCATGACGGCGCATGGCGACATCGCGCAGGCCGTGCGCTTGGTGAAGGCCGGGGCGCGCGATTATCTGACTAAACCCGTCGATATCGACGCGTTGATCGCGGCGCTGGGCGGCGCGCAAATTCCGCGCCGGACCGAAAGCCTGGGCCGCGCCCCAGCGATACGCGCTTTGGAAGCGCAATTGCAAAAGGCGGCGCACGCCGATCTGCCGGTTCTACTGAGCGGCGAAACCGGATCGGGTAAGGAAGTTGCCGCGCGTTTTCTGCACGAAGCGGGTGCACACGCCACAGCCCCCTTCGTGGCGTTGAACTGCGCGGCGATCCCGCGCGATCTCGCCGAAAGCCTGTTGTTCGGCCACGAGAAAGGCGCCTTCACGGGTGCCGTCGGGCGCCGTCAAGGTGTGGCCGAGGAAGCGGCCGGCGGCACGCTATTCCTCGACGAGATCGCGGAATTGCCGCTCGATCTTCAAGCGAAGCTCTTGCGCCTCGTCGAGGCGCGCGAATTCCGTCCGCTCGGCGCCAAGGTCGATCTGCCGTTTCGCGCACGCATCGTCGCGGCGACGCATGCCGATCTGGCCGAACGCGTACGCGCGGGCGCGTTCCGTGAGGATCTATACTTCCGCCTGAACGTCATCGCCCTCATCGTGCCGCCTTTGCGCGCGCGGGCCGAAGATATCGCCGCCCTGGCGCAGGGGTTCCTTCCGACAGCACCGCGCAAGGCGTTCGCCCCCGAAGCAATCGAAGCACTCCTCGCGCATGATTGGCCAGGCAATGTGCGCGAGCTGCGCAACCGCGTCGAGCGCGCGGCGGCGTTGGGCGACGGCGACATGATCGGCGTGGATGATCTGTTCCCGGAAACGACGCTGGATTTCGCGGCACCGCGCGAAGCGTCGGCCGGTACGCTCGATGCGGCCGCGAAAGCCGCGATCAAAGACCGCGTGCGCGATGCGCTCGCCAAAACCGGCGGCAATCGTAGCGAAGCCGCACGCTTGCTCGGCGTCTCTCGGACCACAATCTGGAAATACGCGCGGCCTTAGAATATTGCCATCAGGCAGTTATCCCATTGATATCGCAATATTTTTACCTCGATATGGTACGCTGCCAAAAGTTCTCATCTTCGTCGCCTATGGCACGCCAACTTTTATTTTATTATTTTATTTAATTTATCTATTTTTATACTCGACGCGAGTAGTTCCACAATCTGGAAAGTGATCGAATAACGTCCTTCACTCGCCTCCCGGCACGCAACGAGAAGGCGTCGGCGTTGCGCTCGATGCTTAGATGACTTTGCGGCGCACCGCGACCTTCGGCATCAATTCCGTCACATGCGACAAATCGCGTAATGCCGCGATCAGCACTTCCGTCACGCGCGTGCCGGATGGCGCGATCAGGCGCCCGCTTTTCGTCGTCATGTTCTCGGCCAGCATGTCGCCGACCTGGATTTCCTCCCAGGCCAGCGAAATGCTTTGCTGACCCGACGCGATCGCCACGTCGCCCGCCCGGATCACCGCCACGACGCTTTCGGCAAGCTTGCCCACGTCGGTTTCGATCGTCGAGGCGTCGAGTTCGGGGATCACCAGCATTTTGTAGTTATCCGCCGGCTTCAACTGCAAAGGCATCTGGAGGCCCCGCAGAACGCGGTCGGCCACGGCTTTCTGGCTGACCGGCTTCGACGCGAAGCCTTGTGCGTCCAATGCGACGGCGGCACCGATCAGCGCCTCGTCGGAATGCGCGGACATGATGACGACGGGCAAATCGCGCGGCGCCACGGTCATGCCCGCCCGGATCGCCTTCAGCATCTCCAGCCCGTTCATCGGCAGCATACGGATGTCGCTGACGACGCAGTCGATCTTCTGATGAACATGCGGGCCGCCTTGAAACAGATCGGGTCGCTGACGCTTCAGCGCTTCGATCGTGCTGCCCGACATCGCATCGCCCAGCCCAAGTATGGTCAACGCTTCGAACCCATCGGCGGCTTCCACCGTCGTCGCGCCGAAGGCCTTCAGGCCTTGGGCGATCATGCCCCGGATGAATTTTTGGTCGTCGACGACCATGACTTTGATCTCGTAAAGCGGCCGATCGGGAATGACGGACATATGCCGGACTTTCAGCTTGGAAGTTTTTCGATATAGGCGCCGAGTTTGACGAAGCCGGCGCGAATGCGCGCGGCCAACGCCCCGACGCGCGCCAAATCGCCGTCGCGCGCGGCGAGCTCGGCTTCCCTGCAAAGATCGGACAACCAAGCGGCGCCGACGGACGCGGTCGTGCCCTTCATCGCATGTGCCGCCTCGCGTGCCTTGGGCGCATCGCCTGCGGCGAGTGCTGCGTCCAGATCGTCGGGACCTTGCATCGCGGCTTCGGCGAAGAAACGCAACGCCGCATGAATGGTGGCATCGTCATCGCCGCCGAGCTGGTCGACGAGAATTTTCCGGTCGATCGGCGGCGGTTCGGCCACCGGCTCGGAATGGGCGCTGCTGCGCCGCAACGCCAGTGCGGCGGGCAACCGGCGTTCCAACTCGCCGCGCACCACGTCGTAGCGCATCGGCTTGGTCAAATAGCCGTCCGCTCCCGCATCCGTCACTAAGCGGCCGGTTTCGGGCAGCGCATCGGCGGTCAGCACGACGATCGGCAGGCGCGAGTTCCCGTCGCGCGATTCGGCGGCACGGATAGCTTTGGCAAGCTCGAGCCCGTCCATTTCGGGCATGTGATAGTCGGTGAGCAACACGCCATAGCCCGGCTCGTTCCGTAGCGCTTGTAGCGCCTCCTTGCCATTGAAAACAAAACGCGACGCAAAGCCAGCGCGATCGAGCACGCGCTTGATGACATACTGGTTGGTCTTGTTGTCCTCGGCGACGAGAACCGCCGCGTTGGCGGCACGCGCGACCTGCAGCGACGGCGGAACGAAGCGCTCGGCGGCAGACGCCGAGACGACGCCTTGCGCGTCGGCGAGCGAGGCTCGGTCGAGTGCCGCCGCGATCGCCAACCATACGCGTTGGCGGCGTAACGGCATGGTGACCGCGTCGAACGCGCCGGATTCCTGCGCAGCTTTCAATGTCGATGCCAATGAACGCGGCGCGGCCAGGATCGCGCGCGCGCCCGGAAAGGCTTCGATAAGGCGCTTGGAGACGGCGATAGCCTCGCTGGACGTGCCGCGCAGCAGCAGCACCGGCACGGCATCCGGGGGGATATCGCCTTCTTCCACATGATCGCGCTGGATCGGCTTGATGCCCGCCGCACCCAAAATCGCGTCGAGCGCATCACGCGCGATTCCCTTGAACCCGATCGCGACGACATTGGCGTCGGAGATATCCACGGCCGGGCGCGAAGGCGAACGTTCCACAACTTCCGCCGGCAACCGGACCCAAAAGGTTGAGCCTTCGCCCGGCGTCGATCGCACACCGACCTCGCCGCCCATCAACTGCGCCAGACGCTGGGTGATCGAAAGACCGAGCCCGGTTCCGCCGAATTTGCGCGAGGTCGAGGAATCCGCCTGGGAAAATGGCTGGAACAGCTTCTCGGTCTGCGCTTGCGTCATCCCGATGCCGGTGTCGCGAATTTCGATCAATACGCTTTCGTCGCGATCACCCTGGCGCACCCGTTCGAACTTGACGCGGGCGACGATGGCGCCTTCGTCGGTGAACTTGACCGCGTTGGAAAGATAGTTGAGGACGATCTGACGGAGGCGCGTCGGATCGCCGGCGATGCGCGACGGAAAATTCGGATCGACTTCGACGATAAGATCGAGCCCCTTCTCGTCCGCGCGGGCGGCGATCAATTCCGCCGCTTCCTCGACCACGTCGCCGATATCGAGCGGGAGGCGCTCGAACTCCAGACGCCCTGCTTCGATCTTGGAGAAGTCGAGGATATCGTTGAGGATGGTCATCAGCGCTTCGGCCGAACCGCGAATGACCTTCGACATCTCTCGTTGATCGGCGCTGAGCTCGGTCTGGTCGAGCATTTCCGCCATCGACATCACGCCGTTCATCGGCGTGCGAATTTCGTGACTCATCGTCGCCAGGAAATGCGACTTCGCCTTGGTCGCCTCCTCGGCGGCATCCTTGGCCTTCTGGAGTTCGATCTCCGCCGCCTTGCGCGCGGAAATGTCGCGTACGGAAGCGGCGATCACGTCCTCGCCGGGAATGGGATTGAGCGAAACCTCGACAGGAAACTCGCGGCCCTTGCGATCGATGCCGATCAGGTCCTGCCCCGTCCCCATCGCGCGGGTGGTCGGGTTTCTCGTGTATCCATCCCGCATGCCGACATGCTTGCCGTGGAACCGCGCGGGAAGCAGAATTTCAATCGGCTTACCGAGCATCTCGTCGCGGCGCCAGCCGAACAGCGTTTCGGCCTGGCGATTGACGAAACGGATGATGCTGGTCCGATCGACGATCAGCATCGCGTCGGGCGTGCCTTCGAGCAACGCTTCGGTACGCACACGCTCGCGCCGGACGCGCTCCTCGGACTCGCGCTGCTGGGTGACGTCGAGCAGCCATAGCAGCGCGCAAGGCCGCTCGTGATATTCGATCCGCTCGGCCGAGATCGACAGGATCGGCGAATTCGAAGCGCCCGCGTCGATACGGAACTCCTGCGCCGTCACGACCGATCTGCGCTTGAGGCTGCCGAGCAACTCGCCGAGGATATCCCCGCCGCCCTGCTGGCGCAGCGTCAGTGGCGCACCGGAGAGATCGCGTTTCGTCGTATCCAGCAGTGCCGCGGCACGTTCGCTGGCGAACAATATGTTCCGATCGTTGAGGGTCACGACCACGGCACCCGCCGGACCGCTATCCAGCAGCCCCGCAAGCCGTGCTTCGCCTTCTTTGAGCTTGGCGTTCAGTTGGTCGGTTTCGAGCAACGCTTCGCGAAACGTCACCATCCCCGCCGCGAGCCGGCCGATCTCATCGAGGCGCTCCGTATACGGAACATCGGCCGCATGATTGCCGCTCGACAGCCGCGCGAGCGTGCCGGTCAGCGCCACGATGGGTGCGCCGATGCTGCGCGCGAACAGCCCGGCGATCGACGCCAATGCCAAGCACAATATCCCGGCAACGACGAAGTTGAGGATCAATTCATCGTAGATCGCCGTTTGGACTTCGGCGAAGTCGGTCTTCGCGGTGATCGCCCAATGCACGCCAAAAATGTTCAACGGCTTGATCGCGCTGATCGCCGTGATCCCGCGATAATCCCTGTAATGGACCGTCGCGGTTTCTCCCGTCAGCGCGCGCCGGACGCCTTCGGTTTCGACGCGTAGCACGAGTGGGCCGGCCGACGAGAAGCGCGCGGTGTTGCGGGCGATGAAATCGGATCCAACGATCACGATTTCGCCCGTCTGTCCCAGGTCGGGCGCGCCGCGCACGACGTCGCGAAAATTCGTGTCGGGCAAGGCCATCAAAACGGCGCCCGCCACCGCCCCTGTGCCGTCGAGAACCGACATCGCGAGGAAGCCGGTCGGTTCTTCGCCCGCCGGCTTATAGAAGCCGATATCGGAAAACGCCGGTGCGAAGGGCGGGTTCTTGGCCATCGTATCGGTGAAGACACGCGCGGCCAGGGCCGCCGGATCGCCATCGAGCAGATTGGTTCCGAAGTCACTCCGCTTGCGGACGGAGTAGAAAACGTCGCCGTGCCGATCCACGAACAGCAAATCGGGAACGTCGTTCTCCTGAATCCACCGCAACCACGAACGATGATATGCACGATGGAAGGAATCGTAGCGCGATCCGTCGCCAGCGAGTTCGATCGTAGCGCGCAACGCGGCTGGCGTAGCGTCGTCGGACGCGAAACGCGCGACGAGTGTCTTGCGCGCTTCCGGGCTCAACTCGCCGAAAGCCGCCGCCATATCGCCGAACGACGATCGAAGCGCCGGATTTAGCACCAACGTGCGCAATACAGCGACATTCTGTGCGATACTGCTTTCGACGCCGGTTGCGACGACATTGCGGATATCCTCGACTTTGCTTTCAGCCGCGCGGACGAGTTGACGATAGGTCTGAACGGCCGACAGCGCCGCAACGGCAAGCCCCGTCGCCAAGCATAAAGCTGCGACCACAAAAACGATCCGGGCGGCGATCGATCTGCGCAACATCATATCAACTTGAAATTCGACGACGTACGCAGCTTCTCACCCGCGCCCGATTTCGTCAAAAGACCACTGTAGAATAGTTACCGGATCCGGGACACAACCGCCCTTGCACGGCATCGAACTGCTGCCGCCTATCAAGATACCACTGCGAACCTGTAGTTCTCATCTTCGTCGCTTAGGGGACGCCATTTCGCGCAGCTAATGGACCTGCGGCGTGTTGACCCACAGCATCCGCGCGACGACCGCGCCAGGATTGCGATAGCTGCTGGTCAGATGGTTCTTGTACGAGAACGAATCCCCCGCCGATAGCGTGTAGGGCGAATTCTCGATCGTCAGCTCAATCTGTCCTTCGATCACGTAGCCGAAGCTTTCGCCCTGATGGGTGACGCGATCCTCGCGCCCGCCGCCCGGCTCGACGATATGGATATTCGCTTCGAGGAGATTGCCGGTGGCGAACGAGATCATGCGTTCGTACTTGATGCCCTTCCCGTCGCGGATCGGATCGGTCAGCGCCACGACGCGCTGCCCGGCGCGCTGGATAATCGCGGGCGCATCGAGGTCCGCACCGAAGAACGACGACAGATCGCGGCCCAGCGCCTCGACGATACGTTGCAACATCGGCAGCGACGGCACGACATGGCCGCTCTCGATCTTGGAAATCGAGCTTTCGGCGCAGCCGATCCGCTCGGCCAATTCGCGCATTCGGATGCCTGCGAGGATCCGCGCATGGCGCACGCGCGCGCCGATCTGCAAATCGCGCGACGCCGGAATCTTTTCGACCTTTGCAGCCTTGCTCATACCGGCGGCGCCCCCAATGCGCGATTCGCTGCGGCGATTTTTGGCCGAAGCGCCGCCCAAGGCAAGATCGCCTCGAAGGCCGCGCAAGCGCTCAATACTTGAGCATCGGCGAGATGCCGTCCGACGATTTGCAGGCCGACGGGGCGGCCGTCGTCGGTGAGCCCCGCCGGAACACTCGCCGCCGGCTGTCCGGTTAGGTTGGCGAGCGCCGTAAAGGGCGTCCACCCTTTCGGCTCCGGCGCGTCGAGCGGATAGGCCGCGCACGCGGTCGTCGGCGTCAACAACAAGTCGAACTCGGCCATGAAGCGCGCCATTGTCCGGGCAATCTTCTTGCGCGCCATGATCGCGGCGGTGAATTCGTCGGCGGTCCAGTCCCGCGCCAACAAACGACCGAGCGCGCCATCAAAAACATGGCCTTGCGCCGCCGCCATCCGCCGGAGGCCATCGCGATCCGTATCGAGCGCCACCAAGGCGTCGAACGCTTCGTGCGTGTCGCCCACCGGCGGATCGGCCTCGATCAACGTGGCGCCGACCGCGCGCGCGAACGCGACCGCCGCCGTCGCGCAGCGTTCCGCGACGTCGCGCTCGACCTTCGCGAAACCCAGCGCCTCGCTATAGGCGATGCGCAACCCACGCAACGTTTCCGGCGGCGTGATCGCAAACGCGCCGGCCTCAAGAGGCACGGAATGTCTGTCATCCGGAGTTGGCCCGCCGACGACGGAAAGGCACAAGGCGAGGTCCGCGACGCAGGCCGCCAGCGGGCCGATATGTTCGAGCGACTCCCAACTCGATGCGCCCGGCTGCGATTCATCGCGGCAGCCGGGATAAAGCGGCACGCGCCCCCATGATGCCTTCATCCCTGCGACACCGCAGAGGGCTGCCGGAATGCGGATCGATCCACCGCCGTCGCTGCCCAAGCCGAACGGCACCATACCGGCGGCGACCGCAGCGCCGGTCCCGGCACTCGACCCGCCGGTCGTCAGCGCGGGATTCCAAGGATTGCGCGTCGTGGCGAACAGCTTGTTACGCCCAACCGGGCCGTAGCCGAATTCGGACGCATTCGTCTTGCCGATCACGACAGCACCCGCCGCACGCAATCGCGCAACGCTAACATCGTCGATGTCGGGTATGTTTTGCGCATAGAGCGGCGAGGCGAATGTCGTGCGCAGGCCTTTGGTGGCGATCAGATCCTTGATCGCGACAGGAACACCCGCCAGCGGCAAGGCATCGCCCTTCGCGATGCGGGCATCAACGGCGCGTGCTTGGTTCAATACGTCGTCCGGATCGATGGTACAGAAGGCGTGGATCTCGGAATCGGTTGACGAAATCGCGTCGAGCGCCGCCATAGCGCTTTCGACGGCACTCAGCCGGCGCGCGCGCACATGCGCGGCGATCGTGGCGGCGGAGTCAGCCACGGACCTTGTCCGGATGGGAGCCGCGCACGATGCCCGTGTCCTCGGCCCCCATCGGCACGAATCCTTCGAACATTTCGGCACCCGCGATGGCGGCCGCGCCAGCGCGCGCGACCGCAAGGTCCTGCGCCCCGGTCCCCGAACCGGCGGCGACGGCCCCGACCACGATGCCGCCGACGCGGATCGGCAAACCGCCGATCAGATTCGTCCATTTATTCTCCGACGCCAGCGCGATCTGGATCTCGACATCGGCATGTGCCCCGCCCGTCGGCTCACCCGACAAGGCCGCCGTACGTGCCTTGTTGGTGGCCGAGATAACGCTGATCGCCTTCGACCCGTCCATGCGCGCCAACGCCACGACATTGCCGCCGAGATCCACGACGCAGATGCACATCGGCTGCCCGATCTTCTCCGCCGCCGCGATCGCCGCATGGAGAACTTTGAGCCCGCCTGCGAGCGTCAAATTGCGCGTGTCCGTCAAGTCGGCCATGACCCGACCCTACACCCGATGCAGGTCGAGCGGCGTGTGGCGGCTCAAACACTCGAAACCGTCTTCGGTGACGGTGTAGAGATCGCCCACATTGCAGCCCGCCTTCAGCGGCTCGATCCATTGCGTGTGCAGCACGAAGACCATGCCCACTTCGAGCCGATCATAGTTATGGGAAGAAACATTGAAGCTGTTGCTCGCCCCCGCCATGCCGATCGCATGGCCGAGATTGGGATTATGTGGCCCGTATTGCGCCGGATAGACATGCATCAGCTTGCGCCCTTGCGCTTCCCAATCGATGTCGCGCACATATTGGCGCTTCACCAGACGCGGGCTGCCGTCGTCTTCCGGCGCCCAGATATAGGGCATCGTGCGCGCCTCGGGCGAGGTCAGCAGCCCCGCCTCGATATAGGGTTCGAACGCCGCGTTGTTGATGTCGCGGAACAAGGCGCCCGGCTTGATCAGTTTCTCGGCCTTCTTCACGCCGTCGACGCAGGCCTTAATCACCTTCTCTTGATGCTTGGTGATCTCGCCGACCGAGATCATGCGTGCGGTCTGCGCGGTGTAGCCGCGGAACGTGACGTTGGAGACGTAGAGATTGATCAGATCGCCCGGCCGTACGACATGGCCATAGGGCTTGCCGCAATGCGTGCCGAATTCGTTGACGCCGATCTGGTAGCCGTCGCCGGTTTCGCCGCCGCGCGCCATCTGCGCGAAGGTGAAAGCGGCGAAAATCTCGGTGTCGGTAACGCCCGGCTTCGTCACGTGATAGGCGGCTTGCGTGGCGATGTCGATCAATTGTCCGGCCGCGCGGAACATGTCGATCTCGCGCGGCGAATGCACGCGCTGCATCCGGTCGATGATGCCGTTCTCGACGACGAATTTCGTCTTGGGCATCAATTCGCCCAACTGCGCCCAGAAACGCACCGACTTGCTGTCGCCGATCCGGCCAATCTGCGCACTGGGACCGAACTGATCGAGCAGGAACTTCGCCGCCGCCTCGCCCGCCTTCTCGTCCGACTTGCCGGGCCGATCCGCGTATTCGCGGCCGATCGCGCCGACCTGCCAGATATCGTCGACCAACACGGGCTCGCCACCCGGCGGCAGGATCACGGATTCCGTGAAGAAGGTCAGCAGCGTCAGCGGTTTGTCGTTGTCGGTCGGAATGATCAGGATGCCTTCGCGCATCCAATCGATCATGTAGCGCAAATACGCGTTGGAGGCGTGGAACCAGCCGACCATGCCGGTATGGATGACGATCGCGTCGTGCCCCGCGACGACCGCTTCGCGCCGCACGCGACGCAGGCGTTCCTCGTATTCCTCGACGGGCAAGGGCGGCGGCGGCACGAAATCGAAATTCGGCGCGAAATCGGCCATCAAGGCTTCGATCGTGGGCCGGGTCGATTTGGTGATGATCGTCATAGCGAGGTTCCTTCCGGTGCTTTTTTGAAGTTTCGTTTTCAGGCGGTGCGCGCGGGTTCGAGGACGCGGCGCGCGAAGAACAGGCCGACGAACACGACCGCGATCAATACGCCGGAGATGGCGGCGACGCGCACGTCGAGCGATTCCTCGATCATCTGGAACATGCGCAGCGGCAACACGGATGTGCGTGCGTCGGCCAGGAACAGCGACACCGAAACGTTGTCGAGCGATTGCATGAACACGAGGAAGGCGCCGGCGAGAATACCCGGCACCATCAGCGGCAGCGTGATGCGCAGGAAGGTCATGAAAGCCCCCACGCCCAGCAGCGTCGACGCTTCCTCCAGGCTGGGATCGAG
>VFQP010002771.1_pt1 | contig 18973 bp, 25 predicted proteins | sample 3512351 | NCBI WGS metagenome assembly VFQP01 (sample SAMN10412372, study PRJNA504923) | tailings metagenome | isolation source: Relicate 1 Philex TSF1 revegetated site | place: Philippines: Tuba, Benguet | collected 2017-08-29
AGCGTGGAGGTTTGGCCCGCTTGCCCCCAGTCTCGACCTCACCTGGCGGTGCAGACCTTGCTCTCGGTGTCGAAGCTGACGAGCGCGCGCACCGGCTGGCCGCGCTCGGTCCACCAGCTCTCAAAGCTCAGCGTCTGTGGCATGGGGACGCGCTTGGCGGGCGACCAGGTGGGCCGCCGCCTGCCGGGCGACTCTGCACCGCCACCGCCACCTCCAGGCTCTGTGGACCTGGCGGTGAGCGGCACGCGCGGCAGCGCGTGCGGCGGGCTGCCCGAGGAAGGCTCCGGGCTGGCGCTCACGTCCCTGGCGTCGAGGGACTGGGCCAGCTTGTGGAGTGGGACGGCAAAGGGCGGCAGTGCGTGCTTGTTGGTTCGCAGGTGGTGCGCGCTCTTGCGCGCATGCTGCTGCGTGGTCGGGCCCTGATGATGCTCGTCCGCGTGCGCTTGCAGGCGCCTGCAAAAAAGGGAGGAGTGGCGCGAGGATGGCTGCGTTCCCCTGGGCATCGAGCTCCTCCTCGTTGTACGTCGCCGCATCACGGCCCGCATCCGCATCCGCCGGCACTCACCCAGCCGTCACGGGCGGCGCATCGTTGTGGTGTTGCTGCCTACCAGCTGCGTGCTGCAGCGCCTGGCGCTGCTCCTGAGGCTGAGGCATCCTGACCCGCACCCGACCCAAACCTGGCAGACCTTCCTGCTGTGAGCTCTCCTAAGGCAGTGCTGCTACTCTACGCTCCTAGAGACCTACGACGGGGCCGCTCTGCGCGCTCTTGCGGCCCCTTCAGCGCCAAGCCCGGACGCCCATGCAGCACGACGAGCCTCGCGAGCTCCCCGCCCTCTCCCTCTTTCGGCGACCCCACAGCAGCAGCCTAGCAGGCAGCCGCTGTCAAGATGGGTGAGTCCTGGGGGCCTTCGGGGCCGTCCACGCGATCGAGCTCGTCCCCAGGGGCGAGGGAGCGCACACGGCCCGCAGCAAGAGCGGCGCCGAGCAGCACGAGGAGCAGCTCATGGGCGGCTGGAGCCAGCGTGCAACGCGAGCTCGCCTCGCCGAGGAGCAACTGCGGGCTTCTGCGGAGAGGTGAAGTACTTCGGGGCCCTGGGCACGCAAGCAAGCGAGCGCGCGTGCTGGGTTCCACGCCCATGTTTTCGCAGGTTACGTCAAGGTCGTCAAGACCAGCCAGTACTTCTCGCGCTTCCAGGTGGGGCCTTGGGTCCTTGAGGAGGCGATCGTGCCCGCACGGGGTGGACGCGCTGAGAGAAGCCTCCCCGTGTGGGGCACGCTGCCCTCTGCGGCCCATCAGCTCAGCAGCATCGCGGAGGAGCTGACTCGCTGCTCTGGCGATCGCGCGCGCGCGTTTGTGTGGGGCAGGTCAAGTACCGTCGTCGCCGGCAGGGCAAGACGGACTACCGCGCGCGCCTGCGCCTGGTGAAGCAGGACAAGAACAAGTACAACACGCACAAGTACCGCCTGGTCGTGCGCTTCAGCAACAAGGACGTGACCGCGCAGATCGTCTACAGCACCATCCAGGGCGATGTGGTGGTCGCGGCCGCCTACGCGCACGAGCTGCCCAGCTACGGCCTCAAGGTGCGGGCGCGCTGCAGCAGCGTGGAGCGGCGCGGCGACCTCGCTCGTCGGATGGCTGCGGGCCGCAGCCGCCGCGCGGCTCGGCGCAGGATGGGCGCAATGGGACACGCCTGGCGACGCAGCAAGGATGGCAGCGTGGGCAGGAGCAGCCCCTCAGCATGTGCAGGCGCCGCAGCAGCTCGGCAGTGCTCTGGGGAGGGGCAGGCGTCATCGCCGTTGTCGGCCGCTCACACACCGTGGTGCTCACCCACGCCCCGCTCCTGCACTCCCTCTGCAGGTCGGCCTGAAGAACTACTCGGCCGCCTACGCCGTGGGCCTGCTCATCGCGCGCCGCGTGCTGACCAAGTTCAACCTGGCCGACACGTACAAGGGCCAGGAGGAGCCCGACGGCGAGGACTACAACGTTGAGGCGGTGGACGACGGGCCCCGGCCCTTCTACTGCCTGCTGGACTCGGGCCTCAAGCGCACCAGCACCGGCTCCAAGGTGTTTGCCGTGCTCAAGGGCGCGCTGGACGGCGGCCTCGACATCCCCCACAACGAGAAGCGCTTTGTGGGCTTCGGCGACAAGAAGCTGGACGCCGAGGTGCTCCAGAAGTACATCTTTGGCGGCCACATCGCCGAGTACCAGGAGACCATGCAGGTGCGTGGCGCGTGGGGCGGTGGGGGACACCACGGGCAGGGCTGGGGCGGCGCTCCCTCATGGGGCGTAGGGCGGGCAGCAGGCGCCCGAGGGCGCAGAGCGCCGCAGGGTGGCGCCGGTGCTCGCTGGGGATGCGCCCCAAGGTGCGGGCCACTTGCCCACGCTGCGCTCGCCGCCCCTCGGTGCCCGCCCCGCTTCCTCGCAGGAGGAGGAGCCGGAGAAGTACCAGTCGCACTTTGCCAAGTACGTGGAGGAGGGCGTGGAGCCCGACGGCATCGAGGACCTGTACAAGGAGGTGCGCCGCCGCCCCGCAACCTCCTTGGGGCGAACAGGGGGAGGACAGGACCGTGGACCGCGCGCAGCTTTGCGCGGCGCGACGAGGCAGCGGGCTCACCCCCGCGCGTGCCTCTCCCTCCCCCTCTTCGACCGCCGCAGGTGCACGCCGCCATCCGCGAGAACCCCGTGGCCCCTCCCAAGGCGCGCAGCAAGCCCGCCTCGGCGCAGCGCTGGAAGACGCCCAAGAGCTCATACGAGACCAAGAAGGCCAACCTCAAGGCCAAGCTGGCCGCCCTCGTGGAGGACGACGAGTAGACGCCCGCCGCCGCCGTGTGCCACCCAGCGCGCGCGCGCAGGGAGCCGCGCGGCGCGGCTGCGTCCGCGGCCGCCTGCGTGCCCGCCAGGGCGCGAGGAGGCGCCGCTCGCCGCGTGACGCGCGCCTGCTGTGCTGGCTGCTGATGCTGCGCCGTGCGTTGAGCGCGCGCATTGCAACGGACGTACGTCGCGCAGAGATGAGATGCAGAAACAGCAAGGCAAGCAGCCAGCTCGCTCGCTCGCTGCTCATGGCCGCTGAGCGGATGCGCCAGCAGCGCCTGCGGCAGGCTTGGTGGGGGCGCCGCCGCCGGTGTCCTTGGTGGCGGAGGTGTCGGGTGCCTGGCGGGGCGCCACCAGGGAGGGCAGGCTGCTGGCTGCGCCGGCCTTGGGCGCCGCAGGCGGCTGGTCGGGCTGCGCGGCAGTGTCGCTCGCCTTGCTGCTGGGCGCGCCGGCCGCTCCGCCAGCTGCGGCAGGCGTGGGCGCTGGCAGGGCTTGGGCCTTGACCTCGGGGATCGCCGCGCCGCTGGCTGATGCAGGCGCGGGAGCAGTGGGCGCCGCCTTGGCCTCAGGGGCAGGTGCGCCGCCAGCGGCGGCAGAGGCAGGCGCCGTGGGCGCCTTGGCGTCGGGCGTGGCGGCCGCGCTGGCGGCTGCGCTGGCGGCTGCGGCGGCGGCGCGGGGGCCGGCCTGGCTGGGCGGGGTGGGCGGCTCTGTCTTGCCCGGCTTCTCACCCAGGGTGCTGACGGGCGCGCTGCCCGCTGCAGGAGGGGGGCCGGTCGGCGGCGCCGCTGCTGCCGGCGCCGGCGCCAGGGCAGGCTGCTGCGTGGGGCTGGGGGAGCGCGGAACCGCGGCGCCGGATGGTGGTGGCGCGGGGGGCGCGGGGCTGGCCGCCGCGCTGTCCTTGGTGGGCGTGGTGGGGCGGCTGATGCTGGGGGCGGGGTCGCCAGCGACGCTGCCCAGCGGTGAGCGCTGCGCGCTGCTGCCTCCTGCTGCTTGCTGGAGACGGCTCATGCGCAGGGGAACCAGGCGGCCGGCACCGCCGCCGCCGGCTGCGCCGCTGCCGCGCATGCTGAGGCCCGCCACGGACCGGCCCTGCGAACGGCCGGCCGTGCGCGCACACGGCAGTCGTTCAGGCCCCCGGCCCGGACTGCGCGAGCTGCAGCGCGTCTCGTGCGCGGGCCCTCACCTCGTCCGTCACGTGCGTGCCGCCCGCGGCGCGGGCCGCGCGGGGCACGCGGTCCACCACCAGCGTGGCCTTGGCCGAGTTGACCGATCCGTCCTTGTTGGACACCTGCGGCCGCGCATGCACACCGCACTCGCCCTTCCGCTTGAGGGCCCCGCGCATCGCGAAGCACACACCCGGCGGCGGTGAGGGACGGGGTCTCGTGACAAGGCAAGTGCGCCCGCTCGCCTGGCAGTAGTAGGCGCCGGCGTCGCGCGCCGTGACCTCGACGAGGATGAGTTGCGGGCTGTCCGCGGTGGCCACCTCGAGCTTGCGGTCGTTCTTGAACCACTGGTACCGCAAGGGCTCCATGCCCTGCGGGCCATCCGGCGCAAGGTCACCGACCAACGAGCGTCAAGCGCACGCACGCAAGCTCGCCAACAGCGGGTGCGCTGTTCGCCCGCTGCCCCCCCTCCCGACGCTCACCGACGCCACGATGCGGAACTGCGCGTCGTGCCCGTCGGACGCGCGGGCGTCGGCGGGGTGCGCGCGGATGACGGGCAGCTCGGACACCAGCCCGGGGCGAACCATCACGTCGCCGCCGCGCGCCTCCCTCAGCCTGTACGCGAGCATGGTGGTGACGAGCGCGACACGTCGCGCCTCTCGCCCGGCCCTCCCTTCCCACCAGCGAAGGCACCACACAGCACGGCAGTCACGCGCAGCGAGCAGAACCACCTGCTGCGGGCGCGCTCCACCACGGCCGCCAGCGTCGTCTCCCGCTTGTTGCGCTTGCCGCCCTCGCCGCCCGGCGCCGCCTGCTCCTGCGCCACCGCCTCGGCCGCCGCCGCCGCCGCCACCGCGGCGGGGTCAGGCCGCTGCTGCGTCAGGCAGTGCAGCCGCACCTGCACCACCCGCACGCACGCAGCACGCAAAACGACCCCACGATTGAAGCACAGGACACGGCGCACACGCTGCGCCACGACCCACACGCAGCATGACAAGCGCTCGCTCCTCTCCCCCTCTCCCCCCCTCCCTCCCAACACCGAACCTTGACGGTGCCCGTGGTCTCCGTCTTGAACCCGTACTTGGTCAGCGCCTTGGGCCCCACGCCGCCGGGCGGCGGCTCGGCCACCAGGCTGTTGCGTGTGGCCATGAGCTCCCGCAGCGGCCCGCGCTCCACGTACTGCGGGTCGCGCAGCTCGTTGCTGCCGCCGATAAAGTACTCGTGGTGCAGGTCGCGCAGGCGGTCTGCACGGCAGCAGGGGGAGGGCACGCGAATCCGTGGCGCCACTGGTGCGCCTGCTCGCAGTCGCTCTGCCAGGCAGGCAGCGCCACGTCCCGGCGATGCGGCCAGAATCAGCGGGGGTGGGTGGCGGCAGCGTGGGGCTGCGCACGCGGCGAGGGGAGTGGCAGCGGGGCGAGCGACGGTGCGGCGGCAGCACTCACGGAGCGGCCTCCAGCAGCGCACGTACTGCACGCACGAGCCGGGGCACGCGTCCGCCACGCTGTGCCAGCCGTAGCCCATGCATGAGTAGCGGTTGAGGTGGTCCATGCTGCACACCTGCGCAACCGCTCACGCACGTCCAACACACGTCCGAGGCACCCACAGCGGTTTGCCCCCGATGCAGGCCAGTCGACCCGTGGCCGCCACGCTGTCAGATCAGGCACATGCTGCACGACTTGTGTGGGGGAGGGGAGGTGGTTGCAGGGCGGGGAGGGCGCACCTGGAGGATGAGGAGGGGGAAGTGCACGGGCGGCGGCACCTCGGGCCCGCGGCTGACGAGCTCGCACTCAAAGGGGTGCGCAAAGTGGCCGACCCAGCGCTCGGGCGTGTTGGTGGCGGGGTCGGCGGGGTAGAGGCGCACGCGCGTGGTGGCCGTCACGCCCTGCGGGGGCAAAGGGCCGGGCGTGGCACTTGGGTGGACGCTCACGCCCACGCCGTGCAGAGGACGGCGTCCTCGATGGGTGGCACCTGCGGGCCAGCGTCCCCCCGCTCCAAATGCTGATGCGAGGTGTGAGGGGGGGGGGCGTGGAGGGCGCAGCTGATGCGCCCCGGATGCGAGGTGCCCGTGGCCGCACCCGGTAGACGCCGGGCTCCGAGGCGGCCCAGTCCGTGCTGACCATCTCCCACTTGGTGGGGTCGAAGAAGAGGAGGTACCTGCGGCGCCATTGTGAGGTGTGAGGTGACCCAAGGGCAGCGCTCAGCAAGGGCGGTGCTGGCGGCGCGACCGCGACTGACGCTCTGCCGCCGCTGGCCTGCGCCTGGCGCCCGCTAGCGCTGCTGGCGGCTATGCGCGCTGCGGAGTCGAGCCGGAGCTGCGCACGCACTCGACGTAGAGGTGGTCGCGGGCAAAGTCGGCGCAGCCCATGATCTCGCCGAAGATGGCCAGGCGCATGTGCCGGGGGTCCGCTGTGCGCGCATGAACCGGGGCAGGACGGCGTTGCGTCGCCGGCCACGCAGCACCACGCAGCCTCGCGGCAGGCCGAGCAAGCAACCAACAGGCGGCACGCCGCAGACGAAGCGATCGCCGGCCACTGCCCTCTCGTGCGACCCTTTCCTTCCGCCCTAAGCTCAGCCCGAGCTCACGCGGCGCGGGCTGGAAGTAGAGGTTGTTGACGGCCATGGCGCGCAGCTCGACGGCGCGCGCCGCCACCTGCTTCTGCAGCTTGGCCGTGCGCTTGGTCAGCGACGGCTCCGCCTTGGCGCTCGCGTCCTCCACCGTGAACTCGTAGATGCCGCCTGCGGGGCGGGCGCACGGCGGTCGCGGTCGCGCGCAGTTGACACCCCCTCTCTCCCCCCAATAGCCAACTCCGCGAGCAAGCACCTCCGGTCATCCTGGAAGCGGTGCTCCTGCCTCCGCCCCTCTCCCACACCGTGACGCGCCCTCTCCCCACCCCACCCCACCCCACCCCACCCCACCCCACACCCACACGCACCCCGGTCGTCCTCAAAGCGGTACTTCTTGCCCGGGCGGCTGAAGCCCGGCCGCATGTCGAACGACCCGTCGGCAAACGCCTTGACGCACACGAGCACCACCTCGTGGCTGTGCGGCGGCTCGTGCTCCTCGGCCAGGTCAGCCATGATGTACATGGTGCGGAAGTTGAGCACCTGCAGCCGGGCGGTTTGCGCGATGAGTAAGCTGAGCGCCTGCTGTTCACCGAGGGCCGGTGGCAACGCCCATCCAGCGTCAGTGCTGTTGTCTGCCTTGCGCAGCAGCCACCGCGGCGGCAGGGCAGCCGTGCCCTGGACCCCCGTCCCTGCCGGCAGGGCGGCTCGCCCCCTGCTGCAGCCTTTGTGCCGGTGGTGCCTCTGCGGTGCGCCCTGGCCCCCACCCGCCTACATAGCCCCGCTCCCCCGGGCGGCCTCCACCCACCTCCTGGCGCAGCTCGCCCATCCCTCCCTCCCCCGGCCCTCAGGGGCCCCCCTCACCCACCTCCTTGGCGCTGGTGGTGACGCCGCAAAGCCACCGCCTTGGCCTGCCCCTCTGGCATTCCCCCACTCCTCACGGCGGCCTGCCACGCACCTCCTGGCGCAGCTTGGCGCTGGTGGTGACCTTGCGGTAGAGCCTGGAGAGCTGCTGCTCGTGCGCGCTGGTGGTGACGGTCTTGTTGAGCTCCTCGCGCTCGGCAAAGTCGTCGCTGTGCACATAGGTGAAGAGCACGCTGCCCGGCACCTTGGGGTCCTGCACGCCACGCGACGCATGCACAGCGCCACACGCGCGCACACACACACACTCCTGACACGCCCGGTCGCTGGGCTCCGGCCCCGCCGCGGCGTCCAAACAGATGCAAATCCCAAAACACACACGCACACCATCGTTGCGCGCCGTCACCGCTCACCAGCGCGGAGGTCTTCTTGTTGCCGGGCTGCTGCCCGTCCACGTGCGACCCCAGCGGGCGGTACCGCCGCGCCCGCCCGCTCAGGCCCAGCAGCCGGGGGTCGCCGCCGTCGCCGGCCGGCGCGCCGCCCGCCGCCTCGTGCAGCTCGGCCAGCCGCCGCGCCGCCGCCACCTCGGTCACGCTGTGCACCTTTTCCTGCCACACAAAGTCCCGCACGACGTCCAGCCGCTGGGGGGGCGGCACGGCGGCGCCGCCCTGCGGCGGCGGCGGCGGCGGTTGCTGGCCCTGGGGGCCGGCGACGGGGAAGAACTGGGCGGCGGGCGGCGGGACGGGGAAGGGCCCGGCGCCGGGAGCGGTGGGGGGGACGGTGACGGGGGGGCCGAGGATTTGGCCCGTGGTGGGGTCGACGTGGGGGGCCCACTGCTGCTGCTGGAGGTGTGGCGGGATGGGGAGGACGGCGGTGCCGAGGGGGGCGCCGGCGGGGGGCCCGATGGGGCCCTGGGCGCCCCAGGTGATGATGGGGGCGGCGCCGGCGGCGGGGGGCGCGGGCGGCAGCGGCGGGTTGGTGATTGCGGGCGGCGGGGGCGCGCCGGGCGGCGCGAGGACGGGCGCCAGGCGCACGCCGGGGGGCGGCGCGGGCGCCGAGGCGAGCATGGGTCCTTGGGGGCCCTGGATCAGCATGTGCTGCAGCTGCTGCTGCGGGTGTGGCTGTTGTGGAGGAGATGCTTGGTTTGGAGGGCTTTGGAAGGGCTGCACCATGGCCGGCGGCTGCGGCGGGGACGCGGGCAGCTGCGGGGGAGCTGGGAAGGGGGCGGGGGCAAAGCCCTGGGGCGCCGCCGCGCCCTGCGGCAGGGGCGGCGGGCCGCCTGGCGGCGGGAACTGCTGGGGTTGCTGTTGCTGCTGGGGGCCCGGGCGCGGGGGCGGGGCGGGCTGCTGCCCATGACGCGTGGGCTCCATGGCTGCGGGCAGTGCGTTGCGTCGCGTTGGCATAAAGCGCGATGAGCCCGCAAGGAGACCATGGGAGGGCGCAGGGGGCGCGGGCAGAGTGGACGCTGTGAGCGGCACGCGTACCTTCGCCGAGGGGCCGGCCGCCCCCCGCGGGCGGGCCGAGTGCCGGGTCGAACATGGGCAGCGCGGAGCCCAAGCGCGGCGATGGCGCCTGGTATCGCGGCGCAGCGGGCTGCTGCTGCTGCTGCGCGGCCGCAAAGGGGTCGGCGGTCGTCGTCGTAGGCGGGTCCGCCCCGGGCGCAGAGGTGGCTGGCGCGGGGGCTGCGCCTGCGAGAGGCCCTTGAGGCTGCTGCAGCACGGATGGTGGTGGCAGAACGGGGTTGCTGCCTGGCGGGAAGTTGGCGGCGGCGGCGGCGGCGGCCTGCTGCTGCTGGTGCAGCTCTGCGACATGCTTGGCCACGCCGCCCTGCGAAGCTTGCAGCAGCAGCAGCAGTGGAGCATGAGGCCCGCGCTCGAACGCGCGGGAGTGCAGCTGCTGTGCTCTTTGTGGGGCGGAGCTGCTGCTTCACAGGCGGGCGGCACGACGGCGCACCTCGGGGATGCGCTGCACGCTGAGCCGCGTCAGGTGCACGCGAATCTTGAGGTTCCTGATGGGGTCCTTGGTCGCGTAGTGCACCGTCTTGATGTCCTCCATCTTCAGGCCGAATGCGCTGCCTGGCGCTGGCAACTCAAACGAACGAAGTCGGTGCTCACCAGCTGCTGCGCAGCGCGACCAGAGCCAAACAGCGCCACCACGCCTGGCCACGCGCCATTTGTGTGCAAGCAACGCTTTGTGTTCGGCGCCAGGGCGCCTTCGAGGGCACCATGCGCTCGCCCCACTGAGCAGCAAGGCACCCATCGGGCGCGCGCCGCAGCCTGCTTCTTCCGCGCCCGCCTCGCGTGCGAATCCGCGCCCCTTCGGGTCCCAAGTCCCCGTGCGTCGCGGGAGCTCTGGCGGTCCGCCATCTCCACTCGCACCCGCACGCATCACCAGGCGCCCACGCCACACATGGCGAGCGTCCAGCTCCGCGTGGTGCTGGTTGACCAGCAGCAGGAGCTGACGGTGGAGGTGCCAGGCGGGGCCACGATCTCCGACGTGGGCGCGCGGGTGCGTCAGCGTCAACAGATCGCAATCGTCGGGCGCACGCGCGCCTTGGGGCCCAAAGGCGCTTGGGGCTGTGCGCAGGAGGTGTGCCGCCGACGCACACGCATCGTGATGAGGCACGTGCCTTGCGCAGGTACTGGAGGCGAGGCAGCTCAACCGCCAAGCGTTCGGGGTGCGCCTGATCCAGGCGGGGCGCGAGCTGCGGCCGCACGAGCGCGCTGCGGACTGCGCGGGGGCGGTGCTGCACGCCACAGTGGTAGAGCGAGCGGCGCCACCCAGCGCTGGTCACGCAGCCGGCCCTCCTCCTCCGCCCGTGGTCCAACCGCCGATCCAGCCCCCGCCGGACGACTGGGTGAGCTCAACCATCCACACACACTGTGAACAGCAGCCACGCACTGTGGAGCGCTCACCCACTGTGGTGCTCAGCGTCATGCACACGCGCCCGCCAGCTTGGCAGCCGCACAGTCACGCTGCGCCACCGCGCGCGCAATCTGACGCAATCTGGATCCCTCGTTGCCACACGCTGGCGCGCGTGGCGCGCCCGCAGCTGGACCGAGTCGACCCTAGCACGCTCCTCGTGGCCCTCTGCGGCGGCGCGCTGGTCGTGCTGTGGCTGCTCGTCCTCACCTCGAGTGAGTGCGTCACACCCGTTCGCCTCATGCCGCCACAGCACGCGCCCGCCACACCTGCAGAGAGCCCGCGCTCCTCCTCCTCATTTTCCGCGCAGAGTACCTCTTTGACTTGGCCAGCATCGCCATCCTGACCAGCATGACGTTGGCGTATGTGCTGCCCGTGCTGCTGGGCACCTTCCCACTCCCCAGCGTGGTGCGGGGCCTCCTGGGCCTGCCGCCGCTGCCCCTGCACGACGGCGGCGGCGACCCCTCGCACCCCCAGCACCACCACCACCACCCGCACCACCACGAGCGCTTGGCGTCGCAGGTGGGCTCGTACGTGCCGCCTCGCCCCGAGGCACAGATGCGCCCAGGCCAGGCGCTGCCTGAGCAGCAGCAGCAGCAGCAGCCGCACCAGCGGCGCCCCGCGGCCCCGCACGCTTCGTGAGGCCTGGGCGGCCGGAGCAGCAGCAGCAGCAGACGCACGGAGCGCCGTGGACCGCCTAGGCCTAGCCTTGGGGTCCGGCGCGAGTAGTAGGTTCCCACACTCTGGTGAGGTCTCTTTTTGTCAATGATCAGGGCAGGGAATCCTTTTCTTGAGAAGATGCCCTTTGTGCCCTGGCCTCCCTCAGCAATAAGGGTGCGCCAGTGCCCACTCCCCTGGGCGTGCCCCTCAGCCGGTGGGCGGGTCTCGATGGCGTGGTCACTAGGGCACCGGGGAATTGCTCAGGCGCCTGCCAAGTGGCCTGCAGAGGGCCACGGCGGCTTCCAGCACAGTTGGCTCGCGTCCCGCCCGGCAGGGACTCAATAACGCACTGGGGCTGCTTCTCCCTGCCGTTTGCACTGCCATACCGCCGGCGATTGGATCTGCTTCCCAACGGGGCTGCTCCATGCCACGACGTGCTGCTGCACGTGATGTCTTGCGCTGTCCCCAACCCCAAATAAAGAATGTGCTGCGTCACCCTGACCGCGAGACGAGGAGCTGCCATGTTTAGTCACACTGGGCGCAGCACTTTTGACGCTGTGGAGCTTGTCCGCCACACCAAGCACTCCCTTCCTCTCCTTTCCTCTCCTCTCGAGCACTTGCACAAGGAAACCCCCACGACGTTTGGCAGAGACAAGCGCAGGCAAGGTTTTCTCGTCCTGTCCCTCCCGTTGGTAGCCCTTCCCCGCCCCCCTGATGAACAAAGTTCTCCCCTCCCCTTTGCGTCTTCTGCCTGGCGTGCATCGACGAAAATGGCAGTCCCTCCCCTCCTGCGGGTTCTAGCCGTCCAAGATCTGATCAAACGAGCCTGTCTGAGCCTAGCTCTCTACGTCCGCTCCCTGCTTGCCCGGCGTGCGCGCCTCAGTGCGAGGACGTGCCGCCGCCGTTGCCTGTGCTGTCCGCCCCACCCGACACCTCAAAGAGCCGCAGCGCCGAGCCCCGTGCCTCGGGCAGGCCTGCCGCCGCCTTGCGCCCCCCCAGGTGCTGCGTCTCGGGGATGCTGGGCACCTGCACGTGCGCGCGTTTTCGTTTGCGCGCGGTCAGGCCGGGTTGCGCCGCGAATGCAAGGCGGAGTCCGGCAAGGCCCAAGGAGCAGTCACCTCGTCGCTGCCGGTGAAGCCGCCAATCATGCCGAGCTGGGCCAGGCGCTGCAGCTGCTCGGGCACCCACGTGGCCGGCTGGCACTCCATGTCCTCCGTCAGCTGCAGCAGAAAGGTGACGCGCCCGTCCAGGCAGGACCGAAACGAGTACAGGCCCTCCGTCGGAGTGCTGAGGTCCTGCGCGCGCACATACCGTAGTTGTTTTTGAAATTCGTAATTTTCGCTTCGTTACGAGGGCAGGGTTTCAGGCCTCCAAAACGAGCAAATCGCAGCAAAGATTGTAAAACTTCGTCACTTTTCAAACAAACTTTTGAACGTTCGTGACAGCTGAGCCCTTCGTCGCGCTTGCGTTCGCTGGGGGTGCTGCGTGTGTCTCATCGTAGCTCGCGTGAGCGTACAGTCGTTGTTCGCACCCTTTTCGACTCTCTGCCGAGCTACAACCCTAGAGTTACCCTCTCTCAGGCGACAGCCTGAGCGAAACCCTAATCGTCCAGATCGACACTTTGTACACAACTTCGTAAATGCCCAGACCAAGAGTGTGCAAAGTGGGGCCTTCGTGACGACCCCGTTTACGTAGAAAATTCCGAATTTCCAAGGCAACTACGGTACGCACGTGCGCCAGGCGGGCACGCCGCGCTGTGCACACAGCGAAAAACTCGCGCTGCTCGGCACCGCCAGCTGCTGGAAACAGCGCTCTGGCCGCACCATGATGACTTGCTGGGTGAGGACGAGCACGCCGACCAGCGCGGCAAACGCCAGGCGCCGCTCCTCGTTGATGACCGGGAGGGCGGGGTTGAGGTCGTTGGCCAGTGCCGCGATGCTGTCGGTGGCCACGTTGGCGCTGGCCAGCTGCAGCTGCGCGCCGGTGGCCGTGTCAAACACCTGCGCCGGCCAAGTCGGGTTAGGTTTGGCAGCAGGGCGTGCAGGCGGCTGTGAGGCACGCGCAGTCGCACGCGCCGGGCGACCAGACCCCGGGGCTGGCGGCCTCTGTGGTGCGCACCAGGAAGCAGAGCACGAAGATGAGGATCTGCGCGTTGAGGAAGAGGAAATGGACCGGCGGCAGCACCTCGGCCGCCAGCGACGACCTGCGCACGCGTGCGTGACGGGCGGCCGGCAGAGTTGACACGCCGCTTTCCGTGTGACACTTGCGGTCCGCGCCATGGTGAGCTGCCTGCAACTGGTGAAGGACCCAGCCACCACGCACCTGCGCGACTGGCTGTCGGCCAGCTTCTCCGCAGCCTCCACCGACGTCTTGACGTTGTAGCCGGCGCTCTTCTCCTCGCACAGCACCCGGATCTGCGCGGCGTGGATGGGTGCAGCGGCGGCGGCGATGGCGTCATGGGCGCTGGCACGGGAGCAAACAGCTCACCGCGCAGGCGCACGGCGACCCACGCCACGTCCCCCACAATTCAGAGCGCACCAGCTCGCTGTAGGCGCTGTTGGACTCAAAGGGGGACTGCATGTCGATCGGCGTGTAGATCTGCGCCGGGGGAAGCGCAGTGCCGCGCGGTCGCTCACCATCGCGAGTCATCTGCAGTGCACCAGATGCAGGCCAGTGAGCTCGGCACGCACCTCGGACGTCATGTAGCGGCGCACGCACTGCGCCATGGCGCTCCGGAAGCCCTTGTCCTTGACGGCGAGCAGCTGCGCCTGCACCAGCAGCTCCAGCGCAAACACCTCGCCGTAGAGCTCCTGGACAATGTTGACCTGCCTGCACCCATCAACGCCAACAACGCCAACGCGTGTGTGGGACACACACACCGCGCCCACGTGGGGTGTGCCGTTGCCTAGCCCGTGGCGCATTCACCCCACCGCGCTCACCTGTCGAACAGGATGAGGAAGGTGTTGCCCGCGAAGAAACCGAAAATGATGCCCACCAGCGAGAAGAAAGACGACGTGAAGGCTCCGTCGCCGTCCTGCGGAGACGAGAAATTGCAAATTTGCAAGAGGCACGCGTGTCATCCCCGCGTGCCAAGAGGGGACGGAAGCTGCGGCGCTGCGGCCCAGCCCTGACAACCCACCTGGGAAAAGTCCCACGCCGAGGCCACGCCCTGCAGGAGGAAGGGGTGGGCCTGGTACGCCAGCAGCGAAGCGGCGGCCGTGATGCCCAAGAACTGCGTGACGCCCGTCGCCTCGAAACCGCCGGCGATCAGGTGCACGCCCTTGGCTTCCTGAGGGGGGCTGCACAGGCATTGGCGCAGTGGCGCGCTCCGTTGATGCCCAGGTGCGCTCACTCACAATGGGAGGAAGAAGCTGCGCGCGGTGTCCCTTCCATCGCGGGATCCGTCAGGCGCTGGTACACAGTGTGCCCAGGGCACACAGTGTGCACAGTCTGCGGCCTTCAGGAGCACCTCCACACCTGTGCCCCAGCGCCGCGCACGCGTGGCTGGCATTCTGCCTCCAATGGTGGTGAGGCGGATGGAGCGGGGAGCGAGGGAGCAGGTGTGTGCGGGGGCCTCCAGAGGATCGCCAGCAGGGCCTCGCTCCGAGCGCCCGCGTCGAGGTGCGCGTGAGCAGCAGCATCGCGCTAAGCTTATCACCTTGAGCTCTCGGCGGCGGCTTTTATCTCTGCGGGACGACCAAACCCGAGGCGAGAGTGGGAGCACCACGGCGCCTGGCGCAGCGAAGGACCTCCAGCTGAGTAGGTAGCAGGTGATGCGTTCGAGCAGCAGCCAGGCGCTCAGGGGCTGTGGGCTACAGCGGTGCCCGTGGGCGCCTGGGCGCCCGCCAGCAGCCGCGCCGGCGCCACGCACGCGCCGGCGGCTGGCCTTGAGGGTAGCGGCGCACCTGCCAGACTTTGTGCCGTTCACGCAGCCCAAAATCAAGGTGAACCGGGGCGACGGGGAGCGACTCTGCGGCTGCGCCACACCAGCGACGCGGCACGCCTGTGCACAAGCAGGCGGCTGCCGCCTCCCGCCTCTGCCCCTTCCGCGCGCTCGCAGATCTGCGGAGTCACCAACGCTGAGGACGCCGCCGTGGCGGTGGAGGCCGGCGCCGACTTTGTTGGTGGGTCCCGGTCGTCGCCTCGCCCACGCACGATTTGGCCCCAGAGGACCGAGGCAGCACAGCAACAGGAGGCCAGCGGCGCAACGCCGTGCTCGTCGCTTGGTGGCGCAGGCATGATCATGTGGCCCAAGGCCAAGCGGGCCGTGTCGGACGCCACCGCCAGGCACATTGCCGACGTGGTCAAGGAGCACGGCAAGCTGCCAGTGGGCGTGTTCGTGGACGAGCAGCCAGACGTCATCATCGGCCGGTGCGGCGGAAGGACGAGGAGCAGCGCTGCTCCTTTGGTGGTGCAGGAGGAGCTGCTCGGGGATGGGCAGCTCAGCCCGCTCCTGCCCGGCGGTGTCCTTGACGACGACGTGCAGGTGTCAGGCGGCTGGCATCCCCGTGGCGCAGCTGCACGGCGATGGGGCGCGGGCCGGCCTGGAGGCGGTCGCGGCGGCGGGCCTGCAGGTCATCTACGTCATGCACGCCACGCCAGACGGGCGCCTGGTGACGGCGGCGCCTGGGCCAGACTCCGTGGACTGGATCCTGGTCGACGGCCTGCAGGCGCGTGTGGCGCGAGGCCGCCGCGCCTTGTGTGTTTGGGGGGGCATCGCGTTGCGCTTGTGCGGGCGGGCGGGCGGGCGGGCGGGCGGCGGAGAGGCAGAGAGCTCAGCCACGACGGCGGTGCGCGCTTGTGCTTGCGTGCTGCGTGGGCACAGGGCGGCAGCGGGCAGGCGCTGGAGTGGGAGGCGCTGCAGCCGCCCATGGGCGTGGCGCGGAAAGGGTGGCTGCTGGCGGGGGGCCTCAAGCCCGAGAACGTCAAGAAGGCCGTGCGCCTGGCGCGGCCCACCGGGGTGGACGTGTCCAGCGGCGTGTGCGGGCCCGACGGTGAGAGCTGCACGATGGCTCATCGAGTGATCGAGAGAGAGCTGCCCCACCACCGTGCTGCGCTTCACCACCCCCACCCACGACCGCAGGCCTCAAGAAGGACGCACGCAGGATAGCCGCGTTTGTGGCGGGCGCCAAGGCGGCCACCGCGCGCCCCAAGACTGGCGTCGCGTGAACTTCACGGCGTCCCTTTTGCTCCAGCTGTTGGCGTGGCGTTGACCATTTTTGACTTTCGCGGTGCGACAGCTCGAATCGTTCGGAGCACCGCGCCCGCACATCAGCCACCTGGTGTCGTCCAGCCAGCGATCGTTTGCATCGGCGCTCGAAGCGCGACCGCTCATGTACGCGGACGACCCCGACTCGACGATGGGGCCGTCAGCCGAGGCGAGCGCGGCGGCCCCCGGCAGCACGACGCGCCTGGCCTCTCTACGCCCCGCCAGCAAGGATCCTCAGGAGGTGCTGCGCTTCCTCTCGCGCGTCCTGGTTCTCCCCGTGCCAGATGGGCGGGCCTCCAAGACCCCGGTCGTGACGCTCACCAGCAGCGAGAGCGTCAGCGTCTACGGGGCGCTGCTCGAGCGGCAACTTCGCGCCGAGTACTGCGTGGGAGCGGAGAAGTTCTGGAAGGTGGGCACTGCGCGAGTGCTCGCGGGGGCCTGAGCGCACTCAAGACTCAGCACCACCTCAGCCGGTGCTCAGGCCCTCGCAGCAGCACCGATGCGGCCGGGCGCACGCGGTACAGAGCGAAGGAGCCTCCAGCATGCGCGCTGCCTGGCCGGAGCGCGCGTCCGCTTCACGCCGGGGCGAACGGGTTGAGCGCGGCGCCGGGCCGCACGTCCACGCACAGGCACACACACACGCACTGCAGCCACACCCGGCGCAGCGCGTGGGAATGCAGCGTGCCCCGCTGCCGTGCAGCCGCAGCCTCTGATGGCGCCGCACAATGACGGTCGTGTTGCCCGGCGTGGAGGCGCCCCTGGGCAAGGCGTCCAGCGCACGTGCGTGCCCACATTGTCCCCTGTCATGGGCGCAGATCGTGCGGTTGGACCAGCACCTGGACACGTGGCGGCCGCGCGTGCACGGCACGCAGCTCAAGGCGCTGCTCAACTGCCGGCTACCGGAGCAGCCCGAGGAGTTTGCCGCGGCGGAGCAGGCAGTGGCCAGCGTCAAGTGGGCCCTCAGGGTGAGCTCGCGAGTGCAGCGCGCCCTCCTGCCTTGCCTTGGCGCGCCTGCAGCGCTCGCGGCAGCTGCAAGAGCCCAGCGCGGCCGTAGCACGGCCCGCGCCTCGGCCCCATGGCCCACACGGGCGCTGCGCCTGCCCTCTCTGTCGCGCACGTGCGGCCCCGCAGTCCGACACGTCGCCGGAGAACTTCGGGGCTGAGCTGCGCAAGTTCGTGGCGAGCGTCGAGGTGTGGTGGGACAACCGCAACTCGCGGCGGCCGCCGGCGGACGGCGGCGGCGGGGGGGGCGGCGGCGCGGCTGGCGGAGCGTCGGCGGGGGGGTCGGCGCTCAACGCCAGCTCAGGTGAGCGGAGCAATCGCGCGGTGCGCCACAGTGCATGGGGCTGGCAGGCGAGGCCGGTCGTCACGACGTGCTGCAGCGCGCCCGCTCACCGGTGCTGCGCCGCGCCGCTGCTGCCGCCACGTGACGGCCGCAGCGCAAGGCCTCAAGCGGCCTGCGAGCGCCAACCTGGGCACCGGCCCCCCCAGCAAGCAGGCGTCGCTCCAGGTGTCGCTCCCCTCGCCGCAGCACCAGCACCAGCAGCACCAGCAGCAGCAACAACAACAGCAGCAGCAGCAACAGCTGGCGTCCGGCCTCTCTGCGCTCAGAAAGGCCTCAGGTGAGCGCCGCCCTGCTCTCCCCTGCCATTCGCCCTGCTCTCTCACGCCGTCGCGGGTGCTGGGCTGCGGCGCCAGCAGTGGCCGGCCCATGGCTTTTTCGTCGCCCATGGAGTCGGCTGATGCGCAGAGAACGGCGGCGGCGGGGCGTTAACCAGCCGGGACCCGCAGGACGACCTGTACAACCCGGGTTCCAACGGCACGGCGGGCGACTTCCAGGTGCGTGGCGCATCAGTATTGTTGCGGCGGCGGTGGCGGCGGCGGCGGCGGCGACGCACAGCGGAGGGGCCTCGCGCACGCGGGTGGCGCTCCTACACAGCCTGCCTGCTGCGCCGTGGGCCTGCTCGCTGGCCTGTGCGCGCGCAGTACGGCGGGCAGGGCGGGCGCGGGCACGCCGGGCAGCAGCAGGCGCACGCGGCGCACCTCCACGCCTCGGCCAACGCCGCCGGCGCGCTGTACGGCATGGGCGGCCACGCCAACGGCGGCGGCGGCGGGGCCGGCGCCGGCGGCGGCGCCGGCGTGCCGGCGCACGCGAGCATGGTGCCGCACTCGGCGCCGCTGGGCGACCCGCACACGCTGGTGCACCTCAACGTGGGCGGGCAGCCGTACGTGACGACGGCGGCGACGCTGACCAGCGTGCCGGGCAGCTTGTTCTGGGAGATGGTGGGCAACGGGCTGGGCGAGCAGCACCCGCGCACGCCGGCCGGGGAGATCTTCCTCGACCGCAACGGCAAGGTGCGCGGTGTTTGCTCGCTGTGCGGCACAGGGCCGCGGGGTCCACAGGTGCAGCGGGGCTGCCGCTGCGGAGACGGCCGGCCTCCTGCGCGACTGGGGCTGGGTGGGTGGACGGTCGAGTCACATCTCCCCCTCCCGCGTCGCCCCGTGCGCCGCAGGTGTTTTGGTACGTGCTCGAGTACATGCGCGCCATGGCCAACAAGGAGGTGTACTTCCCCCTGCCAGAGGACGCCAAGTGAGTGGCTGCAACAGCATGCAGTCCGTGCGTCAGCGCGCCCGCGTGGGCGCGCGTGGCACTGCACCGCGTCCCTGGGGTTGGGAGCAACAACAACTGCGCCTCTCTCTTTGGCCTGCTGCGCAGCGAGCTGGTGGTGCTGGCGCGCGAGGCCGAGTACTTTGGCCTGGGCGGCCTGGTGGAGCGCATCCGCA
>VFQP010002772.1_pt1 | contig 18970 bp, 19 predicted proteins | sample 3512351 | NCBI WGS metagenome assembly VFQP01 (sample SAMN10412372, study PRJNA504923) | tailings metagenome | isolation source: Relicate 1 Philex TSF1 revegetated site | place: Philippines: Tuba, Benguet | collected 2017-08-29
CCGGCGGTAGTTGCCATCGGCAAAGTCGCGCGGGTTCCACAGGCGCACGTCCACCTGGCGCGATTCGTAAGCCCGGCGGGTGATACCGCTGCCCAGAAACGGCTGGAACAGCTCGGGGAACAGGGTGAGGACGTCAAAGCGCATGGCTTTGGCCGCTCAGTAGTCGGGTTGCCAGTCGACCGTGATGCGCCGCGCAGCGCGGTCCACGGCATCCACATAGACCGAAACAAAGGGAATCAGGCGCTCGCCGGTCTTGCCGTCGGGCAGCGGGTGCTCCAGCACCAGCACCGAATGGGGGCCGGTGGGCAGCAGGTCGGTGACCACACCCAGGGCCACACCTTCGCGGTTGACCACGTCCAGGCCGATCAGGTCGACCCAGTAGAACTCGTTGTCGTCTTCGGTGGCGGGGAAATCGGCGCGGGCGATGAAGATGCGCGCACCCTTGAGCGCTTCGGCACCGTTGCGGTCGTCCAGCCCGTCGAAACGGGCTACCAGGGTGTCGGCATGCGGTTTGACCTCGCCCACCGCCACGGCCACGGTGCCGGCAAAGGCCTCGAAGCCGCGCGCAAACCGGCCTTCGGGCGGCTGCAGGAACCAGTGCTTGGAATAGAACAGGGCTTGCGGGTCGGCGCTGTGCGAATGCAGCTTGAACCAGCCCTTGACGCCCCAGGCCTCGGCGATGCGCCCGATCTCGACCGCGTCGCCGGGCAGTTCGGCGGGGGTGAGTGCGGGCAGCATGCGAGGGAGCGTCGGCAACCCCGGATCGCGAGGATCCGGGATGGCGATCAGGCGGCCTTGGCGGCGCCCTGCTTGATCAGGCGCTGGACGGTCTCGGAGGGCTGAGCGCCCACGCCGGTCCAGTAGGTCAGGCGGTCGGTGGCGATACGCAGGGTTTCTTCACCGCCCTTGGCCAGGGGGTTGTAGAAGCCGATGCGCTCGATGAAACGGCCATCGCGGCGGTCGCGCTTGTCGGCAACGACGATGCTGTAGAACGGACGGGCCTTGGCACCGCCGCGGGAGAGTCGAATGACGACCATGATTTATCCTTCGGGTGGTCAGGCGGCTTTGAATGTTTGCCGACCTGTATTTCGCAACGCTTGAGACACACGACTGGCCACCCGGCCAGCGAAACGCTGCAAAGCCTGCCATTATACCCCGCTCCAAGGCCATGCCCTCTCCTTTGATTCGCCCCTCCACCGAAGCCGACATCCCGGCCATCACCCGCATCTATGGCCACCACGTGCTCAACGGCACGGGCACCTTCGAGACCACCCCGCCCAGCGAGGCCGAAATGACCACCCGCCGTGCCGACGTGCTGGGCAAGAACCTGCCCTGGCTGGTGGTGGAACAGGACGGCCAGGTGCTGGGCTACGCCTACGGCAACTGGTTCAAGCCGCGCCCGGCCTACCGCTTTTCGGTGGAAGACTCCATCTACCTCGCGCCCGAAGCCGCTGGCAAGGGCCTGGGGCGCGCCCTGCTGGCCGAGCTGCTGGCCCGCCTGGAGCGCGGTGGCACCCGCAAGGTGATGGCCGTGATCGGCGACTCGAACAACGCCGGCTCCATCGGCGTGCACCGCGCGCTGGGCTTCACCCCGGTGGGCACGGTCGCCTCCTGCGGCTGGAAGTTCGACCAGTGGCTGGACATCGTCATCATGGAAAAAACCCTGGGTGCGGGCAACAGCACCCGGCCGGAATGAGCGCCGTGCCGGTGCGCCGCCCCCGCTCCAAGACCCTGTCGGCCTGGCTGGCGCTGCTGGGCGGCCCGCTCGGGTTGCACCGCTTCTACCTGCACGGCCTGGGCGACTGGATCGGCTGGCTGCTGCCCATTCCCACCGCGCTGGGCATCTGGGGCGTGGAACGCGCCCTGGCACTGGGGCAGGACGACCACCTGTCGTGGCTGCTGATCCCGCTGCTGGGCTTCACCGTGGCCAGCACCTGCCTGACGGCCATCGTCTACGCGCTGACGGACAAGGAACGCTGGAACGCACGCCACAACCCCGGGGCACCCGAATCCAAGGCCGGCAGCACCCACTGGCTCACCATAGGCGCCATCGTGCTGTCGCTGCTGGTCGGGGCCGCCTCGCTGATGGGCAGCCTGGCCTTCAGCTTCCAGCGCTATTTCGAATACCAGATCGAGGAAGCCCGCAAGATCTCGCAGTGAACCTCAGTGGCTGCGGAACATGAAGTACACCGCGCCAACCATGCAGAGGGCCGCCCACAGGAAATCGAGCTTGAGCGGCTCCTTCAGGAAGAACACCGCAAACGGCACGAACACGCTCAGCGTGATGACCTCCTGCATGATCTTGAGCTGGGCCACGCTGAACTGGGTGTGACCGATGCGGTTGGCCGGCACCTGCAGCAGGTATTCGAACAGCGCGATGCCCCAGCTCACCAGTGCCGCCACCAGCCACGGCGAGGTGGCGTGGCTGCGCAGGTGGCCGTACCACGCAAAGGTCATGAACACATTGGAGGCGATCAGCAGGCCGATGGTCTGCACCGACACGGGCAACTGGGTCAACCAGGACATGGTTTTTCCTTCAGGACATCACAACCACGACAGCGCCAGCATCACCAGGCTGAGCGTCACCAGCGCCAGGCCGGTGGACACGCCCACGCTGGCCGTCACCAGATCCTGGGCCACCTCGTAACGCTGCGAAAACAGGAACACGTTGGCACCTATGGGCAGTGCGGCGGCCACCACCATCACGGTGAGCGCCAGCCCCTGGATCCCCAGCAGCCACGCGCTGGCGAACACCAGCGCCGGCAAGGCAAGGTTCTTGACCAGGCTGATGCCGACCGCCTCGCGCAGCAGGCCACCCACCGGCGTGCGCGACATGGTCACGCCCACCAGCACCAGCGCGATGGGGCCGAAGGCGCTGCCCAGCAGCTGCAGGGGTTTGTCCACCGCAGCGGGCAGCGGCACCCCGAACTGGGCGTAGAGCAAGCCACACAGTATGGGCAGGGGAATCGGGTGGATCAGGGTGCTCTTGAGCGCCGACACGACCGTCTGCAGCAGCGGCCTGGGCTGCCCGCCGGTGGCGCGCAGCTCGCGGGCCACAGCCAGCTCGAACACCACGGTCGCACCGGTCAGCAACACCAGCGCGTGCACCGACACCAAAGTCAGCAGCGTGACCAGACCCGGCTTGCCATAGGCCAGCTCGACCAGCGCGATGCCTATCATCACCATGTTGGAAAACACGGCAGCCAGCGCCACGGCCACGCCGCGCCGGTTGAGCCCCTGGCGCCACACCACGGCAAAAAACAGCAGCCACGCCGCCGCGAAATAGGCCAGCAGCACCGTGCCATCCAGGTCCTGAAAGCGCACCGCGCTCATGGTCCGGAACAGCAGCGCCGGAATGAGGAGCAGGAACACGAGGTTGGAGAGGTCCTTGACCGCCGCCTCCCGTATCCACTGCAGGCGACCGGCCAGGTACCCCAGGCCGATGAGCAGGAAAACGGGCGCGAGGGACTGGAAAACGGGGTGGCTGGCGGGGTCGTTCACGGCGGCGATGTTAATCCCGCCCGACACCGGCAGCTTTACCGGCGCTTGACACGCGAGCTGCCGGCATGGGTTATAGTTAATAACCCATCGGTCATTAACTGAGATGTCCCGCTCACCCACCCCACCCTCCGCCGAAGCCGAACCCCGCGGCAAACGCGAGCGCCGCAAGGAGGCGCGGCCCGGCGAACTGCTGGACGCCGCGCTCGACCTGTTCGTGGACAAGGGGTTTGCCGCCACGCGGGTGGAAGAGGTGGCCGCACGCGCCGGCGTGTCCAAGGGCACGCTGTTCCTGTACTTCCCGAGCAAGGAAGACCTGTTCAAGGCGGTGGTCCGCGAGAGCATCACCGGCCGCTTCACGGAATGGGCCGACATGCTGGAGCACTACGAGGGCAACACCTGCGACCTCGTGCGTGAATGCCTGACGCAGTGGTGGGAGCGCATCGGCAACACCCGCGCCTCCGGCATCACCAAACTGGTGATGAGCGAGGCGAACACCTTCCCCGAAATCGCCGATTTCTACCAGCGCGAGGTCATCGAGCCGGGCAACCAGCTGATCGGACGCATCCTGCAACGGGGCGTGGCGCGCGGCGAGTTCCGCCCCATGGACATCGAACACGCCATCCTCGGCCTGGTGGCCCCGCTGATCTTCATGGTGATGTGGAAACACTCGCTCGGCCCCTGCAGCGCAGCCATGGCCCAGGTCGACCCCGAAACCTTCCTCAACCAGCAGGCAGACTTGCTGCTCAACGGCCTGCGGGTGCGCCCCGGAGAGACACCATGACCACACCCCGCTGGCTGCGCTGGACCCTGCTGGTCCTGCTGATCGTCGGGCTGGCCTGGGGCGTGGGCCGCGCCCTGCAGGCGCGCAAGGCCCAGCAGACCGAGGCCGTGGCCGCTGCCGCCCGCCTGGCCGCCCCACCCGTCTACGAGCTGGCCGCCAACGACACCCTGGTGGCCGCCCCCGTGACGCTGACCCAGGACATCGCCCTGTCGGGCACGGTCAAGGCCGAGCGCAGCGCCATCGTCAAGGCACGGGCTGCGGGCGAGCTGCGCGGCCTCACCGTTCGCGAAGGCGACCGCGTGCGCGCCGGCGATCTGCTGGCCCGCATCGACAACAGCGACGCCACCGCACGGGTGCGCCAGGCCGAACAGCAGGCCCAGGCGGCGCAGGCCCAGGTCGCCATTGCGCAGCGGCAGTTCGACAACAACCAGGCCCTGGTCAACCAGGGCTTCATCTCGCGCACGGCGCTGGACACCTCGCAGGCCAACCTGGACGCCGCCAAGGCCAACCACAGCGCCGCCCTGGCGGCACTGGACATCTCCCGCAAGGGCCAGTCGGACACCGAGGTGCGCGCGCCCATCACCGGCCAGGTGGCCGCGCGGGTGGCGCAGAACGGTGAGCGCGTGGCGCTGGACGCCCGCATCCTGGACATCGTGGACCTGGGCGCGCTGGAGGTGGAAGCCGCCCTCACCCCCGCCCAGGCGCTGCAGGTGCGCGAAGGCCAGCGCGCGCAGTTGCGCGTGGAGGGTACCGATCTGCAGGTAGGCGCCGTGGTGGCCCGGGTCAACCCCAGCGCCCAGGCCGGCAGCCGCAGCGTGCTGGTCTACCTGCGGCTGGACAGCGCGCCCGGCCTGCGCCAGGGCCTGTTCGTGCAGGGCCGGCTGCTGATGGGCGAACGCGAGGCACTGGCGGTGCCGCTGACGGCGGTGCGCCAGGACAGGCCGCGCCCCTACATCCAGCTGCTGAGCGACGGCCAGGTGGTGCACCAGACCGTCACCCTGGGTGCCAGCGGCCTGGTTCAAGGTGAAGAATGGGTCGCGGTCGAGCCCCTGAGCGCGGGCACCCGGGTGCTGCGCGTGGGCGCGGGCCTGCTGCGCGAAGGCACAGCCATCAACGTGCGCAACGCACCTTGACCCCGGAACGCTGACGCGCCATGTGGTTCACCCAGGTTTCGCTGCGCAACCCGGTCTTCGCGACCATGGTGATGCTGGCCTTCGTGGTGCTGGGGCTGTTCTCCTACCAGCGCCTGCAGGTCGACCAGTTCCCCAACATCGACTTCCCGGTCGTGGTCGTCACCACCGCCTACCCCGGCGCCTCGCCCGAAATCGTGGAATCCGAGGTCACCAAGAAGGTCGAGGAAGCGGTCAACGCCATTGCCGGCATCAACACGCTGACCTCGCGCAGCTACGAGAACCAGTCGGTCGTCATCATCGAATTCCAGCTGCACATCGATGGCCGCAAGGCCGCCGAGGACGTGCGCGAGAAAGTTGCCATCCTCAAGCCCACGCTGCGCGACGAGGTGGAAGAACCCCGCGTGCTGCGGTTCGACCCCGCGAGCCGGGCGGTCTGGTCGGTGGCGGTGCTGCCTGAGCCGGCGGGCAGCGCCGGGGCACCTCAAGGCACCGAACCTCCCAGTGCGATCGAGCTGACCCGCTGGGCCGACCAGACCCTCAAGAAGCGGCTGGAGAACGTGCGCGGGGTCGGCTCGGTCACGCTGGTGGGCGGTTCGCCCCGGGTCATACGCATCGAGCCCCAGCCCCAGGCCATGGAGGCGCTGGGCATCACCGCCGACCAGATCGTGGCCGCCGTGCGCACCGAAAACCAGGACCTGCCAGCAGGCGCGCTGCGTTCGCTGGAACAGGAACGCGTGGTGCAAGTGCTGGCCCGCGTGCAACGGCCGGAGGACTTCGAGCAGATCATCGTGGCGCGCCGCAACGGCCAGGCCGTGCGCCTGGGCCAGGTGGCCCAGGTGGTGGACGGCGCGGCCGAGGTGGAAAGCCTGGCGCTGTACAACGGCCAGCGCACGCTGCTGCTGCAGGTGCAGAAATCGCAGGACGAGAACACCATCGCCGTGATCGACGGCCTGAACGCCGCCCTGACCGAGATGCGCAGCCAGCTGCCGCCGGGCGTGCGGCTGGAGCCCATCGCCGATACCTCGCGCTCCATCCGCGTGGCGGTGGACAACGTGCGCCAGACCCTCATCGAAGGCGCCGTGCTGACGGTGCTGATCGTGTTCCTGTTCCTGAACTCGTGGCGGTCCACCGTCATCACCGGTCTCACGCTGCCCATCGCGTTGATCGGCACCTTCCTGTTCATGAACCTGTTCGGCTTCACCATCAACATGATCACGCTGATGGCGCTGAGCCTGTGTGTGGGCCTGCTGATCGATGACGCCATCGTGGTGCGCGAGAACATCGTGCGCCACGTGCAGATGGGCAAGTCGCCCTACCAGGCGGCGCTGGACGGCACGCAGGAAATCGGCCTGGCGGTTCTGGCCACCACGCTGTCCATCGTGGCGGTGTTCCTGCCCATCGGCTTCATGGAAGGCATCATCGGCAAGTTCTTCCACGAGTTCGGCATCACCATCGTGGCCGCCGTGCTGATCTCCATGTTCGTGAGCTTCACGCTGGACCCCATGCTCTCCAGCATCTGGCACGACCCCGAGATCGACCGCCACGGCCAGCCGTTCAAGCCCGTCACTTTCTACGACAAAACGCTGGGGCGCGTCACTCACTGGTTCGACCGCGTGCAGGACGAGCTGGCCGAGGGCTACCAGTCGGTGCTGCGCTGGTCGCTGCGGCACAAGCTGGCCACCCTGGCGCTGGCGGTGGCCACCTTCGTGGGCAGCGTGCTCATGGTGCCGCTGCTGGGTACGGAATTCGTGCCCAAGGCCGACTTCTCCGAAACCTCGGTCAGCTTCTACACGCCGGTGGGCTCCTCGCTGGAAACGACCGAAGCCCGTGCGCGCGAGGTCGAGGCCATCGTGCGCGAGTTCCCCGAGGTGCGCTACACCCTGTCCACCATCAACACCGGCAACGCCCAGGGCAAGATCTACGCCAACCTCTACGTCCGCCTGGTGGACCGCAAGGACCGCACGCTCAGCGTGGACGAGATGTCGGCCCGGCTGCGTGAGCGGCTGCGCAGCGTCGCGGGCATCACCGTCACCCACGCCGGCACATACGACCCGGTGGGTGGCCAGAAGCAGATCGATTTCTCGCTGCAAGGGTCGGACCTGGGCGAACTGGAGCGCCTGAGCCAGTCCGTGATGGAGCGGCTGCGCACCATCCCCGGCCTGGTGGACCTGGACGCCAGTGTCAAGCCCAACAAGCCCACGGTGGACGTGGTGCTGCGCCGCGACCTCGCCTCCGACCTGGGGCTCAACTCCGCCCAGGTGGCCGGTGCCCTGCGCACCCTGGTGGCCGGACAGACCGTGGGCAACTGGCGCGCGGCCGATGACCAGACCTACGACGTGGAAGTGCGCCTGCCCATGGACGCCCGCGAACACCTGGCCGACCTGCAGAACCTGCCGCTGGTGGTGGGCACCCAGGCCGACGGCAGCGCACGCGTGGTGCGCCTGGGCCAGGTGGCCGAGGTGCGCCAGGCCACCGGCGCCAATCAGATCAACCGCCGCGCCCTCACCCGCGAGGTCAGCATCAACGCCAACGTCTACGCCCGCTCGGTAGGCGAAGTCTCGGCCGACATCCGCCAGGTGCTGGACAGCACCGCGCTGCCACCGGGCTACCGCTACCAGTTCGGCGGCTCCACCAAAAGCATGCAGGAGTCCTTCGGCTACGCGCTGTCGGCACTGGCGCTGGGGGTGATCTTCATCTACATGATCCTGGCCAGCCAGTTCAAGAGCTTCCTGCAGCCGCTGGCGCTCATGAGCTCGTTGCCGCTGACGCTGATTGGCGTGGTGCTGGCGCTGCTGATGTTCCGCTCCAGCGTGTCCATGTTCTCCATCATCGGCGTGGTCATGCTCATGGGCCTGGTCACCAAGAACGCCATCCTGCTGGTGGATTTCGCCATCCGTGCGCGCGAAGGCACGCCCGACATGCCCGCCATGGACCGCGAAAACGCCCTGCTGCTGGCCGCCAAGGTGCGGCTGCGCCCCATCCTCATGACCACGCTGGCCATGGTGTTCGGCATGGTGCCCCTGGCCTTCGCCCTCTCCGAGGGTTCTGAGCAGCGCGCGCCCATGGGTCAGGCGGTCATCGGCGGTGTCGTCACCTCGTCGCTGCTGACACTGGTGGTGGTGCCGGTGATCTACTGCTACATGGACGATCTGGCACGCTGGTTGCGGCGCCTGGCCGGTCTTCATGAAGCGGAAACACCCCTTCAGTACAATGAGGCATCCCCCGGAAACATACCCCATGGAGTACCAAAATGAGTACCGTCGCCCTTGACGTGGCCCAGGCCCGCTTCAACATGATCGAGCAGCAGATCCGCCCCTGGGAGGTGCTCGACGGCCAGATCCTGGAACTGCTGGGTGAGGTGCACCGCGAGGATTTCGTGCCCGCCGCCCACCGCGCGCTGGCCTTCGCCGACCTGGAAATCCCGCTGTCGCAGCCGCTACGCGACGGCCAGTGCATGCTGGCGCCGCGTGTCGAGGCACGCATGGTGCAGGACCTCGCCCTGCAGCCCACCGACAAGGTGCTCGAGATCGGCACCGGCTCCGGCTACGTGGCAGCCCTGCTCGGTCGCCTGGCCCGCGAGGTGCTGAGCCTGGAGATCAGCCCCGCGCTGGCCTCCACCGCGCGCACCCACCTGCAGCGCGCCGGCATCACCAACGTGAACGTGCGCCAGGCCGATGCCGCCGCCGATGGTTTCGCGGCCTGCCGCGCCGGCGGCCCCTTCGATGCCATCGTGCTCAGCGGTTCGGTGGCCGAGGTGCCCGACGCCCTGCTGCAGCTGCTGGCCCCGGGTGGCCGCCTGATCGCCATCGTGGGTGACGAGCCCATGATGCGTGCCACCCTCATCACCCGCACCGGCTCCGCCAGCCTGCAGACCCAGCAGCCCTGGGACACCGTGGCGCCGCGCCTGCTGAACTTCCCGGCACCGTCGCGGTTCCACTTCTGATCCGCCACCAGGACCTTCACCATGATCGCCGTGCGCCCCGCCCAAGTGTCCGCGTGGCTGGCCCAGGCCAGCACCGAGGCCGGCACCACCCAGCCCCCCATCGTGCTCGACGTGCGTGAAGCCTGGGAGCTGCAGACCGCCAGCGTCAAGCCCGACGGCTTCGAGCTGCTGCACCTGCCCATGGCCAGCATCCCGGCCCGGCTGGCCGAGATCCCGCGCGACCGGCCCGTGGCCTGCCTGTGCCACCACGGCGGGCGCAGCGCCCAGGTCACCCACTTCCTGATGAACCAGGGCTACACCCGCGTGGCCAACATCGCCGGCGGCATCCACGCCTGGTCGCAGGAACTGGACACCAGCATCCCCGTCTACTGATCCGCCCCTTTTCCCATTCAGGAACCCCATGAAAGCCTCCGCTTCCCGTGCCACGCCTTCCTTGCCGCGACTGCACCCCACGCTGCTGGCCCTGGCCGGGGCGGCGGGCCTGTTCATGACCGCAGGCGCCCAGGCCCAGAGCCTGGGTGCGCTGTACGAGGCGGCACGCGCCTTCGACGCCACTTACCTCTCGGCCCGCTCGCAGTACGACGCCAACCTGGCCAAGGCCGAGCAGGCCCGCGCTGGCCTTCGGCCCACCGCCGGCCTGTCGGCCGGTGCCAGCTGGGCCAACGTGGACAACAGCCTGACCGGCAACCGCAACACCGACAGCCAGAACATCGGCGTGTCGGCCAGCCAGCCGCTGTACCGTCCGGCCAACCGCGCCGCCTTCGAGCAGGGCCAGAAGTCGCTGATCGCCGCCGAGGCACAGCTCGTCACGGCCGAGCAGGACCTGATCGTGCGCACCACCCAGGCCTACTTCGACGTGCTGGGCGCGCAGGACACCCTGACCTTCGTGCAGGCCCAGAAGACCGCCGTGGCCGAACAGCTCGCCGCTGCGCGGCGCAACTTCGAGGTGGGCACCGCCACCATCACCGACACGCGCGAGGCCCAGGCCCAGTTTGACCGCGTGGTGGCCCAGGAGATCGCGGCCGAGAACGACCTGCGCGTGAAAAAGCTCGCGCTGGACCAGCTGGTGGGCCGCGCCAACACCCAGCCCCAGCCGCTGGCCGCACCGGTGGCTCTGCCCCCGGTGGCCCCCGACAACGTGCAGACCTGGGTCGACACCTCGCAGACCAGCCACCCCGGCATCCGCCAGGCCGAGGCCGCACTCGAGATCGCCCGGCTGGAAACCCGCAAGGCCGAAGCCGGCAAACGCCCGACCGTGGACCTGAACGCGGGCTACCAGGTGGCGCGCTCGCCCAGCAGCACGCTGCCCATCAACCTGCGCACCAACACCGCCAGCATCGGTGTGGCCTTCAACCTGCCGCTGTACACCGGCGGTGCGGTGGAAAACCGCATCAAGGAAACCCTGGCGCTGGAAGAGAAGGCAGGCACCGACCTGGAAGCCGCCAAACGTGGGGTGGCGCAGGCCACGCGCGCGGCCTACTTCGGCGTCGTGTCGGGCCTGGGCCAGGTCAAGGCGCTGGAAGCCGCCGAGATCTCCAGCCAGAGCGCGCTGGACGCCAACCGCCTGGGCTACCAGGTGGGTGTGCGCATCAACATCGACGTGCTCAACGCGCAGAGCCAGCTGTTCCAGACCAAACGCGACCTGGCCGTGGCGCGCTACAACGTGCTGGTGGGCACGCTGCGCCTCAAGCAGGCCAACGGTACGCTCAAGGCCGAAGACATCGGCGCCATCGACCGGCTGACCCAACCGGCCCGCTAAGCCTCAGGCCAGCAGCGCGCGCGCGGTGCGCTCCAGCGCACCTGCGCCTTCGCGCAGCAGGGCCGCCGCCGCTTCGCGCGCCTGCTCGAGCGCGGTGGCATCGCCCAGCCAGTCGCGGGCGGTGACGACACCCTCTTCCAGACCCTGCACCCGCCGGGCTGCGCCCAGAGCCACGGCGCGCTCGGCCGCCTCGGCAAAGTTGAAGGTGTGCGGCCCGACCACCATGGGGCAGCCGCAGGCCGCAGCCTCGATCAGGTTCTGGCCGCCCAGTGGTTCGAAACTGCCGCCCAGCAGGCCCACGTCGGCCAGTGCGTAGTAGGCGGCCATTTCACCCAGCGAATCGCCCAGCCACACATCGGCTGTAGTGTTTTCGGCCGAAGGCAGGCCATCGCCCCAGCCCGAACGCCGGGCCACCCCCAGGCCGCCACTGGCCAGCAACGCCGCCACCTCGTCAAAACGCTGCGGGTGGCGCGGCACCACCACGGCCAGGGCCTGGGGGCAGCTGCTGCGCCAGGCCTGCAGCCAGGCCGCCTCCTCGCCCTCGCGCGAGCTGGCGAACAGCACCACCGGGCGACCGGCCAGGGCCTGCTTCCAGGCGCGGCCACGCTCCAGCACCCCGGCATCGGGGGTGGTGTCGAACTTGAGGTTGCCGAACACGCCACGCACCGGGGCACCCAGCTCGCGCAGGCGCCGGGCGTCGTCTTCGGTCTGGGCGTAGGCGGCATCCAGCCCGGCATAGGCCGCATCGGACAGCCAGGCCAGCCGCCGGGCCTGCTGCAGGCTCTTGTCGCTGAGGCGGGCGTTCACCAGCCGCAGCGGCACGCCGGCACGCCGGCATTCGTCCACCAGTACCGGCCAGACCTCGGTTTCCATCAGCACGCCCTGGACCGGCCGGAAGTGCCGCAGGAAACGCCGCACCGGGCCACGCGCGTCCCAGGGTAACCAGACCTGGCGGTCGCCCGGCCTCAGCAGGGCCGCGCCGGCCTCGCGCCCGGTGGCGGTGCCGTGGGTCAGCAGCAGTTTCATGCCAGGCTGCAATTCGCGCAGGCGCGCGATCAGGCTGGCGGCCGCGCGGGTCTCGCCCAGCGACACCGCGTGCACCCAGAACCAGCCGGCCGACGCGGGCTCTTCGCCGTAATGGCCAAAACGTTCGGGCACGGCGTGCCGGTACAGCGGCTCGTGTTCGCCGCGCCTGTGCAGCTTGCGCCGCAGCAGCGGCTGCGCACACGCCGTCACGGTGGCATACACCCCCAGGGCCAGACCTTGCAGCCAGGTGGACATCAGGCGCCGCGCTCGAACAGCTGCTGGTAGACGCGGCCGATGCCATCGGCCTCGTGCTGGACCGAGAACCGGCCGGCCACACGTTCGCGCGCCGCCGCGCCCAGGGCCAGTGTGTGATCGGGGTCGGCGGCAACGCGGCGCACGGCATCGGCCAGCCCCGCCGCATCGCCCACGTCCACCAGCTCGCCCTGCTCGCCGGGTGTCACCAGGTCGGCAAACGCACCGGTGCGCGAGCACACCAGCGCGCAACCGGCGGCACCGGCCTCGAACGGCGTCAGGCCAAACGCCTCGTAGCGCGGGCAAGCCACACAAATGCGGCAACGCTGGTACCACTGGTGGATCTCGGCACTGGGAATCTCGCCCAGGAAGACGATGCGATCGGTCAGCCCCGCTGCAGCGATGCGCTGGCGCAGGTCCTGCTCGAAGGTCTGGTGCTGCTCCTGCGCCAGCCCGGCAATGACGGCGGTGGCGCCCGGCAGCCCAGGCAACGCGCGGATCATGGCGTCCACGAACACATCGGTGCCCTTTTCGGGCCGCACCCGGCCGAAGGTGCCGATGCCATAGTCACCCGGCAGGCCGCTGGTGGCCCAGGCGTGGCGCTTGTCGGCCGGTGGCGTGAAGCGGTTCACGTCGATGCCGTGCGGCACCACGGCGGTGGTGTTGGGCACGAAGGCGGCGGCGGCATCCGAGGTGGCGATGACCGCGTCCATGCGCGAGATCAGCCAGCGCGGAAAGGCGCCGTGGCGGCGCTGCGCGGCCGAGGTGAACACCAGCCGCACCGGCAGGCGCAGCACGTCGCGCGCCCACAGGCCGGCGGCCATCTCGTGGTCGCGCCGCACATGCCAGATGCGAAACGGCCGCCCGGCCGGTGGCCGACGCGACAGCGCGATGGCCTGCCGCAGCGTGAGCCCCTGCAGCCCATGGGGCAGCGGCGTGCCGCAGTACTGCAGCCGCCACTGCCGCGCCTGCAGCGGCACCAGCGCGTTGACCGTGGCCGACACGCCGGTGTAGCGTTTCTTGAGGTTGAAGACGATGACGTCCGGGTCGTCGCTCAGGGGCATGGGCTGTCGCTCGGTGGCGGGGCTCAGTGGGCCGCCTGTTGCACGCGGGCGTCGGGCTTGACGGCATGCAGCAGCGCCATCATCTCGCGTTCGATGCGCGCCAGCGCTTCGGGCGTCTGGCCCTCGAAGCGCAGCACCAGCACCGGCGTGGTGTTCGATGCGCGGATCAGCCCGAAGCCGTCGGGCCAGTCCACGCGCAGGCCGTCAATGGTGCTGGCCTGCGCGGGCGCGGCGAACCGGCTGGCCTGTTGCTGCAGTTGCGCCACCAGGGCATGTGGCTCGCCTTCGGCGCAGGCCACGTTCAGCTCGGGCGTGCTGTGGCTGGTGGGCAGGTTGTTGAGCACGGCATTGGCATCGGGGCTGCGGCTCAGGATCTCGAGCAGGCGGGCACCGGCGTAGCTGCCGTCGTCAAAACCGTACCAGCGTTCCTTGAAGAAGATGTGGCCGCTCATCTCGCCCCCCAGCGGGCTGTCGAGTTCCCGCATGCGCGCCTTGATCAGCGAGTGGCCGGTCTTGTAGAGGTGTGGCACGCCACCGGCCGCCTCAATGGCAGGGGCCAGGCGCTGCGAACATTTCACGTCGAACACGATGGCGCCGCCCGGCACGCGCGAAAGCACGTCGCGGGCGAACAGGATCATCTGGCGGTCGGGATAGATCGTCTGACCGTCTTTGGTCACGATGCCCAGGCGGTCGCCATCGCCGTCGAAGGCCAGGCCCAGCTCGGCGCCGGTCTCGCGCAGGGTGCGGATCACGTCCTGCAGGTTCTCGGGCTTGCTCGGGTCGGGGTGGTGGTTGGGGAAGTTGCCATCCACTTCACTGAAGAGTTCGATCACCTCGCAGCCCAGCGCGCGGAACAGCGCGGGTGCCGAAGCGCCGGCCACGCCGTTGCCGCAGTCCACCACGATCTTCAGGGGGCGTGCCAGCTTCACGTCGGACACGATGCGGTCGCGGTAGGCCGCCGCGATGTTGAGCGTGCGCACACCGCCGCCGGGGCGCGTGGGCGCATCGCCCGCTTCCATCACGCGGCGCAGGGCCTGGATCTCGTCACCGAAGATGGCGCGGCCGCCCAGCACCATCTTGAAGCCGTTGTAGTCGCGGGGGTTGTGGCTGCCGGTGATCTGTATGCCGCTGGTGCAGACCGTGCTGGCCGCAAAGTACAGCATGGGCGTGGTGACCACACCGACGTCGATGACGGTGACACCCGCCTCGACCAGGCCGCGCACCAGCGCTTCGTTGAGCAGGGGCCCGCTGAGCCGGCCGTCACGGCCGACCGCCACGGTGGGTTCGCCGGCGGCCAGCGCCGCCGCACCGAAGGCCCGGCCCAGGGCCCGCGCCACGGCGGCATCAAGCGAACGCGGCACCAAGCCACGGATGTCGTAGGCCTTGAAGATGGAGGGGTCCAGGGTCATGGAAGCGGTGTGGGCCAGAGGTTTCGCGATTGTAGGCAGCAGGGGGCACAGGTCCGTCAGGATCAGGTCCGGAAACGGCGATTTTTGAACCGCCACAGGCCTATGATGCCGCCATGGTCCCCGACACAGACGACGCCTGCTACCTCGCCCTGAAGGCGCGCGACGCGCGTTTCGATGGCCGTTTTTTCACCGGCGTGACCAGCACCGGCATCTACTGCCGCCCGGTCTGCCGCGTGAAGACGCCCCGACGCGAGAACTGCCGCTTTTTCGGCCTGGCCGCGCAGGCCGAGGCCGCAGGGTTCCGCCCCTGCCTGCGCTGCCGCCCCGAGCTGGCGCCGGACGGCGGCGATGGCCCCTGGAACCTGGAAGACGCGACCCGGCTGCTGGCCCTGGCCGCCGCGCGGCTGATGGACCAGACCGCCCCCGATGACAGCGATAGCACCTTGCTGACCCACACCGCTGCGCGGCTGGGTGTGAGCGACCGCCACCTGCGCCGGCTGTTCCAGGCCCACTGGGGCCTGTCGCCGCTGCAGTACCTGCAGACCCGCCGCCTGCTCAACGCCAAGCTGCTGCTGACCAGCACCCGCCTGCCCGTGGCCGAGGTGGCACGGCTCAGCGGTTTCGGCTCCGAGCGGCGTTTCCACGCCACCTGGCGCGAGCGCTATGGGCTGCCGCCCCTGCAACTGCGCCGGCAAGGCCGCGACGCAGAGCCCGCCAACGCCCAGGCGCTGCGGCTGACCCTGGCCTGGCGCCCACCGCTCGACGTGAACCACCTGCTCGGCTTTCTGGCACAACGTGCCATCAACGGGGTGGAGTTTGCGGATGTGGCCAGCGGCACCTGGGGCAGCACCCTGACCCTGGGGGCGCACCGAGGCTGGGTGCTGGCGCGTTTCGACACGCCACACGCCACCGTGCAACTCGACATCGCCCCCGAACTGCAGGCCGTGCTGCCGCAGGTGCTGCGCCGCGTGCGCGACACGCTGGACCTGGACCTGGACCCGGCTGCGGTGGATGCGGTGTTGCTGCCCGACTTTCCCGGCAGTGCCGGGCGCCGCGTGCCGGGCGCGCTGGACCCATTTGCCATGGCGGTGCGCGCGGTGCTGGGCCAGCAGGTCACGGTGGCGGCGGCTCGCACGCTGGCGCAACGCGTGGTGGAACGCTGGGGCGAACCGCTGGGCACGCCCCACCCGCTGCTGACACGCACCTTTCCCCACCCCGAGGTGCTGGCCCGCGCCGACGCGGACGAACTCGGCGCCCGTGGCATCACCCGCCAGCGCCAGGCCGCCATCCAGGCCCTGGCGCGCGCCCTGGTGAACGGCGAACTGCAGCTCGCACCCGGGGCCGACGTGGCCGCCACACACGCCGCGCTGGTGGCCCTGCCAGGCATCGGCGACTGGACCGCGCAGTACCTGTGCATGCGCGCGCTGCGCTGGCCCGATGCCTTTCCGGCTGGCGACGTGGCCCTGCACCTGGCGCTGGGCGTGCGAGACGCAACGCCGCGCGAACGCACACGCCGGGTCGAAGCCCGCGCCGAGCGCTGGCGCCCCTGGCGCGCCTACGCGGTCATCCGCGCCTGGGCCGCCCTCAACGAAACACCCAAGGACCCGAAACCATGAAAACGCCCCTCCATCACCTGCGACAAGAGAGCCCGCTGGGAACGGTGTGGCTGTCGGCCACCGACCGGGGCCTGGCCGGCCTGTGGTTCCTGGACCAGCGCCATGCACCGGCCTGGCTGGGTACCGGCCTGCCCGAATCCCCCACCCACCCGGTGCTGGTCCGCACCGCCGAGCAGATCCGTGCCTACTTCGCCGGCCGGCGGCGCGACTTTGATCTGCCGCTGGATCTCGAAGCCATGGGCACACCGTTCCAGCAATCCGTCTGGCGGGCGCTGTGCAACATCCCCTGCGGCGAGACCGTCAGTTACGGTGAACTGGGCCGGCGCATCGGCCGGGCCAGCGCCGTGCGGGCCGTGGGCGCCGCCGTCGGACGCAACCCGGTCAGTATCATCGTGCCTTGCCACCGCGTGGTCGGAGCCAACGGCAGCCTCACCGGCTACGCGGGCGGCCTGCACCGCAAGGCCGCGCTGCTGAAACTCGAAACCCGACCATGAAAAACACCCTCGCAGCCGAATTCGTGCTGCTCGCCGCACTCTGGGGCGCCTCTTTCCTGTTCATGCGCCTGGGCGCAGCCGATTTCGGCCCCTGGGCCACGGCCGGGCTGCGCGTGGCGCTGGCCTCGCTGGTGCTGCTGCCCATCCTGTGGGCCAGCGGCCACATGGGCGCCCTGCGCGAGCGTGCCGGCCCCATCCTGTTCGTGGGCCTGCTCAATTCGGGTATCCCGTTCGCGCTGTTTGCCTACGCGGTGCTGTCCATCACCACCGGTCTGGCCTCCATCCTCAACGCCACGGTGCCGCTGTTCGGCGCCGTCGTGGCCTGGTTGTGGCTCAAGGAAAAACCCACCGGCAGCCGTGCGCTCGGTCTGGTGATCGGCTTCGTGGGCGTGGCGCTGCTGTCGTGGGGCAAGGCCAGCTTCAAGCCCGGCGGCACCGGCTGGGCCGTGGTGGCCTGCCTGGGCGCCACGCTGTGCTACGGCCTGGCGGCCAGCTTCACCAAACGCTACCTCATGGGCGTGCCGCCCATGGCCACCGCCACCGGCAGCCAGATCGGCGCGGCGCTGGGCCTGGCCATACCCACCCTCTGGTTCTGGCCCGACCACACACCGGGCCTTAACGCCTGGCTGGGCGTGGTGGCGCTGGCGGTGCTGTGCACCGCCGTCGCCTACATCCTGTATTTCCGGCTGATCGAGAAGGCAGGGCCGTCCAAGGCCCTGACCGTGACCTTCATGATCCCGCTCTTCGCGCTGTTCTACGGCGCGGTGTTTCTGGGCGAGACCATCACCGCGTGGATGGTGGGCTGCGGCCTGGTGATCCTGTGCGGCATTGCGCTGGCCACCGGGCTGGTCAGGCTCGGGAAACGCTGACGTTCAGCCCTTCAGCAACTGCTTGATGTCGCCCGCCAGGGCCTGCGCGCCACTGCCGTAGCGGTGGTAGATGCGGATGCGGCCTTCGGTGTCCCACACGTAGCTGCCGGCCGAATGGTCCATGGTGTAGCTGGTGGGCGTGGGGCCTTCCACTTTCTTGTAATAGGCCTTGAAGGACTTGACCACCTCGGGCAGCTTGTCGGGCGTGGTGTAGAGCGCCAGGAAGCTGGGGTCGAAGTTGGCCGTGTAGGCCTTCATGACCTCGGGCGTGTCGCGCTCGGGATCGATGCTCACGAACAGCACCTGCAGCCGGTCGCCGTCGGCGCCCAGCAGCTTCTTGGCCTCGGCGAACTCGGCCATGGTGGTCGGGCAGACGTCGGGGCACTGGGTGAAGCCGAAGAACAGCACCGTCACCTTGCCCTTGAAGTCGGCCAGTGTGCGGCGCTGGCCGTTGTGGTCGGTCAGGTCGAAGCCGGTGGCGTAGTCGGCGCCGGTGATGTCGATGCCGTTGAAGGCGGCAGCCTTGGGGTCGGAACACGCGGCGAGCACCAGGGCGGCGGTGCCGGCCAGCAGCACGCGGCGGCGGGAGAGGTTGGAGGTGCTCATACGAGGTAGTGGTCCAGTAGCAGGGCTGCGAACAGCAGCGAAAGGTGGATCAGCGAGAAGCGGAAGGTCTTGCGGGCCAGCGCGTCGGAGTAGTTGCGCCACAGCGCCCAGGCGTAGGCCACGAAGCCGGCGTTGAGCACCACAGCCGCCACCAGGTAGAGCCAGCCGCTCATGCGCATGATGAAAGGCAGCAGGCAGGCCGCGAACAGGATGAAGGTGTAGAGCAGCACGTTGAGCCGCGTGAACTCGCTGCCGTGCGTGACAGGCAGCATGGGCAGACCTGACTTGCGGTAGTCCTCCACGCGGTACAGCGCCAGCGCCCAGAAGTGCGGCGGCGTCCAGAGAAAGATGATCAGGAACAGGATCAGCGCCTCGGGGGCGACGAAGTTGGTCATGGCCGTCCAGCCCAGCACCGGCGGCATGGCGCCCGAGGCACCACCGATCACGATGTTCTGCGGCGTCAGCGGCTTGAGGATCACGGTGTAGATCACCGCATAACCCACGAAGGTGGCGAAGG
>VFQP010002773.1_pt1 | contig 18970 bp, 18 predicted proteins | sample 3512351 | NCBI WGS metagenome assembly VFQP01 (sample SAMN10412372, study PRJNA504923) | tailings metagenome | isolation source: Relicate 1 Philex TSF1 revegetated site | place: Philippines: Tuba, Benguet | collected 2017-08-29
GAGCGAATCCGTTTCCGAGGGTCATCCGGACAAGGTCTGCGATCGCATCTCCGACGAGATCGTCGACGCGTTCTTCCGTGAGGGCGCCGCTGAGGGCCTCGATCCCTGGTCGATCCGCGCCGCATGCGAAACGCTTGCCACGACCAACCGAGTGATTATCGCCGGCGAGTATCGCGGCCCGAGCTCGGTCACGGTCGCCAAAATCGAAGACGTCACTCGCGCGGCCATCAAGGACATCGGATACGAGCAGGCCGGTTTCCACTGGGCCAACTGCAACATCGAAGTGCTGCTGCACGGCCAGTCGGCCGACATCGCGCAGGGTGTCGATGCGAAGCAGCCCTCCAACCAGGAAGAGGGCGCAGGCGACCAGGGCATCATGTTCGGTTACGCGTGCCGCGAGACGCCAGAGCTTATGCCGGCGCCGATCTACTACAGCCACAAGATCCTCGAGGATCTTGCGCGCGCCCGCAAAGCAAAGGCAGGAGACGCGGCGAAGCTCGGGCCTGACTCCAAGAGCCAGGTGACGGTTCGCTACGAAAACGGCCAGCCGGTCGGCGTGACGCAGATCGTCGTCTCGCATCAGCACATCGTCGAGGATCTGTCCTCGAAGCAAGTGCGCGACATCATCGAACCTTTCGTCCGCAGCGCGCTGCCGGACGGCTGGATCGGCAAGGACACGATCTGGCATATCAACCCGACCGGAAAGTTCTACATCGGTGGTCCTGACGGCGACACGGGTCTCACGGGCCGCAAGATCATCGTGGATACGTACGGCGGCGCGGCTCCGCACGGAGGCGGCGCGTTTTCGGGCAAGGACCCGACCAAGGTCGATCGCTCGGCTGCCTACGCCGCGCGCTATCTCGCGAAGAACGTGATTGCTGCCGGGCTTGCCGACCGCTGCACGATCCAGCTTTCCTATGCCATCGGCGTCGCCAAGCCGCTGTCGATCTATGTCGACACGCACGGCACCGGCAAGGTGGACGAGGCGGCAATCGAATCCGCGCTCGGACGGGCGATGGATCTCACGCCGCGCGGCATCCGCCAGCAGCTCGATCTCAACCGCCCGATCTACGCACGTACGTCGGCCTACGGCCATTTCGGCCGCAAGCCTGACAACGACGGCGGCTTCTCGTGGGAGCGGCTCGATCTCGCCGACGCGATCAAGAAGGCCGTCTGAGCCTTTCGGACCTAAGCGAATGGCAAACGGCCGCAGCGATTGCGGCCGTTTGTTTTGAGGACGACACCGCGTGAATCCAGAAGCCGGCAAACCCGCTCGGGGGCCTACGACAGAGCTCCGCTCCTTCGGACGCCGCAGGGGGCGCAAGCTCAGCTCACGTCAGGATCACCTTATGGCGGAGCTTCTGCCTCGCGTGGCCGTCGCGCCTTCCGGCCCGCCGGTTGACAAGCTTGTCGAACTGTTTCCGCCCGGCACATCCGAGGTTTGGCTCGAAATCGGTTTCGGTGGCTCCGAGCATTTGATCTGGCAAGCGAAGCAGCATCCCACGGTTGGCCTGATCGGTTGCGAGCCTTTCGAGGACGGTCTCGTCAAGGCGCTGACTGCGATCGACGAGGATGGGCTCGGCAATGTGCGGCTGTGGGGTGACGATGTGCGCCCGCTCCTGCGGTGGCTGCCTGAGGCATCGCTCACCCGCGTCTTCATGTTGTTTCCGGACCCGTGGCCAAAGAAGCGTCACCACAAGCGGCGCCTCTTTTCTCCGGAATTACTCCGCCTGCTGGCGCGCGTCATGGCGCCTGGGTCGGAGTTGCGGCTGGCGACCGATATCGGCGATTATGCGCGTACCTCCCTGCAGGCTGTGGCTCAGGTCCCCGAGTTCCGCTGGACTGCCGAATGTGCTCAGGACTGGCGCATCCGCTCTCCGGATTGGCCGGCAACCCGCTATGAAGCGAAGGCCGGGCGGGAGGGGCGGCACTGCTATTTCTTTCGATTTTTGCGAAAATAGTTCCGATACTTGCCTAAATGCCGGACTTTCGAAGCTTTCCGGCCGAGGAAAAGCGCCGCGATCTCGCTTGCAAGGGGTGGCATCCTCACGTATTATTGCTTTGCTCATGATCATCTCAACTCTGAGAGTGGGCCCCTCAAGGGTCCGCTCTTTTTGTTTTGGCGCCTAGGGCGGCGGCCGGAATTCACTCGGTATGGACACTGCGAACGAGGTCGCATCCAGCGATCGTTTCATCCGCGAGGCGGGACTCGCTTCGGAACTGGCAACGCTTGTCGAGCCGGTGCTCGACAGCCTTGGGTTCCGGCTCGTTCGCATCGAAGTGTCCGGCCGTGACGGCAAGACCGTGCAAGTCATGGCCGAGCGGCCCGACGGCTCCATCACGATCGACGATTGCGAGATGATTTCGAAAGCTCTCTCTCCGATCTTCGACGTGCAGGACATCGTGAGCGACAGCTATCGGCTCGAGATTTCCTCTCCCGGCATCGATCGTCCGCTGGTTCGGCCGTCGGATTTCGTCGACTGGGCCGGATCGGAGGCGAAGATCGAGCTCAAGGCACCAATTGAGGGCCGCAAGCGTTTTCGCGGTCACCTCGAGGGTTTTGAGGATGGCGAAGTTCTGATTGAAGCGGATCTCGGAGAAGAGGGCCGCAAGGTTATCGGGCTTGCCGTCGAGTTGATTGCTAGCGCGCGCCTCGTGCTGACGGATGAATTGATCCGTGAAGCGCTGAGCCGGGCGAAGGCAAAAGACAAAGGACAACTCGGAGACGGCGTCGAAGCCGATCCGGAGGATTTGAAGACCGACGACGTGGAGGGTCTCTAGAGATGGCAGGCGTTGCAGGCATTAGCGCCAACAGGCTCGAGCTTCTGCAGATTGCGGATGCGGTCGCGCGCGAAAAGACGATCGACCGGAAGATCGTTATCCAGGCCATGGAAGATGCGATCCAGAAGGCTGCAAAGTCGCGTTACGGCGCCGAAAACGACATCCGTTGCGAGATCGATCCCAAGACCGGCGAGACGCGTCTGTCGCGCGTGCTGGCCGTCGTGGACGACGTCGAGAACGAAGCCACCCAGATTACGGTCGACGACGCAAAGCGCCGCAATCCCGAGGCGAAGGTCGGCGATCTGATCGCGGAAAGCCTGCCGCCGCTGGACTTCGGCCGTGTTGCCGCCCAAAACGCGAAGCAAGTCATCGTCCAGAAGGTTCGTGAAGCGGAACGCGACCGCCAGTTCGGCGAGTACAAGGATCGCGTCGGCGAGATCGTGAACGGCACGGTGAAGCGCGCCGAATACGGCAACGTCATCGTGGATCTCGGACGCGCGGAAGGCATCATCCGCCGCGACGAGATGATCCCGCGCGAGAACGTGCGTTACGGCGATCGCATCCGCGCTTACATCTACGACGTTCGCCGCGAGCAGCGCGGCCCGCAGATCTTCCTGTCGCGCGCCCGTCCCGAATTCATGTCGAAACTGTTCGCGCAGGAAGTGCCAGAAATTTACGACGGCGTGGTCGAGATCAAGTCGGTGGCTCGCGATCCGGGCTCGCGCGCGAAGATCGCCGTCATCTCACGCGACAGCTCGATCGATCCCGTCGGCGCTTGCGTGGGTATGCGCGGTGCGCGCGTGCAGGCGGTCGTCAACGAGCTTCAGGGCGAGAAGGTCGACATCATCCAGTGGAATCCCGACGCGGCGAGCTTCATCGTCAACGCGCTGGCTCCCGCTGAAGTCTCGAAGGTCGTGCTCGACGAAGATAGCAACCGCATCGAGGTCGTGGTCCCGGAGAGCCAGCTCTCGCTCGCCATCGGCCGGCGCGGCCAGAACGTGCGCCTCGCTTCGCAACTGACCGGCTGGGATATCGATATCCTGACCGAGCAGGAGGAGAGCGAGCGGCGCCAGAAGGAATTCGCCGAGCGTTCGCAGGCATTCATGGATGCACTCGACGTCGACGAGGTCATCGCACAGCTGCTCGTTACCGAAGGTTTCGCATCGGTCGAGGAAGTGGCCTACGTGGAGCTGTCGGAGATTGCGCACATCGAGGGCTTCGACGAGAACACGGCCAGCGAAATCCAGACGCGCGCGAGAGAATACCTCGAGAAGCTCGAGGCTGAGCGCGATGCCCGCCGCCGGGAGCTTGGCGTCTCCGACGATCTCGGCAAGGTCGAGGGCGTGACGACGGCGATGCTCGTGGCGTTCGGTGAAAACGGCATCAAGACGCTCGAGGATCTCGCCGATTGCGCGACCGACGATCTCATCGGCTGGACCGAGCGTTCTAAGGACAAGGAAGTCGAGCCGGTGCGCCACAAAGGCGTGCTGGAAGGCTTCGAGGTGGGCCGCAAGGAGGCCGAGGACCTGATCATGGCGGCTCGCGTGCTTGCGGGCTGGATCACGCCCGACGATCTTGCACAGCCCGAAGAAGAGACGGCCGAAGGTGCTGATGCGGTTCAGTCCGCGTCGGACGCTTAAGGCCGTGACCACGCGCGCACCAGAGTTGGAGGATTTGGGGCATTGGCTGACCGCCGCCGCCAGCAAGATGACGCAGAACCCGCCGTCGGAGACGACGACCGCGGGCTGCGCCTTTGCGCGGTCACGCGGGAGGCCGTCGATCCCGGCGAGCTGATCCGCTTCGTCGCCGATCCTTCGGGGGAGATCGTTCCCGATCTCGCGCGACGCCTGCCCGGGCGCGGAGTCTGGGTCAAGGCCGACAGGGTGGTTGTCGAGCGCGCGATCAAAGCCAATATATTCGCCAAGAGCCTCAAACGCCCGGTGCGCGTAGACCCGGAGCTGGGTCAACGCCTAGACCAACTTATCGAAAAGCGCGCGATCGAGGCCCTGGCACTTGCCAACAAAGCGGGCCTGGTGACCACCGGATTCCAGCAGGTGGACGAGCTGGTCGGCGGCGGTGCGGCCGTTATCCTCGTTCAGGGAGCGGACGCGGCGGACGGCGGGCGCGACAAGCTGCAGCGAAAATTTGCTGCAGTTGCACGCTCGAAGGGGCGCAAAACCTCTTTGGTAACCAGTCTATCGACAGAACAATTGAGCTTGGCCATGGGGCGGTCAAATGTGGTACATGCTGCCCTCATACAAGGTGGAGCCGCCCAGCGGTTTTTAGACGAGGCCGAGCGGCTGACCCGCTACCGGTCGGGCTCTGCTGCATCCGGGCCAGTCGGCGAGGCGCTGACTGAGGCCCCAGAATCAAAGGTTTGAACGGGAATCGAATGAGCGAAACCAAGGACACTGCCGACAAATCGCTGGCCGGGGGCGGAAGAAAGCCGCTTTCGCTCCAGCGCACCGTTGAATCGGGCCACGTCCGGCAGAGCTTCAGCCATGGACGCTCGAAGTCGGTTGTCGTGGAGAAGCGCAAGACGCGCAAGCTGGCGGCTCCGGGTGCGCCTGGTGAGCCCGCTCAAGCAGCGCCCGCCGCGCCCGCTCCTGTAGCGCCCAAGGCCGAAGCCAAGGCTCCGCCAAGGGCGCCTGCACCGCGCGCCGATAGCTCGGGCAAGCCGGATCTTCTCCGGCCTGAGGAGCGCGATGCGCGCCAGCGCGCGCTCGAGGCTGCCCGCAAGCAGGCCGTCGAGGACGCACAGCGCGCCGAGGAGCAGCGCGCGGCCGAAGCCAAGCGTGCCGCAGAGGCTCCGCCGCCGCCAGCCGCTCCTGCCCCGGAAGCAGCCCCGTCTGCTCCAGCGCCGGCAGCGCCCGCGCAAACCGCAGCGCCCGCGCCGCGTCCCGCCGCACGGGCGCCCGAACAGCGTTCCGCTCCGTCGGCTCGTCCAGCTGGCCCTGACACCGCTGGCCGCGGTCCGCAACGCCCGCGTCCGTCTTACGACACGCGTTTTGCTCCGCGTGAAGGCGGTCGTCCCAAGCAAATCGAAATTCCGCGTCCGGCCGCTGCCCAACCTCCGTCTCAGCGCGGTGCCGTAGCTGCCGAAGCGGGCAAGCTGACCAAGGAAGCGCCTGCCGTGCGTGCGCGCCCGGCCGTCGAAACGGGAGACGACGAAGAGAGCCGCGCCATCAAGCGGGGCGGCAAGCTCGTGCGCGTTCCTGTCAAGGCGCCGACGGTCGACGAGAAGCGCGAGCGCGGAAAGCTCACCATCAACAACGCTCTCGACGAGCAGCAGCGCGAGCGTTCCCTGGCCTCGCTCAAGCGCAAGCGCGAGCGCGAGAAGCTCAAGGCAATGGGCATCCAGCAGCCCAGGGACAAGATCGTGCGTGAAGTCGTCATTCCGGAAGCCATCACCATTCAAGAGCTTTCGAACCGCATGACGGAACGCGCCGTCGATCTCATCAAGTTCCTGATGAAACAGGGCGCGATGCACAAGATCACGGATGTGATCGATGCGGATACCGCCGAACTGATCGTTTCGGAATTCGGCCACACCGCCAAGCGCGTGTCGGAAGCCGACGTCGAAACGGGTTTCATCGGCGAGAAGGATGCCGAAGACAAGCAAACTGCCCGCGCCCCCGTGGTCACGATTATGGGTCACGTCGATCACGGCAAGACGTCGCTGCTCGATGCGATCCGGCAGACCAATGTGGTTGCCGGCGAGGCAGGCGGCATCACGCAGCACATCGGTGCCTATCAGGTGACGACGCCTTCGGGCGCGAAGGTGACGTTCATCGATACGCCGGGCCACGCCGCCTTTACGGCGATGCGCGCGCGCGGCGCGAAGGTGACCGACATCGTGGTTCTGGTGGTTGCGGCCGACGACGGCGTCATGCCGCAGACGGTGGAAGCCATCAATCACGCCAAGGCCGCGAACGTGCCGATCATCGTCGCGATCAACAAGATCGATAAGCCCCAGGCGGATCCCAAGCGCGTTCAGACCGAGCTCCTCTCGCACGACATCGTCGTGGAGAGCATGGGCGGCGAAACGCTCGAAGTTCCCGTGTCGGCTCTCAAGCGGACCAATCTCGACAAGCTGCTCGAGACGATCCACCTGCAGGCCGAAGTTCTCGATCTCAAGGCCAATCCGGACCGTTCGGCCGAGGGCGTTGTCATCGAAGCCAAACTGGAGCGCGGACGCGGGCCGGTGGGTACCGTGCTCATTCAGCGCGGCACGCTCAAGGTCGGCGATATCATCGTCGCCGGTATGGCTTGGGGCCGCGTGCGTGCTCTGATCGACGATCAGGGCAAGAACGTTGATTCCGCCGGACCCTCGGTTCCGGTCGAGATCCTGGGCTTCAGCTCGGCTCCCGAAGCGGGCGACCAGATCGCCGTGGTCGAGAACGAGGGCCGCGCGCGAGAGATCACCGATTACCGTATCCGCAAGCGTCGCGAGACTCTCGGGTCGGCCGGTACGCCGCGAACGCTCGAGCAAATGATGCAGACGCTGAAGGATGCGGCCGGCAAGAAGGATTTCACCCTTCTGATCAAGGGCGACGTTCAGGGTTCTGTGGAAGCGATATCGGGTGCCTTGAAAAAGCTCGGTACCGATGAAGTCGAGGCTCGGGTCGTGCACTCGGGCGTCGGAGGCATCACGGAATCCGACATTGCGCTGGCGGGCGCCTCGAAGGCGGTCGTGGTGGGCTTCAACGTGCGTGCCAACACGCAGGCCAAGCAGGCCGCGGATAGTCAGGGCATCGAAATTCGCTACTACAGCATCATCTATGATCTCGTGGACGACGTGAAAGCGGCGATGTCGGGACTTCTGGCGCCTACGGTGCGCGAGAACTTCCTCGGCTACGCGACGATCAAGCAGGTCTTCAACATCTCGAAGACCGGCAAGGTTGCGGGTTGCGTGGTGACCGAGGGCAAGGTGGAGCGCGGCGCCAAGGTGCGTCTGCTCCGCGACAAGGTCGTCATCCACGAAGGCACGTTGTCGATGTTGAAGCGCTTCAAGGACGACGTTCGCGAGGTTCCGGCCGGCCAGGAATGTGGCATGGCGTTCGCGAATTATCAGGACATCCGCGAAGGCGACGAGATCGAGTGCTTCCAGGTTGAGACGATCAAAAGAAGTCTTTAGGCGCTCCCGGGGCCTGTTCGGCTGACGCGGTCACCCGCGTCAGCCTGGCCCTCCGCGGGGGCGTGACTCGTCAAGGGTCGCGTCCAAGTGGAGCTTGGCTTCGCCAAGACGCTCCCTTGTCCCTTTGGGGGGGCGACGTGTTTGAAAGAGGCATAGCGCCTCGTGCCGGTTCGACCCCGGTAGGATGAAGAAGATATGTCCAGAAAAAAATCCCATCAGGCGAAGGGTCCTTCGCAGCGCCAGCTCCGCGTCGGAGAATTGATCCGGCACAAGCTCGCCGAGATGCTGGCGCGCGGAGAGATCTACGACGATGTGCTCGCCTCCCACGTGACCACGATCACCGAAGTCCGCATGTCTCCGGATCTGCGGCTGGCGACGGCCTACGTTATGCCGCTAGGCGGCAAGGACACCCTGACTGTCATCGAGGCGCTGACGCGCAATCAGAAATTCATCCGTGGCGAAATTGCCCACGCCGTCGATCTCCGATCGGCGCCCGAGGTTCGCTTCCGTGAAGACGAGACCTTCGAGGAAGTGAATCGGATCGACCAGCTTCTGCACAGCGACAAGGTGCGCCGGGACGTAGAGAAGGGTTAGGCCTTCTCTCCTGGCGCGGCGCCTCCTCGCCTGCGATCGAATGTTTCCACTCCAAGAGTTCCGAATGGCACGACGCAAAAAAGGCAACCCCATCCATGGATGGCTCGTCCTCGACAAGCCGCTGGAGATGACATCGACGCGCGCGGTCGGGATCCTCAAGCGGCTTTTCTTTGCGCAGAAGGTGGGGCACGCAGGTACGCTCGATCCGCTCGCGACGGGCATTCTGCCGATCGCGTTCGGAGAGGCGACGAAGACCGTCTCGTTCGCGATGGACGGCGAGAAGGTCTATCGCTTCACAGTGCGCTGGGGTGCGGAAACGGAGACCGACGACGCAGAGGGCGCCGTAACGGCGAGCGCTGAAACCCGGCCCACGCTCGGTGATATCGAGGCGCTGCTGTCGCAGTTCACCGGCGAGATCATGCAAGTGCCGCCGCAATATTCCGCGATCAAGGTCGATGGCGAGCGTGCCTACGCGCTGGCGCGCGACGGCGAGGAAGTCGTGCTTGAGCCACGGCCGGTGGTGATCGACGAGCTTCGCCTGATCGATGTGCCGGATAGCGATACAGCCGTGTTCGAGGCTCGTTGCGGCAAAGGCACCTACGTGCGTGCCATCGCGCGCGACATGGGACGCGCGCTGGGATGCCGAGGGCACGTCATCGGCTTGCGGCGCACGCGGGTCGGCCCGTTTGCGGAAGAAGAAGCCGTCAGCCTCGATGAGATCGAAGACGCAGCGGAGGCGGGCGAGGATCTCGCGTCCTTCCTGCAGCCGGTGGAAATGGCCCTCGGCGACATCCTCGAGGTTAACGTCAGCCCGTCAGACGCCGCCGATCTGGTGCAGGGGCGCAGCGTCCTGATCCGGGGCCGCGATGCGCCGGTGCTCGGGGGGGCCGCCTACGCCATGTCCAAGGGGCAGATCGTGGCGCTCGGCGAAATCGAGCGGGGTGCGCTGCATCCCACCCGCGTGTTCAACTTCGGCGGTTGAGCTGCCGGTGCGGCCCTACAACCCAGGGGTAGTCAAGCCGGGCACATTTTGCTCGCCCCCTCCCGGCAAATGTGTATAAAGCCCCATTCCGCTCGCGCCTTGGGCACTGGCGGCGTTTTTGTTTGCGACCTGGCTGGACGACATCCCGGCTATGGCCGTTCCCCGACCGGCTCGCCGGTCCTCCAATCTGAAAGGAGATCCCGATGTCGCTGACGACCGAAGCCAAGTCCAAGCTTATCAAGGACAACGCCACGAAGGCGAACGATACCGGCTCGCCGGAGGTGCAGGTTGCGATCCTCACGGAGCGCATCAACGGTCTCACCGAGCACTTCAAGACGCACAAGAAGGACAACCACTCGCGCCGCGGGCTGCTCAAGATGGTCAGCCAGCGCCGCCAGCTTCTGGACTACGTGAAGCGCAAGGACGAAGCGCGCTACCAGAAGATCATCGAAAAGCTCGGTATCCGCCGCTAATCGCGACGGCCGTGCCGATGGCGCAAAGCCTTGAGGCTTCGAGCCTTTTGCGAATGTGAGGAAAGAGGGGCGCCGCCGACCTTTTGGGTTCGCGGCGCCGCTGGCATTCGTGCTAAGGAAGCCGCGCATCAAAAGATATGAAACAGAGATAGAACGAAAGAACGAACATGTTCGATATTCACCGCGTGGAAATTGAATGGGGCGGGCGCAAGCTCAAGCTCGAAACCGGGCATATGGCCCGCCAGGCCGACGCGGCCGTTTATGCGCAGTACGGTGAGACCAGCGTGCTGGCGACTGTCGTGGGCGCCAAGAGCCCGAAGCCGGGCATCGATTTCTTCCCGCTCACCGTGAACTACCAGGAGCGCACGTACGCCGCCGGCAAGATCCCGGGGGGCTATTTCAAGCGTGAGGGCCGTCCCACCGAAAAGGAGACGCTGACCTCGCGCCTCATCGACCGTCCGATCCGCCCGCTGTTCGTCGATGGCTTCAAGAACGAAGTGCAGGTCGTCGTGACCGTGCTTTCGCATGACCTCGAGAACGATCCGGATATCGTCGGCTTGGTGGCCGCCTCCGCGGCGCTCACGCTTTCGGGCCTGCCGTTCCTTGGACCGATCGGCGCAGCGCGCGTCGGCGTGATCGGCGGCGAATACGTTCTCAACCCGATGATCGACGAGATGCCGGAGAGCACGCTCGACCTCGTTATCGCCGGCACGCAGGACGCCGTGATGATGGTGGAGAGCGAAGCGAAGGAGCTGTCCGAGAAGGTCATGCTCGACGCCGTCATGTTCGGCCACAAGCACTTCCAGCCCGTGATCGACGCGATCATCAAGCTGGCCGAGAAGGCCGCGAAGGAGCCCTGGGACATCAAGCTTCCCGACTCCGACAAGTACAAGGATCAGGTCAAGGCGATCGCAGGAGACCTGCTCAAGACGGCCTTCTCGACCAAGGAGAAGAGCAAGCGCCAGGACCTCTGCTCTGAAGCCAAGAAGAAGGTCTTCGAGGGCATCCAGATCCCGGCCGACGATCCGAACGAGAAGGTTCTGCTGACCGACGCCTTCAAGGCGCTCGAGATGGACATCATGCGTGGCGACGTCCTGAAGACGAAGCGGCGCATCGACGGACGCGACCTCGAAACCGTTCGTCCGATCCTCTCGGAAGTGCACGTGCTGCCTCGCACGCACGGCTCGGCGCTGTTCACGCGCGGCGAAACGCAGGCGCTCGTGGTCGCGACACTCGGCACGGGCGAGGACGAGCAATATATAGACAGCCTCGAAGGCACGAAGAAGGAGCGCTTCCTTCTGCACTACAACTTCCCGCCCTACTCGGTGGGTGAGACGGGCCGCATGGGTTCGCCGGGCCGCCGCGAAATCGGCCATGGCAAGCTTGCCTGGCGCGCCGTGCGTCCGCTGCTGCCCAAAGCCGACGAGTTCCCGTACACGCTGCGCGTCGTGTCTGAGATCACCGAAAGCAACGGCTCGTCGTCGATGGCGACCGTGTGCGGCACTTCGCTCGCTCTGATGGACGCCGGCGTTCCGCTGAAATCACCGGTGGCGGGCATCGCCATGGGCCTCATCAAGGAAGGCGATGATTTCGCCGTTCTGTCGGACATCCTTGGTGACGAAGATCACCTCGGCGACATGGACTTCAAAGTGGCTGGTACCGAAAACGGTGTCACTGCGCTGCAGATGGACATCAAGATCACCGGCATCACCGAGGAGATCATGAAAGTCGCCCTCGAGCAGGCGAACAAGGGCCGTCTCCACATTCTCGGCGAGATGTCGAAGGCGCTGACGGGCGCTCGCGAGGAACTCGGCGAATATGCACCGCGCATCGAGACGATCAAGATCCCGACCGACAAGATCCGCGAAGTGATCGGTTCGGGCGGATCGGTTATCCGCTCGATCGTGGAGGAAAGCGGCGCCAAGATCGACATCGACGACGACGGCACGGTGAAGATCGCCGCTGCGAAGCGTGAGAGCATCGAAGCCGCCCTCGCCCGCATCAAGGGCATTACGTCGGAGCCCGAGGTCGGCCAGATCTACAAGGGCAAGGTCGTGAAGATCATGGAGTTCGGCGCGTTCGTGAACTTCTTCGGCGCGAAGGACGGCTTGGTACACATTTCGCAGCTCACGCAGGGCCGTCCGCAGACGGTCGGCGAGGTCGTGAAGGAAGGCCAGGAAGTCTATGTGAAGCTCCTGGGCTTCGACGATCGCGGCAAGGTGCGTCTCTCGATGAAGATCGTCGATCAGGCAACGGGCGCTGAGATCCCGCGCGCCGAGGGCGAGCCCGAGGAGACGTTCTCGGCCGAGCGTCCGCCGCGCCGCGAGCGCGAGGGCGGTGGCCAGCGCCGCCGCCGCGAGTAGTCTCTCGCAACACTGAATAACGAGGGCCGCGGGGCTTAGGCTCCGCGGCCTTTTTCGTTATGCGTCAGAGCCGCACGTAGAGATGCGGCGATCAGGGGCGCAACGGCCGGTGAGTTGCCGATTGCGCCGGTGTAGACGGCTTTGGCTCCGGTTTCCGCGATTGCCTCGGGCACGTCCTCGCCTGCGTGCATCCCGTTTCCAAAAAAGAAACCGCAGACCACGGTTGGGGTGGATGCCGTCGTGCGTAGCGCATCTTCCAGAAACGGTTCCTCCTCGAGGAATGCCGTAGTGACGGTGGCGAAGCGACGTGCGAGGGCGGCACGGGCGGCGGCTTTCCGTGTCGCCGTGGCAGAGGCGGGGCCGAGCTTTGAGCCGTGTCCGACCACGAGAAGGCGGGTACTCGCCGGCTCAAAGCCTCGCCCCGCCGCTGCCGCGAGCGACTCTTGGATCAGGATTTCCGGAAGGCCAGGATCGAGCCCGAGCGGCGCCAGCAACACGGGCTCCAGCATAACGCCGACGGCCTTTATGCGCTCGCCGACCTTCTGCACGAAATAGCCATCCGCCATGAACAGAGGATAAACGGCGACCCGCTCCGATCCGGATTGCGCCGCCTCCTTCAATGCTTGCTCGAGGGTGGGCTCGCCCTTCAACACGCCAGTCGCGATTTGCAGGCCCGTCAGCTCGCGAACGGCTACGGCCTGAGCTTCGAGGGCCGCGTTCGGCGCTGTGCCGCCGCGATCGCCGTGGGCTATCAGCACCGCCGCTATCTCTCGTCCCCCGGCCGTCATGACGCAGCGGCCTGTCTGATGGCCGCTTCGATGGCGCCTCGCACGGCGGGAGGCAGTTCGAAACCTGCGGCAGCCGCCTTGCCGCGCTCCGACATCTTGCCAAGCGTCTTGGCCAGGATCGAGACGACTTTTTCGGGCTCGTGCTTGGCGGCGAAGTCTCCGGCGTAATGGGCGATAAAGACGAGCGAGGCGATGTCCTCGACCGCCTGCGCTTCGGCATCGCGGCGGAAGTTTTCCTTGCGCACGAGCGCGCCTATGCGGGCGATCTCCGCCTCGCTGTAACCGCACGACGCTACGATCTCGCCCGTCCATTCGGCGTGCTTGCGGCCGAGGTCTTTGCGCCACTGAAGATAGCCCGGGCGATCCATCGGGTAAGTGGAGCGGGGTATCTCCCAGCGGCGGATATGCTGGGCACGCGCCGCGATGCGGAGTTCTTCTGATGCTTCCGGATAGACGCGCTCCAACATCGCCGACATGCGTTGCCCGTAAGCAAGTTCCGCCGGGACCTTCGCGCCGTCGATTTCGACGCTGTTCGGATCGGCGCTATTGGCGGCATCGATCTTCTCAAGGGCAGTTTGCAGCCGCTCCATGTCACAGTCTTTCCGTCTGGGCTGCGCTCACAGCGGTCCCTTGAAGATGAAATAGGCGCCCGCACAGATGAATGCGAAGCCGACCAGATGGTTAATTGTCAACGGCTCCTTCAGGTAGAGCACCGAGAAACCCGCGAACACCGTGAGGGTGATGACCTCCTGGATCGTCTTGAGTTCCGCCGTGCTGTAAGCGGCCGAGCCGATCCGGTTCGCCGGAACGGCCAAACAGTATTCGAAAAACGCGATACCCCAGCTCACCACGATGGCGATCAGGATGGGGGAAGATTTATATTTCAGGTGGCCGTACCAAGCGAACGTCATGAACACGTTCGAGGCAAAAAGCATCAAGACGGGAGTAATAGTCGGCGAAAATCCGAAACTTGGCACGCGGGACCTCCGTATATGCGGTGGGCATGCCCGGCCTGGCCGGGCGCCGCCACTTGATTAAGGCATGCGCGTGCTCCTGTCTCGACAGGAGCAGCGTCTGCCTATTAGTGTTTGGTACTCCGTGCCCGGTGTTTGGGCGGACGCATCGGGATCCCTGGGAATGCACTCGTCGCGCCACATGCTCGATCACCTCCTGTCAGGCGTGGCACGGGGCGACGAAGCCGCTTTCGCAGAGCTTTACCAAGTCACATCCGCGAAACTCTATTCGGTCGCCCTTCGTATCCTTCGAAACAGCGAGGCGGCGGAAGACGTGGTGCAGGACAGCTATTTCAAGGTTTGGGAACGGGCGCGGGATTTCGATCCCGAGATTGCCGCGCCGATCACCTGGATGGCTGCCATCGTCCGCAACCGCGCGCTCGACGAGGTGCGCAAGCGCGTCGCGCGGCCGCAGGCTGACGTTTCCGAACTGGACAACCTCGAGAGCGACGACGAACATCCGGTCGAGGTGCTGGGGCGGCGCGAGGACGTCGATCGCCTCAGGCGGTGTCTCGAGGGCCTCGAAGCGGATAAACGGCAGATGGTGCAGCTCGCTTACCTCGATGGGCTGAGCCGCGAGGCGCTGGCCAAGCGCTTCGGCCATCCGGAAGGAACAGTCAAAACCTGGCTGAGGCGCAGCCTCGCGCAACTGAAAGGATGCCTCGAGCAATGACCGAGCTCGACGACATCGAAGGGTTGGCGGCTGAGTATGTGCTCGGAACGCTTTCGCGCGAGGAACGAGAGGAAGCGGCCGCGCGCAAGGAGAAAGATTCGCAATTCGCTCGCGCCGTGCAGGCGTGGGAGCGGCGTCTCGGGCCGTTGTCGGATGTCGTTGCTCCGGTGTCGCCGCCGCCGGGACTCTACAGCAAAATCCGCGCCCAGATCGGGCTTGCGTCGCACGTCGTCTCGCTCAAGGCGCGCGAGCAGGCCATCGTGAGGCGGGCGAACCGGTGGCGCAATCTGGCCGCGGGCATGACTGCGCTTGCCGCCTCGCTCGCGGGCGTCGTCTTCTGGCAAGACTATCAGCGCCGTCTCGTGCCGACGCAGTACGTGGCTGTATTACAGGCGGATAAGTCGTTGCCGGCCTTCCTGCTCACGGTCGATACGAAGAGCAATATGTTTGTCGTCTCGGCGATGCAGAAGCCCGCTGAGCCGGAGAAGTCGTATCAGCTTTGGCTCGTCCACAACGACATGCCCAACCCCAAATCGCTCGGTGTCTTCGACGATAGCGAAATGGACGTGCGGCCGATGGCGCCGGCAGGAAAGATGCACGACATGATGATGGACGGTACCTATGCCGTCAGCGTCGAGCCCAAGGGCGGATCACCGACGGGCGCCCCCACCGGTCCCGTGGTGTTCAGCGGCAAGCTCATCAAAGCCACCCCCTAGCCTTCAATATTCGCCATGCCGAGTTTCCGTGAGCGTGCCGCTTGGACCGCGCGCCGGCGCTTGCGGTTTCCATCTCGTACGGGGACGGAGAAATAAAGCTCATCACAATCTGAAACTCGCGCCAGAGCCGGGACGTAGCTTCGGCCATGCTTCGATGTCGACCCGGCGGCGGGAAGCGCTATCAGCGGTTCCGGGAATCTTTTTCAAGGAAGGAATGCCCATGAAATTTAACATCATCTCCGGTTCCGCTCTCGCTGCCACCGCCGCAACGCTGCTTCTTGCAGGCGCTGTCGCTACGCCGAGTTTCTCGGCTGAGGATGCAAAGGGTCACTGCATGGGCGCGAACGCTTGTAAGGGCACCAGCGCATGCAAGACTGCCACCAACGCGTGCAAGGGACAGAACGCCTGCAAGGGGCAGGGCTTCACGGAGTCGAGCAAGGCCGATTGCGAGAAGGTCGAAGGCGCGAAGTTCGAGCCTGCGAAGTAACGCTCTCTCATCTCGTGTCCGGCGGCGAGATGTGCCGCCGGACATTTTCGCTTCGCAACGATCTGGAGGTGCGTCATGCCGGGAAGCAAAATTGATAGCTTGGCCAAGCCGCCGTACCTCGGTTTTGGTCTTGGTCTGAGGCCGCAGCACTATCAGGACATCCTCGAAGGCTCACCGAACGTCGATTGGTTCGAGGTGATTTCCGAGAACTACATGGTGCCCGGCGGAAAGCCGCTGCAGATGCTCGACAAGATTCGCGCGCGCTATCCGATCGTGATGCATGGCGTCTCGCTCTCCATTGCGTCGACGGCCCCGATAAACAAACGCTATCTGCGCGATCTCAAGTCTCTGGCGGCGCGCGCGGAGCCGGTCTTCATCTCCGATCATCTGTGCTGGACGGGCGTACACGGCATCAATCTGCACGACTTGCTTCCGGTACCCTACACACGTGAAGCGCTCGACCACGTCGTCTCGCGTGTTCACTACGTTCAAGACTATCTTGGGCAGGCGATCGCGCTCGAAAATGTGTCGAGCTACGTGCAGTTCTCGCATTCCGAAATGACGGAGTGGGAGTTCATATCCGAGCTGACCAACCGGACGGGCTGCTGGCTGGTCTTCGACGTCAACAACGTTTTCGTCTCGGCCTTCAACCATGAATTCGATGCGCATGCGTTCATCGCGGGCGTTCCGAAGGATCGCATCGTGCAGTTCCATCTGGCGGGCCATGAGCACAACATGAGCCACATCGTGGATACGCACGACGCGATCGTCTGCGATGAGGTGTGGGATCTCTATCGAACGGCGCTGCGTCATTTCGGGCCGGTGTCGGCGATCATCGAGCGGGACGATCACATCCCGCCGCTGGCGGAGCTGGTCGCGGAACTAAGCGAGGCTCGCGCAGTCGCGGCCGAAACGCTGGGCCGCTCGCATGCCGCATAAGGCGCCCTCCCTTGCTGAGCTTCAGAGCCGGTTTCAAACCGCGCTGCTGGCAGGAGGCGATGACATTCTGTGTTTCATTCCGCCGAATTCTCGAACGAGCAATGCCGTCTTGTTTGGCGTTTATCGGCATGCCTATCGCGCGCGTCTCGCAGAGGTGCTGCGTGGAGCATTTCCGCTGCTCGCGCAATACATGGGCGACGAGGCGTTCGCCGTGCTCGCCGCCCGATACGTGGCCGATTACCCGTCTCACCATGCCAATGCGCGATGGTATGCGTCCTCGCTTCCGAATCTGCTTGGAATGGTGCCATGGAACGACGAGCAGCCAGTGCTCAAAGAACTCGCGACGATCGAATGGGAACTCGATCTCGCATTCGACGCTGCCGATGCTCCGGTTCTGGATCTCGCAGCTCTTGCCTCGCTTCCGCCGGAGGCGTGGGCGCACGTGTCGTTCATTCCGCATCCGTCGGCATCACTGCTTTCGTTCGCCACGAACGCCTTCGAAGTTTGGCTCGCGCTCAAAAACGAAACGGAGATTCCGCGCCCCGAATTGTTCGACGAGCCGCGGCATTTTCTGATCTGGCGGCAGGACAATGTCCCGAAAATTCGCACGCTTGGGGCAGAGGAGTACATGCTCTGGGTGGAAGCCGCCCGTGGCAAGCCCTTTGGAGGGCTCGCGGAAATGGCCGCAACCTATGATGATCCCGGTTCGGCGGCGGTGCGGGTGGCCCAATATTTTCAGGGGTGGCTTTCCGCCGGGCTTTTGAGCGAAGCGGTGACCTGATGGTTCGAAGCCGCTAGGGTGGAGTCGCAGTCGGACCCACGCTCAGCACATAGGAATCGTCATGGCATCGACCCACGATCTGGTTAGCCTCATCGCGCGGCTGCTCATCGCGCCGATTTTCATCATGGCCGGTTTCGAGAAGATCACGGGGTACGCCGCATCGGCCGGCTACATGGAGGCCTACGGGCTTCCGGGCATACTGCTTCCGGCTGCGATTGCTGTCGAACTCGGTGGTGGGCTCGCGGTTCTGCTCGGCATCTTTTCGCGCTGGGCTGCGCTCGCGCTCGCGGGTTTCTGCATCGTTGCCGCTGCGATTTTTCACACCGCTTGGTCGGGTGACGGCGGGCAGATGCAGCAGATCATGTTCATGAAGAACCTGGCGATGGCAGGCGGCCTGCTGCTGCTGTTCGCCAATGGTCCCGGCCGCTATGCCGTGAGGGATTAATCCAAAATGATGTCCCCATCGCCGGAGCGATGGGGACATTGTTCGATTCAGATCGCGAGCTTGCCGCTTTGCGCCGCGGCATAGCGCTCGCCGACAGCCTTCCAGTTGACGACGTTCCACCAGGCCTTGAGGTAGTCAGCACGCTTGTTCTGATACTTCAGGTAATAGGCGTGCTCCCAGACGTCGTTGCCGAACAGAACACGGCCACCTTCCATGATGGGTGTATCCTGGTTCGGCTTCGAGACGAGCGCGAGCTTGCCCGACTTGTCGACGGTGACGAATACCCAACCCGAGCCGAATACCTTGCCGCCAGCGGCGTTGAAATCGGCCTGCAGCTTTTCGAGGCCGCCCAGATCGCGATCGATCGCGGCTTTTAGATCTCCATCCGGACCTGGGCCTCCAGGTGCGCCCATAATTTGCCAGAACATGGAATGGTTGGCGTGACCGCCGCCGTTGTTGCGGATGGCGGTACGCACGGTTTCCGGCACCTCGCCGATTTTCGCCAGCAATTCTTCAAGCGAGAGCTTGGCCAACTCGCCGTGGTCGGCAAGAGCCTTGTTCAGATTGGTGACATAGGTCTGATGGTGTTTGTCGTGATGCAGGCTCATCGTGGTTGCGTCGATGTGCGGCTCGAGGGCCGCGGCATCGTAGGGTAGAGGCGGCAGCGTGAACGGGCCAGTCGGAGCGGGGGGATCCGCGGCGAAAGCCTGTCGGACGATGCCTGTCGAGAAGGCGCTCACGAGCGTGACGGCGCCAGCAGCGCGAAGAAGGGTGCGGCGATCGGGTGTCAACATCTGC
>VFQP010002775.1_pt1 | contig 18957 bp, 10 predicted proteins | sample 3512351 | NCBI WGS metagenome assembly VFQP01 (sample SAMN10412372, study PRJNA504923) | tailings metagenome | isolation source: Relicate 1 Philex TSF1 revegetated site | place: Philippines: Tuba, Benguet | collected 2017-08-29
TAAGCTCTTTAATCTAGCAAAACTGGCATCTCTATTCCAAAATGTTGAGGCTTGAACAATACCACTTCCTTCGTTGAGACTTGTTAGTTTTGGATAAAGTGCATTTGGATTAGGATTCTCAGTTGTCCAACGGTTTTCTACTTGCCATCTTTGGATTTGTCCTCCGTTGAAGAAGGCAAATGCCTGATAGTTATTCATTTGTTTTTGCCATCCTGCAAGTCCTTGCACTAACATTAAGAAATCAAATCCTTTGTAGTTTGCGGTAAGTGTTAAACCAAAGTTGTATTTCGGTACAGTATTTCCGATAAATGTTCTATCGTAAGTTGCATCTACTTTACCATCTGGTACACCATTAGGGCCACTTATATCTTTGAATCTGATAAAGCCAGGTTGTGCAGAATAAGGTTGTTGAGGATACTTAGCGACATCATCGGCATCTTTAAATAAGCCATCTGCAACATAGCCATAAGTAACGCCTAACGACTGTCCTACAAACAAATTGGCACTAATATTTTGCTGAAGCCCATTGGCTAGTTCAGTTACCTTGTTGTTGACCACCGTAAAGTTTGGCGATACCCCGATTTTAACCTTCCCGATGTTGGCATGATAGTTTAAGCTTGCTTCAAAGCCCGTGTTTTCTACGCCTCCAATGTTTACTGGCGAAGTACTAAGACCCAAAGTTGCAGAGCTTGCTACGCTATAAAGCACGCCAGAAGTTTGTTTTTTGAACACACCCAAGGTAAAATCTAATTTTCCTTTCCACAAACTGGCATCTATACCAATATCGGTTGTAGTGGTGGTTTCCCAAGTAATATCAGCGTTGCTAAGTCTTGTAGTAGCTGCTCCAGAAACCAAAACGCCACCTAGAGAATAGTTTTGTCCAAGCGAAACGATGTTCTGATAAGGATATGTTCCTACATTTTGGTTACCCAATTTTCCCCAGCTTGCTCTTACTTTTAAGGTATTAACCCAAGAAACATTCTTCAAGAAATCTTCTTCTGAAAGAATCCATCCAGCTGAGAACGAAGGGAAATACCCCCATCTACCTTTTGCAGGAAAGCGAGAAGTTGCATCCGAGCGTATATTGGCTTCAAACAAATATCTGCCGTTGTAGGAGTAATTAACTCTACTAAAAAATGAACGCATTGACCATGCCGAAGCAGAACCTGAATTACTCATACCTGTGGCAGAGCCACCATTGATTTCGTAAAGTGTATTAGTCGGAAAATCTTTACGAAAAGCTGACATTCCCCAATCATCATATTGCTCCTGAGAAACACCACCGAGTATCGTAAACGAGTGTTGGTCTATTTGTTTGGAATAGGTTGCCAATGACTGCATGGTTAATTGCTGTCCTTGCCCAGATGATACGGTTAGATTATTTGGGCCAACCGTTTTGTTTGCATTAAACACAAATTCTGAAGCATAATCTTTGTTGTAATAGCTCCAGAAATTGTATCCAACTTTTCCGCTCAAGGTTAATCCTTTGATTACTTCCCAAGCAATTTCACTGCTTCCCAAAAAGTATTTGTTTGTTCCCTTGTAAAAAGACTGACTTGACATCCATGCTTCTGGGCTGTAATTGTCTTGGTAACCATAAGTTCCATCAGATTTTTTACCAGCAAAAATAGGGCCTTGTCTTACCGCAAAATTTATCATGCTGTTCATGCCACCATCATATTGACGTGGAGAGTGGTTTTCGGAAGTGTAGCCAGCCAAATTCACCTTTAGCGTAAGGTTATCCTTGATTTTGGTATCAGTATTCAAAAGGATATTATATTTTGAATAGCCATTTTTAGCCACGATACCGTTTTGTTGAAGATACCCAATAGAAAAAAGATACCTTGTTTTATCATTGCCACCCATAAAACTTAGGTTATGGTTACTTTGAAAACCATCTCCAGAAGTCAAGAGATTTTTTAAGTGAGGTACATTCGGATAATTATCAGGGTCTGAGCCATTTCTGAATTTCTCAATGTCAGCATCTGTATAAGAAATACCTGCACCTGCGTTGATATTTGCCTCATTCCTTAACTTAGCATATTCGGCAGATTCCACAAAATCAGGTAGTTGTGTAGCATTTTGCCATCCAGCATAGCTATTATAACTAATTTTCATTTTGCCAGCTTCTCCTCGTTTGGTTTCGATGAGGATTACACCATTGGCAGCTCGGCTACCATACATCGCCGCTGAGGCTGCATCTTTCAATACCGAAACACTCTTGATGTTGTTGGGGTCAACATCATTAATAGACGTGGCTAATCCGTCAACAAGTATCAATGCACCACCGCCAGCACCATAAGAGCCAATACCACGAATCGTAATACTTGCACCGTTATTACCAGGCTGTCCAGAACCTTGCGATACCGAAACACCTGTCATTAAACCTGCTAGTGCTTGAGACGATTGTGTAATGGGTCTGTCTGCAATTTCCTTAGCAGAAATACTTGAAACAGAACCAGTTAAATTGATTTTCTTTTGAGTGCCATAGCCCACAACTACCACTTCATCTAAGCTTTGTTGTTCTGCTACTAGCTTTATAGTCAATTCGGTTGCTTTACCTACTTGAATTTCTTGCTTTTTGTATCCTATATAGGAAAACACCAAAATGCTAGAGCCATTAGGGACATTGATGCTGAATTGTCCTTTGTCATTGGTTACACCACCCTTAGACGTTCCTTTGACTGTAATATTTACCCCTACCAAAGGAACACCATTTTCGTCTGAAACAGTACCTGTGATGGCTTGCTCCTGATATTCAGCTTGGGGTTCTACTTTTTCTTCGTTTTTTGAGAGAGGAGTATTGGACTTTTTTAGCAAAATCCTATTTCCTTGAATTTCATAGCTAATACCAAGTGGTGTAAATACTTCATGTAACACCTCTTTTAATTCCTTATTTTTGACATTAATACTTATTTTTCGCTTTGCACCTATACTATTTGGGCTATAGAAAAAGTTTACTTTTGCGGTATTCTCAAACTCAGAAAGAGCATCGATTAACCCTTTTTCTTGGATATGCAGAGTTATCTTTCTCTGTAACATATCTTGTCCGCTAGCATCTCTGGCGTACGACAGCGTTGTGAAAATAATCGCAATAAATATCTGTCCAGCTGAAATTTTCATAATGGATAGTAACGTTGCTAACGTTAATAGATTTTTTTTCATAAATTGTAATGTTTTTGTTTTTCTCGAAAATTGACAAAAATATTCCCATACACTTCCTCGAAAGAAGTGCCTAAAATTGTTTCAACGGGAATTACATGGAGTCGGTAAATGGTGCGAACATTTGCCGACTTTTCTTTTTTAGGAAGAATTGAAAACTTTTTAGCTCATAGTTGTTAGTAGGCTTTTTATAGTGTTAAAGAAATATATTTGTTAATAATTAGTAGTTACATCCTTGCCCAGATATAATCACCTGAGCATCAGTAACTTGGTAGCTTAGCCCTGTGATTTTGGTAATACTATTCAATTTATCAAACATGGTTTCGTCCGACAGATTGCCGTTAATCGTACAATTTTCATAGAGTTTTGCATCGTATACTATTTTGATTCCATAGGCTTTTTCTAAATCTGAAAACACATTTGCCAAAGATGCGTTATGATATATAAATAATTGATTACCAGTAGATTCTGGTAGTATTTGAGGCAATTCTACAATCTTTCTTATTAATTTAGCTTTGGGCAACTCATAAACTACTTCTTGATTTGGAGTAACAATGACTGTATTTGGGCTCGTAATGTTATCTTTATTGTTGCGATTATTTACTTCTGTTTGTGCAAGCACCGATACTTTACCCGTTTTTACAATAACTCTTTCTTCTTCAGTATCAGGGTTTGCTTTGATGGTAAAGCTTGTTCCTAATACTTGCGTTATGAGCTTTTTGGTATAAATAATAAATGGTTTTTGTGGGTTTCTTTTAACTTTAAAAAAAGCTTCACCAACCAAATAGACCTCTCTTTTACTTTTTTCAAATACTTTCGGGTATTTAATCCGTGTGTTTTTTTGGAGAACTATTTCCGAACCATCACTCATTTTGATACTCATAGGTTGGTTTGAAGTATTTTGATTTTCAACAAACTCTATTTCTTCAAGATTATAATTCGCTAATTGAGGAATATCAAAATTTCTATTCTCTTGCTTATAATAGCTCATCCAATACCCTAGTCCTATCAGTAACAATACTGATGCCGCTAGCTGCCATTGAAACTTTGGCCAATAGCTTGATTTTTCAGATATTTGGATTTCTTGCTCTACACCGCTCCATATTCTTTGGAGCGATAACTCTTCATCAATAGGTGTAGCTTGCATAGTGCCAAGCGTTTTTACCAGTGATTTTGCTTCTAAAATCACCGTTCTTTTTTCTGGATGATTTCGTATGAAATCTTGCCAGAATGTATTTGTATGTTTATCGGGACTTTGTACCCAACGACAAAAAAAATCGTCTTTTACAAAATCTGTGGTGTTGTAATGAGAGTAGTTCATAGCTGTCAATTATAGAATGACATTTATAACAAAAATATATCCTATTTTTTTGAAAAAATTTTATACTTAATTTGTCATAAATTAGGTAAGTGAAAATAAATCAATGATTTATCTAATAAATAATGCGAAAATAATTAGGGAAAAATGGATGGAAATATGGATTGATTGACGTAAAGAGAACAGAGCTTTTTGAAGAAGATTACCCACAGAAGCATAATTTAGCTCCATTATTTCTGCAATCTGGGCATTTGAGAATTGGTGATAATATTTTAAATTGATGACTTCACGCTGACGCTGCGATAGCCCATCAAATGCTATTTTGAGTCTTTCTAATCGTTCTTTTTGACTTTCTTCTTCAATTAAAATTCTCTCGATAGAAGCCTCGAAAAGATCTCCTCCTAATGTTTCATCAATTTCATCAGTATTTTTAGAAAAGTCATACTTAACTGTTCGCATCAGCTTGTTTTTCAACGCCCGAAACAGGTAAAATTTAATAGAATCTGTGTCAGTGAGGTTTTCTCTACTTTGCCATAGTTCCAGAAATAAATCTTGAATACAGTCTTCGACAACCGATAAGTTTGAAGAGATACGGAGTGTTACGCCATAATTCAGTAACGACTTAGCGTATAACTGGTATATTTTAGTAAAAGAATTTTTGTCTCCTTTTTTGAAGGATTGCCAAATTTCTAAATCACTGTTATGGAAAGAATTGATAGCCAAAATCTTAGAATTAATAAAATTTATAAATGACTACGATAGCTATTCATCATCTACAACTCAACGGGTATTGGTGACACAATTACTTAAGTAAAATAATACAAAAAATACTATTATAAATATTAATTTTTAACAAAAAAATACCAAACAATACTCAATAAATGAATTACACACAATAATATCTCTATTACCTAAACTAATATCAGCAATATTAAAGGGGATTTTTTCTTGTATTTTCAATAAGCTGCAATAGGGTTGTAGATATAGTTTTTGTATCGGCTTGAAGGCAAATGAATCATTGAAGATGTAAAAGATTCTATCTAAAGCAAGGTACAGGTATAATACTTTCTAATTGATGAGTTGCCCTAAAATCTATTGCTGAAGCTGTTCTAGGAACAAAATAGCTTAGACTTATGCCTACGGGCATTGCTAAAAAAAACAAATGGTAAGGTAGCGGTCTAAAAAGCTTAATTTTTTCCGCTCCACAACGGGAGTACAACGATTGGCAGCCATAATTTTATTGAATTTGAGAGAAAACAAAAAATGTTTCAAGGGCAATCTGACGAGAACGTTCATCATACTTGACATCTTGTAAGTTGGTATTGTCAAAGGCCTTAGGGTCGTCGTAGGTTGTCCCTATTCTTAGCTCAACGCCTGAAATAAAGGGGCAGTTTTCGTCTGCATCCGAACAAGTCATAATGGCTACAAACCCACTTTGAGGATTAGCGGTATGGTTATACACTTTTGAAAAACAAGAGGTGTTTTTACCTTCGCCAAAAGCTACTGTATAAATAGGATTACTTGTGGCTTGGTTGTTGGTAATTACAAAGCCCGTTTTTTTCAAAGAATTGATGGCATTATGATTAAAGGCTGTAGCCTCTGTGCCTCCCGAATAAGTAAATACATTGGGTACGCCATAATAGCAGGCTGCAACGGCTGCCCAAACTTGCCCAAAATGGCTTCTTCTTGAGTTGTGGGTACAAATATACACCAAATGAATAGGTAAATTTTGGTCTTTTTTGTGCTGAATATAATCGGTAATTTGTAGTAATAACTTTTTTCTATCATTACTAATAGTACCAAACGAATCGATAAGGTTATCGCCAAATTTTTTGATTTCTGTAAACATTTCTATGATATTTGATTAACAACAACTTTGTTTTTTGGGGGTATATTCATCGAATAAGGTATTTAGAATACCTTGAAATTTTCGCCAGGCTTGTTCGTCAATACAATAACAAATGGCATTGCCTTCGATTTCTCCTTTGATAAGACCTGCGTTTTTCAGCTCTCTAAGGTGTTGTGAAACAGTAGGTTGTGCTAGGGGTAATTCATTGACAATATCGCCACAAATACATGAATCAACTTTGATAAGATAATCTAAAATAGCAATACGAGCAGGATGCCCAATGGCTTTGGCCAATGTAGCAAGCTGATTTTGGCGGTCGGTAAAGTGGTCTGTTTTGCTAGCTCCCATAATGTTTAATTTAATATTGCAATATTACGATAAAGATTCAATAAATAAAAAGTACATAGCAATAAGGTTATTGGAAGGGCTTATTCTATGTACTTTTAATAGCTTTTCAGTAAAATTTCGTAGCAATTTCTATGATTCTACGATTTTCCAACCTTCACGGTACTGACGACCAACAAACTGGTTGGCATCGTCAAAGTTGGTGATTTTCATAGATTCGCCATTCCAAATTAACTTGTTACGGCCATAGAAATCTAAGTTTCCTTTTTCGTTTTTCTTACGAAGCATATAACTCCTGATAGCCAAATTACCCATCAAAACGGTTTCAGTCAATGGCCCAGAATAGTCAAACGACGACGTTAATCCTTTATGCTCTTTGCTATTAAAACCAGCTTTGCAAGCTTCTGTCCAACTAATTTGGTGACCATATTCTGGTAGCGACTTCACTTCGTTTTGGGCTTTTGGCATTTCTATTTTTTCACCAGAATTCAAATAGATTTTTGGGTCGTTGCCATACATACCGATAGTCATAATACCTTTTGTTCCTGTCAAAATAATACCATTTGCTCCGCCATCGTTACTGATAGCCTCGTTGGCAGGTATCAAATCGGGGTGCATCGGACGAATACCGCCATCCATCCAAATCATTTTTACGGCAGATTTATTCTTTTTGGTAGCTGGAAACTTAATTTCTACGTGCGAAGATGGAGGACAGCCTTCTGGAATATACTCAGGAGTCCAGTCTTTAATAAATACTGCTCCTACGCTACATTCTACTTCTGTTGGATAACTTAATCCTAATATTCTGAAGGCCGAATCGATTGTATGACAACCAATATCGCCCAGTGCCCCTGTACCGAAGTTCCACCAGCCACGCCATTTGAATGGGTGATAAAGCGGGTGATAGTCTACCCACTGAGCAGGGCCAACCCATACGTCCCAATCTTGTGGCGACATTGAGTCTATCAAAGGGGGCTTATCGGTAGGAACAGGAATACCCTGAGGCCAAACAGGGCGGTTTGTCCAAATATTCACCGTATTGACAGTACCTATTTTGCCTTCCTCAAACCATTTGATAGCTACCTGCTGAGCAGGGTTTGACGACCCCTGATTACCCATTTGCGTAACAACTTTATACTTTTGAGCGGCTTTGGTCAACATTCGAGCCTCGGCAATATTATGAGTCAAAGGCTTTTGTACATAAACGTGCTTGCCCAATTGCATACAAGCCATAGCAGCATAAGCATGAAAATGGTCGGGTGTAGAAATCGTTACAGCATCTATATCAGAACGCATTTCGTCGAGCATTACTCTAAAATCACGGAATTTTTTTGCTTTGGGAAACTTATCTATAGCGGTTTTGGCTCTTGCCCAATCTACATCGCACAACGCCACTACATTCGATGCTCCATTGTTATAGGCATTGATAATATCAGACTGCCCCTTGCCGCCTGCCCCAATAGCCGCAATATTCAGCTTGTCGCTAGGAGCAATAAATCCTTTGCCGAGAACATGACGAGGAACAATGAAAAAACTTCCTACTGCCAGAGAGCTTTTTTTGATAAAGTCTCTCCTTGAGTTTTGATTGTTAGAATTTGACATAGTTTTTTTTCTAGTTTATTTGGGAATTTGACGCTCCAAAATACGATTTATCGTTAAATAGTGTATCCTGATTGAGTCAAAAAGTTGCCTTTTATTAAGATTTTTTAGTATTTATTGACTTTGGCAATGTCGAATTACGGGAATTCTTATAAATTTGTGGTTCGGTATGCAAAACATTAAGCCCATAACTCGTGTATTTAGCACATTATTGATGTGCCAAATATTGCTATTTTCGGTATTGGGTAAAAGCCTACCGATTAAGCAAACTCACTTTGTTGTAGCCAAACATACAACTGTTGAGCCAGCAAAGCCACATGTTCATCAAGTATTTGGCGAATACCGTGCTGTCGATGAAATTCAATTCAATTCCCTCAATGTTGAATTTCTTTCACAAATAGAAGTGAGTTTCCTTAGCCATTTTCAGCGTTGGGCAGCCATTTCTTTTTCGCTATTTGAATCTACCTTTACCACGACATTTCCACTTCACGCTATACTTTTCGAGCAGTTTATCTCGATGAATGCCCCTTGATTGTATTGATACACCTTGAGATTACTCTGTTTGGTTTCAACAATCAGGCATAAATCTGCTATTGTCATTTCTACACAATAGCCCTATTCTATTGTATCAATTAGTCACCATTTTGTTAGTAGTAAGTGCATAAAAACACCACAATAGGTATGTCTTTGTACTATAGCCTGTTTGTGGGGTTGATGCCCTATTACTTGCCAACTAACACAATCATTTAGGATTATGCGTAATAAAAACGCCATTATTTGGCTTACAGGCATTGTTTCGGCTTTATGCCTTTTTTTCTTATCATTTACTTGGAAAGCCAACCAAATTCGTAAAGAAGCTATCGAATATGCTACTAATGCCGATGGAAAACTCGACCCAAGCCGAAAAACCCGTTATATAGATTCGTTGTGGCGAAAACCCGTATATTGGGGCTATACCCTACAAGATGTAACCACTTATGCTCTTCAAAAAGGACTTGACCTAGAGGGTGGTTTGCATGCTGTTATTGAAGTTTCATCTGTAGAAATTATTAGGGCTTTATCAGGAAAAAGTACCGACCCCAATTTTGAAAAAGCTTTACAGTTGGCTAGCCAAGCTCAAGTTAATTCTAATAAACCTTTTAGTGATTTGTTTTTTGAGGCTTTTGCCAAAGTTGCTCCTCAACAACGTTTATCGACTATCTTCAGTAATTCGGTAAATCATGAAAAACTCAATGCGTCGTCGTCGGATACTCAAGTAAAAAAAGTAATAAATAAAGAAATAGATGGAGCAGTTGACCGTGTTTACAAAATTATTCAAGCTCGTATTGATAAATTTGGCGTGGCTAACCCCAATATTCAACGATTGCCAGGTACTAATCGCATACAGGTTGAGCTACCAGGAGTAGACAACCCTGAGCGTGCCAGAAAACTATTATCAGGCTCGGCCAAATTAGAGTTTGTCGAAGTTGCCGAAATCAATGAATGGGGAGCGAGTTTATCGGCTTTGGATGAATATTTGACTGCTGCCGAAAAACTTAAAGACAACAATACCACAACTGTAGACTCATCGGCTGCTTTGGCCAATAAATTGGGCAAAACTAAAAAGGACAGTGCCCAGTCGTCGGCTTTGACTAAATTATTGATACCTTTAGACAACCAAGGCCGTACTTGGGGGGCTTTCAGAAAAGATACAGCCAAAGTAAATGAGTTGTTGCACCGTCCAGAAGTAAAAGTTTTATTCCCTTCCAATATTACTTTGCTTTGGTATGCCAAAGGAATTGTGGCAGACAACGGCGATGAAATTATTCAACTAGAAGCTGTCAAAAAAGCGGAAGGTCAAAAAGCTTTATTGGAAGGCGATGTTATTACCGATGCCTCGCAGGATTTTGACCCTAACAACCGCCCAGAGGTTAGTATGGTAATGAATGCAACAGGTGCTAGAATCTGGAAAAATATAACAGCAGCCAGTATTGGTAAGCGTATTGCTATTGTTCTTGACAATTATGTTTATTCAGCTCCAGTAATCAATGGCGAAATCCCAGGAGGTCGTTCATCTATCACAGGGTCGTTTAGTATTGAAGAAGCCAAAGACTTGGCCAATGTCCTGAAAGCAGGTAAATTACCTGCTCCAACACGACTCGTTGAAGATGCTTTCATTGGGCCTTCTTTAGGTGAAGAAGCCATCAATCAAGGGTATTTATCCATGGGGCTAGGCCTTGCCTTAGTAGTGATATTTATGATTGGTTATTATGGAAAAGCTGGTTGGATGGCCAATTTGGCACTTCTTTTCAACATCTTCTTTATTTGTGGTATCCTTGTTCAAATACAGGCCGCCCTTACCTTGCCTGGTATTGCAGGTATTGTACTTACCTTAGGTATGGCTGTTGATGCCAACGTACTTATCAATGAACGTATTCGAGAAGAGTTACACCGAGGGCATGGGCTTCTGAAGTCTATACAAATAGGGTATGAAAAAGCCCTTTCGGCGATTATTGATGGGCAAGTAACTACTGTACTAATCGGTGTTATTCTTATTCTTTTTGGAACAGGCTCGGTAAAAGGCTTTGGGGTAACTCTTTGTATAGGTTTGGTAACATCGGTATTTACGGCTGTTTATATTTCACATATTCTGATAGATTGGATGGCTAAAAGAGCCATTAAGCAAGGCAAAGAACACGAAATTACGTTTGAAACGTTTATCTCTAAAGACCTTTTCAAGGGTATGAATTTTGACTTTATTGGTAAAAGAAAGGCTTCTTATTTCTTTTCGTGGGGGCTTATTGTCCTTGGTGCTATTGTACTGACTATTCAGGGAGGGTTTAACCTTGGGGTAGACTTCAAAGGTGGCCGCTCGTATGTGGTACAATTTGCCAAACCTCTTGAGGCTGGTATCGTAAAAGATGCCCTAAAAGATAATTTTGATGAAAAAGGTGTAGAAGTAAAAACCTTTAATGGTGATACCAAACTCAAAATTACAACTTCGTATTTGGTTGAGGATGAATCCATTAAAGCTAATCAAATCGTAAGAACAGCTTTAGAAAATGGATTGAAAGAATTTGCTAGTGCAAAACCCATTATTATTTCCGAATCAAAAGTTGGGGCAACCATTGCCGATGATATTCTCAAGCAGTCATTTGTGTCGGTAGGATATGCCCTCATTGCTATATTTATTTATATTCTGATTCGTTTCCGCAAGTGGCAATACTCATTGGGTGGTATTATTGCTCTTACACACGACACCCTTGTTGTTTTGGGTATGGTAGGAATTGTGCGTTTATTTGGTTTTGAACTCGAAATCGACCAAATCTTTATTGCAGCAGTATTAACCGTAATTGGCTATTCGATTAACGATACGGTAGTAGTTTTTGACCGTATTCGTGAAGAAATAGGGGTAAATGCCGACCTGAGCGACAGAGAATTAATCATCAAAACTATCAATAGCTCTATTAATCATACCATGAGCCGTACAGTTATGACAGCTACAACAGTATTTTTGGTAGTAACAGTATTGCTTTTGTTGGGTGGCGATGTACTTCGAGGCTTTTCGTTTGCTATGTTTGTCGGTGTAGTTTTTGGGGCTTATTCGTCCATTTTTGTGGCGGCGCCTATCATCATTGACTTAGGTACAAAAAAGAAAAAATAACCACTATATATTTAAGGAGTTTGGTTTGTAGCACCTGCTATTTCCTCTTAGTGAGCCACTAAGAGGAAGCTCCTTTTATAGACGTTACAGTTCTACTCAGTATACCTATTCTTCTCTATTTGCTGCTTTTTGCCCAATATTTTTATTCAATGTTCGTAAAATTATTTTAATAAAAAATAAGATTATATCAATTTTATGCAAAAATTAGTCAACAATATTGACCAATTCGTCTCAAACGCCAGATTTTGTTGAACGAATCCTTTTTCAAAGGCGTTGTTGATATATGTTTTACCTAAATGAACATTTTTTAAACTTTATTAACAGCTAATTTCATGTACAATATGCGTAACATCGGAAGATTGTTGCCGAAACTGTTTTTTACAGTCCTATGCTTGCTTAGGTTTTCTTCGGACATTTATTCCCAAAATCAGCTCGCCCCAACTCCTGTCGGAAGTACATCGAGCAAACCCGAAACCCTGGACAATGCTACGCTTGAGAATATTATTCAATATGCCATCAAGCATCAGCCACAAATCCAACAATCGATTATTGACCAGAAGGTCGTTGAAAATACCATTAAAAGTAAACTTGCCGATTGGTATCCCCAAATCAACTTCAACTACAACCTGCAGCATAACTTCTTGGTTCAAACCAGTATTATTGCAGGCAACCCTGTCAAGTTAGGCGTAGATAATACCTCGGCAGCACAGTTTAGTCTTTCGCAAAGTATTTTTAACAGAGACGTTTTGTTGGCAAACAGAACCCAAAACGATGTTCGACAACAAGCATCACAAACTGTTACCAACAATAAAATTACAGTGACGGCCAACGTTGCCAAGGCCTTTTATGCGGTGTTGGCTACTCAGCAACAAATTGCTGTATCGGAAGGTGATATTATTCGTTTGGAAAAAAGCTTGAAAGATGCCAAAAACCAATACAATGCAGGAACAAGCGATAAAATCGACTTTAAAAGAGTAACGATTGCCCTCAATAATACCCTTGCTACCAAAAAAAGCAACGAAGAGTTATTGAAAGCCCGAGTTCAAAACCTGAAGGCGTTGATGGGTTATCCAGAAGCTGAGCCTCTTACTATTGTATACAACCCTGAAGCAATGGAGTTAGAAATTGCTCTTGATACTACACAAAAGGCAGATGTTCCTTCACGTATCGAGTTCCAGCAATTACAAACTCTCAAAAGACTTCGTGAAGCCGATTTGAATTATAATAAGTGGAGTTATTTGCCTACTGTAGCATTCAACGGGGCTTATAACCTTAACTTTTTGAACAACTCTTTTGGCGATTTATATAACCGTAATTATCCCAACTCTTTTGCGGCTATTACACTTTCGTTACCTATTTTTCAGGGAGGAAAACGCAAAAACAATATCAATTCGGCCGAATGGCAACTCAAACGCCTTGAATGGGATATTACCAGCCTCAAGTTATCTGTCAATGCCGAATACCAACAGGCTTTGGCTACTTACAAAAGCAATTTGACGGTATTTTTATCACAAAAAGAAAATATGGAATTGGCCAAAGAAGTATACGACCTTGTTCAGTTACAGTACCGTTCGGGTATCAAAACCTATTTGGAAGTTATTACCTCCGAAACAGATTTACGCTCGGCTCGAATCAATTATTACAACTCCCTATATTTGGTGTTGTCGAGCAAAGTAGACGTACAAAAAGCTCTAGGTCAATTCAATTATTAGTACTTAAAACTCTAAGAATTACTATGTTATTCCATAAACCAGCAACATACACAGCATTTTTAGGACTTATTTTATTGAGTTCGTGTTCAGATAATAAAGCAGGTCAAGCTCCACAAGGCCCAGCGGCCGTTCCTGTTACTATTGAAGAAGTAAAAATTACCGATGCTTCGTATCACGACGAATACCCTGCTACCGTAACAGCCTTAGATATGGTAGAGCTACGCCCACAAGTAAGTGGTTATATTTTGGGGGTTCATTTTAGCGACGGAGCACGTGTACGCAAAGGGCAATTATTATATACTATTGATACACAGCTATATGAAGCCAACTACGACCAAGCCGTAGCTAACCTCAATGTACAAGAAGCAAATTTGGCGAAAGCCCAAAAAGATGCAAATCGTTATCATGAACTAGCCAAAAACGATGCCGTTGCCAAACAGTTGGTAGACAACGCAGATGCAGCCTTAGAAGCAGCTCAAAGACAAGTAGAAGCCTCAAAAGCCAATATTCGGAGTGTACAAACCAATGTGCGTTATACCAAAATTTATGCTCCTTTTGATGGTACAATTGGTATTTCGGCAGTAAAAAAAGGAACAGCCGTTACTGCTGGACAAACCCTTTTGAATACTGTTTCGACTGATAACCAATTGGCGGTAGATTTTAATGTAGACCAAAAAGAAATTTTCAAATTTGCTAATTTATTACAAAAGAAAGCTTCAGGTAATGACTCCACTTTTACGCTAGCCTTTAACGGAGAAAAATATCCTTATGTTGGGAAATTAGCTTTTCTTGACCGTGCCGTTGACCCACAAACAGGTACTATCAAAACCCGTTTGGTATTTCCAAATCCTAACAACCTTCTTAGAGCAGGCATGAGTGGAACAGTACGGGTACTTTCAACGTCAAAAGAAGCCGTCTTGATTCCTTACAAAGCTATTTCTGAGCAGTTGGGCGAGTTTTTTGTATATGTACCAACCGACAGCAGTAAAGTAACCCAACGACGTGTTGATTTAGGAACTGCCATTGGCACAAACGTAATTATCAAAAATGGATTAAAAAGAGGAGAACGCCTTATTGTAGAAGGTATTCAGAACTTACGTGAAGGAGCTGTTTATACAACTGAAGTTCCAGCGGCTGCACCTGCCAAAAAGTAAGTAAATGAATCGTGGTACAAGCCACCTCGTTATTTTTAATACTTAAAACATATTTCTTATGATAGCTGATGTTTTTATAAAAAGACCTATCACTGCCATTGTTACATCTATAGTAATTGTAATAGTTGGAGTTATAGCACTTACCACTTTACCTGTAGCTCAATACCCCGATATTACCCCGCCAACCGTAACAGTAACTGGTAATTTTACGGGTGCCGATGCTCAGACAGTAGAACAAACCACTACAACGCCTATCGAAACCCAAATCAACGGTACGCCAGGCATGACCTATATGTCGAGTAATAGTACCAGTAGTGGACAAAGTAGTATCAACGTAACTTTTGATATTGGTACTAATGTTGATATTGCTGCCCTCGACGTACAAAACCGTGTATCGGTAGCTCAGCCGACTTTGCCCGATGCCGTAAAACGTCTTGGTTTGACTGTACGTAAACGTAACCCAAGTATCATGATGGCCTTGGCTTTGTATTCGCCACAAGGTACTCACGATGCCAAATTTATTGGTAACTATGCCAATATTTACCTAAAAGATGCCCTACAAAGAGTAAAAGGTGTAGGTGATATTGTATCAAGAGCTGATGACTTCGGGATGAGGATTTGGTTGAACCCTGAAAAATTAGCCAACCTCAGAATGACCCCTGCCGATGTAACGGCCGCTTTGGCCGAACAAAACTTACAAGTAGCCGCAGGTACGGTAGGGGGGAATCCTCAGCCAAGCAATCAGGCTTTTGAATACAGCGTATTGACAAACAGTAGGTTAAACAAAAAAGAACAATTCGACGACATTATTGTGAGGTCTTCGCCTGCTACAGGAAGTGTGGTTTATTTGAAAGATGTAGCTCGTGTAGAATTGGGTCGTTTTGACTATGGTGTCAACGCATTTGTTTCGGGCAAGCCTGCTGCTTTTGTAATTATTTATTTGGCTCCTGGTGGTAATACCCTCGACACATACAATGGCGTAATGAAAGCTTTAACAGAAATGAAAAAGACTTTCCCAAAAGATTTAGATTACGTTGTTCCGCTCGAATCGGCATCGGTAGTAAAGGTATCTATCGAAGAGGTAATACACACCCTTGTTGAAGCCCTTATCTTGGTGGTATTGGTGGTATTCTTATTTCTTCAAAACTGGCGTGCTACGCTTATTCCTATATTAGCTATTCCGGTGTCGTTGATTGGTACGTTTATATTCTTTATTCCTTTTGGTTTTACGATTAACACCCTTACGTTATTTGCTTTTGTACTGGCCATTGGTATTGTAGTCGATGATGCCATTGTAGTGGTAGAAGCCGTTCAGCATAATATGGACGAACACGGGATGACTCCAAAAGAAGCAACAGCCAAGGCTATGAAAGATATTTCTGGCCCAGTAATTGCCATTGCCCTTATCTTGGCGGCGGTATTTGTGCCAGTAAGTTTTGTACCGGGTATTGTTGGCCGTTTGTATCAGCAGTTTGCAATTACTATTGCGGTTTCGGTAATTCTTTCGGCATTTGTGGCTCTTTCATTAACGCCAGCTTTGTGTTCTATTATGTTGAAACCAACCAAGGGCAAAGATGAAAAGAAAAACTGGTTAGAGAAGTTCTTTGTATGGTTCAATATTCGTTTTGAAAAACTTTCTTTTGCTTATACACGTGGTGTAGCCAAATGGATTAAGGCTACTCCTTTGGTATTGGTAATGATGGTTTGTTTGTTTGTAGGCTTATTTTTCTTATTCAAAAACAAAGCTACTGGCTTTATTCCAACCGAAGATGAAGGCCGTTTGTATGTAACGTATGAAATGCCCGAAGCTACTTCTACAAGCCGTAACGTAGCCTTGTTTCAAACTATTATGAAACGCCTCGAAACCGTCCCAGAGGTGCGTGTAGTTGGGGGTATTGCAGGCTTGAACATCGTAAGTTTCTCAAACAAAACCAATGTTGGTACTTTCTTTGTCAACCTAAAACCTTGGTCGGATCGTGAGGGCAAAGAGCACCATGTACAAAGTGTAATAGAACAGATCAAGAAAAAAACGGCTGATATTAAAGAAGCTAGGGTGTTACCGATTGCTCCTCCTGCTATTCCGGGCTTGGGGCAAACGGCAGGTTTTACCTTTGAATTGCAACAAACCACTAGCCCCGACAATATTCAGCAATTTGAGAAGGTTGCCCGAAATTTCTTGGCCGAACTCAACAAACGCCCTGAAATAGGTATGGCCTATACGTTCTTTAGTTCAAGAACGCCAAGTTATCAAATCGATGTTGACCGTGACCAAGCCAAAAAGCAAGGGGTTCAGGTATCTGAAATCTTTGGTACATTGTCTACGTTGCTGGGTAGCTCGTATGTCAACGACTTTACGCTATATGGCCGTAACTTTAGGGTAATGGTACAAGCCGATAGTAGCTACCGCTCGTCGCTGGAAAGAATCGAGAAGTTTTATGTACGCAATACAGCAGGCAATATGATTCCTTTGAAAGCTTTGGTAAAAGCCAAAGTAGTAGAAAATGCCGCTTTGATTTCGCACTATAATGTATATCGTGCTATCGAAATCAACGGTTCGCCAAAGCCAGGCTTTAGTAGTGGTCAAGCTATTCAGGCTTTACAAGAAGTTGCTGCTAGTACTTTACCTGTTGGGTATTCATACGAATTTTCGGGGATGAGTCGCGAGGAAATCAAGGCTGGCGATAGTACTACGGCAATTTTTGCCATTTCGATTGTCTTTGTATTCTTATTCTTGGCAGCCTTGTACGAAAGTTGGTCTATTCCTTTCTCGGTATTATTTGCAGTACCAGTTGGGGCATTTGGTTCAATTCTAACATTGACATTATTGCCCAACTTATCAAACAATATTTATGCCCAAATCGGTTTGATTACCTTGATTGGTTTGGCTGCCAAAAATGCTATTTTGATTGTAGAATTTGCCAAAGAGCGTGTCGATAAAGGTATGGAACTAATTGCTGCTACCTTAGAGGCCGTCCAGTTGCGTTTGCGACCAATCATTATGACATCGCTTGCCTTTATTCTTGGGGTATTGCCTTTGGCTTTTGCTAGTGGTGCTGCCGCAGAATCACGCAAAACAATAGGCTGGACAGTATTTGGGGGTATGATGGCCGCTACTTCGTTGGCTATCTTTATTGTACCAGTGTTGTTTGTTGTTATTGAAAAAATAGCTAACAAAAAACAACATTCAAAAACAGTAGCTACCGACGAGGCAAAATAAGCCCCATAGCATACTTTTATATCAACCCCGTTGAGTTTTTGGACTCAACGGGGTTTTGTTTGGTAGCCAAGTAATCGTACAAAGTATATTTTCAAAATCTCAATACCTACTTATTCTCTACAAAACAGTATTAGTAATAGGGAGATTTTTACTAAATTTTAGCTCAATTTTTAATACTTATTTCAAAACATGAAAAAACTTTTGTACGTTACCTATTTCTTGCTCTATACTTCGGCTATCTTGGCTCAAACGGCTGGTAATCCTGTATTTAAAGGCTGGTATGCCGACCCCGAAGGAATTATTTTTGGAAAAAAATACTGGATTTATCCTACATATTCTGCTCCTTACAATAAGCAAGTTTTCTTCGATGCGTTTTCTTCTACAGATTTAGTAACATGGACTAAGCACGAAAGAATTTTGGATACTACTGCCATAAAATGGGCGAAAAGAGCCGTATGGGCTCCTTCTATTATTGAAAAAGATGGAAAATACTTTTTGTTTTTTGGAGCAAACGATATCCAAAGCGATAATGAATACGGTGGTATTGGTATAGCTGTAGCCGATAGCCCTGCTGGCCCCTTCAAAGATTATTTGAATAAACCCCTCATTGATAAATTTCATAACGGGGCACAGCCTATCGACCAGTTTGTTTTTAAAGATAAAGATGAATATTACTTGATTTATGGCGGTTGGAGACACTGTAATATAGCTCATTTGAAAAAGGACTTTACGGGTTTTATCCCTTTTGAAGATGGTAAGATATTCAAAGAAATTACGCCAGAAAATTATGTAGAAGGCCCTTTTATGTTTAAAAAAGATGGCAAATATTATTTTATGTGGTCGGAAGGTGGCTGGACAGGCCCCAACTATAGTGTAGCATACGCCATAGCAGACTCGCCTTTTGGCCCATTTAAGCGTATCGGTAAAATACTACAACAAGACCCCAAAATTGGTACTG